>Ga0326728_10002190_pt1 | contig 66112 bp, 54 predicted proteins | sample MB3enrmetagenome_FD_207602 | JGI IMG/M metagenome (GOLD analysis project Ga0326728, IMG submission 207602) | Lab enriched peat soil microbial communities from McLean, Ithaca, NY, United States - MB31MN | ecosystem: Environmental > Terrestrial > Soil > Wetlands > Peat | place: USA: New York...
CACCGTGAAGCTTCCCGAGCCGAAGTTCAGACTCGAACTGTTGGCGTACGATATGTAATTGCTACTTCCGTTGAAGGCCGCCGCCCCGTCAATCTGCCCAGCGGTTGGGGCAGGAGAGTTCCCCAGCGTTCCGTTGTTCCCGTTCCCCGTCGAATCGCTGGCCGTCAAAGTCGAGCCATTGGCAAAGTGCCAGACGCCTTTGAAGTTACTGTCCCACACCTGTGCGGGAGCGGCCTGGTCGGTGGCGATCGACGGGTTCCCATACGACATGTAGATCGTGGTATCCGCGCTGTGCGATAGTGTTGGGATTCTCACCCAGAAATCGACTTCGCCAGTTGCGGCCACGTATTTCTCGCGCTCGAAACTCAACAGGTTCGCGGCCGCCGCATCGGAGCTGAAGACGATGTCGTAGCCGTTTGCGTTCAGCACCTGGCCCCCATTTGCGGCGGTGGCCAGGTAAGAGTACGTGCCCGAAATCAACAGGGGAAAGTTGGTCTGATCGGTATTCGGAACCATGGTGTGGGCGATGGTGATGGCGCGGTAATAGGAATAGGGGTTGCCGCCAGCTCCGGGCACCGTCCAGGAGCCGCTGGCTTGCCATGCCGTCGAGCCGGAGGAATTCGCGGCCTGCATGTAAATGGTCTTGGCGCCCTGAAATGCCGTCTGAAAGGACAACGCCAAGGTCAAAGTCAGCAGGTTGCCCGACGTGGAGACGCTGGAAGCGGCGCCATTCAGAGTGCACTGGCTGTTCTGCTGGGCGCCGCTGCCGGGAGTCAGGGTAGTCCCCGGCGCGGCCCCCGCGTCGGTCAACAGCGCCAGGGTGTTCTGCGCCGGGAGATAGGTCACCGAGCACGCGCTCACGGTAGACGCGCTGGTGTTGAACAGCACCGAAACGCTGGTCAGGTCGGTAGCGCCAGCGGTGTCGGAGAACTGGAAGGCGAATGTTTGCGTCAACCCCGATCCAGACGCCGGGCTCACGGACACGACCGAGGCGGCGCCGAACTGCACGGTCCAGGCGCCCTTCGACTGCCAGCCGGTAGAGCCGGAGGGATTCACGGCCTGCATGTAGACGGTCTTGGCGCCCTGAAATGCCGTCTGAAACGCCAGCGAAACGGTCAAAGTGAGCACATTGCCCGAGGCGGAGGCGCTGGAAGCGGCGCCATTCAGGGTGCACTGGCTGTTCTGCTGGGCGCCGCTGCCGGGAGTCAGGGTGGTCCCCGGCGCGGCCCCCGCGTCGGTCAGCAGCGCCAAGGTGTTCTGCGCCCGGACATAGGTCACCGAGCACGCACTCACGGTAGACGCGCTGGCGTTGAACAGCACCGACACGCTGGTGAGGTCGGTGGCGCCGCCGGTGTCGGAGAACTGGAAGGCGAATACCTGCGCCGAACCCGATCCCGAGGCCGGGCTCACCGACACGGCTGTAGCCGTATACTGCACGGTCCAGGCGCCCTTCGACTGCCAGCCGGTAGAGCCGGAGGGATTCACGGCCTGCATGTAGACGGTCTTGGCGCCCTGAAATGCCGTCTGGAACGCCAGCGACACGGTCAACGTGAGCACATTGCCCGAGGCGGAGACGCTCGATGCGGCGCCATTCAGGGTGCACTGGGTGTTCTGCTGGGCGCCGCTGCCGGGAGTCAGAGTGGTTCCCGGCGCGGCCCCCGCGTCGGTCAACAGCGCCAAGGTGTTCTGCGCCCGGACATAGGTCACCGAGCACGCGCTCACGGTAGACGCGCTGGCGTTGAACAGCACCGACACGCTGGTGAGGTCGGTGGCGCCGCCGGTGTCGGAGAACTGGAAGGCGAATACCTGCGCCGAACCCGATCCCGAGGCCGGGCTCACCGACACGGCTGTAGCCGTGAACTGCACGGTCCAGGCGCCTTTCGACTGCCAGCCGGTAGAGCCGGAGGGATTCACGGCCTGCATGTAGACGGTCTGAGAGCCCTGAAATGCCGTCTGAAACGCCAGCGAAAGCGTCAACGTGAGCAGATTGCCCGACATGGAGACACTGGATGCGGCGCCATTCAGGGTGCACTGGCTGTTCTGCTGGCCGCCGCCGCCGGGAGTCAGGGTGGTTCCCGGCGAGGCCCCCGCGTCGGTCAACAGCGCCAGGGTGTTCTGCGCCCGGACATAGGTCACCGAGCACGCGCTCACGGTAGACGCGCTGGCGTTGAACAGCACCGACACGCTGGTGAGGTCGGTGGCGCCGCCAGTGTCGGAGAACTGGAAGGCGAATACCTGCGACGAGCCGGACCCGGACGCGGGGCTTACGGATACAGCGGAAGGTCCGAACTGTACATTCCACGTACCCTCCGCCTGCCAGGACGTCGTCCCGGATGGATTGGTCGCCTGCATGTAGATGGTCTTGGCGCCCTGGAATGCCGGTTGAAACGTCAGCGCCAGCGTCAGGGTAAGCAGGTTCCCGGATATGGAGACGCTGGATCCCGCGCCATTCAGGGTGCACTGGCTGTTCTGCTGGGTGCCGCTGCCGGGATTCAGGATGGTTCCCGGCGCGGCGCCCGCGTCGGTCAACAACGCCAGGGTGTTCTGCGCCCGGACGTAAGTCACGGCGCACGCGGCGGAGGAAGCGGCGCTGGTGTTGAACAGAGCCGACACGCTGGCGATGTCCGCCGCCCCCGCGGTATCGGAGAACTGGAAGGCGAATGCCTGCGACGATCCCGATCCCGACGAGGGGGTCACGGACACCGCGGTAACGGCGCCCACCAGCACGGTCCAGGAACCTTTCGACAGCCAACCGGTCGAACCCGCGGGATTGGCCGCCTGCAGGTATGCGGTCTTAGCCCCGGAGAAGGCCGGTTGAAATGTCAGCGCGAGATTCAGGGTGAGCGTGGTTCCCGCCACCGTGACGCTGGAACCAGCGCCGTTCAGGATGCACTGGCTGTTCTGTTGCGTACCGCTGCCCGGAGCGATGGTGGTCCCTGGGGCCGTTCCGGCATCCGTCAGCAGCGCCAGCGCGTTCTGGGATTGAACGTAGGTTACCGAACAGGCGCCGGCCGTGGCGGTGCTGGCGTTGAACAGGACGGCTGCGCTGGTAATGTCCGTGGCGCCGGAGACATCCGAGAATTGCAGGGAAAAGATTTGGACCGAGCCGGAACCCGAACTCGGAGTGATCCCGAGCACGGCTGGCACGGAGGTTGGGAAGGCGATCTTGGTCACAAAGGCTGCGTAATTGTCGGTGTTGACGGATTGGAACGGGTTCGCCAGCGGGAAGTTGGCCGAGAGGGTCCAGCCGGCCACGTAGAGGCTCCCTGCCGGATCCAGCGCCACGGCGGTGGCGGTGTCCGAGGCCGAGCCTCCCAGGTAGGTGGACCACACCAGCGAATTGCCGGCGGGGCTCAGTTCGGCCACGAAGGCATCGTAATCTCCGCCGTTGGCGGTCTGCATTCCTCCCTGGATCGGGAAATCGGTGGAGGCGGTATACCCGGCCACGAACGCCCGCCCGCTGGAGTCGACCGCGACACCATTTCCGACGTCGATTCCGGACCCGCCCAGGTAGGTGCTGTAGAGCAGCGTGCCGGTGGAGCTCAGTTTTGCCACAAAGGCATCCAGACCGGCATCGAGGGAGGGTTGCAGGGCGTTCAGGACGGGGAAGTTGGCGGAGCCCGTCACGCCGGCGACGTAGGCGTTGCCGGAAGCGTCAATGGCAATTCCCTGACCGGCCTCGGGATTCCCAACGGTGCCCCCGCTCCCGCCCAGGTAGGTACTGAAGGTCAACGTGCCACCCCCGGGAGCCAACCTGGCGACGAAGGCGTCCTGGCCTCCGGCGTTGGCCGTCTGGAGGGCGCTGGCCAGCGGGAAGTCCGTGGAAAAGGTCGAGCCGGTAACGTATGCCCCGCCGCTGGAATCCACGGCGATGGCGGCGCCGTGGTCGGTTCCGCTGCCCCCCAGGTAGGTGCTATAAAGCAAACGACTTCCGTCCGAACTGAGGGAGGCGACAAAAGCGTCCTGCCCGCCCTTGTTGCTTTTCTGCAGGCCGGTTGCGGGGAAATTCAGCGAGGTGGTGTCGCCGACGACATAGGCATTGCCGGAGGGATCGAGAGCGATGCCATTGGCGGCGTCGGAGCCGGATCCGCCCAAGTAGGTGCTAAAGGTCAAAGCATTGCCAGCCGGACTCAGTTTCAGCACGAAGGCGTTCTTCCCGCCCAGCATGGTGGACTGAATGGGGGAGCGCGTGGGGAAATTGTGCGAGGTGGTCGATCCGGTGACGTAGGCCGAACCGGTGGCGTCCACGGCGATTCCGTAGCCGCGATCGTCGCCCGACCCCCCGATGTAGGTGGAGTAGACCAAGCCGTTTCCAACGCCATTCAGTTTCGCCACGAAGACTTCGTTGCCGCCGGCGTTGAGGTTCTGCTCGGGGGTGACCGTCGGAAAATTGTAGGAACTGGTGAACCCGGTGATGTAAGCGTCGCCATTGGCATCCACCGCCAGGGCATTTGCGGCGTTGGCGCTCGAACCGCCCAGCAGGGTGCTGTAGGAAAGCACCGGATCGACGATTAGGGGAAGGGAATGGTCGTAGGGTCCGATGGCCAGTCGCACGGTTCCGGCGCCGGCCAGGACGAAATGTCCCTCGACGGGCACGCGCTGGCCGCCGGACTCCTGGTAGACGTCGGGCGCCGCCTCGCGGAGGCGCTGCCCATTGAGCGGGATCAGCAACTCGCCGGTCTCCGAGAGGCCCAGGTCGAGGGCATCGGCGTAACGCACGAGGATGACGGAAGGGTCGGCTCCGGGCGACACTTCAAACTGCGATTTCAGACTCCTGCCGCCGGCGCCGTACCGCAAATCGATTCCCGGGTACAGGTTGCGGTACACCACGCCGCCGTACAACGCGACCCCGGTCACCCACTCTTCCGGCTTGCCGCGCAAGAAGTTGGCGCGGCCCGGCAGCTCTCCAACGCCTTCCGGGATGGAATAGTTGGCGCCCGGGAATTCGATTCGCACGGCTTTCCCGCCCGCCCGGTACAGCACTTCCGACGGCGAAAAGTAAGCCGTTATCCCCGAGCCCTTGACCATGAACCGCACGGCGGCGGGCGCTTGCCCATGGTTCTCGATGAAGAAGAGAGGGACGGCGCTGTTCCCGGGTTGAGCGAGCAACGCCGCGCAGTTCACCAGGAGACCGATCAGTAGAACTCGCATCACAGGTACCAACGAGATATTCGGCGGAACGGGATGGGAGCTTTAGGGGAAAAGCCGGAGGCCGGACAGGCATTGGGGGCGTGGGAATTCGGGCTCGGCCAAGCGCGACGCCACGGCGCCAAAGACGGCGCCCGACCGCGGCTGGTTAGACGTCCAGGTTCTTGACGTCGAGGGCGTTTTCCTCGATGAACTTGCGGCGGCTTTCGACGTCCTCGCCCATGAGCGTCGAGAAGATCTCCTCGCTTTGCACGGCGTCCTCGAGACGCACCTGCAGGAGGGTGCGCTTCTCGGGATTCATGGTGGTCTCGGCCAACTGTTCGGCGTTCATTTCGCCCAGCCCTTTGTAGCGTTGCACGCGGGCGTCCTTCTTGCCCTCGGCCTTGACGTAATCCAGAAGGTCGATCCAGTTGGGCTGGGATTGGCGGCTTTCGTTCTTGACCACCACGAAGGGCGGATCGTTGAACCTGGCGATGCCGCGAGCGAGCGTGCGGAAGCGCCGGTACTCGGGTTGGGCTGCCAGCGCCAGGCCGATGGAGCGTTCGGCGTTGGTGGAATCGTGGAAGACGACGGCGAAGGCCGAGTGTTCCTCGTCGCGCCGCATCTCGGGTTTCACACCCAACTGCAGCAGCGATTCGAACACCGGCTTGAGATTGGCCTCCTCCTGAAACTCGCCCTTGTGGTCGAGGCGCAGATCGACATTGGAGAGGACCTCCACCACGCGCGCGTCGCGCAGGCGCCGCTCCACCTTGTGGAACATCTGCTGGTACTCGTCCAGGCCGAGCAGGAAGGCGCGCAATTCGCCGCCCTGCAAGGTGGCTTTCGGGCCGGCGCCGTTGGAATGGATCTCGAGCGTCAGGTTCTCGGTGGCCCGGCGCATGATCTCCTTGGTGAACTCCTTCTCGTCCTTGATGTATTTCTCGCTCTTGCCCTTCTTGATGAGGTAGAGCGGGGGCTGCGCGATGTAGACGTGTTCGCGCAGGATCAGCTCGTGCATGTGGCGGAAGAAGAACGTCAGCAGGAGGGTGCGGATGTGGGAGCCGTCCACGTCGGCATCGGTCATGATGATGATCTTGCCGTAGCGCAGTTTGGCGACGTCGAAATCGTCCTTGCCGATACCGGTTCCGAGCGCCGTGATCATGGCGCGGATTTCCTCGTGGCTCAGCATCTTGTCGTAGCGGGCCTTCTCGACGTTGAGGATTTTTCCCTTTAGCGGGAGGATGGCCTGGAAGCGCCGGTCGCGGCCCTGTTTGGCGGTGCCGCCGGCGCTCTCGCCCTCCACCAGGAACAGTTCGCAGCGTTGGGGATCCTTCTCCTGGCAATCGGCCAGTTTGCCCGGCAGGCCGCCGGAATCGAGAGCGCCCTTGCGGCGGGTCAGGTCGCGGGCCTTGCGGGCCGCTTCGCGCGCGCGCGACGCCTCGATGGCCTTGCCGACGATCTTGCGCCCGATGGTGGAGTTCTTGTCGAAGTACTCGCTGAGCTTCTCGTTGACGAACTGGGTCATGAAGCCGGCGATGTCGCTGTTGAGCTTGCCCTTGGTCTGGCCTTCGAACTGGGGCTGCGGGACCTTCACGCTCACCACCGCGGTGAGGCCTTCGCGGACGTCGTCGCCGGAGAGGCTTTCCTTCTCCTTGAAGAGGCCCTGGGCCTGCCCGAAGGCGTTGATGGTGCGCGTCAAGGCGGTGCGGAAGCCGGTGAGATGGGTGCCGCCGTCGACGGTATTGATGTTGTTGGCGAAGCTCAATTCGGTGACGGAATAGCCGTCGTTGTACTGCAACGCCACTTCCATGGAGAGCGTTCCGGCATTACTGGGCAGTTCCCGATCGGCTTCGAAGGTGATAGGTTTTTCGTGCAACACCTGTTTGCCGCGGTTGAGGTGGCGGATGAACTCGGCGATTCCGCCGGAATAGACGAACTCGGCGGTCTTCTCGGGATCGACGCGCTCATCGGTGAGCGTGATTCTGAGACCCTTGTTCAGAAACGCCAGTTGGCGGAGGCGTTGTGCCAGCGTGTCGTAGTTGAACACGCTCTCGGTCATGATGGTCGTATCGGGCTTGAAAGTGACACGCGTTCCGGTCTTCCGCCCGGCTTTGCCGACCTTCATCAGCGGCCCCTTGGGGATACCGCAGGCGTACTCCTGTTGCCAGGTGTAGCTGGGCCCGCTATCGCCTTCCGGCCGCCAGATTTCCAGTTCGAGCCGCTCGGAGAGAGCATTCACGCAGCTTACGCCGACGCCATGAAGGCCGCCCGAAACTTTGTAGCTTTTGGAATCGAACTTGCCGCCGGCATGCAGCTTGGTCATGACGACCTGAGCGGCCGAAACGCCCTCTTCCTCGTGGAGATCCACGGGAATACCGCGGCCGTTATCGATGACGGTTATGGAATTGTCGTCATGGATGGTCACCGAGACTTCGTTGGCATAACCGGCCAGTGCTTCATCGACCGAGTTGTCGACCACCTCATACACCAGGTGGTGCAAGCCCAACTCGCCGGTGGAACCGATGTACATGGCCGGGCGGAGGCGCACGGCCTCAAGTCCCTCGAGCACCTTGATACTCGTGGAATCGTATACATCTCCCAAGGCCCCGTTGGCTTCCTTGGGCTTGCCGTTCGCGTCCTTCGGTTTCTGGTCGTCTTTCTCCGCCATTCTTCCTCAGATTCGCATGGGCATCACGACATACCGGTACTGATCGGTGATGCCTTCACCGGTGGGGCGCATCTCACCCGCGCTTTTCTGATCCTTCAACTGGAATGACACCCGATCCTGCGAAATCACTCGCAGAAAATCCAGCAGGTACTGAGCGTTGAATCCGATTTCGAGATCGGGGCCTTCGTACTGGCTGGGTACGCTTTCCTCGCTCTCGCCGGTCTCCGCCGAAGACGAGAAGACACGAACCTCGCCTTTTGTGAACTGCACTCGAATGGCGCGGGAACGTTCGTCGGCGAACTGAGCCACGCGTTCGATGGCCGATTTGATTTCGTCTTTCTCGAGCGTAGCGGTCAGCGAGTGATCTTTGGGGAGAACGCGCTCAAAGTCGGGGAAATTGCCGGTCAGTTTGCGGGTAATCAGCAGACGATGCCCAACGTCGAAGAACAAGTGATTCTCGTCATCCGAGAAGACCGCCTTTTCTTCGGGGCCGGCATCCTCCGCCAGTTTCACCAACTCGGTCATGGCTTTTCGCGGAATTAGAGCGCGAAACTGCTGGCTCACAGCGGTGCCTTCGGGCAACCCCGCCTGCACGAACGCAAGACGATGGCCATCGGTGGCAACCATGGTTAAACCCTCAGGCCGCATCAGGAACAACGCGCCGTTTAGAGTAAAGCGCGATTCCTCGGTGGAGATGGCGAACGATGTGCGAGCGATCATCGAAGCCAGCAATTTGACGGGCACCTCCGCCACGGCATCCGGCATCTCGGGAAGCTCCGGGAAACTCTCACGTGACATTCCAGCGATACGGGTGCGGGAACGGCCGCTGATTATGGCAGCCCACTGATTCTCCTGAAACTTCATGCTGAGGTCGCCTTCGGGAAGCAAACGGGTGAAATCCAGCAGTTTACGCGCTGGAACCGTCCCCGAGCCCTCCTTCTTGACCTGTGCCGGACAGGAGCAACGGATCCCCAATTCGAGATCCGTCGCCGTGATCGTCAGACGATCATCGGCCGCCTCCAGCAACACATTGGAGAGAATCGGAATGGTGGTTTTCTTCTCCACCACACCTTGGGACAGACTCAGTTCTCGTACCAGGTCGGACTTGCTGACGGTAAATTCCATTGGGCCACAGCTCCTATCCTATGTAGGCTGTCTGAACAGTACTACTCAAGAACCGTATTCATCGGGCCTGTGCAAATTGTTGAATACTCTCTAAATTATACTAAACTCAACTACTTTTGGCCACCGCAAAGTTGCATATGGAGGTGCGTGTGAGCTGACGAAAGCGAGCAAAATTCGGGCTGTAACCGGATTTGCATAGTTTTCCTCAGTGGTTCTCCGAGTGTGCTGTGCAAAATCGTACAAGCTCATTGCAGTGAGTCCATTAGACTGTGCAGCAGCCTGTTTAAATCGGCATCATGATGACGTGTCTGGTCGATTTTGTTTATGGAGTGGATCACCGTGGTGTGATGCTTGCCACCGAAGGCTCTTCCAATCTCCGGCAGGGAGGCGTCAGTCAGTTCCTTAACCAGGTACATGGCAACCTGCCGAGGGTAGACGATTTTCCGTGTGTTGCTCTTTTCCTTGAGCTGCGACTGTTTGATAGAGAAGCGTTCTGCAACGGCTTTCTGGATGGCGTCCATGGTCACTCTGCGGTCCTGTACATGAATCAGATGCTTGAGAACCTGCTGAGCCATCTGCAAGTTGATGGAGGTGCCTGTGAGTGACGAATACGCCATCAATTTGACCAGTGCACCCTCAAGTTCACGCACGTTCGACTTGGTTTTGGATGCCATGAAAGAACGGACGTCGTCGGGAAGCCTGACGCCCTCGGCCTCGGCCTTCTTGTCGAGGATGGCCATTTTGGTCTCGAGATCCGGGGGTTGAATGTCGGCCATCAACCCCCACTCGAATCGTGAGCGCAGGCGTTCCATCAAGCCGGGGATGTCTTTTGGGGGCGAATCGCTGGAGATGACGATCTGCTTCTGATGGTCGTGGAGTTCGTTGAAGGTGTGGAAAAACTCCTCTTGAGTGCGTTCCTTATTGCCCAACAACTGGATATCGTCGACCAGCAGGACGTCGGCTGAACGGTACCGGTGGTGGAACTGCGGCATGCGGTCATTGCGGATGCAGGCGATCATCTCGTTCATGAACCGCTCACTGGAAGTGTAGATGACGCGCATGCTGCTGAATTTGGTAATCAACTCGCGGCCGATAGCATGCATCAGATGGGTCTTTCCCATTCCCACCCCACCGTATAGGAACAAGGGGTTGTAGCTGCGCGAGGGGTTGGCAACCACTGATCGTGCCGCCGCCGCCGCAAACTGATTGCAAGCGCCTACGACAAACGACTCGAAGGTGAACTTGGGGTTCAGGGCTTGTACGGCACCTTCCAGGTCCGCCCAGGGCTCCGCCGCAACCGGGGCAGGCGCGCGCAAGCCACCGGGAGCAGCCACTTCATAGGTGACTTGTCGAACCGGCAGGCCCAATTCGCGAATGGCATTGCGTACCCGGGCGGAAAACTCAGCTTCCAGCCAGTCGCGTGTACCGCTGTCGGGAACCGAGACGAATACGGTATCGCCCGAGGCGCCGGCAAAAGCCGTACTCTTCAACCAATTATCGTAGCTCTCCACGCTTACCAGCGGCTGTAGATGTTGGCAGATCTGATCCCAAAAATTCATCGCCGTCACACACGAATTCCCGATATTTTCCACAACTTTTTCCACAACAGCGTGGGATTTCAGGATTCCCCACCCGGAAGAACTCCGCGCGAGCCTCTTGAACAACCGAGACAGTAGTCTAGCACATCGGAAACGTTTTGCTACAGTTTTATAACCGTCCTATTATCAACGTTTTACATAGAACGTTTGACAGCGGTATTGTTTCTGAAGGAAAATGTAGATTCCCCCCAAGCGGGCGGGAGTAACTCAGTTGGTAGAGTGCGACCTTGCCAAGGTCGATGTCGCGGGTTCGAATCCCGTCTCCCGCTCCAGCATCTTCTCAAATGCCATGAAGAACCGTGGGGTACTCCTCTGGCTGGCCGGCTTGGGCCTGGCGGCATCTCTGCACGCTTAAGACCGGCAACAGACGTGTCCGCAACCACGCGGTCGCTCACCAGACCCTTGTCCACGATCCGCCCACCACGAGAGATGATGGCTTCTACCGTTACCAATCCGAGGACATCAGCGCCCCGCCCAAAATGATGTACACTTCCTGACAGTGGCGGGTTGGTGTCGATGTCGATAGTGAACTGCGAGTCGCCCTAGGAACCGGCGAGCCACCAGGAGAAGAAGACGGACATGAAACTCAAGGCAGTGATTCTGATCAGCGTGATTACCTCAGCATTCCTGTTCGCTTCCGATAAGGCTCAGGACAAGATTCCGGTTTTCGTCAAGAGTGCAGGAAACGCTGGCGGATTCACGGATCCGAGCAGGGACCGCCAAGACTCCATGAAGGATCTGATGAAGAAGTTGAACAACTCAGACTCGGTCCGTCTTGTTGAATCGGAGAAGGATGGACTGGCAGTACTGGAAGTCCTCGGCCGCGACACGAAGCGTGAAAGGAACGCCTGGGGATGGGAAAACAAGAGTTACTTAACGGTGCGACTGACCGCAGGCGAGTACTCCGTCGAATTCACAGGCGAAAGCGGCTCGAAGGGTGTCTTGACGGGTTACGGCGCGGCGGCGGAAAAAGTGGTAAAGCAGCTCGACGCTTGGGTGAAGGCCAATCGCGACCGGCTCTTGGCGCTCAAGAAGTGAGCCTTCTCCCGAGGTGGAATCACGGCGGGTGCCAGCCGTCACGGCATGTAGTAGAGCGCATCGAGGAAAGCGGTTCTCCCAAGCCATATCTCCTCCTCTTCCTCGTCACCTGACGGGCGCGGCGCATTCCACCATACGGCGTCCCGAACGCGCTCAATGACTTCGCTCCAATAGCGAGCATAGGACATGTTGCTTTCCGCGATGCCGAGCGCCTTACAGAGACGCGCTCGGTTCTTGCTATCAAGGCAGACGAACATGTCGGGACGCTTCATGCACAGGAGTCTCGTAGCTGGGGCAACGTAGTTAACGTTCGGAAATGCCATCTTGAATCTGTCCACGAAGGTGTCATAGTCGTTCTGACTGACCAGACGCTCGCCCGCGGGAATTGAATCCACCGCTGCCGAAACCTGCTCGGCGTTGGTATTGATGGCTTTCCAGAACCGACCTGCCCCCGTCATGCTGCCAAAGTATCCCCAGTTTATGCCTTGATCTATTCCCGAAAGTCCGGCGATCCGGAGACGCTCCGATTCCCCACATTCGGACAGACGTTTCTTGCCTTGAAAGTACGTCCGCGCGGCACGAAGCACGGCAATACGATCACTGAGCGGATGCCCTTCCTCGCTTCTAACTCGCCCAACAAACTCCGGCCAACTGTAGTTCAATACCTTAACTGAAGCAAGGGGCTTCCCCCTTTGCCTCCATACTTACCATCCAGCTGGCCGAGTAGTTGCCTTTTGCGTTTCCAGATCGCCCAGTATGAGTCCAGCCGCGCCTTTGTGACCGGTTCTCCGGCTTTCCAGTGCTCGTCGATAACACGCCGAAGCACATCGTAAGCTCCGTTGGCCCCGGCTGACGTACTGTCGAAGTACACCGCTACTTCCACATTCTCGGAAAAGGCCGCTTTGGTGAAGTTCGGGCTCCCGATTACACAGGCCCAATCATCGCGAGTGTTCTCAAATAGATAGATCTTCGGGTGGAAAATGCCGCTCGGCTGCAGAATGACGTGAACCGTTGGATCTTCGATAAAGCGCTCCAAGAACTCCGGATGCGTCTGATAGAAATGGACCCCTACAGCAAGCTGGACGATGCGCTCTCGCTTCTTCAGCAACGCTTCACACAGTGGGAAGCCCGACGAAGCCCACGCAATTGACCATCGAAACTGCTGATACCGAGCCATCGCATCCCCGAGCGCCTTCACCATTGCGTGGGACGTGGTCAGGAGTGCCATCACAACTTCTCGCCTCCCAGCGAGCCTCGTACTAGTCGCGCAAGACCGGCCAGAACCCCGTTTGCGGTTCTCCGTGCCACAAAAAGCACTGGGGCCTACTCGGTTTTAGACCCAATCGGCCCGCCCTGGTGATGTCACCTAGGGCCCGGAGGCCGGCCCGGAACCCGGGGGACCCCGGCCGGGGCCGTCTGGAAGCCCAAGCTGCCCCAGCCTCCCGCCGGTCCACCTACTCGAACGGAATCTCAACCTCCGTATAACTACCCGGCGTTGCGGCGCCGATTGCCGCCATGATCCGGTCCGCATGCGCCTTGACCGAACTCCAGTTGTTCGTACTCAGCACCACCAGCGCCATTTTCCGGCCCCTCAGGTTTTGCTGAAAGCTCAACTCTTGATCCGCCGTGATGAACAAGTCGAAACCGGTCTCTTCCGCCGCGTCCAGCAGCGCTCCGTTCTTCAACCCCGACCAGCCCTGGAACCACGTGGTCACAACCGTGTGACCGCCCTCGATCAGCAGCCGCAGTTTCTGTGGGACGCTCTCATCCAGGAGAATCTTCATGAAGCCTGCGAAGTTTCGAGCGGCGTCAGCGCGCTCCTAGCGGCGAAGTCGAGCACTGTCCGAACCTGATCGCGCGTGACGTGGAAGTTTTCGAGGACCTCGTCAATTGACGACGTTTTCAAATTCTCAAAAACCGCCGACACGGGAACGCGCGTTCCCCGGAACACCCACGCCCCGCTGACTTTGCCCGGCACGCTCTCCACGGCGGGGCATTGTGACCAATCGAGAGTCCCTGGTACCATGATCCGCCCTCCTCTTCCGAGGATAACCCGCCACGCCAGCCGCCGCCAGCGCGCCCTCCGCTCCATGGTATACTGGTGACGTTCTGTCCGGCCGTCCGGGCTTCCCTTATGTTCCTTAGTGTCAAAGAGTTGGAGCTGCGGAAGGTCCATTTCGACGAGACTTTCGCGCCCGGGCAGATCGACTTTTCCGGCGAGGATGTGGAGGCTTCGTCTCCGTTGCACTCGACCGGCGTTGCCGAGTTGCTGCCGCGCACGGATGGCGAGGTGCGTATCCGGGGGCGGTACACTGTGGAGATCACGGCGCAGTGCGACCGCTGCCTGACGGGTGTGGCGCGTTTCCCGCTGGATGCCGGTTTCGATCTGTTCTACCGGCCCGTCTCCGCCATCGCCAGCGAGGAAGAGGTGGAGATCGACGAGAGCCAGGCGGAGATCGGCTTTTACGAAGGTGGTGGCCTGGAGCTGGAGGATGTTCTCCGGGAACAGGTGCTCCTGGCCCTGCCGATGCGCCGGGTGTGCAGCGAAGACTGCCCGGGGCTCTGCCCGGTTTGCGGAAAAAGCCGCCAGGAGACGCCCTGCGATTGTAGAATTGAGAAGCTGGACGATCGCTGGGCGGGGCTCCGGAAGCTGCGTCCGTAGCGGACGGGATGCAGTACCCCGCGCGATGCGGAAGGAGATCGATTGAGGTAGAGATATGCCGAATCCGAAACGAAGACATTCCCACCAGAGGACCCAGACCCGGCGCGCGCACGACGCGCTGAAGCCGGCTGGCCTCTCGGAATGTCCCAATTGCCATGAACCCAAGCTCCCGCACCGCGTGTGCCCGCACTGCGGCCAGTATAAGGGCCGTGAAGTTGTCGAAGTCGAACAGGAGTAGCTCCATCCCGACATGCTGACCATTGCGCTGGAAGCAATGGGCGGCGATCACGCCCCCAAGGCCGAAGTCGAGGGGGCAGTTCAGGCCGCCAGAAGTCTGGGTGTCAGGGTTATTCTGGTGGGCCGCACCGAGGTGGTCCGCCAGGAACTCGAATACTATCCCGACGGCCTGGATCTACCCATCGAGATCGAACACGCCGACGAAGTGATTACGATGGAGGACCACAGCAAGGCTGTCAGGTCCAAGAAGAACAGCTCCTTGAAAGTGGCTTCCCGCCTGGTGCGCGACGGCCGGGCGCAAGGTCTGGTATCGGCCGGCAACACCGGCGCCATCATGGCCACGGCCAAGATCGTGCAAGGCGTGGTGCCGGGCGTGAAGCGTCCCGCCCTGGCCGGCGTGCTGCCCACCATGAAGGGTTCGCCCGCCGTGTTGGTGGACGTGGGCGCCAACGTGGATTGTTCCCCGCACATGCTGGCGCAGTTCGCCGTGATGGGCGAAATCTATTCGAGCATCATCCTGCGGCGTCCCAAACCGCGCGTGGGCCTGCTTTCCATCGGCGAAGAGGATCACAAGGGAAACGACCTGACGCGCGCCACCGCCGAACTGCTGCGAGGCCTCAACCTGAATTTCATCGGCAACGTGGAAGGCCGCGACATCTTCACCGGCGACGTGGACGTGATCGTCTGCGACGGGTTCATCGGCAACGTGGCCCTCAAGGTGAGCGAAGGCGTGGGCGAGATGGTGAAGCAGTTGCTGCGCGACTCCCTGGAATCCACCATCACCGGAAAGATCGGGTACGCGCTCTCCCGAACCGCTTTCAGCGATTTCAAGAAACGCCTGGACTACTCCGAATACGGCGGCGCCCCGCTGTTGGGAGTGCGCGGCGTGTGCATCATCTGCCACGGACGCTCGAACGCCAACGCCATCAAGAACGCCATCCGGGTGGCGGCCGAGTTTGCCGCCGGCAAGGTCAACCAGAAGATCGAGGAAGAGCTCGTCGTCGGAGCGTAAGTCATGAGAGGCTGCCACCGGCTATGGGCCGTTGCGCTGACGTTCGCGGGTTGCGCGCTGGCGCAATCCCTCGAGCCGGTGCACTGGAGCGCGCAGGCGGACACGCCCGCGGCGGCGCCCGGCGGCCAGGCGCTGGTCCGCGTCACGGCGCGCATCGATGCGGGCTGGCACCTTTACGCGGCGTCCTCGCCCTCGGGAATTCCGGCTTCCTTCCAGGTGGGGCCGGACACGGTCGTCGAGCGGGTGCGCGTCTGGCAACCGCCGCCCACCGGAGTCTTCGACGAGATCGCCGGCGCCAACGCCGAGATCTACCGGAGGGAAGCGGCCTTCCTGCTGGAAGTCGCGCTGCGCCGGGACGCGCCCGCCGGCCCGGCCGAGCTGGCGCTGGCGGCGCGCTACCAGGCGTGCAGCGACACGCGCTGCGTTCCCGGAACGTGGCAGGGAACCGTGGCGCTGCGCATCGACCCGGCGGCATCGGCGGCAGCCCCCGCAATCCCCGCCGGGTACGCCGAGGCGGCGGCGCCCAAGGTCTCCACGGCGCGGGCCGATAGCGGCTGGGCGCCCTTCCTGCTGGTGGCGTTCGGCTTCGGCCTGGCTTCGGTTTTCACGCCGTGCTGCTTCCCGATGATCCCCATCACGCTGTCGTACTTCCTCAACCGTCCCTCGGGCGGGCGGAGCGGCGCGGTGATGCAGGCGGTGGTCTTCTGCCTGGGCATCGTGGTGCTGTTCACCTCCCTGGGTCTGGCAGCGACGGCTGCCTTTGGCCCGGCGGGCGTGAAGAACCTGGGCGGCAGCCCGTGGGTGAACGGCTTCATCGCGGCGCTGTTCGTCGCCTTTGGATTGAGTCTGCTGGGGGCGTTTGAAATCGCCATTCCATCGCCCATCCTGACCAGGCTGAATCGGTCCTCGAACGCCGGCGGATTCGTCGGCACACTGCTGATGGGGCTGACGTACTCGCTGTCTTCGTTCGCCTGCGTGGGGCCGTTTGTGGGGACGCTGCTGGCCGGGAGCGTGCAATTGGGCGCGCTGCGGCCGCTGGCGGGGATGGCGGTGTTTTCCACCGGCATGGCGCTGCCGTTCTTTTTGTTGGCGCTGTTCCCCTCGTTCCTGAAGCGCCTGCCCAAGAGCGGCGGATGGCTGGTGCGCGTCAAGGTAGTGCTGGGCTTCGCCATTCTGGCCTTCAGCCTGAAGTATCTGGCGGGCCTCGACCAGACCTTGCAGTGGGGCCTTCTGCCGCGCCAGCGGTTCCTGGCCATCTGGATTGTGCTATTCGCCATGGCGGGAGCGTACCTGCTCGGGTTCCTGCGCCTGGAGGGCGTCCAGCCGGATGAGCCGCTGGGCCTGGCACGGCTGCTGACCGGCGCCGCCCTGCTGGCATTCGCGATCGGGCTGGTGCCCGGAATGTTCGGCGGCAATCTGGGCAGCCTGGAGGCTTTCGTTCCCATGGCCACCAGCCAGCCGGGCGCGCCGGTCTGGATGAAGGATCGGTATCGCGAGGCGCTCGGCCGCGCGCGGCGCGAAGGCAAGCTGGTGTTCGTGGATTTCACCGGCTACAACTGCGCCAACTGCCACTGGATGCGCGGCAACATCCTCAACCGGCCCGAGATCGTAGCCGAGTTGAAGAATTTCGTCCTGCTGGAGTTGTACACCGACGGCACGGACGCCGCCTCGGCGGCCAATTCCAAACTGCAACGGGAAAAGTTCGGCACCGTCTCCGAGCCGTTCTACGTCATCCTCGATCCCGATGAGCGCCCGATCGCCAAGTTCGACGGGCTCACGCACGACGCGGCGGCGTTCCTGGCGTTTCTGAAGACCCGCCCGGCGGCGGGCGCCATCGGGCCGTTCGACCCCGTCGCGCTGGCCGGCAAGCCGGCCGTCCTGAACTTCTGGGCGACCTACTGCGTCCCGTGCATCGCGGAGCTGCCTGGCTTCAACCGGGTCTACCGGGAGATGGGCCCCCAGGGCGTGGCGATGGTGGGAATCGACATGGATGACGACCCCGCCGGCGTGCCGGAATTCCTGAAGAAACACCCCATCGACTATCCCGTGGCCATCGGGTCGGCGGACACCTGGAAGCAGTACAAGATCGACGGTCTGCCGGTTACGCTGGTGCTGGACCGCGCCGGCCAACTTGTCCGGCGCTTCGACGCCGGCACGAAGGAAGCGGACCTGCGGGCGGCCATCGGGAAGGCGCTGAGGTGACCGAAAATTGCGTCTGACCCCTTTTTTGCTGGCCGCGGTGGTCCTCTGCGCGCAACAGCGCACACCGCCGGATCCGGAACTGATCGCCCGGCGGAACGCGACCGAGGCGGAACTCGAATCGCTGGCCATCGTGGAGCGCAAGGTGATGGTGCCGATGCGCGACGGCAAGCGCATGGCCACCGACATCTACCGGCCCAAGGACGCCTCGCGGAAGTACCCCGCGATCTTCGTGCGAACGCCGTACGATTTCAACTTCTGGGACATCCGCACCGGCGCGCCGCGCAACATGACGGTGGAACTCGACGCCGTCAAACATGGTTACGCCTACGTGGAGATGGGCGAGCGCGGCCACCTGTTTTCCGAGGGCAACTACGACATCCTCGGCGCGCCGCCCTCGGACGGCTCGGACGCCATCTCGTGGATCGCCAAACAGCCGTGGTCCAACGGCAAAGTGGGCGCCATCGGGTGCTCCTCCACCGCCGAATGGCAGTTGGGCGTGGCCGCGCTGGGCAATCCGGCGTTCGCGGCCATGATTCCGGAGAGCTTCGGCGCCGGCGTGGGGCGCGTGGCCCCCTACTTCGAGCAGGGAAACTGGTACCGCGGCGGCGCGGTCCAGATGCTGTTCATTACGTGGCTCTACGGCGAGCAGAACCAGGTGCGGCCCATGTTCCCGCCGGAGACGCCACGGGAAGATCTCATCCGCGCCTCGCGCCTGTTCGACCTCGCGCCGCGGATGCCGCCCGTCGATTGGTCCAAGGCGCTCTGGCACTTGCCTGTAATGGATATCATCGAAGCCGCGGGCGGCCCGCACGGCATCTTCGCCGACCGCATGGAAGTCCCCACCGGCGGCGCCATGATCCGGCGGACGCCCAACGATCCGGCCTGGTACCGCGGCGGCCTCTGGCACGACAACATGCCCATCAACGTTCCGGGGCTCTGGTTCATGTCCTGGTACGACGTTTCGGTGGGGCCGAATCTCGCGGCTTATAACTACGTGCGGCGAACGGCCCGGCCGGAGATCGCGGCCGAACAGTACGCCGTGATCGCACCCACCTTGCACTGCGCCTATAAGCGGGCCACCGAAAACACCGTGGTTGGCGAACGCAGCATGGGCGACGCGCGCCTCAACTACGACGAGCTTACCTACGGCTGGTTCGACCATTTCCTGAAGGGCGCGGACAATCGCATCCTCGAAACGCAGCCCCGAGTGCGGTACTTCACCATGGGGGTGAACCAGTGGCAGTCGTCGGACACTTGGCCGCCAAGCGGCGCCGCGCCCATGACTCTGTACCTTTCGAGCGCCGGCCGGGCCAATACCCTGGATGGCGATGGCGCGCTCGCCCCCGCGCCGCCCGCCGGCGACCTCCCCGATTCGTTCACCTACGATCCCGTGAACCCCGTTCCGTCCCACGGCGGCAATGTGTGCTGCACCGGCAACGCCATCTCCGGCGGCGCCTTCGATCAGCGCACCTTGGAAGCGCGTCCCGACGTTCTGGTCTACACCTCCGAGCCGCTGAAAGAGGGGATCGAAGCCAGCGGGCCGATCGGCGTGACGCTCTTCGTGTCGTCGGACGCGAAGGACACGGATTTCACCGTGAAGGTGCTCGACGTGTATCCGGATGGAACCGCCTACAACCTGGACGAGACCATCCAGCGCCTGCGCTATCGCGAAGGCTACGAAAAGCCGCCGGTGTGGATGGAAGCCGGCAAGATTTACAGGGTGACGTTCCAACCCATGAACACGAGCAACTTCTTTGCCCCCGGGCACAGGGTCCGCATCGAAGTTTCGAGCAGCAACTTCCCGCGCTTCGACCGCAACCTGAACACCGGCGGCAACAACTACGACGAAACCGTGGGCGTGGTGGCACACAACTCGGTGCACCATTCCGCGCGATACCCGTCGCTGGTGACGCTCACGGTGGTGAAGCGGTAGGACACGCCCCGGCGCAGCCCCGCTCTCGACGGTGCCTGCCCGGACGCGTCTTTCGGGACGCACCATGGCATCGTCATGGTGCCGATGTAGGTGGAAAAGTAGCCGCCGCTCCGCAGAATTCAGCGCTAATCCTTTTCGGCAATTGGGCCGATAGTTATAGCGGTGCTTCACGAAAGTGTCCTGAATCGAAATCGCGGTCTCGCCTGGGTTCCGGCGTGCCTGTGCCTGCTGCCGCTGGCAGGCTGGTGCCAACCCGAGCCGGCGGATTGGCTGTCCGCCCGCGTGGCGCGTTACAACCAAGCGGCCGCGGCAATCCCGGACCAGCGCCTTCTCGATGAACGGTCGGCGGCGCTGTACCGGCTGATCGCCGCCGATCCGGCCGCGGCCCTCGATCTGGCGCTCCCCATGGACGGGCGGGAGACCATTGAAGGCGTCCTGCGGGCACGCGTCGAGGACGATTTCGCCGGACATCGCAGCCGGACCCGCTGGTCGCTCGAGACCCCCGGCGCGCGCTTCGAGGTGTTCTTCCGCGACGGCGCTCCGCGGCTTTCCGGCGCCCCGGTGGCCCTTCGCGGCCTGCGCGTGGGCGACCGCGTCGCGGCCGCCTCCGCCAGCGCCGCCGGATTGCCCGCCGGACGGTCGCAGGTGGTCGCGCCGCAGTGCACCACCACCGGAGCGCAGCAAATCGCGGTCCTTCAGGTGACCACGCCTTCCAACCGGGCGTTCCCCGCCGGCTTCACGCCCGCCGCTCTGCAGCAGGTATTCTTCGGCGCCAGCACCGGCTCGCTCGCCTCCGATTCCTTGACATCGTATTGGCAGGAAGCTTCGTATGGGCGGACGTCCGCCTCGGGCCAAATCATCGGTCCCCTGGCGTTGAACCAGGACTTCACCTGCGACCAACTGGAGGCGCTGCTCGCCTCCGCTGTCGCCGCCGCCGACTCGTCGGTGGATTTCACGCTCTTCAGCCGCGTGGCGGTGGTCTTCCCGGCCGCTGTCTGCACCACCGAGGCGTTTGGCAGTATCGGCGGGGCGGGCAGCATCGGCTGCCAGTCGGTGGTTTCTCCCAGCAAGGGGACGCTCAGCGCCTCCGCGGCATGGTTCCCGGTTTACCCGCTTCAACTGGTGTCGCTGTGGCTCGGCGACGTCTCCCACGAACTGGGGCACAACCTGGGGCTGAACCATGCCAGCGCCGAGAGTTTCGGCGGTGCGCCTCTGGGCGCGCCCGGCGACCCGGGCGTCACCGCCGAGTACGGCGATCCAGCCTCGAGCATGGGCCAGACCTGGGCTTCGTGGAACGGCATGCCGGCGATCGGGCAATACTCCGCGCCTCACAAGAGCAGTATTCTGAACTGGCTTCTTCCGGGAGGGTATCAAGAGGTTCGGTCCAGCGGCGCCTTCACGCTGGCGCCGTTCGAAGCGCCGGACGGGCTGCGGGCTCTGCGCGTCCTGCGCGACGCGGGGACCGGCTCGTGGCTCTGGCTGGAGTATCGCCAGCCCATCGGCGACGTGGATGGCAGTCTTTCGCTGCTGGGCAACCTGGACGGCTCGAACCCGTTCGCCGGCGCGCTGGTCCACCACGAGAGCCAGGCGCTGGACCCGCAGCATACCTACTTATTGAATTTCAACTCGGCGGCCGGGCCCGTCCTGGCCGCGGGCACCTCCTGGTCCGATCCGTACTCTCCGCTTACCCTGAGCGTCGGTGCTCCCACCGCGGACGGTCTTCCCGTCACCGTCAGCTACGACCCGCCGTGCGCCACCCCGTACCTCTCCACAACGTCCTTCGGCGCCTCCGGTGGACCGGGGACCCTCGTCGTGACGGCCGATCCCGGATGCGCCTGGACCGCCACCACGGCGTCAAACTGGATCTCCTTCACCGGACCGGTTTCCGGCCAGGGAAGCGGCGTGGTGGGCTTTTCGGTCGCGCCCAACCTCGCTCAGCAGCAGCGCACCGGCTATCTCTCGGTTGGGCGGCAAGGCGAACCGATCCTCCAGTCCGGCAACGGCCTGACGGTTCTGGGTGTCAGCCCGAATTCCGGAACGGGATCCGGGACAGCCTTCACCTTCCGCTTCAGCGACCCTAACGGCTACGGCGACATCGCCTGGGTGATTCTTTCGTTCGGTGGCGCGGCCTGCCAGGTGGCGGTGCCGTCCGTGGGCGGCTACGCATGGCTGTGGAGCGACACCGGCGGGCAGTGGATCGGCCCGGCGTACTTCCCGCCCGGCGCAAGCCTGGGGAACAGTCCGAACCTGGGCAATAGCCAATGCACGCTCGACTCAGCCCTCAGCTCGTCGAGTGGAGCGGGCAATGAGGTGGACGTGACGCTTCGGATGGCCTTTTCTCCGTCGTTCGCGGGAACGCGCCAGATCGCGGCTGAAGCCATCACCCAGTCCGGCGGCCAGGCAGTGGCCGGAGTGGGAGCGTGGGTGGTGAGCGGCCAGTAGCCAGACGGCGGTTCAGGCTTTGACCATCTTGCGCGCGTGATCGAACAGCTCGGCGGCTTCGTCCACCAGTTTGCGCCCGCGGTCGAACATCTCCTTGCTGGCGTCCAGAATGTCCTTGCTGGTGCCGGCGACGGCCTGTTTCCCTTGCCGCGCTGTACGGGTGAGGTACTTACGGGTGTCTTTCCCGCTCTTGGGCGCGTACAGAATCGCCACCGTCGCGCCGATCGCCGCGCCCGTCAGAAACCAGGCCAGGCTGCTCACGCAATCGTCTCGCCGGTCGTCTCTTCGCTCGATGGGTTCCGACATGCTGTGCCTCCGCGAGAGCCCTTCGCTGGCGGGCTCCATCCACATTCTGCGCTATCCTGAAGGCATGGCGCAAGGTCCCGAGGAACAGGAAGGCGGGCAGGGCTCCGCCGAAGTGAATCTCTCGCACGATCTCGACATGGTCTCGATCTTCCAGTCGCAGACCGTCGACGCGGAACTGGACGCGGACAACATCCGCGGCGTGCTGGAATCCAACGGGATCGCGTCGGTGTTGGAAACCAGCCCCGTTACGTCCTTTGGCTTCGAGGTGTTCGTGGCTAGAGCCGACGTGGAACGCGCGCAGGCCGTGATCGCCGAAGCGTTGGAGGCCGGTCCGGAAGCCGCCACCGAAGCCGAGGCCGAATCGGAGAACCCGCAGTAGTCCGGCGGGCCGTCTCCGAGGCAGCCGCGCCGGGGGTTCGCGCCAGTCCGCGCCATGCCGTCTATCCTCGGACCGCGCGGTATCCCACCGAACGCCGGGTACGCTCTTGCGCCAGAGGCTCGCGGCCGCGATCTCCGGCGGCCGGCAGCCGCTTCCCCCGCGGATGCGCACCCGGCCGCCACGCTGCGCGAGTACCTGCTGCGCGGCGGTTTCCCGATGCTGGACGATCTCCGGGGGCCGGAAGAGTACGCCCCTTTCGACGAGACCATGCGCAAGGTCTTCCCCGGCCGGCCGGTGGTGGATCTACCCAGCGACCATCCCATCTTCCACGTGGTCTACGACCCGGACCACCGCTTTCAGGTTCTGGGCGCATGGTGCACCAGCCAGCTCAACTCGATCATGTGTCAGTCCCGGGCCGCGGGCGCCACGGCTCACCGGCACGGCGTCTACGCCCTGACGCACTACCGCCACGGCCGCGGCACTGGCGCAAATCTTTCCGAGACACTTCGGCCCCGGCCGCCACTGGTACAATGAGACTTCGCCAATCCACACTCCAGGAGAGCCGTCCCACATGGATGAACGTGAGCGTTCGCGCGCTTTAGAGCTGGCCTTGAGCCAGATTGAGAAGCAGTTCGGAAAGGGTTCGATCCTGCGCCTTGGCTCGAAGGACGCCATCGTTCCGGTGGCCGTGATTTCGACGGGTTCGATCTCGCTGGACGCCGCCCTGGGCGTCGGCGGCTTGCCGCGCGGCCGCGTCACCGAGATCTTCGGCCCGGAATCCTCGGGCAAGACGACCATCGCGCTGCAGGTGGTTGCCGAAGCGCAGAAGAAGGGCGGGATGGCGGCGTTTATCGACGTGGAACACGCGCTCGATCCGGCCTACGCCAGAAAACTGGGCGTGGATATCGACAACCTGCTGGTTTCGCAGCCCGACTACGGCGAGCAGGCGCTCGAGATCACGGGCGCCTTGATCGCCTCGGGACAGATCGACGTCCTGGTGGTGGACTCCGTGGCGGCGCTGGTCCCCAAGGCCGAGTTGGACGGCGAAATGGGCGACAGCCACATGGGCGTGCAGGCCCGGCTCATGTCCCAGGCCCTGCGCAAGCTCACCGGGGTGGTGTCGAAGTCGCGCACCTGCCTGGTATTCATCAACCAGATCCGCGAGAAGATCGGCGTCATGTTCGGCAACCCGGAGACCACCACCGGCGGACGCGCGCTCAAGTTCTACTCCTCGGTGCGCCTCGACATCCGCCGCATCGCCGCCATCAAGGACGGCGAAGCGGTGGTCGGCAACCGCACCAAGGTCAAGGTGGTGAAGAACAAGGTGGCCGCGCCCTTCCGCGAAGCCGAGTTCGACATCATCTACGGCGAGGGAGTGTCGAAGGAAGGCGACCTGCTCGACCTCGGCGTGGCCCAGAACCTGATCGAGAAGAGCGGCTCCTGGTTCAGCTTCAAGGGCGAGCGTATCGGCCAGGGCCGCGAGAACGCGCGCCAGTTCCTCAAGGACAACCCCGATATCCGGCAGACCGTCGACGCGGATTTGCGCAAATTGCTGGGATTGGTGAAGCCGGAACCCGCTGCCGCGGCCGCCCCTGCTCCCGAAGCGTCTCCCGCCAAACCCGCCGCCGCCAAGCGGTAGGGAGCTTGTACCGTAGCCTGCCCGGTTCTGCGCGCGCCGCGACGGTTTTTGTGGGGCGGGCTGGCAGCCTGCGGCCGATTGTTAATCGGCCCGGCGAGCGGAGCTCGCCCCCTGGGACAGACGGGTTGCCGGCCGGCGCCCTCCGGAGCCTCGGCCTAACGCGAGGTTTGCCATGACCGACGCCAGACAGCAGGCCGAAGACCACCGGCGGCGCGCGATTGCCGCCAAACTCGTCCGCCTGGACAGCACCCCGGAGCGCGCGGTTCGAGCCATTCCCACGGGGTTCCCCGCGCTCGACCAGGCTCTCGGCTCGGGCGGTTTCCCGCGCAGCGCCATGAGCGAACTGTTCGGCCCGCCGTCCAGCGGCAAGACGACACTGGCTCTGCAGTGGGTGGCCAATCTGCAGGCCTCCGGGCTGACGGCCGCCTGGATCGATGCCGATCACGCCTTCGACCCGGCGTATGCCGCGGCTTTGGGGGTGGCCCTCGAGGGCGTTCCGCTGGCGCGTCCGGAATCCGCCGAGCAGGCCCTGGAAATGGCTGGCCGGCTGGTCTTGTCGGGCGCCGTGGATGCCGTGGTCATCGACTCCGTTGCCGCCCTGGCGCCGCAGATCGAACTGGACGCCGGGGTGGCTTGCGGCGCCGGTCTGCAGAGCCAGGTGCTGGCTTCCCGCCTGAGGCCGCTGGCCCGCGCCGTGGCGAGGAGCGACGCCGCCGTCCTGTTTCTCAACCAGACGCGCACCCGCATGGACCCCTCCGCGGGGGAAATGGAGACCAGCGCCGGCGGGCCTTCGCTCAAGATGTACGCCGCTTTGCGCCTCGTGCTGGAGCCGGTGGACGGGCGCATGGTACGCTTCCGCACCTTGAAAAACAAGGCCGCGGCGGCCTTCCGGGAAGGGGTGCTGCTCCGCTCGGACGCGCTGGGGTTCGCCAAAACCCCGTGAAACGGCCCTTCCATGGCTTCCATCCCCAAAAAAACCGCGAAAACCCCTTATTTTTCGCGTAATTCTCTTTACATCCCCGGTACGTTCCCGTATGATTGAAAGCGATTCAGGCCCACGGTTATGAGAGCGTCCGGGCCTTTGGTAGTGTTCGATGGATTGAACGGGAGGATCTAAAGGAGAATTATGGCGAATCAGAGAATGACCCAGACCCAACTGGTCCGTTCACTGGCGGAGAAGTTGGGAGCCAACAACAAGACGGCGCGCGCGTTCCTGGATGAGTTGGCCGCCCTGGCGATCGGGGAAGTCAAGAAGAACGGCGTGTTCGTGCTGCCAGGCATTGGCCGTCTAGTCCGGCAGGATCGCAAGGCTCGCACGGGGCGCAACCCGGCGACCGGCGAAAGCATCAAGATCCCGGCCAAGAAGGTGGTGAAGTTCCGGGTGGCGAAGGCCGCCAAGGACGCGATCGTTCCGCCGAAGAAGGCCAAGTAGTCCGCAGACCGAATCCGCTTTCCCAAACGAAAACCCCGCGAACTTCAGACGGTTCGCGGGGTTTTTCCTCGCTCGAGAAGCCGAATGAACGCCACCCAACTTGCGGGCTGGTCCGGAAGCCTTATTACTTCTTCGCTTCGAGCTTGTCGGGTTCCTTGTGGGGCTTGCCGCCGTTGGGGTCGTCTTCCTTCAGGGCCGTCTTGAAGTTGCGAATCCCCTGGCCCAAACCTTTGCCGAGATCGCCGATCTTCTTGCCGCCGAAGAAAATCGCCGCAACCAAGGCGACAATCAGAATGTCGGTCATGCTCAGGGCGGCTGTCAGCTCCCTATACATAAGGCCTCCTTCGTCACCGCCATTGTAGCGGATTCACCGTGTCCCGCGCCTCCGCCCCAGGCGGGACGGGCACGCGGAAGGAAACATCCCCCGGTTCGGGAATCGTGCTACCATTCAGGTGGAGGCCCATAATGATCGAGGATCTTCTACGGCCGCAGCACCTTCTGATAATCCTGGCGATTGCAATTCTGTTCTTCGGTCCGCAAAAGCTGCCCGAACTTGGCAAAGGACTTGGCCGTGGTATCCGCGGCTTCAAGGAATCGCTGAAAGAAGTCAGCTCGGACTCGACGGTCGAACCCAAGGACCAGAGCGACGCGACGTCCCGTTCCGCCTGATGTGAGAGATCGCACCGCCCCGCCGGCGCCAGCCTGCGTCTGCACGCCCTTCCCGCGCTTCCACCCTTAGTGGAATATGCTCCCGAGCTTGGAAATGTCCTGCTGCACCCCCGTCGCATACGGCGCCAACAGGACATTTACGGCGAACCAAATGACGCTGATGGAGAGCAGCAGACGCGTCTTCCGGCTCTTGCCGAACATCATGCGCAAGGCGCTAGCGGCAACGAAGGGCGCCACGGCGGTCGTGACCCGGGCATACGGACCGAGTTCCATCAGCGTGGTCCACGGGTTCACCCCCCGAGTGTAGCGGTGGCTCGGGCCAGCGAATCAATATGCCATCGGATAGTCCGCGGGCGTTCCCGATGGGCGGTCGCCCGACGTCACCGAACGGCCATCCCGATCCCGGTATGTTCACGATGCCCGGGCCGCCGGTACGTTTGCTCACGTCGCGCGGCGTGTCCGGCGGCGCCGTGCGGGATAATAATCACACGGGGCCGCATGGATTTCGCCGAGCAGGTCAAGTCGACGGTGCGCATCGAGGACGTGGTGGGCGAAGTGGTGCGCCTGCGCAAGAGCGGCGCCTACCGTTTCATGGGACTGTGCCCGTTTCACAGCGAGAAAACGCCCTCGTTCACGGTTCACGCAACGTTGCAGATCTACAAGTGTTTCTCCTGCGGCGAGGGCGGAGACGTTTTCTCGTTCGTCATGAAAACACAGGGAGTTAGTTTTTTCGAGGCCCTCAAGCTGCTGGCCGAGCGTTGCGGCATTCCCATGCCCAAACGTTCGCAGTACGCCGACGAGGATGCGCGCAAGCGCGGCGGGCTGTTTCAACTGCATGAACTGGCGCAGGAGAATTTCCGCGCCAACCTGCGTGGGGCCTCCGGCGAAACGGCCCGCAACTACCTGGCGCGCAGGGGCTTGTCGGCCGAAACCATCGAGCGGTTCGGGTTGGGCTACGCCGACCCCTCCGGCCGCGCCCTGCTGCGCCTGTTCGAAAAGCACGACTTCAGCGGCGCCCAGGTGGAAGAGTCGGGACTGGCCGGCCGCCGCCAGGACGGCAGCCTCTACGACCGTTTTCGCAACCGCCTGATGTTTCCCATCCACAACGAATCGGGCAAAATCATCGGTTTCGGAGGGCGCGCGCTGGCCGACGGCGACCAGCCCAAGTACTTAAATTCACCGGAAACGCCGATATATAAAAAGAGCCACGTGCTCTACAATCTGCATCGCGCCAAGGATGCGATTCGCAAGGAGGACCGGGTCATTCTGGTGGAAGGCTACATGGACGCCATCGGCGTCTCCGCGGCGGGCTTCGCCTGGGTGGTGGCGAGTTGCGGCACCGCGCTGACCACGCAGCACGTGCAGGCCCTGAAGCGCCACACTTCTCGCATCTTCGTGAACTTCGATCCGGACGCGCCCGGAGCCAACGCGGCCGAGCGGTCCATCAATACGCTGCTGGCGGAAGGCATGCACGCCCGCATGGTGGAACTGGACGGCGGGCTGGACCCCGACGAGTACTGCCGAGAGCGCGGCGCCGCGGCCTATCGAGCCAGGCTGGAAGGAGCGAAAGGGTACTTCTACTGGCTGGCGGACCGTGCCAGAAACAAGTACGATGTCCACACGCAGGAGGGAATCGTGGGCGTGCTCGAGGCTTTGCTGCCGGCGCTTCAGCAGATCTCCGATCCGCTCGAGCGGGACGCCATGGCGGGCGACGTGGCCGGCTACATCGGGGTGGCGCGCGGGTTGGTTCTGGACAGCTTTCGCAAGGCGGCGGTCAGGCGCGAGGACAAGCCGCTGGAGCGTCCCAGGACGGTGCTGCGCCCCGACGAACGCATGGTGCTCCGCACGCTGTTTCTCGACCCCGAGAACTCGAGCGGGACGATCCGGGAGCTGAAGTCCATCGAGTCGCTGGGCAGCCTGCCCTCGCGGCGCATTTTTCAGGCGGTCTTCGCTTCCGCGGCGGACTCGGGCGGCGTCAACTTCGAGGAGGTCAATGCCCGCCTCGAAGACCCCGACCGGCAATTGCTGGCCGAGGCCGTTCTGCGGGAGGATTCGGCCGCTTCGCGCGAGGAAGCCATGGCGGCCGTCGCCAGTCTGCGGCGCGCCGAAAGCGAAGACCGGCGCAAACGGATCAAGCTCCGCATCAAGGAACTGGAGCGTGCGGGCAAGTGGGAGGAAGCCCTCCGCCTGACCGCCGAACTGCAGGAACTGGAACGCCAGGCGAGAGGCGCGCAATGACTTTTTCCGGCCCGATCCGCGTCCGCGCCGTGGTGTACAATAATTCAGATCATTCCACGCCGGGAGAGCGGGGCTTCAGTGGCGCTTGACGACAAATTCGGGGGGCTCGAACGGCTCGTACAGATGGGCAAGGAGAAGGGCTACGTCTTGTACGACGAGGTGAGCGAAGTTCTGCCCACCGAAATCGGCGGGGGCGCCGAGCTCGACGACGTTCTGGCGGGGCTGGACGTCGCCGGCATCGAGATCCTCGAGGAGCCCAAGGACTTCGAGAAGAAGCTCGAGGAAGGCGAGGAACTCCTCGACCTCGATCTGCCCGCCGTCCTGGGGGCCGAGAAGATCAACGACCCCGTGCGAATGTACCTGCGCGAGATGGGCACCGTGCCCCTGCTCACGCGCGAGGGCGAGGTGGAAATAGCCCGCCGCATCGAGCGCGGCCAGAATTCGGTGCTCCGGTCGCTGACCCGCGCCCCCCTGGTGATCCAGGAAATCCTCGCCGTCGCCGACCAGATGTCCCACGACATTCTTTCGGCGCGCGACGTGGTGCAGATCGCCGACCCGGTTCTCACCGATGAACTGGTGGAGGAGAAGCGGCAGGAGTTCTTCCAGGCGGTCGAAGAGATTTCCCGCCACTACAGGAGAATCCTGCAGTGCCGCCAGAAATTGATGGCCATCCCGCGCGGGATGAAGCCCAAACTCTACCGCCGCCAGTTGTGGGAACTGGGCCGCCTGGTGGTGAGGACTTCCCGCCTGGCGCGCCGGGTCCGCTTCCAGAGCCCGGTCATCCACCACCTCATCGGGAAGGTCCGCGCCGCGGTCGAGCAGCTCAAGCCCATCGAGAGGGACGTCTCGCGGGTGCAGCGCAAGATCGAAACCTGGCCGGGAGCGCGCGCCGAAGGCATCAAGGATCTGCGCAGGGAGCAGCGCAGTTGCATGCTGCGCCTGCAGCAGATGGAAGAGCAGTTCGGCGCCTCCGCGGCGGAATTGCGCCGCACCCTCGAGATCATCACCGAGGCGCACGCCCAGGCCGAGGCCGCCAAGAAGGAACTGATCGAGGCCAACCTTCGCCTGGTGGTCAGCATCGCCAAGCGCTACACCAACCGCGGCCTGCAGTTCCTGGACCTGATCCAGGAAGGCAATATCGGCCTGATGAAGGCCGTCGACAAGTTCGAGTACCGGCGCGGATACAAATTCTCCACTTACGCGACGTGGTGGGTGCGGCAGGCCATTACCCGCGCCATCGCCGACCAGGCCCGCACGATTCGTATCCCGGTCCACATGATCGAGACCATCAACAAGCTGATCCGGACCTCGCGCCAGATGATCCAGGAGCTTGGCCGCGAACCCACCAACGAGGAGCTGGCCAAGCGGCTGCAGTTGCCGGTCTCGAAAGTGCGCAAGGTGCTGCGGGTGGCGCAGGAGCCCATCTCGCTCGAAACGCCCATCGGCGAGGAGGACGAGTCGCACCTGGGCGATTTCATCGTCGATCAGGCCGGCATCTCGCCGTCGGATGCGGTCATCAACCTCAATTTGCGGGAGCAGACCGCGCAGGTCCTCAAGACGCTCACGCCGCGCGAGGAGAAGATCATCAAGATGCGGTTCGGCCTCGAGGACGGCAGCGAACACACCCTCGAAGAGGTGGGACAGAACTTCGCGGTGACGCGCGAACGCATCCGCCAGATCGAAGCCAAGGCGTTGCGCAAACTGCGCCACCCCAGCCGCAGCCACCGGCTACGGGCATTCCTGGAGAATGGAATCCGCGGAGTGTAGCCGGCGGCGGAGCGGACGATCCGCCTGCCCGCCCCGCACCCAACGCTTAGAAAGGGCTACCAGCGCGGCTCGCGCCGTCCACCCCCGCCACCGCCGCCCGGCCGGCGTCCACCACCGCCGCCACCCGGCCGTCCGCCACCGCCCCCGCCGAACCCACCGCGTCCGCCACCGCCGCCGAACCCGCGGTCCGGCTTGGGGCGGGCCTCGTTGACATTGAGCGCGCGACCGTCCAACGTGTACCCGTTGAGCGCCTGAATCGCTCGATCCGCTTCCGCCTCGTTTTCCATTTCCACAAACGCGAATCCACGTGAGCGGCCCGTATCGCGGTCCGTCATGATCCTGGCGCTGTTCACTTGTCCGTATTGCTCGAAGAGACCGCGCACGGCCTCCTCGCTTGCATTGAAATCCAAGTTGCCAACGAAGATGTTTTTCACCGAGTTATTCTCCAACAATTTGAAAGCGGGCTCATCGGGAGGAAGTTGTAAGCGGCACTACGCTCAGCCGGATTCGCGAAAGCTATCAAACGCGGATTAATTGTAGCACTTCCCAGGCCCGGCGGCAATTTTCCCGGAATTCCAGGAATTCGTTCCTGGAATTCGTTCTTGGGTAGCGCCTGAAAAGCCGGGTAAAGAAAACCTCAGCCTTCCGGATCGCTGGGGAGTAAGTGGGGCCTTCCCCTACCGAACTCCGCGGCCGGCCAACCTGCCACGGAATGTTCGATACCCACCCGAAACCGAAGGTATCCACAGCCATGGCTCCCGCGGTTCCGCTTCGATCGCCCTACCTCACCCGGTCCAACACCTCGCCGCCGGGGCCGATCAGCCGCGCTTCCATGGCCAGCGTCCCGTCCGCGTGCGTCGAACAGCTCAGGCACGGATCGTACGCCCGCACCACCGCCGACACCCGGTTCAGCATGCCTTCCTGAATCTTCGCGCCGTTCACGAAGTGGCGCGCCACATCGCCCACGCTACGGTTGATCGCCAGGTTGTTGTGACCCGTCGCCACGATCAGGTTGGCCCAGCGGATGGCGCCCTTCTCATCCACCTTGTAATGGTGGATCAGCACTCCGCGCGGCGCCTCGATCATGCCCACGCCTTCCAGGCAATTCACCGCCGCGTGCGATCGCACGTGCGCGTTCAGAATGGCCGGGTCCGCCAGCAACCGCTCCATCTTCTCCAGCGCGTGGGTCAACTCCACCAGCCGCGCGTAGTGATAGTGGAACGAACTGTGCACCACCGGTCCGAACCGCTGCCGGAATTCCGCCAGTTCCCGGTCCGCTTCGGGAGTGCTCGTCGCGTCCGCCACGTTGAGACGCGCCAGCGGCCCCACGCGGTACACGCCCTGCGGATAGCCGGCCGGCTTGTAGTAGGGCGCCTTGAGATAGGAATCCTTGAGCCCCGCTTCGCCCACATAGGTGGCGTAGTCCTTCGCCGCTATGTCCGACGCCAGCGTGCCACCCCCGGCGTCTTTGTACTTGAGCCGCCCGTCGTACCACTGGAGCCCGCCCTTGCCGTCCACCAGGCCGGCATACATGGTCGGCGTGGCGCCGAAGTTGGCGATTTCCTCGGGGAACTTGTCCACGATACCCTTGAAGAACTCGATGGTTTTGGCGGCCAGCGAGCGCGCCTCCGGCAATCCCTTCAGGATGCGGTCGCGCACCGTGCCGGCCAGCGGGGCGTTCACGCCCCCCGGCACGATCCAGGAAGCGTGGATGCGCTCCTTGGCCAGCCCTTCGATGGCGTCCTGCCCGAACTTGCGCAGCAGCACGCCCATGCGCGCGATCTCGGGATGCTGGTCGATGAGGCCGAACACGTTGCGGTGCGCCGGGTCCGAGTCGAACCCCAGCAGCAGGTCCGGCGCCGACAGGTGGAAGAAGCTCAAGGCGTGCGATTGCGCGAACTGCGCGCAATGCGCCAGGTCGCGCAGTTTCGTCCCGGTTTCCGGAGGCGCCACCGCCATGATCGCGTCGCAGGCCTTCGACGACGCCAGCAGATGGCTCACCGGGCAGATGCCGCAGATGCGCGCCGTAATCGACGGCATCTCGTAGAACGGCCGGCCTTCGGTGAACTTCTCGAATCCCCGCACCTGGGTGACGTGAAACTGCGTGTCCGCCACGCGCCCGTCGCCGTCGAGATAGATGTCTATCTTGGCGTGGCCCTCGATGCGGGTCACCGGATCGATCGTGATCTTCTTCATGGCTTTATCCAAACTTCACCTTCGACGGCAGATCGGGCATGCGTCCCTCCAGCAGTTCCGTCAGCACGTACACGATGCTGGCCGCCGCCGGAGGGCAGCCCGGCACGTGCAGATCCACCTTCACCACTTCCTGCAGCGGCACCGCCTTGCGCAGCAGCGCGGGAACGCCGTCCGACGGCACTCCCATGCTGGGAGACGCGCCTTCCACGTAGATCCTCTCCAGCATCCTCCGCGCCGGGAGGGAATTCCGCATGGCCGGCACGTTCCCCGTCACCGCGCAGTCGCCCAGCGCCACCAGCAGCTTGCTGCGCTGGCGAATGGTCCGCAACTGCTCGAGGTCGTGTTGCGAGCTCACCGCTCCTTCCACCAGCGTGACGTCCACCGCCTTGGGAAACTCCTGCGCGTCCACCAGCGGTCCGTACACCACTTCGATCCGCTTGGCCACGGCCAGAATCGTCTCGTCCATGTCGAGCAGCGACATGTGGCAGCCCGAGCAGCCGTCCAGCCATACCGTCGCCAGCCGCACTCTCTTCATAGCTGGCCTCCCCGCCGCGCGGTCAGACGCCTGACGTTGCGATCGTGCTTCACCATTTCCTCCACCGCGAAGCCCTTTTCCGACATCGCGCCGGTCGGGCATACCTGCACGCACTTCCCGCAACTGGTGCAGTTCTGCGACTCGCCCCACGGCCGGCTCATGTCGCAGATGATGGTCGACCGGATCCCCCGCGAGCTCACGTCCCACACCCGCGCGCCTTCCACTTCCGCGCACACCCGCACGCACCGCGTGCACAGGATGCAGCGGTTGTGGTCCAGCACGTAGCGTTCGTGCGAGCTGTCCACCGCCAGGTTCGGGTACGAGTACGGGTACCGCACGCTGGTCACGCCCAGCCGTTGCGCCATCGCCTGCAGCTCGCAGTGGTTGTTGGACACGCACACCGCGCAGGTGTGATTGCGCTCCGCGAACAGAAACTCGATGGCGATCTTCCGGTACTGCGTCAGTCTCTCCGACTGCGTCGTCACGCTCATGCCGTCCTGCACCGGCGTGGTGCAGGCCGGAAGCAGCCGTCCGATTCCGGACACTTCCACGATGCACAACCGGCACGCGCCCACCGGCGAGAGGTTTTCCATCCAGCACAGCGTCGGGATATACTTCCCGGACGCCCGCGCCACCTCCAGGATCGTCTGCCCGTCGCGGGCCGCCACGTATTCGCCGTCGATGCGAACCGAAATCTTGTCAGGCACTCCGTCGCTCCTAAGTCCCAAGAAAAACCTTTGAGCCACCGATGAACACGGATAAACACGGATGAATCCAACTGCACGTGAGCATTGTCTTATCGGTGTTCATCCGTGTTCATCCGTGGCCATGCATTTGCTTAGTGATGGTCCTTGATGTCGCAACGCAAACACCGCGCCGCTTCCTCAGAGGCATCTTCCGGATCCAGCCCCACCACCGACTCCGCGAAGCTCTCCGCGCGTTCGGACGCCGGCAGCTCCACAACGTGGTGCCGCGCGCTTCCGCTGGGTTCCGCCGGGGCCACGTTGCTGTACGTAAACTGCGCCGCGATCCGGTCCCACCGCCCCGGGCCCATCAGCCGGCGGTCGATGTTCCGCGCCGCCTTCTTCCCGTACCCCATGGCGTTCGACACGTTGGATGCGCCCGAAATCAGGTCGCCGCCCGCGTAAAACTTGCTGCGCGTGGTCTCCAGCGAGTAGCGGTCCACTTCCAGCGTGCCGTGCTCCTTGATCCGCAAGCCCGCCGCGCGCACGAAGTCCTGGTCCACCGCTTCGCCCACCGCCAGGATCACGGTGTCGCACTGCACCCGGCGGATTTCTTCCGTAGGCACCGGGCGGCGGCGGCCCGAGGAGTCGAACTCGCCCAGCTTGGTCTTCACCACCTCGATGGCCTTCACGTTCCCCGCCTCGTCGCCCACGATCCGGTGCGGCGTCGCCAGGAACAGGAACTTCACGCCTTCTTCCGCCGCCGAATCCGTTTCTTCGCGGATGGCCGGCATGTCCTTCTTCTCGCGGCGGTAGATCACCGTCACTTCGGCGCCCATGCGCAACGCCGTCCGCGCCGAATCGATGGCCGCGTTTCCGCCGCCGATCACCACCACCTGGCGGCCCAGTTGCGACGGCTCCTCCTTGGCTACTCCCTCCAGGAAGTTCAGCGCCGGCACGACCCCCTTCAACTCCGTTCCCGGCAGGTACACCCATCCTTCCTTCCACGTGCCGATCGCCAGGAACACCGCGTTGAACTGGTTGTCCAGGTCGGTCAAGGTGATGTCCGCGCCCACCGAGACGCCGCACACGAAATTCACGCCCACCCGCCGGATCAGTTCGATCTCCTTCCGGACGATGTCTTTCGGCAACCGGTAATCCGGAATCGCGTAGCGCAACATCCCGCCCGGCTCCGCATTGGGATCGTATACGGTCACGTCATGGCCCAGCAGCGCCAGGTAGAACGCCGCCGCCAGACCCGTCGGCCCGGCGCCCACAATCGCCACCTTCCGCCCGGTGGCGGCCAGCTTGCGCGCCACGATCCGTTCCACCATCGCGTCGAACCGCTCCGAGTTGTAGATCGAGTCGGCGATGAACCGGTGTACTTCCCGCATGTTCACCGAATCGTCCAGCGACCGCCGCCGGCACCGGTCTTCGCAGGGATGCTGGCACACCCGCCCCGTCGAAGCCGGCAGCGGATTGTCCAGCACCACCGCTTCGAAGGCGTCCTCCAGCCGCTCTTCCTTGAGGAGCTGCAGGAACCGCGGTATGTTCATGTGCAGCGGGCAACTGTTCTCGCACGGCGAAAGCGCCAGGTCCTCGCACACTCCGGCGCGGCACCGCTTGGCCCGGATATGGTCCTCGAACTCGTGCCGGAAGTGCCGCATGGTCGTCAGCAGCGGATTCGGCGCGGTCTGCCCCAACCCGCACAGCGACGTGTCGCGGATCATCCGCCCCATCTCGTCCAGCCGGTCGAGATCCTCCTCGGTCGCCTTGCCCTTCGCGAACGCATTCAGGATGCGCAGCGAGGTGTCCAGCCCCACGCGGCACGGGATGCACTTGCCGCACGATTCCGAGTGCGTGAATTCGATGAAGTACCGCGCCACGTCCACCATGCAGTTGTCTTCATCCATCACCACCATGCCGCCCGACCCCATGATCGAGCCCAACTGCGCCAGCGTCTCGTAATCCACCGGCGTATCGAACATCTCCTGCGGAATGCACCCGCCCGAGGGTCCGCCGGTCTGCACCGATTTCACCGGCTTGCCGTCCGACCCGCCCTCGCCCACGTCGTAGATGAAGGTTTTCAGCGGCGTCCCCAGGGGCATCTCCACCAGCCCCGTGTTGTTCACCTTGCCCACCAGCGAGAACACCTTGGTGCCCGCGCTCTTGGCGCTCCCCGTCTCGCTGAACCAGGCGGGGCCCTTGGCCACGATCGGCGCCACGTTGTACCACGTCTCCACGTTGTTGATGTTGGTGGGCATCCCGTACAGCCCTTTTTGCGCCGGGAACGGCGGACGCGGCCTCGGCCGCCCCGCGAATCCTTCGAGCGAGGCGATCAGCGCCGTCTCTTCGCCGCACACGAACGCCCCCGCGCCTTCCACCATCCGGATATCGAAGCGGAATCCCCGCCCCATGATGTTGTCGCCCAAAACGCCCGACTGCCGCGCCTGTTCGATGGCCCGCTCCAGCCGGTGCACCGCCAGCGGATACTCCGCGCGCACGTAGATGATGCCCTCGGTCGCCCCCATCACGTACCCGCCGATAATCATTCCTTCCAGCAGCGCGTGCGGATCGCTCTCGATCTCGTTGCGGTTCATGTACGCGCCCGGATCGCCCTCGTCCGCGTTGCAGATGATGTATTTGCTTTCCCCCACCGCCTTGCGCAGGAACTCCCACTTCAACCCCGTCAGGAATCCCGCGCCGCCCCTCCCGCGCAGTTTCGAAGCCTTGATCTGCTCCACCACCAGCTCCGGATTGGCGTCGATCAGCACCTTATACAACGACTGGTACCCGCCCACCGCGACGTATTCTTCGATATCGTCCGGGCTGATGATCCCGCAGTTCCGCAGCACGATCTTCTTTTGAGGCTTGAAGAACGGCACTTCCGTCCAGTTGGGAATCTTCGGGAAGCCCGCGCCGTAGCTGATGCGGGCCGTCAGGTGGTCCCACTCCTCGATCTTGCACAGCGCCAGTTCCTCGGGCAGCGTCCCCCGCGCGATGTCGTCCAGAATGCGGATCGCGTCGCTCGACTGCACCCGCCGCAGAATCACCAGCGGGCGGCCCGGCAGGCGCACGTTCACCAGCGGCTCCTGCGCGCAGAAACCGAAACATCCCACCGAGGCCAGCTTCACGTCCCGCCCCTGGTTGTGAATCGCTTCGGCGAACGCATGGTACACGCCTTCGGCGCCGTTGCCCGCCCCGCAGGTGCCCATCCCCACGCCCACGCGCGGCCGCGCCGGCAGCAGCTTCGCCATGCCGGCCTCGCGGACCGTGCTGAAGGAACCGATATCCTGGATGCGCGTCACGCCTTCCTCCCGCTCAGGTGCTCAATTTCCCGGTGCAGTGTCTGCTCGTTCATGTGGCCGAAGACCGCGTGGTCCACCTCCACCACGGGCGCCAGCGCGCATTGGCCGAAACAGGCCACCGTGCGCAGCGAGTACTTTCCGTCCGGCGTGGTCACGCACAACTTGTCGGCGCCCTCCTGACTCTCTTCCGGCAACCCCAGTTCCAGCCGCAGCCGCTGCAGCAGGTTCCGCGAGCCGCGCGTGTGGCACGCCGTCCCGCGGCAGATGGCAATGGTGTGATCCCCCTGCGGCTCCAGGTTGAACAACGCGAAAAACGTAACCACGCTGAAAATTTGCGCCAGCGGCAGATCCATCCGGTCCGCGATGTATTCCAGAACGTCGGGAGAGAGGTACTTGTGGGGTTCGTGTTCCTGGACTTGCTCCAGGACCCCCAGAAGCGCGCCCGGCTTGCCCGCGTGCGCGGCGACCGCGCGATCGATGTACGACTGCTCTTCCAGCGGCAGCACGCTCTGACTTGGAGTGGATACCATCGAACCTCCGAAATAAGATAATAACATCCTGAATTCCGTTTACGCGCGCCGCCGGCCCGTTCCTCCGGCGGAGATTCCGCCGCGCCGGCATCCCGCACCGGGACGAACGCGGTCTCTCGCGCCTCGCGCAACTAGACAGGGTTCCCTACACCGGAGACAGTCCCTGGTACTATGGTATCCCATGTCCGGGGAACCCCCTCATTTCTCACGTGCCGTTCCCCCTTGGGAAAACCCTAATAATCCGCCGCCCGGCTGCCGATATGTATTGCGAGGGGAGAGCACGTTATGAGTCGCGATCACTCGATGTCCGATACCGGAACGCAAGCCTTGGCCGCAAATCGCGCCGGCTCCGGCCACCCTGCCGACTTCATGCAGCCCGCGCCGCTGGGCGACATCCTCCACGAGCAGCTCGACTACCTCGTCGCTCACGCCACCCAAGCCTGTCCCCCCGGCTGCGCCGATTGCGCCCGCCTCCAGCAGGTCAAGAGCTGGCTGCTCCTTCCCTTCAGCGGCGCCCGCCGCCCCCGCGTGTCCCGCCGCGCCGCGTGATCGCCGCCACCGCGGCGGCCTTTACCCATCGCGTTCTCTGAAATCGCCCGTCTTCGGGACCAGGAGGAGCCCGTCCCCATCACCCGCCGGTGCATTACAATGAGAACAGGTGAAGGTCCGAGATCTGGTGCGGCTGGTGGAGGCGGATGGTTGGCAGCACGTCCGAACCACTGGAAGCCATAAGCATTGCAAGCACGCGTCCAAGCCGAACGTTGTGACCGTCCCCGGACATTCCGGCGATGACGTGCCCGCCGGCACGCTGAAGTAGATCCTGAAGGCCGCCGGATTGGAGGTCAAGCAATGAGCCAGCGATACGCGGTGATTTTCGAACAGGCTGACGCCAATTGGGCGGCCTATGTTCCGGATCTGCCCGGCTGCATCACCACCGGCGCAACCATCGAAGACACCGAGCGAAACATCCGCGAAGCGATCGAGGGACACCTCCGGACCCTGGCGGAATTCGGCGAACCCGTTCCGCTCCCGACCAGTCTGGCCAGGGAGATCGAGATCAACCCGGCCGCGTAAAGGCCCGGAATCCGTCTCCCCCGCGCGGCGCCTACACCAGCCCGTACAGCCACTTCTCCTGCTCGCGCAGCAACTCCATGGCCCGCTCCATGGCGACCCGCTCGAAGCGCACCTCGTCGCGCGGGCGCAATTGGCCCAGGCGCCAGAAATCGGCCGAGATCACGCAGGCCGGCTTGGGGTAGCCGCCGGTGGTCTGGTGCTCCACGAACAGGATGATCGGCTGCCCGTCCGGCGGCGCCTGGATGGCGCCCAGCGGCACGCCCTCGGTCAGCATGTGGCCAGCCGGGCTGGGAATGGCCGCGCCCCGCAGCCGCAGGCCCATGCGGTCGGATTCCTCGGTCACCAGGTACGCGCCGCGGTACAACTCGTCCCCGAACCAATCCGCCTGCGCGGAAGGCGTCACCCGCAGCGCACCGGCGCGTTTGCCCAGGGGCGGTGCGGCCTGCCCCACGCGTGGCTTCCGCACGGCTTCCTCGCCGATGGGCAGCACGTCGCCCTTTTGCAGCGGCCGCCCGCCCACGCCGGTGGCCACGTGTACCGACGCGCTGCCCATCGCCCGCTCGACCGCCAGTCCGCCGCGCACCGCCAGGTAACCGCGCGCCCCCGAGCGCGTGGGGCCGCAGCGCACGGTTTCGCCGGCCCGCACTTCCACCGCGCTCCACAGCGGCAGCCCCGCGCCGAAATCCGAACCCGTCAGCGCGATCACGGCGTCCGCCTCGAATTCGAACGCCCCGCCCAGGAGCGTCATTTCGAGGGCGGCAGCGTTCTCCGCGTTGCCTACCAGCAGATTGCCCGCGCGCAACGCCAGCGCGTCCGCCGCACCCGACGCCGAAACCCCGAAGTGCGCCCAGCCGAAGCGGCCCAGGTCCTGCACCGTGGTCAGCAGCCCGGGTGAAACCACGTGGATGCGGTTCACCGCCGGCCCTCCGGAACGAAGATCGCGCGGTCGTCCATGCGCAGCAGCGGAGGCGGCTCGCCGTTGCGGTCGAAGAGCCGCAGCGACGTGCGTCCGATCAGCCGCCATCCCCCGGGCGACGCCAGCGGATACACGCCCGCCTGCCGGCCTGCGATAGCCACGCTGCCCTCGGGCACCCATTTGCGAGGCGCGGCGAGGCGCGGCGTGGCCAGTTCGGGCGGAAGCCCTCCCAAGTACGGGAAGCACGTCGCGAAGCCCACGAAGCAGACTTCGAACCGGGCGGCGCAGAAGCGTTCGATCACCCTCTCGGGCGCGAGGCCCGAGTGCCGTGCCACGTCGTCGAGATCCGGTCCGTCGTCGCCGCCGAACCGCACGGGGATCTCGACCGTCCGCCGTTCCACGGCGCCGCTGGCAGCCGGCGCGTCCAGCCGTTCGCGCACCTGGGCGGCAATTTCCGCGTGATCGCGCACCCGCGGATCGAAATCGACGAGCACGCTGGCGAACGCCGGATGCAGACTGAGGATGCCGCGGACGCCTTGCAGGGCGTGCGTCAGGCGCACCACCTCGCGGTGCGCCTCGGGCGAAATCTCATCGCCGAACGAGACAAGCAGCGATCGGTCGCTCACCGGCCGCAGGGTCACGGTAAAGAGATGGTACCACCGTCAAACGTCCAGCTTCGCCGGTTCGTACTTCGGCGCGATCAGGTGCAGCAGCAGCAGCGCCAGGAAGTAAGTGGACCCGCAGACCAGGAAGACCAGCACGAAACTGTTGTGGGTCCACTCCAGGATGCGGCCGACGAACAGATCGAACAAGGCGCCCCCGCCCGCTCCCAGCGCGCCGCCGATCCCCACCACCGAGGCCACCGCGGCTTTGGGAAACAGGTCCGACGGCACCGTGAACAGGTTGGCCGACCAGCCCTGGTGCGCGGCCATCGCCAGGCAGACCAGTCCCACCACCACCGGCAGACTGTGTACGAACGGCACCAACACCACCGGCAAGACACAGAAGGCACAGAAGAGCAAGGCGAGCTTGCGCGCCGTGCCCACGCTCTTGCCGCGCGTGATCAAAGCGCCCGACAGATAGCCGCCATAAACGCTGCCGACGGCGGCGACGCCAAACGCCACCATCACCGGAAGGCGGTTGCCTTCGAGCGAAAGGTGGAAGGTAGTCTGCCAGTAACCCGGCAGCCAGAAAATGTAAAACCACCAGACCCCGTCGGTGAGGATTTTGGCGGCCGTGAACGCCCACGTCGCCCGGCAGGGCAGCAGCTTGGCGTACGGTACCCACGCCAGGCGCTCGGGAGGGTCGCTTTGGATGTGCGCTAGCTCGGCCGCCGAAACTCGCGGGTGGTCCTCCGGTTTGCGGTACAGCCACAGCCAGAACGCCAGCCAGACGAAGCCGGTAGCGCCGGCGGCCACAAAAGCCCCGCGCCACGTGAAGGCCACCACCAGGATGGGCACCACCACGGGAATCGCCATGGCGCCGATGTTGGCGCCGGAGTTGAAAAGGCTCGTCGCGAGGGCGCGCTCCGTTTTCGGGAACCACTCCGCCACGGTTTTGATGCAGGCCGGGAAGTTGGCGGCCTCGCCGAGTCCCAGGAAGAACATCGCGATTCCGAAGGTGAGCGCGGAGGTCGCCAAGCCGGGCGACATTGCCGCGAAGCTCCACAGCACGATCGCGATGGCAAGTGTCTTGCGCGTTCCCAGCCAGTCCGTGAACCGCCCTGCCACCAGAAAGGCGATGCCGTACGCCACTTTGAAGCTGGCCGAGATGTACGAGTAGGTGATGGTGTCCCACCCGATCTCCTTCCGCAGGCTGACTTCCAGATACCCGAGGATGCCGCGGTCGAGGTACGCGAGGACGGTGGCGAAGAAGAGCAGCGCGCAAATGGTCCAGCGGTAGCGCGAAACCGCTGGCCGGTCGATGGCGGTTGTCATAAGAGAGACGATTATAGCCGCATTGCACCGCGCGTGGGCCGCTCCGCGCTACAATCGGGCTTCTTCTGGCCCTATGAGCGTCTCCCGAACGATTACCGATCAAATGGAGCATTCCTCGTGGATTCGCCGCATGTTCGAAGCCGGCCTGGAACTCCGCCGCGAACGCGGCCCCGAGAACGTCTTCGATTACACGCTCGGCAATCCCGATGTCGAGCCGCCCGCGCCGGTCATCCAAGCCCTCCGCCGCGTGGCGGCCGAGAACCGCCCGCGCAGCCATGCCTACATGCCCAACGCCGGCTACCCCGCCGTCCGCGGCGCCATCGCCAGTGGCTTGGCCAGCCGCACCGGCCTCCCGTTCACCGCCGCCGATGTGATCATGACCGTGGGCGCGGCCGGCGCCATCAACATCCTTCTTAAGTCGGTGCTCGACCCCGGCGACGAGGTCATCCTCCTCAACCCCTACTTCCCCGAGTATCGCTTCTACGTCGAAAACCACGGCGGCAAAGTGGTCCTCGCCGAAACCGACGACCGCTTCCAGCCCGACCTCGGCCGCATCGCCGCCGCCATCACCCCGCGCACCAAGGCGATCATCCTCAATTCGCCCAACAACCCCACCGGCGCCATGTACTCCGAAGCCGTGCTGGGCGAGTTGAACCCCCTGGTGCGCGACCCCATCATCGCCATCAGCGACGAGCCCTACCGGCCGCTCACCTTCGACGGCGTGACCCCGCCCGAGGCGCTGCGCCTTATCGAACGCTCGGTGCTGGCGTGGAGCTGGTCGAAGGCCATGGCAATCCCCGGCGAGCGGGTGGGCTACCTGGCCATGTCTCCGCGCCTGGCCGAAATCGCCGCCCTGCGGGACGCCGCTACCTTCGCCAACCGCACTCTGGGATACATCAACGCGCCCGCCATCTGGCAGTGGGTGGTGGCCGCCGTCCCCGGCGCCACCGTGGACGTGGGCCAATACCAGGCCAAGCGCGACCTGCTGTGCGACGCGCTCACCTCGATGGGCTACCACGCGCCGCGCCCGCAGGGTTCGTTCTACGTTTTCCCGAAGACGCCCATCCCCGACGACATGGCGTTCATCCGCCGCCTGATGAAAGAAGGAATCCTGGCCGTTCCCGGCTCCGGCTTTGGCCGCTCCGGCTACATGCGCCTGTCGCTGACGATTGCGCGCGACGAGTTGGAGCGGTCGCTGCCCGGGTTTGCGCGCGCGTTGAAGTAAGCCAAATAAATGGGGTCAGACCCCATTTTCCCGGAGGCCCTGCCGGGTCACCCCGCCAATCCGAAGGTCCACGATGGCGTTCGCCTCCCGCTCGTGGGAAAGCGCGACCTTCAGATAATTCCCGGTCAGCGCCATCCCCGGCTCGTGCAGCGTGACGGCCGAGAGCGTGAGCCCCACCATGCGCTCGCGGAAGCTTCGGTTTTTGGCCTCCGCTAGTTCGCGCAGCACCCGGTTGCGTTCCTTCCGCACGGGGACGGGCACGCTGTCCGCGGATGCCGCCGCCGGCGTTCCGGGGCGCTCCGAGTACGTGAACACGTGCAGATAGGTGAGCGGGAGCGCTTCGATGAACTGCACGGTAGCCGCGAAATCCGCTTCCGTCTCGCCCGGGAACCCCACCATGACATCGGCGCCGATGGCGGCGTCGGGCATCCAAGCGCGGGCCTTGAGGACGCGGTCGGCATAATGGCGCGGCCGGTACTTGCGGTGCATGCGCCGCAGAATGCGTTCCGAACCGCTCTGCAACGGCATGTGAACGTGGCTGGCGATGCGCGGCTCCGCGGCCATCAGCCCCAGCAGGTCGTCGGTGAAATCCATGGGTTCGACGGAACTCAACCGCAACCGCTCGACGCCGGTCTCCTCCAGCAGCCGGCGCAGCAGATCGGCCAGGCGAAGGGAACTGCCGGGCTCGCGTCCCCAGCGTCCCAGGTTGATGCCGCTCAACACGATTTCGCGATACCGCGCGGCCAGCCCGCGCACCTGCGCCACCACCCAATCGGCGGGCGCGCTGCGGCTCGGCCCGCGTACGAACGGAATGATGCAGAACGAGCAGCGGTTGTTGCAGCCGTCCTGGATCTTCAGATTCGGCCGCGTGCGGTCGCCCGAGGCGTCTTCCACCGGCGCCGACAGGAAGTCCCGTTGCGCGAAAATATCGCCCACGTAAATGTTGCCGTGGTAGGGCGCGGGCGCGGCGCCGAGGATCGCCAGGTCGGCGATCCGGCTCTTGTGCGAATTGCCCACCACCCATTCGACGCCCGGCATCTCCGCCAGTTCGCGCGGGGCGCGTTGCGCGTAACAGCCGGTGACCAGGATGCGCGCCCGCGGGTTCTCGCGGTGTACGCGGCGGATGGTCTGCCGCACATCGTCATCCGCCGCCGAGGTGACCGTGCAGGTGTTCAGCACGACCAGGTCGGCGGAGGCGCGATCGCCGGCCGCCTCGAGTCCCTTGGCCGCGAGCTGCGCTTCCACCGCCGCGCCGTCGGATTGCGTGGCCCGGCAGCCGAAATTTTGTACGAAGAACTTCCCCACCTCTTTCGATTATAGGGGGCTGGTGTGGGCGTTACTGCACGGCGATGGTAACGGTGTTCGAGGTCGCGCCGCCGATGGAGATCGTCACCGGCACCGCGCTTCCCTTGGCCGACGCGGCGGGCACCTGGGCGTTCACCTGGTACAGGCCCGCATAACCGGGAGCCAGGCCATAGAACTGAGCCGCCGCGGGCGCTCCGCCGATGGTCACCGCCGGAACGATCGTGGTCCAGGAGAGCGGACTGCCGGGAGCCGATGAACCGGTCGGAGGCTGGTTGGTGACCGCGCCCAGGCCGGTACAGAAGATCTGGACGACGGTGCTTCCGGCCGCCGCCGGGTTGCTCGAGTCAACCAGGCGATTGGACGCGTCGAGGATGGCTCCCTGGCCAGTGCCTTCGGCGTTGATCCCGAAGATTGCCGGAGCGAACGGCGCGAGGCTCACGGTCTGGGCCGCGCCTGCCTGGCCGTTGAGGGTGGCCGCCAGGGTGGTCTGCGATTTGCCGGCCAATTCCCAAGGGACCTGGAAGTTGACTTGCCCCGCGGAGACGAAGAAGAGCGGCGCCAGTGTGCCGCCGCCGAACTGCAGCGAGAGGCCCGAAACATTGGTGGGCAGCGGCGATCCGGTGGCGCCCGCCGGCGAAGACAACAGAAAGCTCCCGAATGCCGCGGCAATACTTCCGGGGGCTACCGGGGCCGTGTAGCTGCCGTCGTTCACCACGCCGCCGGCCGAGATCGACGGCAGCGCATACCCACTGGGAACATTGGCCTGCGCGGAGTTCACGTCGATCATGAGCCCGGATTCGTCGACGGCTTCGAAATCCGAGCCGTGCACGTTGCCCAGCGTGGCCAGGTTGTCGTTGTTCCAGCGGTCGTCCGGCACGCCCGAGATGAACCAGTTGGAGCCGTTGTCGGCCACCACGATCCCGTACTTCTTCATGGCGTTCAGAATGATCTGCACCTCCGCCGGGAACCCCGACACATTGAATGCGCTCTTCAGGCGGAAGCGCGCTCCCATGGGCGGCACGCTCGCCGAGGTGTTGCTGGATGCGTAATGGCGCGCGGGCCAGAGGTACGCCTCCTGCGTCGTCTGCACCGTGAAACGGAGGGCGTGATGGATCGCCCCGGCCAGGATCTCGTCGTAACGCACCAGGCCGGGCAGGATGGGCAGGCCGGCGGCATCCGCCGATGTCCAGCCCAGCGGCCGGAGCTGGTTCCCCTGGAGGTCGAAGATTGCGCCCGAGCCCGCTTGCCAGGTGCCGTTCGCTTGGGGATAGGCCGCGTACAGCTCGTAGAGAACGCAGTTGGTGGTGTCGACGAGCAGGACATGGCGGTCGCCCGTGGAGTTGGAGCCGCCTTCGATGGGCGGGTTGGCGGGAATGGGATAGGGTCCCGGATCGCTCTCGTCGGCGTAGTCGAAGGTCACGGCCACCTTCGGCTGGCTGCCGGGGACCAAGGCATAGGGGATGCCAATGGGCTCGCCATCCCACGTTCCGCTTCCGAAGTCGGGGTGAAGGCCGGTGGATGGTCCGATGGAGTTGATGTATGCCGCGGAGTTGGGTGAGACCGGGAGAGTGTCTATGGGCGTGTTCCAGATGTTGCTGGCGGGAAACATGGCGCAGCCGCCCAACGTCTGGGCCGGCGCGCTTCCGGACAGGAGCAGAATCGCCGATGCGGCAAGAGCGTGCTTCATGGGCGCTCCTGGGGCCGCAGCCGCACCCGGACCAGCAAATCGTTCAGGGCGTCGCGAGAGCTCGCCTCATCGGGCAGGTGGGTTTCCAACGCCGCTTTCTCGAGCGCCGCGAGAAGCCTGGCGTATTCCGCCCGGTGGAACTCCCGCTCGGCGGCATCCAGCGTCCCCTTTTCCGAACCGAGAACTTTTCTCTCGACCAGCTCCGGTATGTAAGGCAAGCGCGCTTCCTCGTTCAGCGTGAGAAGATTGGCCTCCACCTTCCCGGTGCGCATCAGGTGGATGCCCGTCAAGAGGACGCGGTACACGTACAGCAGGGGCTTGACCCGCGGTGGATTCTCCTTCCGGAACATCTCCCATTGCGCGGCCGAGAACCCCAGGTAGTGATGGCTGTGATGCCGCGTGATGCAGCCCGAGGCGATCTCTTTAAGTTCCTGGTGCTCCGGCGTGGTGTGCACCACCAGCGGGGAGTAGAGTTGCTCCAGGACGTAGCCATTCCGCGTGAGCAGCATCTCGAAGAACTTGAGAACGTCGTGGGTGACCAGGTCCATCTCGGCGCTTCCGCGCCACCCCGAAACCACCACCGTCTCCTGTTTCGGCGTCAGCCCGACCGCTTCCCTTGCGGGCAGGACATGGACGCCCCGCAAGTCGTAGCCGGAATCGGGCGACGGAAAACCGTACAAATGCTCCCTGCTGACGGTTGCGAACAGCAACGGATATGGGTGCCGGGCCACTTCGGCTCGCAATAGTTCGTAGTCGATCATGTTGCGTGCTCCGGCGAAACCGCCGGCTGCGCTTGCGCGTGCTTGCGCCCTGCCTGGGAAACGCTGCGGCTACAGCCTATCTCGATTCTGCGCGAGATGCAGGGCTTCCACAAGCCCGTCGATGGTGAACTCACGCGCTTCCACCGCGACCTCGATCCCCAGGTCGCGCGCGGTGCGCGTGGTGATGGGTCCGATGGAAGCCACGCGGACGCCCACCAGCGCCTCCGCTCCCGCCACGGACACGAAGTTCCGCACCGTCGAAGAGCTGGTGAACGCGATCCAGTCGGGCTTGCGGCCGCCGCCGAAGATCTCGCGGGCGCGCGCGGCGGCGTCCTGCGGCAACGCCGTGCGGTAGGCTTCCACCACGCAAACCTGCGCGCCGCGGCGGCGGAGTTCCGCTGGAACCAGGTCGCGGGCCACCGCGGCGCGCGGCAGCAGGATGCGCGCGCCCTCCAATGGGTGGCTTTCGAACGCCTTCAGCAGACCCTCGGCGGCGTACTCCGTGCCCATCAGATCCACCTTCAGGTGCAGCGCCTCGATGGCGGCGCGGGTGGCCGGCCCAATGGCGCAGATGCGCGCGCGCAGCGAGCGCAGGTCGGCGGCCGAGCGGTCCATGCGCTCCACGAAAGCGCGCACGCCGTTGGCGCTGGTGAAGATCAGCCAGTCGTAGGAGGCGAGCTGGGCGATGGCCCGGTCGAGCGGGCCGTAATCGGCGGCGGGCTGGATCTCGATGGTGGGCATCTCGATCGCCGCCGCGCCCAGCGCCTCGAGCCGCGACGCCAGCGCGCCAACCTGGCCGCTCGAGCGCGTCACCACGATGCGCTGGCCGGACAGCGGCTCCCGCCCGATCGCGCCAGCGGCGTGGCCGGGGACGATTTCAAACGGCACACCGGCCTCGGCCAGCGCCTCGACCTCCTGGCCGCCGCTTCCGAACAGGAATGGATCGCCGGCCATCAGGCGGACCACGGTCGAGGCGCGCCGGGCGCAGTCGATGAGCGTGGCGCAGATCTCGCCCTGTGCGCAAATGCGCTCGGCCTGGGCCGGCGCGAGAGCCAGCAGCGCGGCGGGAACCGCGTCGTCGAAGAGGACCACGTCGGCGGATTCGAGCACGCGGCGCCCCTTGACGGCGATCAGCTCGGGATCGCCCGGGCCCGCGCCCACCAGATAGACCTTACTCATAAGTCATGGCCATGTGGGGCAGGTTTTCAACCTGCGGCGGACTTGCAGTCCGCCTCCCGCGAGCGTCTGCCAATGCCGCCCAGGCGGGTTACAAACCCGCCGCAGGTTGACAACCTGCCCCACAAAGAGCGGCATGTTCATACCTCTTTATAGACCGCTTCGAGGATCTGGCGCGCGCCGGCCGAAAGCAGCCGCTCGCCCAGGTCCTGCCCAAGCCGCGCGGCATCGGCGGCCGCGCCTTCGGCATCCAGGCGAATCAGGGCATCGCCAGCGGGCGACGCCACCACCGCTAGCATTCGCAAGCGTTCGCCTTCCACCACCGCGTGCGCGCCGATGGGAACCTGGCAACCGCCACCCAACGCGGCCAGGACGCCGCGCTCCGCCGTCACCGCCGCGCGCGTGGGGGCGTGGTCCAGAGCGCGCGCCGCTTCCAGCCCTGCGCCGCCCGCGCGCGTTTCGATGGCGAGGGCGCCCTGTCCCACCGCCGGACACATGACGCCGGGCTCCAGAATCTCGGCGATCCGCCCGCCCCAACCCAGGCGTTTCAGGCCGGCGGCCGCCAGCAGGATGGCATGATACTCGCCTTCGTCCAGTTTGCGCAGACGCGTGTCCAGGTTGCCGCGCAGGGGTTGGATCTCGAGGTCCGCGCGCAAGCGTCGAAGCTGCGCCCCGCGTCGCAGCGAACTGGTGCCGACTCCGGCGCCGTGCGGCAACTCCGCGATCTTGCGCCCCACCACGGCGTCGCGGGCGTCCTCGCGCTCGGCGACCGCCGCCAGCGCCAGGCGATCGGGAAGCTGGGTAGGAAGATCCTTGAGGCTGTGTACCGCCAGGTCGGCGCGCCTCTCCAGCAGCGCTTCCTCGATCTCTTTCGTGAACAGGCCCTTGGCGCCGATTTTGGCCAGGGGCACGTCGGCAATTTGGTCGCCGGTGGTCTTGACGATCTCGATGCGGCACTCGTGGCCCAATTCCGCCAACTGCGCGGCCACGTGGCGGGCCTGCCAGAGAGCCAGTTGCGAGCCGCGGGTTGCGATCACGAGCATGGCGTTCTTGGACATGCATCAGTCCTGAAGATGAAACGCCTTGCGGATGACGTCGATGGCGTGCGCCCCCTCGGGATGCCCGGCGTGGCTGCGGATCTCGGAAATGGGGCCGTGCGCGATCTTGTTGACGATGCCGCGCGTAAGCGACTCCATGGCCTCCTCCTGCTGCGGCGTGAACGGCCCGTACTTGCGCCGGATTCGCTCCAGTTCGCCCGCGCGGATCTGCTCCAGTTGTTCCTGCAGCCCCACGATGAGCGGCGCCACCTCGGCTACTTTGAGCCGCGCCATGGTGCGGTCCACTTCCTCGGCCACCAGGCGCTCGGCGCGCTCGGCTTCCTTCGTGCGCTCGCGCAAGTTGGCGTTCACCACTTCCTGCAAGTCGTCGATGTCGTATAGGAAGACGTTGTCGATCTGGTTGACGGAAGGCTCCACGTTGCGCGGCACGGCGATGTCGATCACGAACATCGGCTTGTTGCGGCGCGCGGCGATGGCGCGCTGCATGTCCTCCCTGCGAAGCACGTAGCCGGGCGCGCCCGAGGAGGTAATCACGATGTCCGCTTCCGGCAGCATGCCGCCCCAGCGGGCGTACTCGACCGGCGTCCCCTGAAACTGCGCGGCCATCTCCACGGCGCGCTCGTGGGTGCGGTTGGTGACGAACACGTGCGACGCGCCCGAGCGCCTCAGGTGGCGCGCCGCCAGTTCCGACATCTTGCCCGCGCCCACGATCATGATGGTGCGGCCGGAGAGCGATCCGAAAATCTTGCGCGCCAACTCGACGGCGGCGTAGCTCACCGAAACCGCCATCTGCCCGATGCCGGTCTCCGAGCGCACGCGCTTGGCCACGCGGAACGAGCGCGCCAGCAGCGCCTCCAGCCAGCCGCACACCGTCCCGGCGCTCTTGGCGGCGCAGTAGGCCGCCTTGAGCTGGCCGAGGATCTGCGGTTCGCCCACCACCATCGAGTCCAGGCTGGCGGCCACGCGGAAGAGATGATGGATGGCATCGCGGCCTTCCGCGTGGTACAGGTGCGGCGCGATGGCCCGCGGATCGACACCCTTGCGTTCCGCCAGGAAAGCCTCCACCACGGCTTGCGGATCGGCGGAGTCCTCCGTGGTGACGATGATCTCCACGCGGTTGCAGGTGGACAGGATCACGGCTTCGGTCACGCCCTCGCGCCGATGCAGCCCGGCCAGCGCATCCGCCAGCGTCTCCTCCCGGAATGCCAGCGACTCGCGCACCTCCACGGGAGCCGTCTTGTGACTCACGCCTGTAACCAGCAGCTTCATGGCTTCAGAATGGTCCCCAGCCGGACGTGCGCCACCCAGGTGAGCGCGGAAAGGCCCAGCACCATCACGGTCATGACGGCGGCCTTCCGCCCGCGCCATCCCGCCACGATTCGCAGGAAAACCAGCGCCATGTAGGTGCCCCAGGTGAAAAAGGAAATGGCGATGCTGGGTTGCGCGATCCACGCCCGGCGGTGCTCGATGAACGCCCAGGTGCTGGCGGCGATCACGGCCATCGTCATCAGCACGAAGCCCACCGCCATGGATTTCGAGATCAGGTCGTCCAGCGTCCCCAGCGGTGGCAGCCGGTAATAGAAGTTGCGCGGTTTCTTGCTCTTCAACTCGCGTTCCTGGAGGAGGTACAGAATCGACCCGCCGGCCGTCAGCAGCAGGGCGGCAAATCCCAACAGGACGAGAACGATATGCGCCGTCAGCCACGTCTTGCGCACCACCTGGCTGCTCCACGCGCCGACCGGGTTGCCCAAGGTCGCCACCAGCACCATGATGAAGACCAGCGGGAAAATGAGCACGCTCAGGCTCTCGAGGCGGTATCGCCAGTGGGCGCCCAGGTACAGCAGCACCACCAGGAACGCGCACATCGACAGAGTTTCGTAGAAGTTATTGATGGGGCAGTGGTTCTTGAGGACGCCCTCTTCCACGATGGAGACCAGGTGAAACACCGCGCCCAGCCCGAACCCGCCCAGGGCCACGCGGAAGAGGTGTTCGCGGCGGCGGACCAGGGTGAGGATGGCGTGCAGCAGGCCCAGCGAGTACAACGCCGCGGCCACGCGCAGCCAGATGACGCTCATTTCAGCCATGTGCGATCCGATAACTCCGGGGCCCGAAATTTCAGTATATCGTGGGCGGTGAAGGGCGGTCTCCGCGATGTGGCCGGGACCATGGCCCGTGAGCCAAGGGGGTGCGCGCGGGTTCGCGCTTGGGAATACAATGAGGTTCCGGCTGGGATCGCACAACCCCCAGCCGCAATCAGAGGGATCATACATGTACTCCGGAAGAATCAAGACCGCCGTTTGTCTGGCCGCCGCCATGTCACTGGCGGCCTCCGCCGCGTTTGCGCAGATGGGCCGGACCTGGCCATCCGAGAAGAAGATCGTCCCCGACCCGGTCACGGGTCTGCCGCTCACGTTTCTGACCAGCACGGACGTCTACCACCAATCCAAGATCTATCAGACGCATCGGCAGTGGACCGCCGATGGCAAGTGGATCGTCTTCCGGGGAGTGCGCGAGACCGGCTCGCAGGTCCTGGCGGTGAACGAAGAGACCGGACTGATCGTGCAGGTGACCGAGACGGGCTTCATGGGAATGCCGTGCGCCGGCAACAAGACCATGATGCTGTACGTCCTCGAGGGCGGCGGTGGCGGCAGAGGCCCGGGCGCGGCTCCCGGCGCGGCGGGGCGCGCGGGCCGCGGTCCCGAGCAACCCGCCGGCGCACCGCCCGACGCGCAGGGTCCGGGCGGTAGAGGCCGGGGAGCGGAACGGCCGGCGGGCGCGCCGCCCGGCGCTCAAGGCCCGGGCGCCGGAGGATTTCGCCCGCCCAGCGGACCGCGGCGGCTCCTCGAAATCGACCTCGCCAAACTCTTCGCCGACGTGGCCGCCGGAACCGTCAAACCCGCCGCCAATTATACCCGCGTCTGCGCTACCATCCCGGGCTCCCTCGAACCGGATGGCAACATGGGCCTGGACGCCAACGACGATTTCGTGTACATGCGGGTCCAAGGGCCGGAAACCACGCAACTGTCTGCGGGCCAGACGCTCCTGCCCGGGTTCGGTCCGCGCGCCCGCCAGACCACCAGCGGTTTGCGCAGCGTGAACCTCAAGACCGGGGAAATCAAGACGATCGTCAACGTCGGCTTCCAGATCGGCCACGTGCAGACCAATCCGTGGGTGCCCGGCGAGATCGTCTTCTGCTGGGAGACCACCGGCAAGGCGCCGCAGCGGACGTGGTTCGTCAAGAGCGACGGCACCGGCCTGCGGCCGCTCTATCCCGAGGCGCCCTACGAATGGATCACCCACGAGGCGGTTATCGGCAAGGACGAAGTGGTCATCGCCATGCTCGGCCACCGCTCCATCGCCAGCGCCACGCCCGACTCCAATTGGGGCATCGCGGGCACGTTCGAACATCCCACCGGCGTGGGCATCGTCAATCTGCGGACGCGCGAGATGCGGATTGTCGGGCAGATTCCGGCGTGGGCGCCGGGCCGCTCGGACTGGCACGTGGCCGGCTCGGCGGACGGCCGCTGGGCCGCCAGCGACGATTTCAGCTTCGAGGTCTGGCTCTACGACCGGCACAACGGCGAGATGAACCTGCTGGCCGGTCCCCAGAACCCCGGCGCCGATCACATTCACCCCACCTTCAATGCGGATGGCACCAGGATCGAGATCCAGTCGGCCCTGATCTCCAAGGACAAGCGTTCCTTGAACATCTGCGTCGTTCCGGTGCCCAAGACCTTTCTCAATCGGACTTACAGCGTGAAAGCTCCCGAGTGACGCGCGGGCCGGCGTTGGCGGGCGGAAGCGCCTGCCTCGCCCTCGCGCCGGCTTCTTATTCCCGCCGGTTCGCCGGGCGCGCACTAATGCGACACGGCATAAGTGATGTAATCGACCCCCGGGCCGGGTACTCGCGAAACGGGCGCTGGGCGAAAAGCGTGCATAACGGCGCGGCTGCCGGTGCGAAACCCAGGACGGCGGCACGCCCCATATGCCGCGCCATCCGGCACCCCGCTGGATCGCCAGAGTTAGCAACCAGATAGTAACGTATGCCAGTCTGGCTTTTGCCGGTATAGATGGGCAATCTCGGGATATGAAACGCTGGCCCGTAGTGTGTGTATTTGCCTGGGCGGTCGCCGCCGCCGTGGCCGCGGATGCGCCCCTCTCCGAATTGGCGTCTCCGGATACCAAGGTGACGATCGGCATCGACGTGCGCCGATTGCTCGACTCTCCCCTCCTGGCGAGTGAGATTGGAGCCGCGGAGCGGGAGGCTGCCGCGAAGCTGGCCGCAACGGGAAACCTCGCCGGTTTCGATCCACTCAAGGATGTGGACCAGGCTTGGGTCCTTGTGACGAACCCCAACGACCAGTCTTCCGCGCTGGTCGTGCTGCGCGGGCGGTTCGACGTGGAACGGCTGGCGCGCGGCGCCAAACGCTACAAGGATGTCCCCATGGTGGAAGCCGGAACCGGCGCGGGCGGCGTCATCGGCCTGGTCAGCGGCCAAACGGCGCTCGTTGGAGAGACGGCACAGGTGCAGGCGGCCATCGACCGGCTCGGATCGGCGCACATGAGCCCGGAACTCCAAGAGCGGATCGCCACGGCGAGTTCGCGCTACGACGTCTGGGGTATCGGCGAGATTCCCGATGGGCTGCCGATTTCGCCCGCCGGGACGCCGGGCCCCGGTTCCATCGACCGGTTCATGTTTGGCCTGGCGTTGCGCCAGGGCCTGGCGCTCACCGCCGAGATCCACACGCGCTCCACCGAGGACGCCGCCAAGTTCACGGCTTTGCTGAGCATGATCGATGCCGCCGTCAAGGCGCAGAACAAGGAGGGTGGCGCCACCTTCGATGTGCAATCGGACAACGGCACGTTCCGCATTGCGTTGACGGTGCCCGAAGATCAGGTGCGCAAGGCGATCGCCGAGCAGCGGGCCGCGGTGATGGCGGCGTTGTCGCAGAACGTGCCAGGAGGCAGCGTGAAGACCGACGCCAAGCCCGCGGCGCCCCAGCCGGCGCCCGCGGCAGCGCCCGCGCCAACGCCCGCGCCGCAGCCGGCAGCCGCGCCGGCGCCCGCGCCTCCCGCGGCTTTGCTGATCAGCCCGCAGCCAGCCAGCGTGGCGACCCCGCCGGCAGGGCCGCAGCCCCCGGCCCCGGCGCCGATGCAGATCGTCAAAGCGCCCGACGGGGACGCCATGGTCGTGAAACTGCCGGGCGCGAAATAGCGCCGGTCAATCCACTTCCCGGCCGCGCACCCCCTGGTGGAGATGCCAGGCCGCCCCGCGACAACCCGCTTCCGCCCATGCGTACCCACGCCGCGCGCAGCCCGGGGACGCCCGCGGGAGCGGTGTTACCCTGAAAGCTATGACGCAACCCACCGCCCCCAAAATCCAGTTGGTCAACACCGCCGAATACCGGGAGAACTACGCCAACAGCGTTCAGGTGCGGGTGAATCTGTGGGACTTCTTCCTCATGTTTGGCCGGGTGAACCAGACCGCGCCGGATTCGGTCGCGATCCACAACTTCCAGGGAATCTACGTCAGCCCGCAGCAGGCCAAGGCGCTGCTCAACGTGCTGTCTCAGAACGTGACCCAATACGAGTCGGCCTTCGGCGAAATCAAGCTGGAACCGCAGGCCGGCACCGGCATCGTTCAGTAGCGTTCCAGCGTCCCGCGTGTCCGGAACCCTTCAGTTCCAGTGCGCCGCCGGGGCGTGCGGCGGAGCGTTCCGCATCCCACTGCGTCCCAGGAACTCCAGCAGCAGAATCATCTTGTGTTCCCGGTCGTGAGACCAGCGCGCCGCCGTGGCGGCGTTCGCGCACCCGTCCGGGACTACCGGCGGCGGCGGGGCGATCCACGGGCGCGGGTGGCTTCCCGAGGGGTCGAGTATGCCCAACCCCAGGTGCGCGGCGATGAACTGCAGTTCGTCGGAGGAAAGACCGGTCAGGAAGCGCCGCGTGCGCCATCGCGACGGGCGGTTACTGGCGCATTCGACCAGGGCTGCTACCAGGGCATCTCGCACGGCGGATCTCCTGTCAGTGGCACCGCATTGGGAATTGTGGGATCTGTGCCGTATTATCACGGAATCGGCCGCCCCGCGCAAGGGGACATCCGCCCAGCCACTTCCCCGCCACGCCGTGTTAGGGTGACAGAGAACCCCGCGGGAGCCTATATGAACCTCTCCACTTCGCGTCTCCGCCCCATGGCGGCGCTGCTTCTCCCCATGCTTGCGATGGCCGCCGGCGCCGTCGATCCCATGGAGGCCCGCTTCGCCCAACTGCGCAACGATCCGCCGTCCCTCTACGCCTTCCTGCTGCGCATGCCCAAGGGCGGCGACCTGCACATCCATGTGAGCGGCGCCGTGTACGCGGAAAGCTACCTGCGCGCGGCCGCCGTGGACGGGCTGTGCGCCGACCTGCGCGCCGGAGCCGTCGTCGCGCCCGCCGCCACCGGCGGCTGCGGCGACAACCTCCCGGCGGCGCGCGCCGAAAGCGACAACGCGCTGCGCAATGCCCTGATCGACAGCCTTTCGATGCGCAACTTCGTGGCCGGGCGCGAATCCGGCCACGACCACTTCTTCGCCGCCTTCGACAAGTTCGGACCCTGGAAAGAGGAGCACCACGGCGAGTTCCTGGCCGAAATCGCGCGGCGCGCGGCCGAACAGAACGAATCGTACCTGGAACTGATGGGTATGAGCTGCCGCCCCGCCAACGAGCTGGGCGACCAGGCCGGCCTGGACGAGAGCTTCGACCGCACCCGCGACCGGCTCATGGAAGCCGGCCTCGACGCCGTGGTCCGGCACATGCGCGCCCGCATCGCCGAAATCGAACGCGCACGCCAGGCCGCCCTGGATTGCGCCGCCCACGCGGATTCGCCCGCCTGCCGCCTGACCGTGCGCTATCTGCTCGAGGTGACCCGCGAATCGCCCAAACAGCGCGTTTTCGCCCAGATAATGGCCGGCTTCCGCCTGGCGTCCCTCGAGCCGCTGGTGGTGGGCGTCAACCTGGTGCAGGCGGAAGACGGCGTGGTCGCCATGCGCGACTACTCCCTGCAGATGCGCATGGTGGGCTACGCGCGGACGCAGTATCCCAAGGCCCACGTGTCGCTGCACGCCGGCGAGCTGGCGCCCGGACTGGTGCCGCCCGAGGCGCTGCGGTTCCACATCCGCGAGGCCGTGGACGCCGCCCGGGCCGAGCGCATCGGCCATGGCGTCGACATTCCGTACGAGACGGATTCCGCGGCCCTGCTCGAACGCATGCGCTCCCGGCACATCCTGGTCGAGATCAACCTCACCAGCAACGACCGGATTCTGGGCATTCGCGGCGCCGCCCATCCCCTGCCGGCCTATCGACGCGCCGGCGTCCCCGTGGCCCTCTCGACCGACGACGAAGGCGTGGCGCGCACCCACCTCACCGCCGAGTTTCTGCGCGCCGCCATCGACTACAAACTGAGCTACGCCGACCTGAAGGAGATGGTGCGCAACAGCCTGCGCTACGCCTTCGTCGAGGAGCCCGCCAAGGCCCGGCTGCAGAAGGACCTGGAGGCCCGCTTCCGCGAGTTCGAGCAGACCGCGCGGTGAGTTCAGGCCGGGAACTGGATCTGCCGGGAGTAGCCGGCGATCTTGACCCAGTACAAGATCCAGCAAACCAGGCTGGCGAAACCGGTGACGATGCCGACTGGAATCCAGCTCGTCGCAATGAGGATGCACATCGCGATCCCCAGGGTCTTTCCCGGCTCCGGTTCGGCCAACGGAAGCTGCCTGCGCAGAAACTCGTTGCGCAGCGAACTGGCCATCCGGAGGACGACAATGAATCCCCAGACGAAGTTGAACAAGGGGATCAGCATGAGCCACACCTGCCCCGGGGGCATGGTCCGGCTTTCGGGGGCGCAGCGTTGCAGAGCCTTTTGCAGCGCGGCGAGGTAGATGATGGTTGGTACCAGCAGCGCCAGCAGAGCCACCGCCACCGAACAAACCACTATGGTTTCCGGTGCGCCAATCGAACGCATCTGAGCGACACCTCCGAACGAAATGAGCCGCGCCCGGCGGCGTGGCCTCAAGAGGGCCCGTTCGGAGTCCTCAAGGACGGCCTGCGAATCGGGTCCGTCAGCCTCATCTACGATACACCAACGCGCCGCCCGCGCCAAGCCTGGCTTTCGCGCGGCCCACCGCGCGGGGGTGCGCGCCGCCGATTCCGGCTTCCCCGCCCGCCGCCCGATTCGCTATAGTGAGATTCCATGGCCCCGCCGGGCGACGCGCGCCAGGAATCCCGCTCTCTCGCCGACGTTCACTCGAGCATCGGAACCTCGCAGCTATCTTTCTGGAAGCGCATGTTCGCCTTCGCCGGCCCGGCCTACCTGGTGAGCGTGGGCTACATGGACCCCGGCAACTGGGCCACCGACCTGGAAGGCGGCGCGCGCTTCGGCTACCGGCTGCTGTGGGTGCTGGTGATGTCCAACGCCATGGCCATCCTGCTCCAGAACCTCAGCGCGCGCCTCGGCATCGTCAGCGGCCGCGACCTGGCCCAGGCCTGCCGCGAAACCTACCCGCGCTCCATCAACCTGGCGCTGTGGGTGCTGTGCGAAATCGCCATCGCCGCCTGCGACCTGGCCGAAGTTCTGGGCACGGCCATCGGGCTCAACCTGCTTTTCGGCATTCCGCTGCTCGCCGGAGTGCTGCTCACCGCCGCCGATACCCTGCTCCTGCTGTGGTTCCAGAGCTTCGGCATCCGCACCATCGAGGCCTTCGTGCTGGCGCTGATTTCGGTGGTCGCAGGTTGTTTCTGCGTCGAGGTTTTCTGGGCGAAGCCGGCGGTCTCCGAAATGACCGCGGGCCTGGTTCCGCGGCTCAACCGCGACACCCTCTACGTGGCCATCACCATCGTCGGCGCCACCGTGATGCCCCACAACATGTATCTGCATTCCGCCCTGGTGCAGACCCGCCACATCGGGCGGGACGAGGCCGCCAAGCGCGCCGCCTGCCGCTTCAACCTGATCGATTCGGTGGTGGCGCTCAACGGCGCCATGTTCGTGAACATCGCCATCCTGGTGATGGCCGCGGCGGTGTTCTTCAAGCGGGGAATCGTGGTCACCGAAATCCAGCAGGCGCACCAACTGCTGGTGCCGCTCATGGGCGCCGGTTTGGCCGGCACGGTGTTTGCCGTGGCGCTCATCTGCTCCGGCCAGTCCTCCACGCTTACCGGAACCCTGGCCGGCCAGGTGGTCATGGAAGGCTTCCTCAACTTCCGCATGCGCCCCTGGCTGCGCCGGCTGGTTACGCGCTCGCTGGCCGTCATCCCGGCCGCCATTACCATTTACGTGGCCGGCAACCAGGCCAGCTTCGGACTGCTGCTGCTGAGCCAGGCCATCCTCAGCATGCAGTTGCCGTTCGCCATCATCCCGCTGATCCACTTCACCAGCGACCCGGCGCGCATGGGCAAGTTCGCCAGCCCGCGCTGGTTGCGCATTCTGTCGTGGATCGCGGCTGCGGTCATAGTAGGATTGAACTTGATCCTGGCCTGCATGTCCTTTGACGAGTGGCTGGCCACGGCCGGCCCATGGCGCACGGTTATCTGGGTGGTGGCCGTGCCCCTGGCCATCCTGCTGGTGGGCCTGATGGCGTGGGTGGCGCTGGAACCGCGGCTCGCCCGCCGCCGCCGCGGACGCGCGCCCATCACGCTGCCCGAGCTCGGGCGCGTCGATGCCGCCGTGGCGCCATCCTACCACTCCATCCTGTTGCCGCTCGACCACACCGCTCTGGATGCCCTGGCCGTCAATCACACCGCCGCCATGGCGCGCATCTACGGCGCCAAGGTCTACCTGCTGCACGTCGAAGAGGGCGTTACCAGCCAGATCTACGGCCCGGCGGCGTCCACCGCCGAAGTGGATGCCGGAGAGCGGTACCTGGAGCGCATCGCGCAATCGCTCCGCGAGCAGGGTATCGCAGTGGAAACGGCCATCTCGCATTCCTCGTCTCCCCGCCAGGAGATCGTGCGCTACGCGCGCCAGGTCCACCCCGACCTGGTGATCATGGGCGCTCACGGACACGGCGGCCTCAAAGACCTGATCTTCGGCAACACCATCAACCCCGTCCGCCATCGCCTGGACGTGCCCATCTTGATCGTGAGACCGGGGAAAACCTGAGTCGGTTGAGGCGCACTGTCCCAAGGGCGTGTCACCGGGACACGCGCCACCCCCTTTGATTTGAATTAACCGATTTGTTATCATGCAGATCAGTTGGCCGTATGCGTGCTTTTCCCCGTTCCGTGAAGCGCTTCCCGCTGATTGCCGCCTGCGTAACGCTCGGTTGGAGCCAGCTTTCGGGAGCCACCCTGGTGCAACTCTCGCTTGCCGACATGATCGGGCAGTCCACCACCATCGAGCATGCGAAGGTGGCGGGCGCGTGGGCGGCATTCTCCGGTCCGGCCATCTTCACGCACTATAAACTCCAGGTCAGTGAGCGTTGGAAGGGTACCGCCGTCACCGAAATCGTGGTCTTTGGCGGCGTCGCAAACGGCGTCCGGCAGGTCTACTCGGGGACGCCGCAGCTCAACGCCGGCGAGGACTACGTCTTCTTCCTTTGGACCAACAAGGAGGGGATGACTCACATCGTGGGGATGACCCAAGGCTTGTTCGCGGTGGCTCGGGACGGCGGCGCGGATCCCGGCCTGACGCGTTCCGCCAGCCAGGAACGCATGCTCGACGCCACCACCGGGCGCGACGTGAAGGACCGGACGCTGACCATGAAACTGAGCGATCTGCGGGCACGGGTATCGGGCGCGCTGGCCGCCGCCAAGGCGGTGCGGTAATGCGGAAGCCCCGGCGCATCCCGCGAGTTCTGGCCGCCGCGGCGGCACTGGCTTTTTTGGGCGCGCCCGCCGAAGCGTATTACCACTACGTGTATTTCAACGGCCGCGGCGCTCCCTTCAGCCCCATTGACGCGCACTTCGACCTCGCCAGACTGGCCAATCGCACGGTGGTCTTCTGCGTCTACGGCGCCGGTCCATCCATTCTCTACCCCAACGATAGTTTTTCTTCGGTGCTGGCGGAGGTCAGGCAGGCCATCAACTCCTGGAACGCGGTCCCCAACTCCGCGCTGCACGTGGCGTTCGGAGGGCTGGAATACGCCGGACAGAATGCCAACACACCGGGCGGCGACGTGGTCTTCCAGGACCTGGGGCCCGGGCTTCTGGGCGCGGGCAGCCCCAATCTCCCGTCCGTTCCGCAATTCTCCACCACCGCCTCCGGCGTGCCGTTCGTCCCCATCACCCGCTCCACCGTGTATCTGACCGACAATACCGCCAACCTGCCCGGGCCGAGTTACCTGGAGATGTTCTTCACGACCGCAATGCACGAACTGGGCCACGCCCTGGGCATGCAGCACACCTGGACCTCCAGCGCCATGTCGCAGGCCGTGACCCGCAATACCTCGCGGGCCCGGCCTCTGGATGCCGACGATATCGCCGGCTTCCTGGAACTCTACGGCGCCGACGGCTGGACCGGCAATTACGGCTCCATTTCAGGCGCCGTGACGTTCGCCGGGGGCGCTCCGGTGGCGCTGGCTTCGGTGGTGGCCATTCCCGCCACGGGCCCGGCCGTGAGCGCGTTGACCAACCCCGACGGAACCTACACCATTAACGGCCTGCCGCCCAACACCTACCTGCTGTACGTGCATCCGCTTCCTCCGGATGCCATCGTCGCCAGCGGCGAGGGTCTGCTGTTGCCTTCGGACCAGTCGGGGACGCCATTGGGCGCCAGCGGCAGCTTCCGCACGGTGTTCTATCCCAACACGTTCGATCCGAACCAGGCGGCGCAGTTGACGGTTTCGGCCGGCACGAACCTGCCCTCGCAGAACTTCACGGTGCAGCCGCGGACCGGCGTCCCGGCCTACGATTTCCAGATCTACAGCTACAAAGATACGGCCGCGCACAACTACACCGACACCCCGGCGCAGTCGAACCCCGCCCGGGTCACGCCGGCGTTTCTCAATACCTCGCTGGGAACGGTGCTGTTCGAGGCGGAGGCCAACACCGGCACGACCCCGGTTCCGCAGTCCATCGCCATTCTGGGCGTGGCGGCCGCCAACTCCTGCGCGGTCGCCAACGTTCTGCCTTGCTTTTGGGCCTCCGGCAACCCGACCCTCCTGTTCGGATATTTCGGTCTCTCTTCCGTCCAGGGAACCGGCCCGCGGCACCTGGTTTTCAACTTCGGCACAGACGTTTACGTGGTGCCCGACGGCGTGGTCTTCGTGTCTCAGGGCCCTCCGTACATCGCCTCCGTGACGCCCAACGGCGATGGCACCGTGACCGTCTCCGGCGGCAACTTCGGTCCCGACAGCCGCGTCTTCTTCGACGGGTTGCACGCGCACGCGACGGCCGCCCCGGCCCAGACTTCGATTACGGTCACGCCGCCGGCGGGCGTGAGCGGCCATGTGTCCACCGTCACGGTTTTCAATAGCGACGGCCAGAACTCCATGCAGTTCTACGACCAGCCGGACGACGCGCCGGTTTTCCAGTATCCGGCCGCGCCGGCTCCGCAGATCGTGAGCGTGACCCCCTCGGCACTGCCCGCCGGCAACTCGGGAGCGCCCTACCTGGCCGCGGTGGCGATCGCCGCCCAGAACACCAGCTTCGTGGACGGCCAGGTGAGCGTCGGCGCGGGATCCAGCGACGCGACCGTCGACCGCGTTTGGGTGCTCGACCCGACTCACCTGATCGCCAATGTGACGGTGGCGTCCGGCGCCGCCATCGGGTTGGCCGAGGTCAGCGTGATCTCGGGATTCCAGGTGATGACCTCGGGCTTCGCGACTCTGCCGGCCGATGCAACGCTGCCGCTGGTTTTCGGCATCCTGGGAGCCGGCAGCTACCTGCCTACGGTGTACCCCGGCGGCTATGGATCCGTTTACGGGATGAATCTGCAGGATGGCGCGGCGCCCACGGCGGCCTTGAACGGCACGCCCATAACGGTTCAGTTCTTCCCCGCCGCGAATCAGGCCAACTTCATGGTGCCCGCGGGCTTCCCGACGGGACCCGCGACGATGAACCTGTCCAACGGCGCGGGCAGCGTCGCCATCGTGGTGCCCATCGGCAATCCGCCGCCCGTGATTCAGGGGCTGTCCAATTCCCAGGGCCCGGTCGACGCCACGCATCCCGCCAATGTGGGAGACGTTCTCAGCGTTTTCGTCAGCGGCATCGATCCCACTTCCGTGCCCGCCCCCGGCCGCATCGGAGTATCCGTTTCCGGCTTGTCCATGACGGTGCTCGGAGCGGCTTCGGCGCCCAACGCCCAGACCCAGATTCAGTTCGTTCTCGGCCAGTCATTCGGCGGATCGCCGGTGCCGGTTGCGGTTTCGCTCGACAGCTCCCCCAGCAACCCCTACACCATCGCCGCGCGGTGAGGCGGGCCGGGAACCGCCATCCGTCATTTGCGGCCCGCCCCGAAGTCCAGCATCTCGCGAACTTTCGCCGCCAGTTCGCCGGGGGTGAAGGGCTTCTGCACGTACGCCAGACCGCCGGCAAGCAGGCCCCGGTTGGCAGCCACATCCTCGGCGTAACCGGACATCAGGATCACCGGGAGGTTGGGGCGCAGTTTCCGCAGGTGTTCCGCCAGGAGCCGCCCGTCCATCCCGGGCATCACCACGTCCGTCAACAGCAGGTCGATCCCGGCGGCGTGCCCCCGGGCGGCAACCTGCGCTTCCGCGCCGTTGGCGGCTTCCAGAACGCGGTAGCCATGCGCCTCCAGAACGATCCTGGCCAGCCGGCGCACGCCTTCCTGATCTTCGACGATCAGCACCGTCTCGTCGCCGTGCGACACGTTCTCCGCCTTCGGTTTGGTCCCGTCCGCCGCCACTCCCGCATCCACCAGCGGCAGGTGGATGCGGAACGTGGACCCCCGGCCGGGCGCGCTTTCCACCTCGATCCACCCGTCGCTCTGCCGCACGATGCCATATACCGTCGCCAGCCCAAGCCCCGTCCCCTTCCCTTGTTCCTTGGTGGTGAAGAAGGGCTCGAAAACGTGGCGCCGGACCTCCTCCGTCATCCCCATTCCGGTGTCGGTGACCCTCAACCTGACGTAGCGCCCCGGAGCGGCATCCGGGTGGGTGGCGGCGGTGGCCCGGTCCACTTCCACCTCCGCAGTGGCGATTTCGAGTTTGCCTCCGTTGGGCATGGCGTCCCTGGCATTGACGGCCAGGTTCATGATGACCTGATGGATCTGGTCGGGGTCCGCCATCACCTGGCCCAAGCCGGGGGTCAGCCTGGTGACCAGTTCGATGTCCTCCCCGATCAGCCGCCGCAGCATCCGTTCCGCATCGCTGACGATGCCGTTCACGGCGGTCGCCCGGGGCCTGATAACCTGTTTCCGGCCGAACGCCAGCAGTTGAGCGGTGAGACTGGCGGCGTGCTCGCCCGCCTTGCCGATCTCCAGGGCATAGCCCCGGAGCGGGTCCCGGACGGCCAACTGCTCCGCTAGAAACGCCGCATACCCATTGATTACGGTGAGCAGATTATTGAAGTCGTGCGCCACGCCGCCCGCCAGGCGGCCCACCGATTCCATCTTCTGGGTCTGCGCCAGTTGAGCCAGCAGCGTCTCCCTCTCCTCCTCGGCCCGCTTGCGGCCGGTGATGTCGTTGAACGTCACCATCAGCCGGTCCGCCACGAAAGCGGCGTACAGCTCGCAAATGCGGACCGATCCATCGTGGCAGGTAACCCGGTACTCTCCCGCGTTGACCGCGTGAGTGGACAGCCGCGCCTTTTCCAGAGCGGGTTTCCAGCGCTCGATCACCTCGCGCCGGTAGTCCGGATCCGGGTACGCTATCCGGTACCACTCCTCCGCGGTGGGCGCCGTATGTCCGAAAAGCGCCAGGGCGCTACGGCTCCAGAATTCGATGACGTTATCCTCGACATCCACCAAGGCAATCGGGAACGGCGTGGCATCCAGAACGGCGCGGAGCCGCATCTCGCTGTCCCGCAAGGCTTCCTCCGCCCGCTTCCGTTCGGTGATGTCCCGCAGAAAAACCACCAGCCGCCCGCCTTCGGCGGCGCGGTACTGGGCGCTGACTTCGACTTCGAATGCGCTCCCATCCTTGCGGCGGTGCCGGGACTCGAAACGCTCTTCGCCCTTGACCATGAGCCTCTGAACGTGGGCGGCTGCGCTACTGGGCGTTTCGCCGACCACCAGATCGGAAGTGGTCATGGCCAGCAGTTCCCGCACGCTGTAGCCGCTCATCCGGCAATAGGCGTCGTTGACTCGCAGCAAACGCCCCCCGGTGTCCAGCATCCAAAAGCCGTCCATGGCCGTCTCGAGCACGGTCCGGTGCCGTTCCTCGCTGGCCCGCAGAGCCTCCTCGGCCCGCTTGCGCTCGGTGATGTCGCGGGAGGAGACGAGCAGGAGCACCCGTTCCCGCCGGACAAAAGACCGGGCGCAGATTTCGACGGGAAACACGGTTCCGTCCTTTTTGCGATGAAGGCGCAAAGGGATTCTGAAGACCCGGCCCGGTTCTGTCCGCGCCTCCTCTACGTACCGGTGCGTGTCCTCGGGTTCCGCCGAGATGTCCGTGGCCTTCCTGGCGCGCATCTCATCCCTGCCGTAGCCATATAGCACCGAAGCCAGCTCGTTGGTTTCGACGATCCGGTCCGTAGCGGTGTCGACCAGGAAAAGCGCGTCGGACGACGATTCGAACAACTCGCGATACTGTTCCTCGCTCTCCCGCAGCGCCTCCTCCGCCCGCTTGCGTTCGGTGACGTCCTGGATTTGCGTGATGAAATGCAACGGCTTGTCCCGGGTGTCCCGGATCAACGTGGAGCTTACCAGCCCCCAGATCGCGGTTCCATCCTTGCGCAGATACCGTTTCTCGAGATGAAACATCTCGGTTTCACCGGACAGAACCCGGGCCGTAAGCTCGGCGCCAACCGGCCGGTCTTCCGGGAGGGTCACGTCCTGGAAGGTTTTCCCCAGCAACTCGGGTTCGGTGTAACCCAGCATTGCGCAGAAGGTGGCGTTGACCTGAAGAAACCGGAAGTCCGGCGACACCAGCACCATGCCCGCCGCCGAATGCTGGAACATGCGCCGGAACCGTTCTTCGCTGGCGCGCAGCGTCTCCCCCGCCCGGTCGATGGCACCGCCGGTGCGCCGGGCGGTCCAGCCGATGATGACCACGATCAAGGCGCCGGCCACCATGGCCGTCACTGAGTGCCACAGCGCCGGATTCGGAGGCGCCACGGTCCAACGGATGGCGTCCAGGCCGCCTTCCAGCAGGATGATTACCAGCATCGCCGGCAGGAAAGCGCGCAGCAGCAAGCCGCGTATGGAATCGCCTCTCCAGGCGCCCAGCGCCGGCACTCCGGGCGCCGCCAGCCCGATCAGCCCCGCACCCACCAGCACGCCGGCCACGGCGTTGAGCAAGGGCATGGGAACGGTGGGGCCTCCGTACAGCAGCGGAACGCCATAAGCATAACCGACTGAAATCACGGCACCGATCGTGGCGCCCGCCAGCGCCAGCAGGGCTGCCGCGGAGGCCGCCAAACGCCACCGGGCGGCGTGCGGCAGGAGAACCAGCGCCGCACCTTCAAGAAGCAGCACCCCGGCAGTCAGAGGCGATATCCGGCCCAGCGGGAGGTGGCCAATCGACTGGTCGATCCTGGACAGCCCCCACTCCACCCCCGGATTCAGGCCGGTGAAGAAGTGTGCCAGAACCAGCAGTCCCAGCAAAGCGGGGATGCCTGCCAGGACCTGCGCAAGACGCCGGCTCAGTGGATGCGCCCGCCAGCGCGCATGGCTGAAAACCCCACCGCTCAAAAGCAGAAAGCCCAGCGCGGAGATGGGAGCCATGGGCAGGTACCGTCCCCACCCGCCGGTCAGTGGCCGCCAGTGGAACAGCCAACCAGCCTCGGCCAGCAAGGCGATGCCGAAGGCCGCTCCCGCGCAAAGCTGGGCGAACCGCTGCGCTCGCACGGACGGCGGTGCTTCCCAAGAGGCCGATGGCTGGAGCAACGCTGCCTCCTCTGCCCTGGGTACGGCGCAAGAGGCGATGCCCGCTGCCCGAACCGCTCTAGCGCTTGTACCATGATACGCCCTCAGGGTGGACGGCGATCCGGGTTTCCCGCCGGATGATCGCCGGCCGGCGCCCGCTCCCGGAGGGTGCGGGACATAGAAGTTGATCATGCGGCTTTGGAGCGCGAAGCCCAGTAGTCTTCGAATCTCCGGCTGAGGCGGGTACAGCGGAGAGCGATGATGGCGTTGGCTCCGCGAACGGTCCAGAACAT
>Ga0326728_10002193_pt1 | contig 66069 bp, 53 predicted proteins | sample MB3enrmetagenome_FD_207602 | JGI IMG/M metagenome (GOLD analysis project Ga0326728, IMG submission 207602) | Lab enriched peat soil microbial communities from McLean, Ithaca, NY, United States - MB31MN | ecosystem: Environmental > Terrestrial > Soil > Wetlands > Peat | place: USA: New York...
AAAGTATGGGCACCGCCGGGGTTGACGGGGTTACTGATTCCACGTACAGGCGATGCTTCGGGCGCGGCTGCTCGAACATAGCCCCATACAAAGACCGGCTCGCGGAGTGCTCCACGGCGCAGGCCAGCTCACACGAACGGCACCCCGTGCATCTATCGAGGCGAACGAATATTTCTTTGGGCTCAGACATTATAGGCTCCTCACTCTATCGGCATAATCCATGACCGATATCGGCATTTCCCGGTAATGTGCCGAAAGTTCTGCAAATTTCGAAAAGTTCAAAAGCGCGGGGGAAAAGTTTTCCCCCGCACCCCCCCCAGGATTTCGGCCCCCGCCGCAGCGCCACACTGAGCCGCAAGGCAAGGGGGTGTTGGGGGCGCAGCTCCCAACGTTTTTCCAGTATTTTATTTGCAGAATTTTGTGCACGTAATTCATTTCCAGCCATATTGAGAAAGTTACCGGGCACCTTTACTTTGAGGCGCAGACGGCGACTGGAGCCCCAAGCCTGCACGACGCTCATCGATCGCCGCAAGCAGTTTTTCGGCTGCCGATTCCGGATCAAGATCCACGATAAAGTAGCCGCCGGTCAGGTCCTTGACCTTGTCCGTAAGAATCTGCGTAACCAGCGGGCTCCCCAGAACGGGCAGCATGACCCCAACATGGGTCGGCAAGCCGGCCGCAACAGCGTAAGTGCCTATGGAGACCGCCTTCTCCGAAACCGCCTCAGCGGCGGATGCCACCACCGGAAGCTTGTCGATGTCCACCCCGATATATTCGGCTACGGCCACAGCCAGGGCGACGGCCCTGGAATTATCCACGCAAGAGCCCATGTGTAAAACCGGGGGCAGAGGCCCACCCAGGTTGTTAGCCTCTCCAATGGCCCTCAGCACGGCGCTCAATCCTTCGCCGCAGAACTCATCGGTATTGGCAGGGTCCATGAACCCGTGGCGCATCAGCGCACCCGCGCCGCAACCGGTGGCGAGCACCAGGACGTTTTCCTTGAGGAGTTTGCGGGCCACAGTGGTGAAGTTGTTATCCTGGGGGACTTTCACATTGTTGCATCCGGCAAAAAGGCATATCCCTCTTATATTGCCGGACTTAATGTTATCCACGACCGGTTTCAGAGGCTCTTTCGCGTCCAGCTTCGAGAGTGCAGCCACGATGGCTTCCACCGAAAAGCCCGCGACCACCGGCGTCTTCACGTTCGGAATATCCACGGGTTTGTTCCTGCGGCGCGTGAAGTTCGCAATGGCGATATCGAAAATCTCATCCGCCTTTTCCTCGGCCGCTTCCTCGGTGAACTCAATATGTGTTGCGCCGGGGATCTTTCCGATATCCATCGTAGTTATGAGGGTTGTGCCCATACACTCCGCCACGGTTGATACCGAAGGCATAATACACTGGTAGTCCACGACCATGGCGTCCAACGCGCCCGTAAGTATGGCCATTTCCTGGCTCACCGAATGAGTGCAGGCTGGAACACCGTGACGCATCATGATTTCGTTGCCCGTACAACAAATGCCGACAATGTTTATGCCTGAGGCGCCGGCTGCCATAGCCGCTCCATTCCTGCTTTCGGCCCTGGTTACAAGGACATCCGATAAAACGGGGTTATGGCCGTGAAGAGCGATGTTCACCGCCCCTGCCTTGAGGGTCCCCAAATTGGCTTCCGTGACCCTCGGCTGGGGAATTCCGAAAAGTATGTCGGCAATGTCCGTTCCCATGTAGCATCCGGCAAGGTCTGCAACTGCGCAGCGCATTCCGCCCAAAAGCAGATTAACCGGGTCGGCATCCACCCCGTAGAGCGTGCGGTGCATTATTTCGGAAACTTCATGATCGATTCCTTTGGGGACCAGACCCAGATCTGTCAAAACTTTTGCCCGTTGGGAATTGACCACTGTAGCCGCCCACAGGACCGGGGTATCTTTCTCATGAAAATCCGCCAGGGCTGCATTGGCCAGGTCCATGGCAACTTCATTATCGGACCGGCCGTTTACAGGAATACTCATTCGGGTAGCCACGGCCCTCAGCTTTTCCACTTCCTTGATCGAATAGGCTTTTGTCTGGCCTTTGGCCAGTTTCAAAAGGGTGTGGGCCAAATGCCTGGCATGACCGGAATGGGCCGCAGTTCCTGCAGCAATTGCCCGGTCGAGTCCGCGCGCCACCATTGTGTCCGCCGTAGCTCCGCAAATCCCGAGTGTTGGTCCTTCACCAAAAGGGTCGATCCGGCAGGGACCCTGCAGGCAGTGGCGGCAGCACAAACCGGTATCGCCGAATCCGCACTGGGGCTGCATGGCTTCGTAACGGTCCCATACTGTTTTGATTCCAATCTTTGCTGCCTTGGCGATCATTTCCTGAACCGCCGGATCAGTGCTCTTGGATTTCACGTCGTTTGTGCCTGCCATTGGCATTTCTCCTTTGTAACCTGGGAATGAGAGAGATGAATCCGCGCCTGGCATTTACCCACATGCTCCGGCGCCTGTGTGACCGAAAGTCTCATTGCACTTATTTATAATGCGGCCCTTTTGGGGCGCCGCGGAAGAACCGATTCACAATAAAGGTTTAAAGCGAAGAAACTTGAAAATTTACTGCCTTGAGGACCTGCCAAACTGTTACCCAAGAATGCATTTAGCATAAATATTCCGGCAGGACAAGTTCTCCAATAGGAGAAATCCTCTAATAGCACAAACTTTCCAATCCGCCGTTGGACACCTGCATCAGCCCGCTAATCCACCAGGCACAAAATAACGCCCTTGGCATTTTGCAGTATCTTGGAAGCATGGCTCCCCATAAGGAAGGGCTTTCGTTCGTGGAAGCTTTTCTTACCCATGACCACAAGCTGGAACTTATGGGCGTCCATTTCGAGCAGAAGGTCCCGGGCAATGCCCTGTCTGGTTTGAAGTATAAGGCTTTCGACGCTCTGCTCCGGAACTCCTTTCCCGATCAGCAGGCCGCGGCCTTCCGACATGTACCGTCCCACCGAATCCGTCCACTCGGCCTTCCATTTGTCGATCCGGTTCTGCCTGTCTTTCTGCTCGGTTGTGCCGAGAATATGGCCATCGTCCCAGAACTGGGGGGGGACCGGAGGCATAATGTGCATGAAGGTATAGCTCAATTGCCGGCAGGGACCGAACAGGTCAGCCGCATAGTTGGAAAGCTCGCGGCTCTCCGGCACTCCTTCCATTGCGATCAGGACTTTCATGGAATCGTTTACAGGCGCATCAACTATCCATACGACCTTGCCGCGTCCATACTGGGCCACCTTCGCCGAGACGCTCCCCAGCAGCAGCGCCTCGACCTGGCTCCTGCCCCGCCTTCCAACGACTATTGTCCGGGTTCGTTCGATTTCCGCTTGATTGATTATGTCCAGGGCCGGGTCAAGACTGTCGAGTTTGAGCCGAAGCTCAACGTTGGCTTTCGGAAAACCCGCTTCGGCCAGCTTGCTCAAAGATGCCTGGAGAACGGCTTGCCCCACTTTTTCCTGGTCTCCCGAAGGAAGCCTGCTGGTCTCCTCGATATCCATGCACAGGTCCCCCGGCAACAGGGTGGCAATCTGCTGAACACAATGCAGCAACACGATATTCAAACCTTCCCGGTCCTTGAGCAATCGCCCCAGGATCGATACCGTCTCGAGTCCTCTCTCGGTTCCATCCACTGCCACGAGTATTGTCTGCATCGCGTCTCCCTCGTCTACCCGGCCCCCGGGGGGCCAGGGTTATGATTAAAAAAAGCCCGAAGTTAAAAGCCCTTCACAAAAGTCTCGATCTCATCCAGAGAATGTACCACCCGGCAGGGCGGGAGACTTTTGACAAAGACCTGTCCATAGCTCTTGGTGAGCATCCTGACGTCGAAAATCGCTATTACCCCGCGGTCCCTGGAGGAGCGAATCAGCCGTCCTATTCCCTGCTTCAACTGGATTGCGGCCCTGGGCACCTGGTATTCATAAAAGGCGTTCCCGCCGCTTCTGCTGATACGGTCCACCCTGGCCGCGATCACCGGGTCGTCCGGGACCTCGAACGGCAGTTTGTCGATTATCACGCAGCTCAGCGCCTCTCCCGGCACATCGATTCCCTGCCAGAAAGAACTTGTCGCCAGCAGGACCGAATCAACCCTGTCCTTAAACTCCTGGAGAAGCGCTCTTTTGGTCTTTTGGCCCTGGACAAGGAGCGGGAAGGAAATCTTGCCCTCAAAGAGCTTGTGAACTTCATACATATTTCTATAACTGGTAAAAAGGAATAGCGTGCGCCCGCCGGTCTTTTTCATGATTTCGGCGGCCTGCTCGGCCATTTGCGCGCAAAACGTCCTGTCATTGGGGGCCGGGAAGCGCGAGGGTATGTAAGCTATGGCCTGATGCTCAAACGCAAACGGTGAGCGCAGCAACAGCTCCCGACTTTCCGGGGGGACCCCGAGCGAGTTTCGCACAAATTCAAAGCCTCCTGCGACCGACAGGGTGGCCGAGGTCATCACAACGGCAGCAGTAGTAGGGAAAAGAAACTCTTTCAGCATTGGCGCAACTTCTATGGGAGTTGCATTCAGAAAAGCAGCCTGCTGTGTAAGCTCATGCCAGTATACGAAAGATTCGTCTTTCTGTTCGATAAGCAACTGGAGCGCAGCAGAGAGTTCGTTGCTGCGGCGGCCCGCGCCGGCAAAGTTTTCGGCCTTTTCGGCAAAAGGTTCAACCATGGCGGGAAGCTCAGCGAGGGCGTGAGTAATCTGACGGCACGTATCGCCGAAATCATGCCCCGCTTTTGCCGGGTCGAAGCGGAAACGCCCTGCCCCGTTTCCCGCGTTGAACAAATTATGGTGAAAAAGACGGCTCAGCACCTCGAGCTGCTGCCCGACTGTCTGGATTGATTTCAAACCGAGCTTCTTGGAGTCGCGGCGGCATTCCTTCAAGATATCCTGGGCGAGCTGGGCTATTGTAATACTGCTGAAGTGGATTCCAAAATACTCGCCGACCACGTCCTCCAATTGGTGGGCCTCGTCAAAGACAACCGCCTGGTATTCAGGGATGACCTCGCCGCCGCCTCTGCGGCGAAGCGCGAGGTCCGCGAAGAACAGGTGGTGATTTACCACCACTATGTTGGCGCGGGCCGCCTCGTTTCTCAGCCGGGTAAGATGGCATCGGGAAAACTCAGAACACTGCTGGCCCAGGCAATGCTCGGAGCTTGAACAGACCTCGTTCCAGGTACGGAAGTTGTCGGGCAGCCACTCGATTTCCGCCCGGTCGCCCGTACCCGATGTTGCCGCCCACTTCTGGAATCGGCGGAAAAGCTTCGCCTCCTCTTTGTTCCAAAGCGTGGGCTGATAGCAGAACTCCAAGAACCGCCGCCTGCACAGGTAATTCCGCCTTCCCTTGAGGCAGACGGCCTTCAGTCTTGGGTCGATGTTTTTCTTGAGAAAGGGAATATCGTGATCGAAGATTTGGTCCTGGAGGGTTTTAGTGCCGGTCGATACAATCACTTTCCTGCCGCTGAGTATGGCCGGAACCAGGTATGCCCAGGTTTTGCCGGTCCCTGTTCCGGCCTCGACCATGAGTGGGGTCTCGGACCGAAAACATTCGAAAACGGCCTGAGCCATTTCAAGCTGGCCCTTGCGATACTCGAAACCTTGAACTGCCGACGCCAGAATTCCTTCCGGCCCGAAATATTTTTGCATTAAAAACTCAGTTTAAACGGCTCATAGATGACGTCTTCTATGAGGGTCATCCGGTAATTGAGTACCAAGGGTCTGGATTATCCTGCCCCGAAGGGGCTGCATATGACAGCCCCGATCTCCACGCTCCGCGAGGTGCCACCCCGGGATCAGTCCGCCGAAACCAAACCCGTTTTTTACCCCGAAGGGGTTACATAATGTAGCCCAGGGTCAGCCGAGCGCCACCCTGGGGTCAGTCCGCCGAAACCAAACCGTTTCTTACCCCGAAGCCCCTTCGGGGCATTTGGTTCGGACAGTCTTCCGGTTTCTTTATAGTTTGGATCTCTCACACAAGAATCAAATGTCAAACATCCTGGGACTGTCAATACTGTCCGATGTTCTTGAGAAACTTCACTATGTCCGATTCCCCGTGCCTACAGCTTCACCTGCTGCACGAGAATAATGCTTGGGTGTGCGCGCAGCTTTTCCAGCGCCTCAGGGGGAGCTTCGTTATCGAGCCGCACGATAGCGATAGCCCTGTCCCTTTCACGGCTTCGGGCAAGGTGCATGTTGGCGATATTCACATTGAAATTCCCGAGCGTTGTCCCAATGTGGCCTATAGTACCCGGCTTGTCAAGGTTCTGAATAATGAGGTTGATCCCTTCCAGTTCCGCCTCCAGCATATAGTCGTTCAACCGGACGAGCCGGACCTCCTGTCCCGGAAAGACCGCTCCCGAGGCTGAATATTCCTCTTTTGCGCAACCCTTCACCTTTACTGTGATCTCACCGGTATAGCCCGTGGACTGAGAAGTCGTGGACGCTGTAAGCTCTATCTGGCGCTGTTTGAGAAGAAGAGGCGCGTTTATCAGGTTTACCTTTTCGGCCATTATCGGGTCGAGCAGGCCCTTGATGACGGTCTGAGTAAGGGGCTGCAGGGGGATCTCCTGGAGGTCCGAACCGGCATAGGTGATCTCGAGCTTCAGCACCGCCCTGCAAAGCTGGCCCTGAAGATTTCCGAGCTTTTCGGCCAGAAGCAGGTATGGACGCAGTCTTTCGTAGTCCTTCACGCTGATCGATGGGAAATTGATGGCGTTGCGTATCAGCCCGCGCTGGAGGTAGTCAAGAATCTGGGAAGCGATTGCCCTGGAGACGTTTTCCTGCGCCTGCAGACTGGAGGCCCCCAGGTGAGGAGTGAAAATGACGTTGGGCAGCTCGAGCAGACGGCTCCCGACGGGAGGTTCTTTTTCAAAAACGTCGAGCGCTGCCCCGGCTACGTGCCCATTGGTAAGAAACTCGTAAAGGGCTTCCTCATCTATGAGTCCGCCGCGGGCGCAGTTCAGAATACGTACGCCGGGTTTGGTCTTTGAAAGGGTGCCGGCGTTCAGCACCCTGCGGGTCTGGTCGGTAAGCGGCGTGTGAATGGTTATGAAATCCGACCTGGCAAGCAGTTCATCGAGGGAGACGTGCACGGTCCCCAAGACCGCCGCCATCTCGGGAACTATATGCGGATCATAGGCAAGGACATCCATTTTCATTGCGAGGGCGCGGTCGGCCACAATCGAGCCGATATTGCCGAGGCCTATGATGCCCAGGGTCTGGTGATAAAGCTCCGTGCCGACAAATTTCTTTTTTTCCCACTGCCCATGACGCATCGAATCGGTCGCCTGCGGGATGTGGCGCGCAAGGGCGAGCATCATCGCCATCGTGTGCTCGGCGGCGGCCATGGCGTTTGCCCCGGGTGTGTTCATGACCAGAATCCCGCTTGCGCTTGCCGCTGCGACATCGATATTATCCACGCCCGTACCCGCCCTGCCGACGACCTTGAGACGCGTGGCGTTTTCGATCAGATCGGCGGTAACCTTGGTTCGGCTGCGCACGATAAGGGCATCGTATTCGGGCAAAACGGCCTTGATTTCAGCCGCTCCAAGCCCGTCGGGCATATCTGCCTCAACACCCTCGGCCGCTCGCAAAATCTTCAGCCCGCTTTCATCTAGTCCGTCGCAAATGAGAATTTTCAGCATTTGATCTTTACCCCAGATATGCTCTTTGAATTTCCGGATTTTTCGACAGGTCTTGCGCTTCGCCTTCCAGCACTATTCTCCCGGCTTCAAGAACATAAGCACGATGGGCGAACTTTAAAGCGATTCGCGCGTTCTGTTCCACGACGAGAATAGTGGTGCCGCTCTCGTTCAGATCTTTGAGCACCCGGAAGAGTTCGACCATCAGGAGCGGCGAAAGCCCCATCGAAGGCTCATCGAGCAGAATGAATCCCACGCCGCACATAAAGGCACGCCCGATTGCAAGCATCTGCTGCTCACCCCCGCTCAGCAGGTCTCCTCTTTGAGATTTGCGGTCCGCCAGGCGCGGGAAGAGAGCAAAAACGCGATCGTAGTCCCTTTGTATCTGCTCCCTGTCCTTTCTTGCGAATGTTGCCAGCTTCAGATTCTCGTATACTGTAAGATTTCCGAAGATATGCCTCCCCTCGGGTACAAGCCCGATTCCATACCTGGCCACCAGGGTATGCGCGGAAACCGGGAGAAGGCTGGTCCCGTTGAATTTTATTTCACCCTTGCTTACCTGGGGTCCTTCGGGCGGAGGAAGACGCATGATGCTCATCAGGGTGGTGGATTTGCCGGCGCCGTTGGCCCCAAGCAGGGCCACTATCTCACCCTTGTTCACGCGAAAGGATATCCCGTGCAGCGCTTCGATAATACCATATTTTACGTGAAGCTCTAATACCTCAAGCATTGACCGTTTCTTCTTCTCCCAGATAGGCCTTGATGACTCGGCGGTTTTGCCTGATTTCCCCGGGCGGGCCCTCCGCGATCGTTTCACCGAAATCGAGCACCTGCATGCGCTCGCAAACGTTCATCACCACCCGCATGTCGTGTTCTATCAAACAGACTGTCAGTTTGAATTCGTCTCGAATCCAACGGATCATTTCTATGAGTTGATCGACCTCGCCCGGGTTCATTCCGGCGGCCGGTTCATCGAGCAGAAGCAGCCTTGGGTGCAGCGACAGGGCACGGGCTATTTCCACTCGACGCTGAAGTCCGTAGGGGAGGTTCTTCGGAAATTCGAGCGCGTATTGCCGAAGCCCCAGCAAGTCCATGAGTTCCTCGGCCGTCTTTTTAACCCGCCGCTCGCTTCTCAGGAACCGGGAGGTGCGCAGGACCGAGTGCAAAAAGCCGTAGCCGAGCTGATGATGCTGGGAGACGCAAAGGTTTTCGAAAACGCTCAGACTGTTCCAGAGGCGGATACTCTGGAACGTGCGCGCGATTCCCAGCGACGTTACCCGATGGGGCCGCAAACCCCTTATATCCCGGTCCATGAACCGGATTTCACCTTCCGAAGGCCGGTAAAACCCGCTCATCAGATTGAAAACGGTCGTCTTGCCCGCCCCGTTAGGGCCTATCAGACCCATCAGCTCACCGCCGTTTAGCCTCAGGTTCAGATTATACACAGCCCTCAGGCCACCGAAAAAGTGAGTTACGTTCTTTATTTCCAGGAGCGCCATTTTACGCCTGCCCCTCTCTTGGCGCAAACCAACGGCGCAGCTTGGGAAAGATGTCGGTGAGTTCGCGATGCCCCATGATCCCCTCGGGCCGGAAGATCATCAGCAGGATCAGCAGAAGCGGTAACACAACCCACTTCACGAGCTGGAGCGGTCGAAACACTTCAAGTGCAAGCGTCAGTAGAATGGCGCTCATGACCGAACCGCTTAACGATCCCATTCCGCCCAGGTAAACCATTATGAGCACCTCGGTCGATTTCATGATCGTGAAGGTCCCCGGATTTATATATCCGAGCACATGCGCGAAGAGTCCGCCCGCTATTCCGGCTAACCCCGAAGAGAGCATGAAGACGACTATTTTCATGCGCTTGGTATTTACGCTCATTATCTCGGCGGCAATTTCGTCATCCCTTGTCGCAATAATGCCTTTGCCGTACGTAGAATTTACAAGCCGTTGGATTATCCAGACCGTCACCCCGACGCATATTAAAACCCAGATCATGGCCCACGGGAGATTTACCACCGCCTGCATCGAATCGATCACATTCCGCATGCCCATGAAACCGCGTGCGCCGCCGATCGGCTGGATGTTCTCTATGGAGCTTTTGACGATGTAGTTAACGGCCAGGGTTATGATCGCGAGGTAGTCGCCCCGCGTCTTGAAAGACGGCACCGCCACGAGCAAACCTGCAATGGCGGCCGCTATCCCGCCGGCAAGAAGCGTTACCGGGAAAAGTAAGATCGCCGAAGAAGCCGGGAGCAGAGGAGGTCCGAAAACCGGGCTCGTGGTGAACAGCAAGACGTTCAGAATCGAAGTAACATAGGCCCCAACGGCCATAAACCCTGCATGTCCCACCGAGAACTCGCCCATATACCCGTTCACGAGGTTTAGCGAAGTTGACAGGATTATATTTATCCCCACATACATCAGGATGAGCTGCACATAGGCGTTCAAAATGCCGAGTTTCACAGCGGCGACGGCCAGGGCGCAAAGTATCAGGTAATAGAGAATAGAGCTGTAAGTGCGCATGGCAACCTAAATCTTTGTGGCCCTCGCCACGCCGAAAATTCCCGTTGGCTTTATGCTGAGAAATACCAGCAGAATGCTGAAAGCAATGAGATCGCGCAGAGTCGATGGAAAGAAAGCTGCAACGAAGATTTCAATGAACCCGAGAAGAAAGCCGCCCGCAAACGCGCCGCGTATTTCCCCTATTCCGCCCAGAACGGCCGCAATGAATGCCTTCCAGCCGATGAGCGCCCCCATGTAGGGATCGAGGACCGGGTAGGCGGTGGCGAAAAGGACCCCGGCAAGGGCCGCCATTGAAGACCCAAGTATGAAGGTGAAGACTATGACCGTATCCACCGGAATGCCCATTAGCGGCACGGCCATCCTGTCGTAGGAAATGGCCCGCATCGCCATTCCCAGCTTCGTCTTGCGCACGATTGTCTCGAGCAGGACGAAAACGAGAATGGTCGTCAGAATCACCAGTATTTTGATGTTGGTGAACATTACCCCGCCGACGTTATGAGCCGTATTTGCAAGAAGCTGGGGAAAGTTGCGGCGGCTCGCTCCCAGGATGGCAAGGTTGCCGTTCTCAAGGATCAGCCCGCACATGAGGGCCGTAATGACTACATAGAGGCGCGAGGCGCCCTTGCGCCGCAGAGGACGGTAGGCAACCCGCTCGATGGCTACCCCGACCCCTGATGTAATCACCATGGTGATCATCACGGTTAGTCCGAAAATCAGGGCCGGCGGCAATCCGGGTGCAAACCCGGCATAGTGGCCGAGCAGCAGGGAGGCAACGAAAAAGCCGACGTATGCTCCGACCATGAATATGTCCCCATGGGCGAAATTGATCAGGAGCAGGACCCCGTAGACCATCGTGTAGCCCAGGGCGATCAGAGCGTAGAAGCTCCCCCACTGCAGGGCGTTCAGCATATTCTGCAAAAATGTTTCTAAAAACAAGTGATAGATCCCTTTAGGGAACCTTTTGGCTGGGTCGAACTGTTCCGGACTTCACCTAAGGACACACGGACTTATAAAATTCAAATTCGCCCTTGTCGCTGATCTTGACTATTACGGCGCACTTGGTCGGGTTTCCGCCCGGTGAGAAAGTCATCTTGCCGGTAATCCCGTCGAAATCCTTTACCTCGGTGAGCCGATCCTTCACGGCTTCCCGGTCCTTCTCGATGTTGCCCGTAAGACCGCCGGTATTCTGTATGGCCATGCACATGAGATTTATTGCATCCCAGGTGAGCGCCGCCACTTCGTCGGGAACATAGCCGTATTTGGCGTTATATTTGTCGATAAATTCCTTGGTCGCACCCTTGGCGCCGGCCGCTGCATAGTGAGTGCTGAAGAAATATCCTTTGCATGCGTCGCCGCAAAGATTCATCAGTTCCGCAGAACCCCAACTGTCACTGCCGAGAATGGGTTTTGTCCAGCCAAGCTCTTTTGCCTGTTTCACAATAAGAGGAACTTCGTTGTAGTACTGCGGAGTAAAGATCACATCGGCGCCCGATCTTACTATGTTGGTCAACTGGGCGCTAAAATCCACGTCTTTTGTGCTGAAAGTCTCGAAAGCGACCACGGAGCCCGGTCCGTTGATCTTTTCGAATGCTTGCTTGAAGAATTCAGCAAGACCTTTGGGGTAATCACTGCCGATGTCATACAACACCGCCGCTTTTTTGGCCCCGAACTCTTCTTTGGCAAAATTGGCGAGAACCGGTCCTTGAAATGGATCGAGGAAGCAGGCCCTGAAAACGTAAGGCCTGTTTTCAGTCGTTTGGGGATTGGTCGACCAGGGCGAAATCATCGGGGTTTTGTTGTCATTGCAGACCTGGCCGGCCGGTATAGCCTGTTTGCTTGCCTGCGGACCAATAATGCCCAGCACACGGTCCTGGGTGATCAGCTTGAGCGCGGCGGCAGTTGCGGATTCCGCCTTGGATTCGTTGTCTACGTAGATGAACTCCAGTTTATAGCTCTTGTTGCCGACCTTGAGGCCGCCCGCACCATTGATCTCCGCTATCCGGATTTCAGCGGCGTACTTCGAACATTCCCCAACCTTGGGAGCGTCGCCCGTTAAAGGGATGTTGAAACCTATGCTGATTGTATCTGCGCCCCAGACCGCAGGCGAAAGCGCCAAGGCAGCCAGTAGAACCAATCCCGTACAAACGGCCACTTTGCGCATACTGTTTCCCCTCTTGTTTGATTGGTTCCGAAACAGGTTTTCCTGTTGAGTTTCGAACAGGACTGAAAAAACCTCGGCATTACCCTAGCCAATCGTTCATTACCGCACAACGGGAAAGGCTGTCAATGCAGATAATCGGCAGCAGGGGATTGAGAAAAAATTGAGGAGGACAGGCGGCCGTTTCCTGGATGCGGGAAGGTATTTCGCAGTTCTATTTTCGCTCGAATGTGGCGCGCAATACGCAAAAACCAGGGGCGGACTATCGGCCCCTGGTTTTTGTAATTCGTGTATCGGATGTCGGGAAGGAAAACCGGCCTAATACATATCGTCCATGCCGCCCATACCGCCCATGCCACCCATACCGCCCATACCACCCATGCCGCCCATGCCGCCCATGCCACCGCCGCCGGGCATCCCGGCCGATTTCTTCTTCGGCTTTTCGGCTATGAGGGCCTCAGTGGTGAGCATCAGCGATGCCACACTGGAGGCGTTCTGGAGGGCGAACCGCACTACCTTCGTCGGGTCGATTACGCCGGCTTCGACCAGGTCGCCGTATTCTTCGGATTCTGCATTGAAGCCGAAAGCTCCCTGTCCGCCTTTCACCTTTTCCACAACGACCGAGCCTTCGTAGCCGGCGTTGTGCGCAATCTGACGGATAGGTTCCTCCAGGGCCCGCCTGACTATATTCAGGCCAAAGATTTCCTCTCCCTCGAGCTTCAACTTGTCGAGCGCAGAGATGCAGCGCAGAAGGGCAACCCCGCCGCCCGGGACAATCCCTTCCTCCACGGCCGCCCTGGTTGCGTTCAGCGCATCCTCGACGCGCGCTTTTTTCTCTTTCATCTCTGTTTCAGTGGCCGCGCCAACCTTGATTACCGCAACTCCTCCGACCAGCTTTGCAAGCCTTTCCTGGAGTTTCTCGCGGTCGTAGTCCGAGGTTGTCTCCTCGATCTGGGCGCGAATCTGCTTCACGCGTCCTTCGATAGCGTCGCGCGAACCCGCTCCGTCAACTATTGTCGTGTTGTCCTTGTCGATGTTTACGCGCTTGGCATTCCCCAGATCTTTAACTGAAACGTTTTCGAGTTTAATGCCGATGTCTTCGGAGACTACCTGGCCGCCGGTAAGGACAGCAACATCTTCCAGCATAGCCTTGCGCCTGTCGCCGAAGCCGGGGGCCTTAACGGCGCACACCCTCAGCGTTCCCCTCAACTTGTTTACCACCAGGGTCGCCAGGGCTTCGCCGTCCACGTCTTCAGATATGATCAGAAGAGGCCGGCCCATCTTGGCGATCTGTTCGAGAACAGGCAACATGTCCTTCATGTTGCTGATTTTCTTCTCGTTGATCAAGATCAGGGGGTCCTCGAGAACTACTTCCATCCGCTCGGGATCAGTCACAAAATAGGGAGAAATGTATCCGCGGTCGAACTGCATGCCCTCCACGATGTCGAGGGTGGTCTCCATGCTCTTGGCTTCTTCGACCGTGATCACGCCTTCCTTGCCCACCTTGTTCATGGCTTCTGCGATTATATCCCCGATCGTGGCGTCGTTGTTGGCGCTTATCTTTCCGACCTGGGCAATCTCTTTTTGGTCCTTGGTGGGTTTGCTGAGCTTTTTCAGTTCGTCGACAACGGCCGAGACCGATTTTTCGATTCCACGCTTCAGGGCCATAGGGTTGTGCCCTGCGCTTACAAGCTTTACCCCTTCGCGGAAAATGGCCTGCGCCAGGATCGTGGCTGTAGTCGTACCGTCGCCTGCGACGTCCGAGGTCTTGCTCGCGACCTCCTTAACCATCTGAGCGCCCATGTTCTCGAACCTGTCCTCCAGTTCGATTTCCTTGGCGACCGTTACGCCGTCTTTGGTGATAGTGGGCGATCCCCAGGATTTTTCCAGCACAACGTTGTGCCCCCTCGGACCAAGGGTCGATTTGACCGCGTTGGCCAGAATGTCAACACCCTTCAACATCTTCTCTCTTGCCTTAGTGGCATATTTGATTTCTTTGGCCGCCATCTTTTCGATCTCCTTTGCGCCTCTTACTCGATTATACCAAGAATATCGTCCTCACGCAGCACGAGGTAGTTTTCATCTCCGAACTCGACTTCAGTCCCGCCGTATTTGCTGAAGAGCACTCGGTCGCCCGGCTTTACCTGCAACGGGATGGTTTTGCCGTTTTTGAGAACTGTTCCAGTCCCAACGGCGATCACCTTACCCTCCTGGGGCTTTTCTTTGGCTGTGTCCGGAATGATGATGCCTCCGGCGCTCTTTTCCAGTCCCTCGATACGTTGAACGATGACTCTGTCATGAAGCGGTCTGTATCCCATTCTGCTTACACTCCTTGATTTATTTGTGGAAATTCCATGGAACCCGATCGACAACGCTATGCTAGCACTCTTTTCAATTGAGTGCTAATTAATATAAAGCAACGACTGGCAAAATCAAGACCGAAAATCTCCGGGGGCCGTTTTTTTCGGAGTTAAATGCAGATATGGTGGGAAGCTATGCGTGAGAAAATTGACGGCAGCCCACGGCAAGACCCTACCCGCAATAATCAGGAAGACGCCGCGAGCGAGAGTGGGAACGATAAAACGTTTCCGTTCTTTTGGCCGGAACGGGAGCCAGACAGAAAGGCCAGGCCGGCAAGGCGGGCAAAAATAACTCCATTACAGAAAGATTCGGATCATATATACTGAATTCCAAGAAAGGATCAAAGAGTCTCCAGAGATGACAATTCAGGCAAATATGCCTAATCCAATAGTCAGAAGCAGACTCTCATTAAGACCCTATCTTCACTAGGAAAAAGGGCCTTTATTACGTACAGTGCCGTATTTGTCCGACATTGGTAAAAAACTAGACAGCTCCGATAATTTTTGAGGTTCAATAATGCAGATCAAATACAAGGGCAGCCTGCAAAGAACGATGATCGTCTATTTTCTGTTGATCAGTTTTGCTTCCTTTTTGGTTGCGGGAGAATTCATTTTCGACGTCCACAGCAAAGAGCTGCGCTCCGAATTGACCCGGAATTGTGAGAGGCTCTCTAACGGTGAGATACAGCCGGATGCGGCTTTCCAGCCGATTCAAGCGCTCAGAAACAAGTCCATTCTCATGGTCGCTCTATTACTTGCTGTAGTTTTGATTCTCCTTACGATGTTCATAAAAACCATCACGGAACCCCTCCAGCACATGATAGAGGCTTCGAAATTGATCGCTGTCGGCGATCTGAGCCAGACCGTGAGTGTCAGTGCGAAGAACGAGTTGGCTGAAATGGGCAACACAATTAACGAATTAACGAGTAACCTGCAGGAAATGCTTTTGCTCTCTAAGGATATGTGTGCGTCGGTCGATCAATTCACAGGTGAAATGTCGGATGTGGTGGGTTCACGGGAGATCGATCAAGAAAAGGCTGAAGACTTTCAGCATAAAATTCATCTCCTGAATGCCAAGACTAAATTGATGAATGATATCATTCTAAACTGCAAATTCTACGAGATGGGAAGGTAACGAAATGGTTCCCTTTTGGTTGGCTTTTCCAGCGGGCATCTGCATCGCCACGATGGTCACAATCGTCGGGTTCGGCGGTGGAATTCTTTGGATGCCTTTCCTCCTGCTGGCTCTAAGGATTGAACCGGCCACCGCCCTGTTGACGTCGTTGCTTATCCAAATCGCCGGCACAGCTTCCGGTAGCTTTGCCTTTGTACGCAATAAAAAAGCCGATGTCCGGTTGGCATTGCTTCTTCTCGCGATCGGACTGCCCGGTCTGATTTTGGGCTCTTACGTCGGCCGCAGTCTGACTCTCTCCCACATCGGGCTTTTCATTGGTTTGATTTGCCTCGTAACGGCCCTTTTATTCGTTTCTTCCAATCAAAAGTACGGTGACGAGGGCAATGAGCGTGTTGAGTTCAGAGAAGCCTTCAGGCATTCCTGGATCGCCGGCATCATGGCTTTGATGTGCGGCATGCTCACCATAAATATCGGCGAGTGGCTGGTGCCCGTGATGCAAAAGAAAATGCATCTTAAAATGAGCAATTCGGTGGCGACGTGCGTCATGATTACCTGCGGCATGTCAATATTGGGAGCGGCGGCGCACTCTCTGATGGCGAGCAGACCCAACCTCCCCGTAATGCTGTGGGCCGTACCGGGGGTTCTTATCGGCGGCCAGATCGGCCCTCTGTTGGTTACCAAAATCGATGAAAGACAGCTAAAAGAGATTTTTGTCTTTCTGCTTACCCTCATCGGGGTTCATCTTGTTTACAGGTCTTATCCAGGCTGATTCGGACAAAATCCCGTATACTGTCCTAACGTAAACAGGATGATGAACACCTCGATTTGGCTCGCACAGAAGAGATCGGTTTGTGAACTCAAACTGTAAGGGACAACACGTGGATGGCGTTCTGCCTTATGGCACCTGACAGTCAATACCAGTCTCAAGAATATCCAAGCTTGAAACCGGAGCCCAAACTGCAAATGAGATTACCGGAGGGGAGTTAATTTCTCAATTCTCCAATTCTTCAAGGAGGGGGCGAAATGGAATGGTTCTTCAGGACTGAAGATACGTGGCATAATCTGATTATACGGGTCACCCTCGGTGCGGTCATGTTCCCGCACGGCGCAATGAAGCTTTTCGGATGGTTCGGAGGCTACGGCGTTTCCGCCACCCTCGCGGCTTTCGCTCAGAATTATCACGTTCCGGCCGTTTTGACACTGCTCGTCATAGCGGCAGAATCGCTGGGCGCACTGGGCTTGATTGTCGGCTTTGCCACCCGGTTCTGCGCGTTCGGGATTTTTTGCGACATGATCGGGGCCATTTACCTGGTTCACTGGCCCAATGGTTTTTTCATGAACTGGTACGGCAAACAGAAGGGAGAGGGATTCGAATATCACCTGCTGGCAATAGGCATCGCGCTCGCGCTAATGATCGCCGGAGGAGGCAGGCTGTCTATAGACAGGTCGATAGCTCAGAAGTTCTCTCGAAAACTAAGAGGTTTATTGGGGTGACGGGTGCAGGTCGATGTCGCACTATCTCGCCCGCAGCGCTGCAACGATATTCATACGGGCCGCCCTGATAGACGGCAGCGCACCGCCTGTTATTCCCATCACAATAGCAAATATGACCGAGCTGACAATTATCCCCCGGTTTAGAAGAAAGCGGAATGTCAGTTCCGAAAAAGTGGTCCAGTTCATCGTGGAGATTGTGAGCCTGTTCATGAACGAGGCGGCCACAAGGCCGATCACGGCGCCGAGCAGGCTTAAAAATACCGCTTCGGCAAGAAAAGCAAGCAGGATGAACAGCCGGCGAAACCCAAGCGCCCTGAGGGTCCCGATCTCCGATGTACGGGCCGCGACCGCCGCATACATGGTAATCATCGACCCGGTAATCGCTCCCAGACTGAAAATCAGCGTGAGGCTTATCCCAAGTATCCGGATGAACCTGGCCATCAGCTCGGATTGAGCCTCGTAGTATTCGTCCTCGCGCCTGGCATCCTCGACCAGGCGGGGGTCTTTGATCACGGCTTCCTTCAGTTCGCGCAGGTCCGAGGGGTGCTTCATCCGGATGATCACGGACGAGTAAGCCGCCCTTTTGAAAGCGCCCATGACGGTATCCACGTCTCCCCAGATTTCCGAGTCGAAGGCCGTACCGGCGGAGTCCATTATGCCCGCAACGATCCAGGTCCGCCCCCCGAACTTGATGGTCCCGCCCAGGCCTGCGATCCTGAACTTTTTGGCGATATTTCGGCCGATCAAGATTTCAGAGGACCCTGCGATGAACTCGCGCCCGGCGACTATCTTGACCTGGGACCGCAATTCCAGAGAGAGTCCGTGCGTCACTCCCCGCACCTGAACATTTGACGAGGAACCGCCCTCCCTTTTCGGAAGGGTTATCAGGACGACCACCTCGCGCGCAGCCAGTTCACGCCAGTCCTTGTCCACGGCTACCTGGGGGAACGACTCGAGAATTGCGGCGTCTTTGCGCTCGATGATGCTCTGGACCTCGGTCTCGGCCGATCTGCGGATGAAAACGGCATTTTCGGGGCTTCCCGAAGTAATTAGAGTGTGCTGGAAGCCATCGGCCAGCATCAGGACGGTTGCGAAAACGAAAATGACCAGCCCCATGCCGCCGGCAGTCAAAAGAGTGGTAAGCCGACGGACCAGGAGATTGCGATAGCTGTAATAGAAAAGAAGCATTGCGCTTAACGCTCTCTGCGTTGCATTAATTCTGCCGCCGAATTATTCTGAGGCACGGAAAATTTTACCCGCGAGAGTACCGCCGATCAATCGTTAAAAGAGTCTATTTTCGCTGCGATGTCCCCATCTATCGTTTCAACCAGCCTCAGTATGAGTTCCAGGGTGCTCGTGTAGTCGGAAATGTCAATTATCGTATTGTGGGTATGGACGTAGCGAGCGGGGACCGCGACAACCACAGTGGGTACCCCGGAGGCGTGAAGGTGAATAGGGGCTGCGTCGGTCCCGCCTCTTCTCCTGACGGCTAACTGGTAGGGAATGCCGCTTTTTTCCGCCGTCTCGATCACATATTCGATGAATTTGCGATTAGTGATCGCTGATGAGTCCATAAACCTGATTTGAGGACCCGAACCGATGGCGGCCTGGCGCTCTTCCTTGCTCGTGCCGGGCAGATCGTCGGCTGGAGAGCCTTCAGCCACGATGGCCAGGTCCGGGTTGGCAGACCAGGCGGCAGCCTTGGCCCCGCGCATCCCAACCTCCTCCTGAACCGTCCCCGCAAAGATTATCGTATTAGGATGGGTCATCTTCCTGCTTTCCAGCGCCGCGTGGACTACCAGCGAGAGCCCGGCGCGGTCATCGAAAGCCTTCGAGAGCAGCAGGTCCGGGTTGCGCATCCGCACAAAAGGGCTGTCCGGCACGATTGTGTCTCCGAGCCGGATGCCGAAGGACTCCACCTCGCCCGCATCACGGGCGCCCACGTCGATAAACATGTCTTCTATCTGCATAACCTTCTCGCGTTCGGCCTCGGAGAGGAAATGAGGAGGCTTTGCGCCGATGACGCCCGGGACTTCGGTTCCTTCCCTGGTAAGGATTCGCACGCGTTTGGCTAACAGTGTGTGCGCCCACCAGCCGCCCAGCACAAGAAACCTGATGAGACCGTCCGCCATTATGGTCTGCACCATGAGGCCAACCTCGTCCATGTGGGCAGCAATGAGTATCCGGGGAGAGCCGGAACTGCCCTTGCGCTCGCAATAGATGTTGCCGGCCCTGTCGGTGGAAACCCCTTTTCCCAGTTCAGTTCGAAAAATCCGGCGCACTCCGCCTTCCTGCCCGGAGGCGCCGTGTGCCTGGCTCAGTTTTTGGAGAAGTTCAATGCCTTTTTCTTTTTTTGAATCGTCCATTTTTCCGCCCTGGATAAAAAAGTGAACACCAAATCAGAATGTATTGTCTTTTAAAGTTAATTCCAGGCAGGCACAATATAAATCGCAGATCCAGGAACAAAGATCAGCTCTGGAAGCGTTTGGTGGGCAGGCCCAAACTCGAAACCCCAAACCCCATCCGTGGCCCGACCGGAGACCCCGACTCGAAACTGAAACCTACCCGGCAAGACCGGGATCATTTTTCCTTCGAGGCGATGCCGCACCCCAAATAGCCGATTTCAAAGTTAAACTGGGGAAATTTCCTCGGAAGGGTCATCAGGTTGAACACCATGACCCCAATGGCGAGCCTGTCGAGCCACGAAGACAGTGGCCAGCCGAAATGGACAGTAACGATTTTGTCCGGCAATTCATATTCGACAATCCTGAGCAGAAGTAAAATGCGGTGGTACAAGCGGCTTCGGATCAGGGGGAAACGAAAATGGTTCTGCCCCATTTTGGGCGGGATGCCCTGGCGCGGCGTATAGAAGGTTATGTAAGCTTCGTTGTCTTTGGGCTCTCCGAGCGATTCCTCTCGCGGGCGGCGGAAGATTACGTGTATGTCGGGCGAGGATGACTCGGACAGGTAGAGTATCATTTCCATCTCGTTGTCGGCCTGGCCGATATGAACGATTTCCGGCGCTCTTTTCTTTGCCATCAGGCCTCCCGCGACAAGCACAAAAGCCGTTATGCCTGCCCAGAGGGCCGTACCGTGAGGTTTGTCTATCGCCAGGAAAATGAAGCAGCTTACCAGAATGATCCAGAGAATAAGCGTACCGACGCGGCTCGTGTAATACGGGATTACTTCCTTGGTGCCGGTAAAATAGCGGTAGATCAAAAGCGAGCCCATATTGATACAAAAACTCGCAACAAGGCCTATCGCGTACATATCGGCCAGAATTTTCTGAGAGCCGCTGGTGATGACGATAATTGTTGAAAAGAAGGACGCATTGAGGAGGTGAATCCGATAAAGTGATTGGCGTCGATTTGTCACGATCAGCCACTGGAATCCATAGCGGTGTGCTACGCGCTCCAGCAGTTCGCTGGAGGCCACAAAGGCGGTATTCACGGCCATCATGAGAGTGATGCTGGCCAGTCCGGCAACCAGGATGCCGAAGAAGGTCCCGTTGATCTGCGTTGCATAGTAGGTGACCAGATCGCCCTCATGCTCACTGAAATTAACCGGGGCGCAAAGAACCAGGGCGGCCACCAGGGGCGTCGCGATACCCACCGTAACGGCCAGGAAAAGATAGGCCTTGTGGATTTCACGCCAGCTTCGTACGAAACCGGCGGTTTGAATCACCGATTCGATCCCTGAATAGGCCAGAATACAAAAGGCGATGTGAGATATGAAATTACCGTAATCATGAATCCAGGAGCCTGTCTCAAGCGGATTTAAGGCGTTCCCGCCCGACTCTTTCAGACGTGTCAGAGCGGAGCTGTCAAATTCGACGATCCCCGAAACAATCAGATTCAGGATAATGAACGCGGCCAGAATAAAAACTAAAAAGGTGAACCTGGCATTCTCCTTGATGCCGAGAATATTCAGCCCCGCAATTGCCCAGAGTATTGCGAGAACGAGAAAAACAACCAGCGAGGATGATTCGGAAACCTGGGGGAAAAAAGAAGTCGCATTGAGAATTGCGCTCACAGCCGAGATACAGGCGGTAAGCGTGTAATCGACCATGATGGAGGAAACGGCCACAAACGACATCATCGGACCGAGCACGAGATAGGAAAAAGAATAGACTCCGCCCCCTATGAGACCGTTATATTCCAGGATTTCAGCGATTTCGGTAAACCGGGTGCTCATGAACCGAACGAGAATGCTGGTCAAGGCTATGAAGACTATGGCGCTCGAACCGATGAATCTGTATGCCTCGGCCGGGGCGTAGAAGATGGATGTAAATTCGTCCATCAGGGTGATTATGGCGACGGCCAGCCAAGTCAGCCAGAGTCGTCCTGTCTGGGAGAAAGTGAGAAGATTCGGCCTTCGTATGAGATAGGCAAAAACGCCGATCAGACTCAGGTTGAGGAGCGACAGTATGAGGATTTTCATCTCTTGAGTTCTTTAAGCTAACGTTGGATCGAGCGCCTAAAGTGGCCATTCAATCGGATTCCGAGCCGCAGACGGACATTCGGGATTCTTTCCGCTTATCTGCCGAAAGCCTGTAGCGGGGGTTTGCCACAGCGCGTCGATCCCAGCCTGCTTCAGACGTCGCCCTCCGAGAAGCATTTGCCACGTTTTCCCAACCCCCGGTCCATAACCGAGGTAAACGTTAAACTGACCGCGTTGTGAACGACATATCAGTTGAAGAAAGCTAAAAGCCCTGTCTTCGTCCGACATCGTCCCACCCATTCAACTCTCCGGAGCGGCATCGGAACCGGTCCGAACTCTTTTCCAACCGGCGGAGTTTCTCAACGGGATACCGCTTTCGGCCAGATATTCCATTTCAAGCGAAAGAGCCACTTGCTTGATAAGCGATTCCAAAAGATAGCGCTGGTCCGGCAAAAGGAAGCGTTCCGGATCGCCGGGCCGAAGGGCCACAACTCCCAGAACCAGGTCCGCCACCTGGAGCGGCACATAAAGTACTTCATTCTCGCGATCGTGTTTTGTTCCCCACCCTGCAGTCTCACCCGTTCCGAATGCAGTCCGGGCAATCTCCATTTGTCTGGCCACATCTTTGACAAACACCAGGGACGGGTCACCGCAGGCCGTCTTCAATCTTTTATCCTCTTCAGGTAACAGCACGACTGCATGGGAATCGAAGATTTCAGAAATGTATTCCACGGCGATCTGCAGTGTCTTTTCAACACCTCTGGCAGCGGCGAGCTGCCTGCTAAGACCATGCATGGCGGATGCCTGCCTCTCCTGCAAACGGGCCGTTTGGGTCTGTTTGCGCATGAGCCCCGTCAGGTGGCTTATAGCAAGAGCAATCGCAAACATGACGACGAAAGTTACGATATATTGAGCGTCATCCACGGTGAACGAAAACCGTGGGGGGACAAAGAAGAAATCGAACGCCAGCACGCTTAAGAGAGAAACAGCAATAGCCGGTCCGCGTCCACATTCTATCGCTGTTACCAAAACCGCCAGCAGATAGACCATTATGAGATTGCTCAGATCGAAATACCGATACATCAGAAAACAAAGACCCGTGGCCAACGCCAGGAAAAGAAGACCCGTCCCATAATCCGACCATTGAAATTCCTGAGATCGAATCCGGTACGGCGTCTCGACCGGTTCGCCGGAATCGCCTGAAGTAATTTCGATGTCGATTTCTTCGCCGATTCTCACCAGACGGTCCACTGGACCGCCCTGGAGAATGCTTTTCAGACGTGAACGCCCCGGTTTTCCCGCGATTATCCTGGTTATACCTCGCAGGCGTGCGAACCTCATTATTTCCTCGGCGATGTCGCGGCCCGTAAGCGTTGCGGTCTCAGCACCCAGTTGCTCGGCCAGCCACAAATTGTCAATAACGCGGTCGCGCTCCTTTTCAGGCAACAGCACGGATCGAGGGGTCTCGACATAAACTGCAAACAGCTTGGCGCCTTCACTCGCGGCCCTTCTTGCTGCGAACCTTATTACACCCGCGGAAGAGGGACCGGGACCAACACAGACTAAAATCTTGTCCACAGCACCATTTGAACCGGGCATCGTTTATCTCCAATATTCCCCGGTGCCGCCGTCTCAGCCGGAAGCAAACCCACCGGTCTACAAAGTTTCCACCGCTCAAGCCCCACCAAATGGCAAGCTAATGCCATCTGAACGCTTAGCAAATTGGAATTTATTGTCTTTTAAAGTTAATCCCAGGCAGGCACAATATAAATCGCAGTTTCAAGCACAAATATCAGCTCCGGAAGCGAGTGGTGCGCCGTGAGGACAAAAGTCAGATTAAGGCTCTTGATGTCCTTCGTGATGAAGGCGCTCTCCTGTATTTGCTAAGTCCCGAGAATTCTGTTAAATTACTCTAGTTTGGGCTTCTCTGCGTTTTTGACTTCGGAAAATGCGTCCACGCGCAGAAAGCTTACCCCAATTGAACTTCATGTGACTGAAAGCGGAGGGGGCGGGAGAAGTCGTATGGTAAACGAAGATTCTGAACAACTCCAGCACATCATTAAGGCTTTTATCAGGAAGGGCCGTGAATACTACATTGCACAGTGCTTTGAAATCGCAGTGGTGACCCAGGGAAAAACCCTGGATGAGACCGTGGCTAACCTGAGGGAAGCCGTACTGTTGCACCTGGAGGGCGAAGACCTGCGCGAATTGGGTTTGACACCCCATCCGACGCTGCTGATAACAATGGAACTGGAGCCACTGGCTGATGTCGCCTAAGCTGGCAAGACTAAGCGGCAGCGATGTAGTTACAATCCTCGGGAAGTTTGGGTTCTCGGTCATGTCGCAGAGGGGTAGCCATGCCAAACTGAGAAGGTCAGGCCCCATTGGAGATAAGCAGATTTTAACTGTGCCTCTCCACAAGGAATTAGACATCGGTACAGTGCATGCAATTATGAAACAGGCATGCAGGTTTATCCCCGAGGACCAACTGAAGCCATTTTTTTATGAGTAGTTTGATGAACTTTTAACTCATCACCGTTTACCCAGCCTGCGCTCCACGTTCCTCAATTCCTAAATTTCCCCTCTTCCCCACTAACCTGTTCCTTTGTGACATCAGTGTAATCCGTTGTTTCCCGCATTGTCTTTTAAAGATTCGAACTACGGACGTGGAGCACAGTGAGGTGGATCATCACGGATAAAATGATTCACGGAGAATTGAACGAGCCTGATTTCCAGGCCCAACAGATGCGGAGGATTACGGTGCTGCGCAAGCGGTGATCGGTGGTCGGTTATCGGGCCTTTGTCCGATGTGCCCGTATGAGCGTATCCAGGCCGAATTTTTTGACCCGATAGTTCATTTGCCGGAATGTAAGACCCAGGTCGTTGGCGGCCCTTCTTCTTATCCACTTGTTGCGTTCGAGGGCTGCAGAGACCTCCTTGCGCTCCATTTCATCCAGGCGGGACATGGCGGAAATTGCCTCCAGCCCCGTTACCCCGGAACTGGCGATGCGCTTTGGGTCAAATATCGACGCAAGGTCCTCGACCTCGATCTCCGCGCCGTCGGCCATAATTACAAGACGGATTACAGTATTCTTTATCTCGGCTATATTCCCGGGCCAATCATGCTCGCAAAGCTCTCTCAAGACCTGGGCGCCCAGTTGGATCTTCCTGCCCTGTTCCCTGCAGGCATCCGCGAGAAAATGCCGGATCAGAAAAGCAATATCATCTTTTCTCTCTCTAATCGATGGTACATGAATGAGCAAAGTGCTGAGCCTGTTGAAGAGATCCTTTCTGAAAGAACCCGTCGCCGCGGCCTCGGACAGGTCTTCGCTCGAAGCGGCGACAAGCCTGACATCGGCCGCCTTGGACCTTGAGATTCCAAAGCTCCCGGACTGCAATCTGTCCAGATTTTCCAGTAGCTTTATCTGGTGAGAACTCGAAAGCTCGCCTATCTCATCGAGCAGCAATGTGCCGCCGGCAGACCTTTCGAATGCACCGCGCGTGGGGTGGAGTTCGTCCATGCCACCGCTAAGGAAGCCATTTCCACCACCGAATAATTCCTTCTCCAACAGGTCTTCCGGAAGGGAACAGTGAACTCTTACAAAAGGAAATGAGGCCCTGCCGCTCAGCTCGTGAATGATCTGGGCGATGGAACTTTTTCCTGTCCCCGGTTCACCCCAGAGCAAGACAGGCGCCTCAGTCGGCGCCGCTTTCCTGATTTCGGCCTCGAGTTTTCGTGCAGCCTCGCTTTTGCCCAGACAGACCAGACCAAGATGCTCCTCGGAAATCTTTGCCCTGAGGGCCATGTTCTCTTTGGCCAGGGACTCCTCGCGTCTTCTTGCCTGAGATTCCAGGCTGAATACCTGGGCAATGAAAGAGGCCAATATCGAAAGGAACTGCACGTCCTCGAACAGCGGGACATGATCGCCGAAAAGCAGGTCGACCATAATGGCTCCCATTACCTCATCGCCGACAATAACCGGAGAACCGAAAAGCCGGACCTGTTCTTTTTGAATGGAATGAAGAGCTTTGCGGTCCAGAAACAGCGGCCTGGAACTATCCCGCAGAACCACGAAGGGCTGCGGAATGCGAAAAACAAGGTCGAACCCGGTTTTATAAAGATGGCGAACCCTCAGTTCCATGTCGCTTGTCGAATCGTCGAAGCAGGGAGTGAAGAAATAACGGAACTCGGCGCCCCTGAGAATGATTGCCGCCTTCGACCGGGGAACGGCCTGCGAAAGGACTCCTATCAGACCGTCAATAGCCTGGTCGAGGTGGAGCGCCCTGTCGATTATTCTATGCATCCCGGAAAAGATGCTGAGCTTTAATTCGCAGATATTGTCCATGCTCCCTGCCTTCTTGTTCGTTTGGAAAAACTGAATATCGCCGGATACACAAAACCGCCTTGTCCCATGTCACACTGTTCCAGTTCCGTGCCAAACCGGAATAAGTCCGTTTTTGAAGCGCAATGCGGCATGCCGGACGAATCTTCAAGTAAAAACGGCACAATTTGGTGCCCTCGCCCCCCCTTGTGATACAAATTTGTGCCATATAGTTTGTAGATTTCATCCTAACTCCAGTTGTACAAGCCTCCTGAAGCCCATTCCAAGCCATTGTGGGAGTGTTTGGCAAACAAATTGCTCTCTTAGGAGCCTGTCGGAGAATCCCGGCACACTCCCGGGGCAGCCAGGTCGGTGACAAAAACGGATTTCCGAAAAGAACGGGAATAAGGTGACGGCAATTGCGCCAAAGGGCCAATTTGAAAACCGGGTGTTCATATCGCTAAATCACAGTCTTTATGAGGAGGGCTTATGAAATATAACAGCGGTCAACATTTGTAGGATTTTATCCGCTTCTTTACCGAATCAAAAGTATTCTTCTAATCAATTAATCATCAGGAAAGGTGACTTATGGCGCAGGCTGAACTGAAAAAGACACTGGGACTTACCGGGGTCACGATAAATGCAATGGCATTGATCGCGCCCGGGGCTTTTCTATGGTTAACCTACCAGATGCAGGCGGCGCAGGTGGATTTGGCCGGCGAGACTACCGCTATGGACATGTTTGCAGGTCTGGTTCTCGCGTTGATTCTGGCATTCCTGACAGCGATTTCCTATTCCAAGCTCTCGGAGCTGTATCCTCAGGCGGGGACCGGCAGTTCCTACTATTTTACCGAACAGGCGATACTGAACGAGAGCCGGATATCACCTCTTGCCAGGCTGTCAAAGTTTGTCGTTGGATGGTTCTCGCATCTTTACTACTGGGTATACCCGGGGGTAATGGTCGCAATGATGGCCACGCTTATAACCTATATATTCAGCCAGTTCGGGGTCGAGCTCTCCATGTTCTGGCAGATGGCGACCGCGGTAATCTTTGCGTTCCTGGTCGGGTATATAGCCTATCGCGGAATCACGGGGTCAACCATATCGAATACAGTTATCAATGTTATCCAGATTATCGCTTTAATAGTGGTAACTATTCTGGCTTTGGTCTACCGGGCTACCAACCCGGAGCATGTAACGTTCGTTCATCCGACACTCTCATCAGTTGTAATGCCTCACAATTTTTCCAACGTCATGTTCCAGGCCACCATTGCAATATTGCTGCTGGTCGGTTTCGAATCGGCGACCGCTCTCACGGCTGAATCCAAATCCCCCAGGCATGTCAGCCGGGGAGTCATGATCTCGTTAGTCATTCAGGGACTCATTATGTACCTTTTTGAGTACTTCGGCGCCAATGCCTGGATCAATACTGCCTATACCGGAAAAGACGCCAAAGACGCAGTGGTCACGGGTATCGGGGCCGCAGCCGCCTCCAGCGCCCCGATAGGCGACATGGTGAAAAACCTGGGTGATGCTCTGCTCGGCAACATGGGCTTCGCGCTGATGATTATAGTCGCAGGTTCGGTTGGCATCGCGGTAGTCGGCACCACTTTGGCCTGCATGAACACCGGCGTGCGCGTTACATACGCAATGTCCAAAGATAAGGAAGTTCCAAGCTTCCTCGGGTTTCTGCATCCCAAACATGCGACCCCCCATGCAGGCGTATGGGCAATGACCATTGCATCGGCGGTTATCGGCGCATTTGGGGTTCTTTCGGTCGTCAACCTTACAGCCATTACATTCTGGTCAAACATCGGCACGTTCATTCTCTACGGAATGACCAACCTCATTGCGTTTGTGGCGTTTTTGAGGCATCCGCAGCGAAATGCGTTCACTCACATCGTGGTTCCGATCCTCGGCACTATTGCCAATATCGCCATGCTGTTTGCCGTCCTCTATCTGGGGATCCTTGGCGGGGGCGATACTCAGACTGCCGCAATGTATTCGATCATTGCCACAGTGGTATGGCTTGTAATTGGTATTGCTTATCTGTTCGTTCAAAGCGCCAGGACCCAGAGAAAAATCATCGGAGGACCTGTCGAAAGTAACTAAGTCGATCTAACTTGTAGATAATTGGGCAAGAGGGCGTTATTCAAGCGCCCTTTTGCCCGTTGGAGGCCTCCTTGCCAGCCAGCTCTGTTTCAAAAAAAGATTATGTATCGGATGCGCTACAGGTGCACGGTCTCTCCGATAAGGGGATGGTCCGTCAAAATAATGAGGATTATTTCGGCTATTACAGGCCCGACGAAACGGGGCTAAACCATTTTGGAAGCCTTTTTGCGATTTCTGACGGCGTGGGAGGAAGCGCCGCCGGTGAGGTTGCCAGCGCGGAGGCGGTCAATGTTTTGCTCCAGGAATATTATTTCGGCGATCATACAGAAAAAATCCCTGAAAGATTAAAAAACGCGTTCCGGCATACCTCGCTGCACATCTACGATCTATCGATCGCCCATCGCTCCGCGCGAAATATGAAGTGCACTCTGTCTACGCTTCTGCTAAGACAGAACCGGTTTTTCATAACCCACGTGGGCGACTCCAAAATTCTGCTGCTGCGCGGCGGCGATATGATTCAACTGACAAAGGACCATAGCCTGGTCGGCAAACTCATGCGCCTCGGACTGATAACTGCCGAAGAGGCGCGCATCCACCCAAGCAGGAATGTCCTGTTGAAGGCGGTTGGGGAAGGCCCTTTGCTGGTGCCCGATTTTTATTCCGGATATACTCAACCGGGGGACCTTTTCTGCATGGTGACCGATGGGATACTGGAACATGCAACTGCTGAAGAGTTAAAGACGTTTCTCATGGAGCATGGTTCGTCAGAGAAGGAATTGGCGGAGTTGATAGCCGAACTCAACAGTCGCGGCGGCCATGACAATATGACCATAATGACCGTTAAGGTTAAACGATCTATCAAATAGAAGGCGGTGTAAAAATGACTAAAATAGAATGCATCCTGCGTCCGGACAGGATTTTGGAAGTGCGCAACGTCCTTGGAAAGCTTGGAATCAAGGGATTGACCGTAACGGAAGTCATCGGCTGCGGGTTGCAGAAGGGGCATACGCGAGATGACTGGAATACGGAGTTCAATATCAATCTGCTCCCGAAAACCAAAATAGAGATGGTCGTTTCCGATAGCATGGTAGATAAAGTAACCGACGCTATAATCGAAATTTCCCGCACCGGCGAAATCGGTGATGGGAAAATCTTTACCTATCCGATTGGCAACGCGATCCGGATTCGGACGGGCGAGACCGGTGAAAACGCCATATAAAGTCTATCGTCGCAAGAAAAGGAGCAAAACTACAATCAGAGCAGCAACCAATACGGCCCCCACATATATCATCATGTTGTTTCGCTCGGTGGGAAGGACCGCTGCCAGCGGCGGGTCAGGTTCAGCTATCCATTTGAGGTCCGCATTTTCAGGAAAACGCAAATCATTGGCCATCTGCTCGGCGGAGTCGTAGCGCTCCTCCTTTCGCCGCCGCAACGCCCTCCGAACGGCAGCCCAGATACCCGGATGCAAACCCTTTATCGATGTCAGCGGCTCAGGGGTTTTAGTCATATGCTGGTACATTACCGTCATGGGGTTATCCCCGGTAAAGGGAGGAGACCCGCTCAAAAGATGATACATCAGGCAACCGACTGCATAGATGTCGCTTTTTGCAGCGCCCCGTTCTCCCTTGATCTGCTCGGGGGCCATGTATTCGGGGGTCCCCATGAGTCCTGAAAAACCACGCCAGGTGACCCTGGGCGCCCCTTCCATGAGCGCGATGCCGAAATCCAGAATCTTCAAATGTCCATCCGGAGCAAGCATCAGGTTCTCCGGTTTTATGTCGCGGTGATACACTCCCCTGTCATGACAGTACTGAAGCGCGTCGAGCAGGTTTGCCACGAGCTTTACAGCCTGATCGACGGGAAACCTCCCCTTTTCGCTCAGAACTTGCGCCAGTTGCTCGCCTTCAACATATTTTAAAACCAGATATGGGGGGTCCCCTTCAGAAATAGCCAGGGCCATGGGAACATCTGAGTGGTTCAAAAGCTTGCCGATCGCCACTTCCCGCCTGAAGCGCTCAAAAACCGCTGGATCTCCCAGTTGTTCAAGATGGGGAACTTTGATAACGACCTTCCCATTGGATTGAACGTCCTCTGCAAGAAAAACGGCGCCGAAGCCCCCCTGGCCAAGAGAATTCAAAATCTTATACTTACCTTCAAAAACCGTCCCGACTTCAAGCATTTTTCTATGCTTCCCTCAAACGAATGCAAATCGCTTTCTTCCCAAAAAGCTTCCGGCCTATATCGTACCATATACATATTGTAGATTTGGCATTAATCGGCAGATCGGAAAACCTACCTGCCATACCCCTTCACCGCAGCATCTCATGTCCCATCGGGTGTCCCAACGGGACATGAGATGCTGCGGCGAGCGCTCGCTGCCTGCCTAGCCAAACTGGATCACCATACCGCCTGCAACTATAATGGCTAGACCCGCCCATGTCGAATTCGGCACGCTCTCACCAAAGACAAATCGGCCACACATCACGCTCACCAGTGCGAAGACGGCTACATAGACGCCCAGCAACTTGGAAAAATCCCATCTCACCATGTTGACGAGAAGGCCATAGGCCGCCAGCATGAGGCCACCGGCCAGGATAATAATGACATTGGCCCCGCGCAGGCCTCTTCGAACCACCGCATCGCCTCCGACCTCCAGGAGCGCCGAACCCAGAAAGACCAGCCAGGCTGCCGAGGGCAGGTTAAACTTTCCCATTTTTCACCTCTCTTAATGCAAGTTTTAAAGTAACTACCCTGCTGTGCAAATCCTGTGCTCGGCCGGGTGCGAGTTGGTCAAGGCAGAAGCGCGATTGCAGGGCTGGACCGGACCGTCGGCGTCAATGGCCGGTCAGAGGCAGGGCAGGTTTTTCAAAAAAACTTAAATGAGAGTAAATCTTGGAGATTTTTTGCCGATTTCCGGTGAGGTTACAAAATATCTCGTTGTTAAAAGGTACAAAATTGTTCCATTAAATTCTTGATTCCAGGCCACAATAAATAATGCCCAACTTAACCATTTAAAACAGTCGGAATCTTCTGGCCCGAAGATGGCGCAGACAGAAACACAGGCAAAGGAGGATGAGATCTTCAGGCCGGCAACTGCGGGAAGGCAGGTATTTCATGAAATTGCTAAAACCGGTTCCCTTGACACGCAACTTGCGTATCTTATTCGTATATGGAAAGGTTCCAGGGCCTTGAAAGTGTCATGGGAGGTTTTTAGTGTGTTGTACGAACCCAAAATGCCCTTCGCGATTTGTTCGTGGTCCGGTCGATGCGTTATTCGGACTTATAAGGCTGCCCAAAAACATTAATCCAGGAAAATATAATGTCGCTGCTCGACAAGCTATTCGGACGACCGCTCGCGTCGTCGGAAGCTCAGAAGGAAAAACTCGGTGTCTGGACCGGCGTGCCGGTACTGGGATTGGATGCCTTGGCCTCCACCGGGTATGGTCCTGAGGCTGGGCTTACCATTTTGTTGCCACTCGGCTTGCTCGGATTGCGATACTTTCCGATTATCCTCCTCGTAATCGTAATGAAGCTCCTGACCCTCTATCTGTCATATCGGCAGACTATCGCCGCTTATCCGGGCGGCGGCGGCGCTTATACTGTCGCCAGTGATAATCTCGGCGTCCATATGGGTCTGTGGGCGGCGGTCATGTTACTCGTGGATTACCTCCTGAATGTCTGTGTCGGCATTGCCGCGGGTGTCGGAGCAGTAGTTTCGGCCATCCCGGCACTCCAGCCATACCCGTTGGAGCTCTGTCTTTTAGTTTTGCTGACTCTGACCATTGTCAACTTGCGCGGGGTCCGCCAAACGGGCCTGATTTTTGTTGCTCCGGTCATAGTGTTTGTAGTGTGCCTGGGGTTCGCCCTTGTCCTCGGATTGCTAGGCATCTGGCAGAGCGGCGGCCATCCCCAACCGGTCGTAGCGCCGCCGGTAATCCCGCCGGCGACCGCCACGGTGACCACCTGGCTGCTCTTGTGCGCCTTCGCCAATGGCGCCACGGCGCTGACCGGCATCGAAGCGGTAAGCAACGGGGTGCCCCTTTTTCGCGAACCCGTCGTACCCAATGCTCAACGGACCCTGACAGTGATTATGGTGATACTCGGCCTGTTCCTGCTGGGCATCGCCTACCTCGTTCCCTATTACCATATTGGCGCGATGAGTGAGACACAGCCTGGCTATCAGACCATCCTCTCCCAACTGGTCGCGGCCGTAGCGGGCCGTGGAGTGTTCTACTACGTATCCCTGGCCAGTATCTTCATCGTCCTCACCTATTCGGCTCAAACCAGCTATACGGACTTTCCGCGGGTCTGCCGGCTGCTGGCGGACGATGGTTTCTTGCCGCCCTATTTCGCCACCGCCGGCCGGAGATTAGTTTTTTCGCATGGAATTATCTTCCTCTCCGTCGTTTCAGGCCTGCTTCTGATCGCCTTCGGAGGCTTGACCGACGCCTTGATTCCGTTATTCGCCGTGGGGGCCTTTGGGGCCTTTCTCTTCTCCCAGGCAGGCATGGTAGTGCACTGGCTGCGCCGCAGAGGCCGGGGATTTCGAACTGCCCTGGTGTACAACGCTCTGGGCACTGTGACCACCGCAACGGCCCTGGTAGTTATAGTCGCCGCTAAATTCATGGAAGGTGCCTGGATGACGGTAATCGTCGTGCCGTCACTTGTCTTTTTGCTACAGGGAATCAAGCATCACTATGAAAGAGTGGTTCGACAGGTGGGACATCCTTTAGAATTGCAGGCCGCGAAATTGCAATACCCCATTGTGATAATTCCGATCTACGGTTGGGACCGCCTCTCCGAGAGGGCCGTGCGGTTCGGTTTGCTCCTCTCCGACGAGGTCATCGCTATCCATGTGACCACTGATGAGGAAGATCGGCAGCGGCTCAGGGAACTCTGGGCCGAGAAGGTCGAGAAACCGGCGAAAGCGGCGAATTTTGCTGTTCCTCGCCTTGAGATCATCTCTTCACCTTATCGCCGGATCGACCAGCCGATTTTGGATTTTGTTCAAAAAACCAGAAAAAAGAACCCGAACCGGCTCATCGCGGTGATCCTTCCCGAATTGGTCGAGCCGCACTGGTATGAATTCGTGCTGCACAATCTGTACGCCGCGCGGCTGCGGGCCTCGCTATTTCTGCAACGCGACCGGGACACCGTGGTGATCAGTGCTCCATGGTATTTGCGGGATGAAACGGCAGGACGTTAATTAAGATCAATATTGAGAGACGAGTATTAAATCCCTAATTCAGGGGGCGGATGAAGAAAGCATTGAGCGTTTTTTCAGAGAGGCGCGAAATCAATTTTACCAGCAGAAATACGGCTATCAGTGAAAAAATCAGCCTTGCCCATAAAATCCCGGAAAAATGGGCGCCGGTAATCGAAACGGCCAGCGTATCTTCGAACAGACTGTGGCACAGACCCATCAGCGTGAGGGAAAACAAGACGTCCTGACGGTCGACGCGGCCGGAAACCGACTCCTGGATTATCAGTCCTCCGCCGTAACCCAGCCCGAGGGTCATCCCGACAATGGTAATCGTGCAGGCGGAAGGGCCAATTCCCAGCAATCTCAAAACAGGCGTAAGAAACCTCGTCATTATGGCCGTTATACCGATCTTATCCAGGATTCTTAAAACCAGGAGCAAAGCCATTATAATAAAGAATATCATTATCAACCCGCGCACCTGGCTTACGGTCCAGGTCGTGATAGAAGTGTCATCGATGCGCGGCAGCCATCTCGGGATGTTTTGCTCCTGAAGCGAACCTGCCAGCCGATAGATCCTGAAAAGCCCCCATCCCAGCACAAAAGCGCCCCCCATTCGGAGCAGACCCATAAATCGCAGGCGCGCGCCCGCTTTTTGAGCTATCCTTAGTTCGATCGGCAGATTGTGCGCAACAAGCATCATTGACGCCAGTACGGTTGTCTGCGCAACCGTCAGGGGATCGTTAGCCGAGACGGCGACGAATACGACAATCCCGGTATAGATATTGGACAGAATTGTGGTTGCCCAGACCAGCCCCATGCTGCCCGGAAGCCCAACGATTCCCATAACCGGCGAAAGGATCTTCCCCAGTGCGTCTACAGCCCCAAGTTCCTGGAGTATTTTTACCGCAATAATTATCGGGATCATAATCCGGAAAAGGCTAATACTGATCTCGACCGTTTCCGTCAGAAGCTTTCTGGAAAACTCGATTAAGGCAGGCTGCATCGCAGGGTTATTTCTATTCGTATGAAATGAGGACCACGGAGACACAGGCGAGAATAATTCCGGCGAGCTGGACGATATTGATTTTTTCCTTGAGGAAAATCATTGCCAGCGCCATGGTCACGACCGGATAGAGCGCCGTCAGAGGCGCTACAACGCAGATTTTTCCTCCGCGGATCGCGTACATGAAGCAAATCAGCCCCACATAGCCCAACACCCCGGTAATAAGCGCCGGGATTATCCCCCGGATTTCGGCCCCGCCCAGTTCCGGCCGGAGTATGAGGAAGGCGAGCAGTCCCGTCAGCGCCCCGCCGATTACTTCGAAGGTGAAAGCTGTCTTTGGCTCAAGACAACTGAGGGCCATCTTGGGCAAAAAAGCCCATACGCCCCAAAATATGAGCGCCAGACCCGAATATACAACCCATTCCTTCATTTAGTTTACCCTTGGCCGCAAGCTACAGCCCGCCTGCTTCAAACCATGCCACACTCAGAGGGTTTCGTTCTGGCAGCCGGTGGTACTCGTATTTTGGATAGCCTGCCATCAAAATCCCCGTAATCCTCCTGCGCGCCGGGATTTTCAGAAACTGAGAAAAAGCAGGAAACTGACTGGCGCATCTCTGAGCATAACCGGCCCAGCACGTACCTATGCCCAACGCGGGGGCGTAGAGCTCGACATATTCCAGAGAAAGCACGGTTGAGACAGGGCCTGCAATCAGCCCTTCGGGTGCATGAGCCACGATAATATGCGGCGCTCCCCGCAGAACCCGGTCCTCGCCTAATTCGTGCGCCCGGATTACAGCAGGCATGTTGAATCGCTCCCCCATCTCGGGGGAAAGCTTCATGACTTCCCGCATCCATTCGACTACGATCTTGCTCAGGGACGTCAGATTTTCACGGCCTTCGACCACCAGGTAGGATATTCCCTGCGAATTGTGCCCCGAAGGAGCAAAGCGGGCAATGTCCAGAAGCCTCAGCATTTCGTCCCTTGGGACAGGTTCATCCTTGTAGCGGCGGACCGAGCGGCGCCGGCGCAAAAAGGCCGCGCTTTGCGCCGGATCGGGAGAGAATTGCTCCGGGATTTCAGTATGTTTCGAAATAGGATTCTTCCTGTTATCCAATGCTCCGGTCGGACAGGCAGCGACACAGTGGCCGCACCCGATGCAGTAGCGGGCGGGTCCAGGCCCCATCTCAGGTTTTCCCTCGGGGTCGAGCGACAGCAGGCCCAAAGGACAAACCTCGACGCAAATTCCGTCGCGGCTGCATTTTTCGCTGTCTACTTTTATCAGGCTCATTTTAATACAGCTCCGACTTGAAGTAGGACTCGCTCGAAGAAGGCTGGACTTGTCTCAACCGGGGCTGAAGACCGTCCGCCTCTTCGCTGCCGGGCACTTCCACGGTTTTCTCCTCGCCTTCCAGCTTCGGTCCGGAGCCAGGGGCCGGAATTCTTTCCGCAAAAGCCGCATAGACACCCCCCGGCTCGTCCGATGTTGCAACCGCCCCCGAAGAACCGTTTATCTTGGCGAAAACGATACCGTCGGGTATTGGAAATGTTTCAACCGGTTGGTTTTTCAGATACTCTTTCATAAAATAGACCCAGATCGGACATGCCGCGCGCCCGCCGGTCTCTCCCTTTCCAAGGGAAATGGTATGATCGTCGTAGCCCACCCAGACGCCGGTGAGCACCGACGGAGTGAAACCGATGAACCAGGCGTCCTTGAGTTCGTTGGTGGTCCCCGTTTTACCCGCTGCAGGCCGCTTGAGTTCTTTTGCTTTTGTCCCCGTCCCTTCCCTCACTACTCCCTGGAGCAGATCGGTCAGCAGGTAGGCCGTTTTGTCCGATATCACCTGCTCTCTTTTTACCTGGTGCTCCTCTATCAGATTGCCGTATCGGTCAAGGACTTTTTCTATAATATACGGCTCGACCCGTTCACCCTGGCCCGGAAAGGTCGAATATGCGGTGAGCAATTCCTGGAGCGTAACATCAGAGGCGCCGAGGGCGAGGGCCAGAGTCGGAGTGAGTTGAGATGTTATCCCCAATTTCCGGGCGTAATCGATCGTGTAGTGTACTCCAATTGACTCGAGGAGCTTTACCGTTACGACATTGCGCGAATGTATGAGGGCATTGCGCAGCAGGATCGGCCCCCAGAACTGGCGGTCGTAGTTGGAAGGAGTCCAGAAGCCTTTACCGCTGTGATCGCTATAGGATATCGGCGAATCGATCAGGACGGAGGCCTCGGTGTAGCCTTTGTCGAGCGCCGCCGCATAAATTACAGGCTTGAAAGAGGACCCGGGCTGCCGCACGGCCTGTGTGCACCTGTTGAACTGGCTTTTTAGAAAATCGCGCCCTCCCACCATGCATATGACCCTTCCGGTAACCGGTGAGATGGACATCAGCGCCCCTTCCATCCCCGGGTCCTGCTCAACGGTGGCAATCCAGATATTTTTTTCCTGCCGCTTGTCCAGTTTCAGCCTGAGGACGTCGCCGGTGCGGAAGATCTTCTGCGCACGCTTGTTGGAAACCTGCACCCATTGGTAGCCCGACGGGGGAATCAACGCCTTTTCCGTACCCAGATTCACAGAAATTGTCTTTGTTTTGTCGTCGAACTCATTTACCACTCCGGCAACCACCTTGCCCTCTTCCAACTCGCCATTTGATTGTCCAAGGACGCGAAGAGCGCTGGGCCAGTCATCTTTTGGAACATTGACGTGAAGACCGCGATACTGCTTATGCCGTTTATCGAGCTCGCGAAGACCCTGGTCGAGCGCCTTCTCGGCGAGCCGCTGCGCCTTGAGGTCCAGCGTCGCCTGGATAATGAGCCCCTCTCTATAGAGCGTGTCGCGTCCGAAACGAGCCTCGGCCTGCCTGCGGACTTCCTCGGTAAAATAGTCCATCTCCCTGGGGGGCGAGCGCTTCGGCTTTCCTATATCCAGCGGTTTCGCCAAAGCTTTCCGCGCCTCGTCAAGAGTTATGAAGTCCGCATCCGTCATTCTCTGCAATACGTAGCGCTGCCTTTCACGGGATACTGCGAAGTGATGAATCGGTGAAAAGCGGCTGGGAGCTTTGGGCAGGCCGGCCAGAAGGGCGGCTTCCGACAAGTCCAACTCGCTCGCATGTTTGTCGAAATAGGTCCTTGCAGCCGCCTCTACTCCGTAAGCCCCGGCGCCGAAATAAATCTGATTGAGGTAAAGATAAAGAATTTCGTTCTTGCTCAGGCTGTTGTCTATCCGATGCGCGAGAAGGGCCTCCTTGATCTTGCGCATGAAAGTGCGCTCGGGGGTCAGGAGCAGCGATTTGACAACCTGCTGGGTTATAGTGCTTCCGCCCTGCACGATCTCACCCGCCTGTATGTTCTTCAGCATGGCGCGAAAGATTCCGATCAGGTCCACCCCGCCGTGCTCGTAGAATCGCGTATCCTCCGCAGCGACGAACGCCTTGACAAGATGCGGGGGAAGCTCTGAGAGCGGCACCAGGTATCTTCGCTCTATAAAGAATTCGCCGATCAGTTCCCCGTCGGCGGAATACACGCTGGTGACCAATGGGGGGTGATAGTTCTTCAGGGCCTCAACGCTTGGAAGTGACTGGTCGATTTGAATATAGAGGGCGAAAACCGCAATGCCACCCACCAGGGAAAGGCAAAGGAAAATTGAAAACAGACTAAAAATAAGCCACCGGAGAGTTCTCCTTTTTGGCGCTCGCCTCTGTGGAACGGGCTTTTTCATCTCTTACCCCTCTTCCGGCCCCGGGCACTGGACGGAAAAACCGATTCCGTCCGAATTTTTCTCGATATTGCCGTGATTTGCCGCTATCGGGCTCGCTCTTTTTATCATACTAATAATACGAAAGAAACACCGGCCCCACGCGAACCGGTAACCCTGCAATAATAGGCTGCCGGCAGCGCCTTTTCAATACCAATTGCACCCGCGCCAAACCGGGCCTACCCGGCCCGCGTCCAGCGCCCGGTTTTTGTTTTATGCTCTGCGCCGCTTGAAATACCGCAAATGGGGTTCATCCGTAGATAAAGAACCACGCAGAAAGATAATAACATGCAAAGGCAATGCAAAAATGCAATCGGAGCGACGTTTACATGCGCGCATGGCGTGCACAACCCGAAACTAATAACTAATAACTAAAAACTAAAAACTTTTTCTTACACCAGCCCGTGGCGTGCACGGTGCTGCATAGGATGTTTATCTTAAGTCTCGCTCAGGAGGATCATAAAAACATGAAAGCTCTCTGTTTTTACCAGCATGGCGGCCTCGATGTTCTCAGGTACGACGATGTTGCCGACCCCACTCCCGGTAGAGGCCAGGTGCTCGTCGAAGTCAAAGCCTGCGCACTGAATCACCTTGATGTATGGGTAATGCGAGGATGGCCGGGCCTTAATCTCGAGATGCCTCACTGGGGCGGAGCAGACATATCCGGAGTTGTGGCCGGTTTGGGCGAGGGCGTTACCGGATTGGAAACCGGCGAGCGGGTTGTGATCGATCACGGAATAAATCCGGTCGAAGATGAATTCACATTCCGAGGCGAGCACACTATGAGCCCCAGGTATATGATTATAGGAGAGCATATTCGCGGGGGACTCGCGAAGTATGTGGTGGCGCCCGCAAAAAACCTGGTAAAAATGCCTGCAGATATTGATTTCCCCGAAGCCTGCGCCCCACTCCTGGTCACACTTACGGCCTGGCGAATGCTGATAAACAGGGGAAAGCTCCGAACCAGCGAGACAGTGCTGGTAGTGGGGGCCGGAGGCGGCGTCAACAGCGCATCCATACAGATCGCCAAACTTGCGGGCGCAACCGTATATGTGGTCGCGAGCAACGCCGAAAAAGCGGAAAAAGCCCTCGGACTGGGAGCTGATTTCGTGATAGACCGTTCCAGGGTGGAGTGGGGCAGGGAGATCCAGAGACTCACCGCAAAACGCGGGGTGGACGTCGTGGTGGACAACGTGGGTTCGGCCACACTCAATACCAGCATGGCTGCCGTTGCCAGGGGAGGCCGGATACTGATCGTTGGAAACACCAGCGGCCCGATGGTCGAAATTGACATCCGCAGAATATTCGGCAAACAGATAAGCATTATTGGCAGCACGATGGGCACCCCGCAGGATTTTCGCGACATAACCCGGTTGCTCTGGAGCGGAAAAGTCAAGACGCTCATAGACCAGGTGATTCCGCTAAGCGAAGGCAGGCGCGGGTTCGAAATCCTGGAGCGGAGCGAAATGTTCGGCAAAATAGTTCTTGTGCCGTAATGCAAGGCTGGGTTTAACATCTTGTCGCGGTAGGCGGTGAATCACAAACTCCGCGCTCCGTTGGATTGGAACGATTTGGAACAATTTGCTTGCGATGTTCTGGTGTTGGGCAGCGGCGCAGCGGGACTCAGGGCCGCGATATCTGCACGAGAAGCTGGTCTCGATGTTCTTGTGCTCTCGACAGCGGCGCCCGGCAAGTCGACCTGTACAGGGTTAAGCGCCGGTTTGATGAGAGGCGCCGGCGTTCCGGGAGAGTTCCTCCACCTGGAACGCACTCTCGAGGCAGGCCGTGGAATAAATCAGTCAGAACTCGCCGAAATTCTCTGCGAAGAGGCCCCCGCAAGGCTGAATGAGCTTATAAGGTGGGGCATGCCGGCTGAAGTAAGGGATGGCTTTTTATTCGCCAAGGGCCGCCCTCCAGTGCTGGGTGAAGAGATCGTCCGCTGTCTGATAAGCAAAAACAGGGAGTTGGGGACCCGGTTCATGGGGAACGTGGTCGCCGTCGACCTCGTCGTGGAAAACGGGGCGGCGGGCCTGATAGGTTTTGAACGGCAATCGGGCGCCTGGCTGGCTTTTAGCGCCGGGGCGGTGGTTCTGGCAACCGGTGGGGCTGCCGCGCTCTATTTACGCCACGATAACCCCGGGCGGATGCTGGGGGATGGATACAGGTTGGCGTTCGAGGCCGGGGCGCTCCTCCAGGATATGGAATTCGTGCAGTTTTACCCGGTAAGTCTCGCCGAACCCGGACACTATCCCCTGGTGATTCCTCCGAGACTGGCCGACTCCGGTCTGCTTGTAAACGACGCCGGTGAAGATATTCTCAAGAAATACGGAATCGAAGAACGCCCGGCTGCGGAGAGGGCTCGGGACCGCCTCTCACAGGCGAACTTCCAGGAAATCTATCGAGACGGCCATGGGGTTTTCCTCGACCTCCGGAAGGTCACCGAGGAGAAATGGCTGGCCGACCCCTTCTCAGCAGCTATGAGGCATATACTTGGGGACCGCTGCGGGGCACTCGAGCGCCCCCTTCGCGTGGCACCGGCAGCCCACCATACCATGGGTGGAGTAAGGATCGACGGCGAGTGCGCGACCTCTGTTCCGGGGCTTTTCGCGGCTGGGGAGGTTACTGGAGGGCTCCACGGCGCAAACAGGCTGGGAGGCAATGCGCTTAGCGAAACCGTGGTTTTCGGAGCAAGGGCCGGGATTTCGGCGGCAGATTGGGCGAAGGGGAGCGGCGCAAAGGATGGCCAATCCGTCTTGAGGCGGTTGGATGAGCGTCTTTCAGCCTGGCATTGCATCCAATATCCTGAAACCAATCTTATGGACAAGATTCGCAGGGTTATGTGGGATGAAGGAGGAGTGCTCAGAAACGAGGCAGGGCTCTCTCGAGCTTTTCGCTCTATACGGGAGATTCTCGATAGTTTCTCTTTTTCCGGGCCGCGAAGCGAAAAATCACTAACCCCGGCCCATGTCGATGCCATTGAGCTGCGTTCGGCTGCAAAAGTGGCCTCCCTCATTCTCGAAGCAGCGATCAGGAGAAAGGAGAGCAGAGGCTCACATTACAGGGAGGACTACCCGAGACAGGACGATCAGCAATGGCGAGGGCACCTCCAGGTTAGAACGGCCCCGGATGGAGATGCGTGGGAGTTCGTTCCTGAGTAGAACCTTTCATAGTCTATCTTGCCAGGGAGGTTGAAAATGGACAAAAACCAGACCGACTGGAATCAAAAAACCGCGCAGCAAATAATCGAAAACCTGGAAGAGCGCCGTATGGGCGGCAGTTATGCACCCACAGCCGCGCAGGCCATGGAGGAGGTCCTGGCAATGATCCCGCGCGGGGCGGCCGTCTATCGCTGCGGTTCGGTTACCACCACTTCCATGGGACTTTGGAAACGCATGGCCGCTCTGCCCGAAGTGAAAATAATCGACCCTTTCCAGCCCGGGATTACCCACGAGGAGTCCCTGGCGGTAAGGCACAAGGGGCTGAACGCAGACATAATGATCGCCAGTTCCAACGCCATAACCCTGGACGGCAAACTCGTCAACCTGGACGGCCTGGGAAACCGGGTGGCGGCCATGATGTTTGGTCCCGAAAAAGTGATCCTGGTGGTGGGAATGAATAAAGTCGCCCCCGACCTGGATTCCGCCATAGCGAGGGTCAAACACTACGTTGCGCCGGTAAACGCGATTCGTATCGGCGTCGAAGCACCCTGCACGGCCAACGGGCTTTGCGCGGACTGCCGGTCGGCTCAACGCGTCTGCAACATGTGGAGCATCATAGAGGGCAGCAGAAAAAGAGGCCGCATACATGTAAAACTTGTCGGAGAGAGCTTGGGGTACTGAGCGCCTGTTCCCGTAAAGTGCGGTTAAGGGGTCAATTCCAAGATTGAGCCCGCGATAATATTGACACCTCGGGACCAATTTGACGTAAGTCACATATTCAAAGAAGTGATCTTTTCCATCTCGGCGAGGTACCTTGCCGATATTTGACCCCAATCGTAATTTTCCTCTACATACCTTCTGGCGGACTTTCCGAAGCCATGCAGGAAATTATCGCCTTCAGCGAAGATTTCGGTAATTCTGTTTACCCATTGCTCAACATTTTCAGGTTCAACCAGGAACCCATTTTGACCGTCTTTAACCGCGTCGCCCAGCCCCTGCAGATTAGAAGCTAAAACGACCCGCTCACAGGCTGCTGCTTCTATGACATTGATGCCAAACCCTTCAGAGGACCCCGGATAATTTATGTTCGGCGACACAACCAGGTCCACCGTGTTCAGGAGAATCTTCAGGTCTTCCTGTGCCAAGGATGGCATAAGTTTGACTCTCTGTTGGAGATTCTTCTCCTTTATAGCTTCTTCGCAATCATTGAAATTATCGGGATCACCGGCAGTATTTCTACTTACCCGATGTCCTGCCGCAATCATGACAACATCGTCGGGAAGCATGGGCATCACATTCCTGATAAACCAGTCCGTACCCTTGTGGGGAACAAATCGCGCCAGTCTCAGTATGACTTTTTTATTGCCGGTCGGAGCCCCGAATAATCTAGAAAGCTCATCCCTGGAAAAGTCCTCCTTGAGGTCTGATATGCTGACACCGTTGGGAATGAACACACAATGGCTTCTTTGGATTCCCATTCTCTGTGCTTCGGAGATTGTAAAGTTTCCTACCATAAAAAGCTTATCGAGTCTTTTCAGCGAGGGGATGTTGATATTCCTGTAAATCGTTGAAAGCAGACCACTTTTGAAAGCAAACGTGATATCCAACCCATGAACTACAGAATAAAATCCCTTTTGGGGGAAAAAGAATTTCAAAGCAGCGGCTAACGGCGCCAAAACACCGTTGCCAACAATGCATGTGTCATAGGTCTTCATCAGGAAAAGTGCCCTCAAAAACGTTGCAGGCAAAAATAGAGGCAGCCGGCTCTTCCCTTTTGAATTGGCTATTATTTTCGTGTCGGTGAGTTTTTCCAGGTGCCTTGAAAGATTATAATTCTGGGTTTCCACACCCCCCCTTATCGGGGGGTACGAATGGGATATGAAAAGTATCTTCATTATTCCTACTTCTCTTTAGGACAGATGCATGACGATGCATTACCTACGCAAAATCCATACCTGGCATGAGCAAATTTGTCTTACTTCGCCGATTAAACAAAGAACAAAGCTGCCACCTCAAGGAGCTATCCTGTGAAGATCGCAAAAGTGACAAAGAAAACTCCGCGGTGCGACAAAATCGCTCTGGTATCCTGTATTAATTAGTATTAATGAGAAAACTACGTCAACCACATTTTAACCGGCAAGACGGCGGGCCCAGGAGGAGCGGCTTGAAATACGAGGTGATAGTTCCTGTCTATAACGGCGAAGAGGTCATTGAAGCCTGCCTTGAATCGTTAACCCGGCAAGAACACGCGGTCATCGGTAAAGACTACTCGGTCCTTGTAATCGATGACGGCTCCACTGACCGAACGGTCGAAATCGCCGGCAGGTTTCCCGTTAAAATCATCAGCCTGGGAGAAAATCACGGACGTATCATTGCGCGCATGACCGGGGCGAAGAATGCGAGGGCTGACAGGCTGCTCTTTGTGGATTCCAGGGTAACGATCGGGCCTGGCCTCATAGCCTCGCTTTCACAATTTGACTCCAACCCGGCCGTGATCGGAGTGGATGAAGCCCCAAAAAGTCGCGGCTCCATCTTTGAGAGGATTTTTTTCCTGATCCGCAGAAAGTATTACGGCAAGCAAAACTACCCATTCCAGGAAAAAGATCTGCTCATAACGACTGAGAATTTCAAGAGATCACCTAAGGGGACTACCATTCTGCTGATGGACAGGGACCTTTTTTTGAGGCTGATCCCAGAAAGGACCGGAAAAGATGTCAACGACGACACCCTTCTTTTTCACAACCTTGTTTTCAGGGAGGGAATCGGGCTGTTGCGCTCGCCGAAGCTGAAAATCGAGTATGACCCCACCAGGCGGTTTTTTCCCCTCCTGAAGTGGCTCTACGAAAGAGGGATAAGATTTGCGGATTTTTATTTTCCAAAAGGCGGGTATTTCCATAAACACTTCCTTATTTTTCTAAGCCTCGCCGCGGCTTTTTTTACCGCGATTTTTCTTCTGCCCGCGCATCTTTCGCTAGTTGCACTCTGGGTCCTTTGGGTTCTCTACCTTTTCTTGTGTGTTTGGCTAAGTGAAACGGTTCTCGATTTCCCCATCCTTTTTTTTGGGCTTCCGGTTATCTTGTTTTCGTTCGGAGCGGGAGTTTTGAAATTCTGTATAAAATCTCTTCTTCCTGACCGCTCCGGCCAAAGGAGATGACAAAAAGTCAGTGGCTGAATTATGGAGCTTCACTGCGTTTTGGATTATGATGGTAAAGATCGGAGGTATTCGTTTTGTGTGTAGATTCGGGACATTGGGTCCATAGTCCGAAAATTCACGGGAAAGGATGATCTTTTCACATGGATGATAGTTTCAATGCAGACAAATACTGGAAGGACCGCCACGAGGATGTTCAATTCAGAGGAACTCTGTCTTCAGTGGGGTCTAAATCCTATTCCGATAAGGCCAATTACTTCAGTTACAGGATAGTTTTGGAACAGTATGACAAGGTTTTGAACACGCTCGGCCTGAAGCAAAACGCCAGATTCCTCGATGCCGGGGCCGGTATAGGTGTATTTTCTCAATTCCTGTACGAAAAGGGCTTCGAGGTAACGGCTCTCGATGTCTCCGCAGTTGCCCTTGAGCAGATAAGTAACGTGAATATAATGAAAGCAGTGGGAAGCCTGAGTCAAATGAATTTTGGCGCAGGAAGCTTTGACGTTGTGCACTGCTTTGACGTGCTGTATCACATAATAGACGACCATGCCTGGAAGGCCGCTTTGTACGGGCTTTGCCGCTGTTCGAGTAGATATCTGATACTCCATGAAAGATTTATGAGAATTCGTCAGCTCATCACGGCCAGACACGTCAAGAATCGGACACGTCAGGAGACTTCCGAGGTCTTGGCTGAACATGGTTTTTTTGAAATTATGAGTATACCGACCCACTTCATCGCGATGCGGTTACCCACCTATCGGGTAACGCGGTTCGCTCCGGAACTTTTCTACCTTTGTGATCGTTATGTGCTTAATATTATTGATGAAACCATGTTCAAGTCCCTTGGTTCATACCATATCAAGGTATTTGAGAGGAAAGCTGCTTAACTGCATCTCCAAAGTCCGCATCAAGTTGGCCTTGGGTTTCAGTTGTCCCAAACATTCATAGATCGAAGATAGATGCATGTGGTTTCAATTCGTCGGGCGCATTTCTGCCAGTCGGCTTTTTGCCTGGGCGGATGGACATAAAGAACGCCCCTGATCGAGTTTTACGCTAGTTGTTCGGCGCGAGCCACACCCATAGTCCCTGCTCAGGCATATTAGCGAAGCCGTTTCCCGCGTCAGGCTGTGACAAAAATTGTCAGGGCGCAGCAACTGATGCCGTCCTGGCGCTTCATCACCGTACCTCCATGTCCGGATCGGTAGATCCGGAACCACGCCCCCCAGGCCAGTTTACTGGGAAGCTTCAGAAAATTCCAAGATCGAACCAATTGACATCGTGCTTGAAATCTGTTCTCATCGCACGCAGATGGAGTCAGGCTGAAAAACCTTCAGGAGAGAGGATATAAGTGCTCAAAAGGTATTTTCGATATTTGCGCTCGGCAGCCTCAAAAATGTACCAAGCCGATATTTTAGACTTACTTGAACCGAATCCGGATGCTTTGTTGCTTGATGTCGGATGCGATGACGGCAAATGGACGGAAAGCCTTTTGTCAAAAATAGGTTGCCGCAGTGTAATTGGCATCGACGTGGTGGACCAAGCGCTGCTCGAAGCCAAAAAGAAATGTATGGAAGTCGTTAAATCCGATGTTTCCAATGGCTTTCCCTTCCGGGACTGCACATTTGACGTTGTTCACTCTAACCAGGTAATAGAGCATCTACATAAAACAGAGTACTTTGTAAAAGAGCTGTTTCGCATCTTGAAACCAGGGGGATATACTATTGTTTGCACAGAGAATCTGGCAAGTTGGCACAACATTTTTTCGCTTGTAATGGGCTGGATGCCGATGTCCAGCTCCAATTTCTCCCAGACTACTTACAACGTTGGAAACCCTCTTGCACTGCATGCATCCGAAGCTACATACCTTCCCGAATCATGGCAGCATATCAGGGTTCTTTCAATAAGAGGCATTAAGGATATCTTCGAGATCCACGGTTTCAAGGCCGAAAGGATCTTGGGCGCAGGTTATTATCCACTCCCCTCGTTCTTTGCTCGACTCGACCCTGTCCATGCGGCTTTTCTTTCCTGCAAGTTTAGAAAACCAATTTAGCGTGCCCCCGAGAACTGGCGGGATGGACGGCCAACTATCCCGCTCCTGCTGGTCGAACTTGCATGCTGTCATGAATCAGCCGTGACCCGGCTGGCATTTCATCGCTTCTGTGCCGTTTTTCGCGACAGGCGGTGACAAAAATTGTCGGCTGGGCGGCAATTAATGTCGTGCAAAAGACCTGGCCACCACCTCCCATGTAGAAGCCAGTACGCCCTAAACCTAAGCCCATGGCCACTTTATGTGATTCGACAAAAAAATCCCGAATCAGGCATTACTTTTGCTCTATCCCTTTCACGGCAACGACTGAAAAAAAACCTCAAGAACGAGAGGCAATTGACGATAATCGTATAGGAAACTAAAGATGCGAAACCCGGCGAAAAATGACAGAACGAAAAACCCGGTCGACGGGAGGAGGACGCCAATGTTTGTCAGGATGAGGGAAAGCAAAGGTTTTACACTGGTGGAATTGATGATCGTCGTGGCGATAATTGGCATCCTGGCCGCAGTTGCCGTACCGTACTATCAAAGGTATATTCAGAAAGCACGACTGACCAGCCTGGTTTTTCCGGGGATTCACGCAATCGAAACCAACCTGGCGGCTTATTACGCCTTTCAGCCGGTCTTACCGTTCCCGACAGGTTCGACCTTTGGTATTCTTGAGGCAGATGCCAATACTCAATACTTTACTGCGACCCCTTCCGGCTCTACTGTATACTTCGTAATCACGGCCACGGGTACCACCAATCCGCTCTATGCGCTAAACGGCATGACTTTGACCGCACATCCGCATACGTCATTGGGCAAAATTACCGGGTGGCAGCTTAACGGCTCCCTTGCAGCAATCCTTGGTTTGGCAGGCGAACAATAGTCCTGCGCCAGATACGAATGGAGACGCTTCCTTTTTTGCAACATGATTTTTCTTAATGTTCACCGCGCTTTTCACATAATTCTATGCGCACCACACTTCGACAAGCTCTGAACAAGAGCACGAAGACTATGCAGAGCCCAGCCCGGACCTGATCCGGGGCAAGCTCTTCGTCTTCTTGTTATCTCGCGAAGTGCGAAAAAGTGTCTTCGTGTGCACCTATGCGCCGCCCCAGGAGTGACGACTAACCCCTAATCACCACGAACTGTTCGACAGTCTATCAAATTTCATCCCAGGCTTTCACTGAGGCAGGCTTCGAGCTACTATCCCGCGTTGTCTCTTTTTTTAACAAGGTTCTCTTCCTAAACTAATATCAATACCCTCAAAGCGTACAACCGCACAAGCCGGGCAAGGGTAATGTGCGGAAAGTTCTGCAAAAGAGAATGATTTAAAAAGATGGTCATGGCATACGGGTTGTTCGACGAAAACACCCAAACTCCACAAAGGAGAGATGCCATGACCAAGACTGAGTTTAAGCGCAATTTTGCCGATGTGAAAGCTCTTTTCAACGAAGAAAAAGACGTGCTCAAAAGATTCTGCGGGAGGTAATGCAGGAGATACTTGAGCAGGAAATGACCGATTCACTGGGAGCTGCAAAGGGTGAGCGTTCACTAAACAGGCTTGGCTACCGGTCCGGCTATTACGAGCGCTCACTTATCACACGAGTTGGGAAGTTGGAGCTGCGGGTTCCACAGGATCGCCAGGGGCAATTTTCCACTCAGCTTTTTGAGCGCTATCAGAGGTCCGAGAAGGCCCTAGTGTCCGCCATGGCTGAAATGTATGTCCAGGGTGTCTCGACCCGCAAGGTAAAAGCGATCACGGAGGAGCTTTGCGGCCATTCCTTTTCGGCCTCGGCGATCAGCGCAGTAAACAAGACTCTGGATGAGAGCCTGGATAAGTTTGCAAAGAGGCGGCTAGAGGAGTCTTATCCTTATCTGGTTTTGGACGCCCGGTATGAGAAAACCAGAGAAGATGGAGTGATCCGGAGCCGGGCGGTACAGATTGCAATCGGGATCAATGAAGAAGGACGGCGGCAGATTCTCGCAGTTGAGCTGGCAAACCAGGAGTCCGAAAGCAGTTGGCGGGATTTTCTGTTAGGTCTCAAAGAACGGGGGCTTTACGGGGTTGAATTCGTGGTCTCAGATGACCATCCGGGGCTTAAGCGGGCAATATGGGAGGTTTTGCCGGAAGCGGTTTGGCAGCGCTGCTATGTTCATTTCTTGCGAAACGCCCTGGATCACCTGCCTCGAAAGGCAAATGATGACTGCCTCCAGGAGCTTCGCTGGATTTATGACCGGCGTGATCTGTGCGAGGCCCAGAAGGACTTGGCCCAATGGCTGGACCGCTGGCAGAAAAAATATCCGAAGTTGTGCACATGGGTCGAAGAAAACATAGGAGAAACGTTTAACTATTATCGTCTGCCTCTCCAGCATCACAAACATATGAAATCAACTAACATGCTCGAACGCTTAAACGAGGAGATCAAGCGCAGAACTCATGTGGTACGGATTTTCCCAAATGCGGCAAGCTGCCTAAGGCTGGTCCGGGCACTTGCGATAGAGACTCATGAGAGTTGGTTGGAGGCAAGCCGGTACCTGAACATGGATTTACTCAAGGAACATAAGAAACTCGGACTTGCGATAAGTTCGGCCGCCTGAGCGTTGCGGGCCGCCTCCGCCGGATTACGTGGGGATCCCGCTCCGGCGGCCCTCCGCTCGGTTGGTCCGTTAGTGAAAGTTAAAAAAACAAAAAATCGGAATCCATATGCCCTGATCGAATTTGCAGAACTTGACGCACACAACTCCGGGCAAGCCTAAAACTGTTACCGCCCAAACCTGAAAAAACAACCCTTTCTGGAGAGAACCAGCTATTCGTTTTGGTGAGCACAAGCCTTTCAACCTAACATCTCGAATCGACCTTGCCGTTTTTTGTCACAAGTAATGACAAGATTTGTCAGTCTGTGCAGAGATTAATTCCGGGCGACAAATCACTCATAGCCCTTTCTATCCGGCCTATGAATTTGAAATCACGATCCAGAGCCGGTTCACATACATTCAACAAAAATTTCAGAAAAGTCGGAATCCAGGCATCAATCTTGCTCAGCTTATTTGGCAACACAGGCTGAAAAAAAAACTAAAGCGACAGGAGGCGATTGACGATACTTCATGTGAACCGAGGGAAACCCAGTAGGGAAACAATAGTCCATTAAACCGGTAACCAACAAGGAGAAAACAATGTTTATCAAGATGAGAGAGAGTAAAGGTTTTACACTGGTGGAACTTATGATCGTCGTGGCGATCATCGGCATCCTGGCTGCAGTCGCAGTCCCCTATTATCAAAGGTATATTCAGAAATCACGCCTGACCAGCCTGGTTTTCCCAGGAATGCACGCAATCGAAACGAACCTCGGAGCTTATTACAGCCTTAACGGGGCATTCCCGGCAACAGCAGCTACCTTTACGGCTATGGTGCAAGACGCTAATACCAAGTATTTTAATGCTGCTCTAGCTAATAACGTGTTGACCATAACTGTCGTTTCCCCAGGTGCAACTAGTCCGCTCTACTCCCTGAACGGTGGGACCAACGGTACACTTACCGCAACAGCGAATACGTCAGCAGGCAAGATTACATCGTGGTCGATGGGCGGCAACCTTGCCACGAACCTGGGATTGGTGGGATCTCAATAATCTGCTAAAAGCATGATACGGACGAGAGAAAGATGAAGGATGCCGGTACAGTACTACCAGCATCCTTCTCATCTTTTTTCACTTTTTCACTTCCCGAAATGGTGGTGCCGAAAATGGGAGTTGGGATAGGTACTCGAACGAGAAAAGCACTTCCCTACATACTCGCCTTCTTCATCGTTTTGATGCTTTTTTCCTCTTACTTGAACACTTTCACCTCTCCGCCTTATCTCGACGATTTTCAATCATTCATATATGAAAAAGCACTCTATCTGCCTTCCATCTCGCTATCGAGCATTCTTTCGCTTTGTCAGTCAAAATTCGGCTTGACGCGGTTTCTGCCTGTAGTCACGCTGGCGCTCAATCACTCTTTGGATCATAGCAATGTTATCTATTTTCACGCCGTAAATCTTCTGATTCACCTGCTGGCGTTCTTTGCGGTCTTCTGGCTAATTAGGCAACTCCTGGCCGCGGGGAAGGACGGGAACGCAGAAAGGCCTCTTTTTGAAACAGTGAACTTTTTGCCACTGTGTGTAGCCGCCATATGGGCTTTGAGCCCTGTCCAGACAAGCGCAGTGACATATCTTGTGCAGCGCATGGCTTCCATGCAGGCACTCTTCTTTACACTGAGTGTGGCGTGTTTCATAAAGGCACGCCTTCTTTCCAAGGACACAAGAAGGAGTGCCATCCTTTTCTACTTTCTTTGCGCGTTTACCGCTGTGTGCAGCTTCCTTTCTAAGGAAAATTCGGCGGTTTTGCCGGTTGCGCTGGCCCTGACCGACATCTGGTTTTTCGATTCAGCCTGGATAAAAAAAGCCTGGGCCATGTGCCGGAAAACCGGATGGAAAGTACGCGCGGCAGCCGCTGCTGCAGTGCTTTCATCCTCTTTTTACGGATTCACCGTGGTATTGCCTAAACTTCTCAGCGGGTACGCCGTCAGGGATTTCAATCTGGTGGAGCGCCTGCTTACGCAGGGGCGGGTGGTCGTATGGTACATGTCGCTCCTGCTCTGGCCCGACCCGGCCCGACTCTCCATGGAGCATGAAGTTGAGATTTCCACTTCACTTTTCAGCCCTATTACGACTCTTCCCGCACTGCTTCTGATCGGCGCCCTGATTTTTCTCGCCATCAGGTTTAGAAGGCGATTTCCCGTTATTACTTACGGAATCGTATGGTTCTTTTTGAATCTCGTAATCGAATCGACCATCATCCCGTTGGAACTGGTCTTCGAACACAGGCTCTACCTGCCTTCGATAGGTTTTTATCTTTCGGTGGCGGCGCTCCTGGTGATCCTTTTAAGGCGGGCTGCCCACCGGCTTTCGGAAGCCGAATTCGCAAAGGCAGCCTGTTCCTTCCTTCTGATCGGCGCCGCATGCCTTGCCGTTCTGACATGCTTTCGAAACGGTGTTTGGGAAAACAAAATCACGATCCATTACGATAACGTAACAAAAGCGCCCACCAACCCGCGGGCAAACGCAGACTATGCCAATACCCTTTGCGAGACCGAACAGTACAAGGAAGCTGTCAAATATGCCGAAAAAGCAATTGAACTCGGCAGAAAAGGGTACGAGGCAGATTCTCTGGCCTTCAACGCCCTAACAATAGCCCTCATAAAACTGGGGAAAACAGACGAAGCGATCGAACGCGCTGAAGAGTTTATCCGAAGCAAGGGCAGCGACACCGAAGCAGGCGCCCTTCCGCATTTATGCCTGAACGTGGCCCAGGGCAACATTATCGAGAAGAAGCCCGAAGAGGCTTACAAGTGGGCGCTAGAGGCGCTCAAGCACGTTCAACATACCGATGATGCCCATTACAAGAAGGGTCTGGTTGAAGCGGTCCTACTGGCCATCTTTTCCAAGTTCGGTCCCGAGGAAATCGGTCTAAACCATGACGGCGTACCCGATCCGGGTGACCTGCCGCCTGAGCTGCGGGTCGCCATGGTATTCAAAGAACATGGCGAATACCAGTATGCTCGTGAGATAATCGAGCGTGAGTACGAGAAGAACCCCGGTGCTCCGCGCCTGAAAACAGAAATCGAAAATTTCCAAAAGGAAGACGCCCGCAACCTTGCGCAGAAGAAAAAATGGAACTACTTCCAAAAATATGTGCGAAATCCATTTTCAAGATTCAATCTCGACATGGCGGTGGCATTTTTAGTGCAGGAGAAACATTTGCCGAAGTTTTTCCAGGACTTTGGGGAGAGGCGCCTGGACGGGGCCCTGGAGATTTCTCCCGACTCACGTGACGCATGGCTGCTCAAGGGATGGTACCTCTATAACCAGGACGATGCGGAAAACGCTGTGGCAGCGGTAAGAAAGGTCCTCGCCTTCGACCTGGAAAACTCCAATGCATGGCTCGCACTTGGCTTCTTCCTGGCCAGGGCGGGGGATTCTGCCGGATCTATCGCTGCTTTCGAAAAGGTAATTGAACTTTATCCGGGCTATCCGAAGCGATTTATCGTAGAAGAGTTGTGCAGGCAGTTGAGGCAGGGAAAATCAATCGAATCAGCCTCGAACCGCTAATGAAAAACGTAATTGCTTCAAATTATTCCATCTCGATGGAAAATAGAGTAAACTGTTTTGACAGGCGAGTTGGCCTTATTTGACAGGTTGTAAGAAGTTTCAGGGGCCGTACGGTCATAATATTGGCAGTTTTTTTGAGAGGAACTGGGGGAGACCATGAAAGCGCGGTCAGGGAAAAGAGCATTTGCGCGCCATTTTTGTTTGATTTTCGTCCTGCTGTTTACATTGGCGGCCTGGACCTCTTCAATTTTAGCGGCTGAGCGGACCGGGCCTGTTCCACCGAGCCCGGAGCAAACAGCCGTTCAGCCATCCCAATCCCCATCCCCGGACTCTCCGGGTAAGGCGCAGCAGGCTGAAGCAACGCCGCAACCCGCTCCAACAGCCTCAGAGCAAGCGTTGCAAGTACAGGCCCAGCAAGGCGCCAAGCCGGAGGCCAATACGCCGTCGCCTGCATCAACGCCGCAACCTGCTCCAACACCCTCAGAACAAGCTTTGCAAGTACCGGCTGAGCAAGGCGCCAAGCCGGAGGCCAATACGCCGCCGCCTGCTACCGGGCCGGAGGCCGCGCAGCTAACGGAACCACCTGCGCCGCAAACACCCGTTGCGGCTGCCACCCAAACTGAAACGGCCGGCATAAGCTGTCCCCCTGAATATGTCCCCTTAATACTGAAGACGAACACCGCCCTGATGACTGCAAGCTTCACTTTTTACCCGGTAAAAGCACTTGACCCCTTTGTCCCCTTCATGGACACAAGCGCCCAGTTTCGTGCTGAAGAGGATGAACCAAAAGATGGGGGTCCTCCCCTTACGCCTCTGCAAAAAATGACTGTGAGCGAAATCGAAAAAGGGCTCAAGGCGATCATCTGGGGTGATCTCGGCAAGAAGGCGGTTATCGAAGATTCCACCGGCAGAGGATATATAGTCGCCGTAGGGACGCCGGCGGGAGAACGCAGCGGGGTGATCACGCAAATCTTTAACGACCGTCTTGTAATTCAGCAGGAAATCTGGGACAGGAAGGCAAAAAAGAGATTCCCGCAGGATTTCACCGTAAAGCTGTCCAAAAAGACAGATGATAAAAAGTAACTCTCACGGATGAGGTTCCTCAAGCCTGAATCACTCCATAAAATGGGACATGCGCGGCGCAAGTAGCCCCAGGATTACTTTTTCCTTATAAGCGAGATCAGCAGCATCACCGCGCCCGTCGAAATGGCGGAGTCCGCCACATTGAAGGCAGGCCAGTGCCAGCTCCCCACGTAGACATCAACAAAGTCGATCACTTCTCGTAATCGAATCCGGTCGATCAGATTACCGATGGCCCCGCCGGCAATGCATATATAGGCGATTCGGGTCCAGTAGTCCTGTTTGCCGATTTTGCCGTAAGCATAGGCGACCGCTGCGACCACTATGATCGTAAGGCCCATGAAAACGTACGGCCGCCATGGATATCCCGACCCTGCAAAAATGCTGAAAGCCCCTCCCGTATTGTGAACATGAATCAAATTCAGGAAGCCGGGGATTATGGGCATCCCGGTGTTCAGCGGAATTGCCCGCACGACCAGGTATTTTGTCAGTTGGTCTAGAGCTGCCAGAATGCCTGCGATGATGAAAAATGGAGCTATTCCACTCATTCTCGAATTTGTCATTTCAAATTCCCATATCGTATTTTAATTGGTTTCCGATAGACACAGGTAACACACTTTTCGATTCGATTTAATTCAAAAATCTTACTTTCACCTCTCAACAGAACAGATCGCGATTCAAACCTCCACTTTCGCAGATGCGTTTTTTCTTGTATCTTTGCCGGGCTCCATTTACAGGCGATTATCTAACCGCCTCAAACCTGATTTGGTTCATTGCCCCATTTACTCAGTCGAAAATAATGATTTATTTTCACTGGAATCATTTCACGAACGAAAAGGAGGAAAACATGAGAGGAATCGTCAAAGGTGCGCTGCTTTCTGCCCTGGTTCTGGGCGTGGCCCTGGTAGGATGCTCGCGCAAAACCGCCGAAGTCGAGGTTAAACAGGCAACCGCAGTTATGAACCCGACCCAGGGCAGTAAGGTGCGGGGGGTCGTCCATTTCGCTCAAAACGGCAAGGCAGTTCGAATCACCGTGAATATCGAAGGCCTGTCGCCGGGACCCCACGCGTTTCATATTCATGAATTCGGGGACTGCAGCTCCCCTGACGCCAATTCCGCAGGCGGCCATTTCAATCCCACCGAGATGCCACACGGCGGTCCAAAAGCCGAGATGCGCCACGTTGGCGATCTTGGTAACATCGAAGCCGACAAGAACGGCCTGGCCAGACTCGAATTAACCGACACCGTTTTGAGTCTCGAGGGGCCGAAATCGATCATTGGCCGCTCTGTGATCGTTCACGCCCAGACCGACGATTTCAAAACCCAACCCTCCGGCGCGGCCGGCGCGCGGGTAGCTTGCGGCGTGATCGGGATCGTGAAATAATCCTGGCTTACACAAACTTGAGCCCTTGCCGCTATTCAGTGAAAGGCCGGCGCAAACGCCGGCCTTTCAGTCCGGATATCCGGCAGGCGGCTCGACCGTAGCTGCCGAATCGCACAGCCGAAATCTCCTGAGAGGAACTTCGTCAAAAGAAACCCAAATCAAAAACGGAGACGATAAGTCCCCGTTTTGATGCTGCAAATTGCAGATTTGCTAAATTAGCTGCCGGCTAACAACTGCACGAAGACGAACAGCCGCCGCTTTTACCTCCGCTAATCGGTATTTCGGATGCTACCCGGAAGCCGGAACCCATTCCATAGGAAACATAATCAATTGTAATGTCTTTGGTCTTTACATGGAGGTCCTTATCGACCAGCATAGTAAAGCCGTTTATTTGATATACATCATCAGTTTGTTTTGGTTCGTCCAGAACCATCGCCAGGGACGGACCCGCTCAGCCACCGGTCTGGAGAAAAACACGGATCGGGGTGATCTCCTTTTCCTTGAAATAATCTTTCAAAACGTCTTCGGCTTTTTCTGATACGTGAATCATTAAACCCATCTCCTTTCAAAAATGACCGCAGTGCACCAATTCTCCACCAACTATAATGATTGGCCGCATAAGAAGCGAGCCTACCTGTCCTCAAAGTAGAACCTGGTGGACCAATGTCTATCCGGAAACACCTGAACCAGAATTAACAGTGGATTGTCGAAATTAACATAATTCTTTTGCCTGGAAAAGAAACTGTGGAAAACCTCTTAACAAAAAAAAGGCGAAAATTACACTAAATTAAGATAAATGCCGTTTGCTCGCTTCGTTCTTCCTGTCAAGATCGACTGCTGCGGGCGCGCGGCGCGGCAAACGGTATCCACGCTCTTCGAGTGGTCCAGCCGGGTTTACAGAATCGGACTCAAGATCTTAAGGATGTTATCCCGCATCCTTTTAACTGCGGAACGCCTTTTCCATCTGAGCGGCACCAGAGGAACGGACTGCGCAATGTACTTGGCCTGTACGGCCCGCAGCCTTTGGGTTATCTCCTGTCCATAAAGCAACAGGCTCAGCTCCGAGTGAAGAAACAAGGAACGGCGGTCGAAATTTGCAGTCCCGATCACCGAGACCAACCTGTCAACGCTCATCGTTTTCGAGTGGAGCAGCCCGCGGTGAAAGTAAATATTGATGCCTGAATCTATAAGGGTTGAAATATATGCGCGCGCAACGGCTCCCACAATTACGTGATCGGTGTGCCCGGGGATCAGCAGGTCGATTTTCACCCCTTTGAGCGAAGCCAGGTAGAGCGCAACCCGGAGAGGCTCGTCCGGGATGAAGTAGGGCGAGGTGATTATGATGCTCTCATGCGCTGCCCCGATAGCTGAAATGAGGATGTCCCTGAGGGCCGTGTTCGGCTCGGTGGGTCCGGTCGGGATTGCCTGCACCGGGATGTCGCCCTCCAACTGCGTAACCGGAAAAAGCTCGGGGCTGTCCAGGATTTCATTCGCCGCAAGATACCAGTCTTCAATGAAAACCATCTGAAGCTGGAGGACCGCCGGCCCCGTGATCCGGGCCATCAGGTCATGCCAGGCTTCCGGGCGGCCTTCACCGTAGTCTTTTGTCTCGATATTTTGGGACCCCGTGTATGCAATGTTTCCGTCGATGACAGCCAGCTTTCTGTGATTCCTCAAATCAAGCCGCGTATGATGCCGCCTGAAGGGATTGACCGGCATCAGGGATTTCAGCTCGACCCCATTTGCCTCCAGCCAGGGCCCAAGTTGGCTTGCAATAGATCGAGACCCGAACGCATCCACGACGAGGCGTGTTCTTACACCTCTTCGGGCTGCCCCGGCCATTGCCTCGGCCACACGACGGCCGGTCGGATCGTCCCTGAAGATGTAGAAGAGCAGGTGAACATGATTCGCTGCGGCGTCAATATCAGCGATCAGCCTGTCTATTATTATGTTCCCATTTTCGAGCAGTTCGACCCTGTTGCCGGCCACCGCAGGAAGGCAGACCAACCGTTCGCTTATTGTCGCAAGAGACAGGCCGTCGCTGTGTGGTGAATAGAGAAGATGGGGCGTGCAAGCGGTTGAATCATGAAACGAACGAATTTCTTTAATTCTCTGGCAGTAAGATTTTGTCAGGCGCCGCAGAACCCAGTTGCCGCCGAACAGAGCATAGAGGACCAGTCCAACCCAGGGGAGAAACACAAACAGGAGCATCCAGGCAATTGCTGCGGCAGGCTGGCTGCGGGCTGCAACGACAGGCAGCATGGCAAGAGGAATAACCAGGCGCAACACATCCCAAAAATCAAGAAACAAAGCCGACTCCCGGTCCGATGCTCACGAAATACACGGCGTCGATAATACTCATGTATAAATTAAAAGGACGCCCAAGCTGGAGCATCCTTTCAAAACTTCAACCTGCAAAAAATTATAGTACACAAGAAAATACTACGCCGCACGCCTCGTGAATCCCCGGACCTCGGTCATACAGCGTTCTTCATCAGGCGAGAACTCGACCCCGACGTGATGATTCTGCACCAGCGTCCACCCGTAGTAGCCCGCGAATATCGTCGCAATAACACCCAACAGCGGCAGAACAATGGCTCCCCTTGAAACGGGAACCGCGGCGCTCCACTGCCCGGCATTGAGAACCAGGCAAGTTAAAAACAAAATGAGCGAGGTTATGTTGAGCGACATATGCTTGACTCCGGTACTCTTCGCACTCGTGCCGGATGGAATTCCGAAGTTCCAGTCGATAAACCCGAAGGTGGCCGCTATCAGCGCCATTACGATACCGGCGACATTTGCCGCGATCCCCACTTTGAACCAGAAGACGCTGCCGGAGATGCCGTTGATGATGAACGCTATAAGGGTAGAGGAATAGAAGGCTATCGGAAAAGTCACCAGCATGGGGTGAACGGGGTGTCCCATGATCTTGGCTTTACTGTACATCGATATATCCTCCCCTGAGGAATGTTTACCAAATGTTTACCATCCGCCAATTATTAAATTGTGTTGACTATCCTCTTGCCGGACGGTTTGGTCTTCTATAGCTAAGATAATGATATTACAGCCATTGTAAACCGAAGGACCTGACCTGCGAAAAGGTACGGACCCGCGCCTCGTCTCAAGAGACAGTGCTTAACCAGGACGGCCGGCCTGAATGTGAGCGCATCAAATGTAGTCCTCACCAAGTAGCCCGTGTTTTTCCCCGGGGAAAGAGCACGTCGGGTTTCCTTTTGCTCAAGGCTGCTTAAATTACAGAATAAGCACCTGGAATTTCAGGGACTTTGCCAAGAGGCGATAATGGTTAGCGGAGGTTCGACAATGACAAAGGCGGAAGTAATTCGGGAGAATCTTGCGGACATGCTGGGAATCGAACAGCATGTCCTTCAAACCATAGAGCGCCAGACCCGCGACGATCGCGTGAAGAAGTTTTACAATGCCTACGAGCTGCTTAAAAGAATCGAGCCGGTGCTGCGCTCGCACACTGCTGAACTGGAACGCCATCTCGTAACAGTTGACGGCGGCCTTGAATCAAAACTGAAAAAGGCCGCGACATCCATCGCGGAGTCCGTTGCCGTCTTTTACGACAGACTTCGTACCAATGAGCCCGTTTCGAGGAGTCTTCGGGACATTTATACTTCACTCAACCATGTGGCCATCAGCTACGGAATGCTGCATACCGCCGCACTGGCCCTGGATGAAGTCGAAATCGCAACCCTGGCCAAAATGCACCTGACCGACCTCACACCTTTGATAGTGGAGCTGAGTGAGATAATTCCATTTGTCCTGGCGACGGAACTGGCCGATGAAGGGAAAATCGAGGACGCCACAGTGGCGCAGCAGGCCGCTGCACTGTACCATCAAGCGTGGAGCCATGATGTGACGGCGAGAGTCTGAAGCCTGCGGGAGATCGAACAAGCGCTTTGACAACCTGCTTTCTGCGCGGGGCGGGATCATCCGCCCCGCGATTCCGTTCCCTCCGGTTATCAATTCTTTATGTATCCGATTCGATAGGATATACTCATACCGGTTCCAGGTGCAGCCCGGAACGACGTCTTACACGGAGTTAAAGGCTCAGGCTCTGTTACGAAGGATCTCATGCAGCGTCCCTTTCCAAAATACAAGGTCTTCGCGGTTGGCGACATTCACGGATGCTATCGAAAGCTGGTCAGCCTTATGGAGCGGCTGCCGCTCGACGCAGCCACGGATTTCCTGATATTCCTCGGCGATTACATCAACAGGGGACCCGAATCGCGGGAGGTGATCGAATACCTTCTGGAAGTTGGACGGAAGGTCCAAAATACGGTTTTCCTGATGGGAAATCACGAATATGCTTTGCTGGAGTATTACCGGACGGGCAATCTCGATTATCTGCGGATGCTCCGGACCATGTGCGTTGAAGAGACCCTGACCAGCTACTCGAATAGCGCGGTCCACTCTCTTGGCGATCTATCGTTTTTACCGCGCGAACACATCCGTTTCCTGGAATCCCTTCGCTTATACTTCAGGCTCGAAGGCTACCTGTTCATCCACGCGGGGACGATACCCGGAGAAGACATCGATCGCTGCCCGCCGGATCGCCTTCTCACAGTGCGGGAAATATTTCTGCACGATGAAAAGGCTTCCGACGAGATCACTGTTTTTGGCCATACGCCTTTCGAGACACCTTTGGTTACCCGGAATAAAATTGGCATCGACACCGGAGCGGCTCACGGTAACCTGCTCACGGCGGTGGAACTGCCGAGCATGCGTTTCTATCATGTTTAAGAATTGAGGAATTGAGGGATTTAGGGATTGAGGAATTGAGGGATTGAATTCCTAAATTCCTCAATTTTTTTTCACGCTTGGGCAAGTTCTTCCTTGAGGCTGTCCAGGCCGTAGTCGCCATCCAGGAATGCATCTGCCACCCTTCGATGCATGGTGTCGTCACGCATCGTGGCATCGAGCAGCCTGCTGAAGCCGAAAAGCCTTCCCAGCATGACCAGCCGTTCCTCTGTTTCGGATTGCACCGTCTCCATAATGGACGCGGTCACGAGATCGCCTCGCTGATCCACAAGGAAGTGGTTCGCCTCGAGCACATCAGCGATGAACCTTGCCCGTCTCTCCCGCTGCACCGCGATTGTGCCGCCCCCTTTAAACCTGAAACGGATGTAGTTCTCCCGGGGGTTCATCCCGCAGACTGCGTCCACCATGGCGAAATGATAGTCAACGCGAGCATTCAGGTTCAGATAGTCCCGTGTGATCAGGGCGTAGTTTTGCTGCCCGACCGGCCGGGCGCTGCCCGCGTCAAACAAGGACCGTGAAAGAAGCCCCGACATTGCAGCCGCCGGCGGAGGCTGATGCCACCGGAGTCCAGGCGTTGAAATTCCCTCCCAGAGCGCCAGCAGGGGGAGCGATAGAATATCTTCCAGCCGCACCCTGAAGCCCTTGCAGCCGGCAGCGATACCCCCGCCCAGATCGATAATCATGAAGTGCATCGGCACGGCGCCCTCTAAACGCCGGACCAATACTCCCGCCGACTCCAGAATGTCGTCTCCCGTCTGGAACATTGCCAGGACCGCCATCTCATGCGTGTAGCGTATAAGGTCATGAATCGAGCGGCATTCCTGGACTGAAAATGTTGGACCGTAGGCATCGGTCAGATTCAAGGGCTCTATCAACTGCCGCAGCCGGGTTGTCTCTGGGCATGAGACATCGCTGCGCTTTGCTCTGCGGGCCTCCCGCTGCGCTTTGCCGTGCTCGGTGAGCGCGATGTCGGACCATACTTCCTCGGGCGCCTTCGACACCGTGGCACAGTCAGCGTCCAGAATCACCCATTGACCGTCCCGCAGCACATCGGTTGCCTTGCCTGCCCCGGTCAGCATAGGCATGGAGTACTCTCGGGCAACGCATGCCAAATGATCCGCAGGGTTGCCCAGATCGACGACCACGCCTTCAAAGCCTGGGAGCCATCCGGCCGCATCCGGCATGCTCTGGGGGAGCACCATTATGCTCGGCTCGCGTGTCGATTTCCTCCAGTCCTCGAGATCACGCGTCGAATGCACTATTTTGACCTTACCCACGCAACGCCCCGGCGAGGCGCAGACCCCTCCTCTCAGAACGGCCTCTCCACGTGCACACTCCGCTGCCTGCCTGCTTTTGAGGGGAAGCCGGATGTCTCTCGACTGCAGGATCAAAATATCGCCTTCGCCCGAAATCGCCCATTCGATGTCTTGCGGTCTTCCGATCAGGCTTTCAATCCTGCGGCTGATGCGAACGAGCGAGCGAACCTCTTCCTCTGAAAGCACCGGGAGATTCCGTTCACTTTCGGATAATTCCAGCTCCTCGAGGCCGCCATGCCCGGCCCTGGCCACAGTCCGGTGAGTCTTTTCGGCAACTTGCGCCCATTCGCCCGCCGGCCCGGTGTCCATCCCCTCTCTCAAGGGCCTGTAGATGTCAGTGGGGTCGCTCCCGTTCACGGCTTGGACCCCGAGCCCATTGACCGCGCTGATAAGCATCCGTCCGCTTTCGGACACCGCCGGGTCAAGAGTGAAAAGTATTCCCGCCGACTTTGGCTGCACCATTTGCTGACATAAAACGGCCATATCATGCCTGGCCAGGGAAAGTCCGGAGTGGAGGCGATAGGAAATTGACCGGGCGCTGTAATTGCTTGCAATAACTTCCCTGAGCGCGTCCTTCAACGAATCGAACGAGGTCACATTGAGCACGCTCTTGAATTGACCGGCAAATGAGTGTTCCACCCTGTCTTCGACCAGTGCGCTGCTGCGGACGGATATCGCCGCGCCCTTTGAACCCGCGAGGCGATCATAAGAGACCCGAAGCTCCTTTTCGAAGCCTTCCGGCAGGGCCCCGTCGAGAATGCGGAGGCGGATCTCTTCGGCGTCGGCTTCAAAGTCCGCGCCCCGGTTATAACCGGCCTCCAGCCTCTGCGCCCTCTGCCGGATGAAAAGATCGTTTCCATTGGCCGATAATATTCCCTCACAGGCGGTCGCAGTCACGGCAAAACCGGCCGGTACGGGAAAACCGGCCCTCCGCAACTGGGCGAGGCTGGCAGCTTTGCCACCCACCTGCCCCCCTAGTTCGGATGTGAGATCATCCAAAAAAATGCAGGATTGGCCAAAAGGTTGTCCCGCCTCCATCAATGCGCCCAGCGTCTCCCGGACGGCGGAAGCAAGACTGTGGTGAGTTTCAAAAAGCCTTTGGTGACGGTCGTCGCTCAGACGGTTAAGCCCGTCGACGAGTTCATAGGTAACGCTTAGAAGTTCATCGCTGACTTCCTGCAGGTCGGCCAGGGGACTGCAGGTCCTTAGTGCCTGGTCCACGGACCTCATGAGGTCGAGGGCATACTCATTGTTTGCCAGCAGAATACGGAAGGTGTGATACCGGACTTTAAGGACTTCCAGGAGTTTTTCCGCTCGAGCCAGCCGCCGCTCGCGCCATTTTTCAAATATTGCCGCGACAAGCCTACGCACCAGCCTTCTCCTCTCCCGCGGATGGGTTCCCATTACGGCCGTACTTTTCCTGGAACAGCCTCGTGAATTGCTCCACACTGTCATCCGAGTCCATTGCAAGGTCGATCTGCCGGGTAAATCCCGTAAGCTCTCCGAGGCTCCTGAGAGCTGAGATAATCTCCTGGCCGTCGGCGATTTTGAGTTTTCCCACCACAAGATCGCCGTTGACGGTTACCTTGAAGCGCATTTGCTCCAGGATGCCCCGGATGAATCTGGCCCTGCGCCTGCGGTGGTCTTCATCGGCGAATCCGCCTGCGAAACGGAAGTAAACGTAGTTTTGATTGACATTGCCGCTGAGATAGCTGTCGATGACACTGTAATGATAACCGAGCCGAAGACCCAGATTCATGTAGGATTCGGCCACAATGGCATGATTTTTCCCGGCGTATTCGGAAGGGCCGCCCAGGGCTGCAAACGTGCGGTCTAGCCCTGAGAATATTTGCTTGAGACTCAAGGCGCCCGGTTCCCGGTCCCAGGTCTCCTTGCAGGTCAGCCCGCGGAGGAATGCGACAAACGGCTTCGAAATAATATCCCCCATTCGGATACGGCTTTGTGCGCCGGGAGACACGCCTCCGCCTATGTCCAACACAAAAAGATCGATCGGCGCATCCATTTCAAGCTTCCGGGCACACTGATTTTTCAGCCCTGCGTGGTCCTGAATCTTCAGCAATTCCTCAATTGAGCGCTCATGGGCAAAATGGATGATGTCGTGATAGGTACGGCAATTGCGGATGGAAAAGCCGCTGGAGTCCGGGTCTACGAGATCGAGTGGCATTATCCAGCGAAGCAGGCGGCGCAGTGTGGCATATTCGGGATCGTCGGGATAGAGGTCCGTGCTCGACGCCCGCGAGGCCAGAAGAGCTTCTATAATACCTCGATAAACGATTTTCTCCCCGGCATCCACTGTGACCTCGACCCCCTGCGGCAACAGCTCCAGCGCCCCCGAAGCGCCAAAGATCGCCGGGATGCGCAGTTCTCTCGCTATGGTCGCCAGGTGTCCGATCGTGGTGCCGATCTCAGTCACGATGGCCGAGGCCCTTCGCAGTATCTCGCTCAGCCTCGGGCTTGCCTGCCTGGCTACTGCGACCGCCCCATGAGGGAACTGGTCCAGGTCGTTTTCCGAGACGTGAACTACCCGGCCGGCCGCTATGCCCATTTGCGCCGTTTCACCCCCGGAAAGCAGTACATGGGCGCTCTCAATCGAATCTGCAGGATCGGATACAATTGCAGAAGAGCCTTCCAGCCGGCATGCAGGGCTTACATTGACTATGACGGGCCGGTCCCCGTCTCCCCTTACCCAGCCAAGATCCTGGGGATAGCCCAAAATCCGCTCAAAAGCCGTGGCGCATTCGGCGATGCTTCGAAGAAAGGAGGGGCCGAGGAGCGCCGAACCCCGGTAGAGGCCCTTTGGTGTAAGAGACAAAGGCTTAACGCTGCCATGGAGCGGCTGGTCGAGAGGTTTTGCGGAAATCTCGGATACGGTGAGGTCGAAAGGATATGTCCTGCGAAGAAAATAGTTCTCAGCCTGGTCCGGAGCGTCCAAGGGCGAAGCCGTGATGTGAAAAAGCCCCAAAGGAGATTCATTGGATGCCTGAACCGAAACCGACCCGGCCACACGCGCAGATACTTTCTCGTGCACCGCCAGGGTGAGCGGGACGCTCTCCGGATCTGCGGTCTCCTCTAAATAGCCGGACAGGGCCTGCCTGCAGGCGGGCAAGATTTCTTCGGATGCAACGCCGGTCAGGGCCTTGAAATTCATGTCGGACGAACAGACCCGCACACTCAGGTCGACCGGACCTCCCCGGCGCTCAAAAAGGGCCTGGACCTGATTATTGATAGCCTCCGCCAGTTCCGGCGGGAAATCCGTTTCAGAGGCCTTAGCCAGCCTTTGGCAGCCAATCACCGTCACGGCAAAGCCGTCAGGGGCCATAATGTCCAACCGGTTTCGGGCTTCGGCGAGGCAGACATTCAAGGATCCGGCCAGCGGCTCCATTTCGACGCCCAGGATTGAATAGGGCAAGGCAAGACTCGATCCCAGGGGTCCGAGGCCTCCTGCCAGTATGTCATTCAGAATGTCCTTAACGCTTTGATACCGGTCGTAGAGCCCGACATACCCGTCCCGGGACATCGCGTTAAGGCTGTATACAACCTGGTGGGCAAGCTTTCCCAACTCGCGAACCGAGCTTTCGAGGAAAGCACGGTCAAAGATGTACTCACCACCCAGGGCCTGATCCATCTCGGCCATTACCTCCAGCGCTTTCGTATTGAGTTTCTGAATGCGCTGGAATTTAGCGAACAGGGACCGGACGTATTCCAGCCCCTGCTCGGAAGCAGGCCCGCGTGGTTTAGCTGAGAAGAACGGCAGCCTCATAAAATCCCACCTGTTTCACATAGCCTGCTTTTGCAGCGGGTCGATTCCGCATGCTCCCGCCGCGTAACCGTTTACTGCATCTGGCTGCAACCAAAAGACCAAAAGCTATTCACCGCAGAGATCGCTGAGATCGCAGAGAAAAACGCTGAGAAAGAGATTTTATCCGTGGCTATCAACCCCACTGCGCCCCCCTCCCCGGCATCCGCTCGGGCAGGATGGAGTGTCCTTCGTGGTGCATAAGGCTAAACCGCTCTTTTCCTGTTAATCCTGTTAATCCTGTCGAAGGGTCTTTTTCTCTGCTTTTTCCTCAGCGCCCTCCGCGTTCTCTGCGGTTAACACCTTCTGGTCTTCTGCTTGCAGCTATCCTGCCCCGCCGCGGCGTCTTTCTTCCAGTTTCCGGACGGTATCGACGATATCACTCAATTTGAACGGCTTGGCCACAAAATCATAGGCGCCCTTGCGAAATGACTCCTTGGCGCTCTCCGGCGTAGCGAACCCGGTTATGACGATGACGCCGGTATCGGGCGCCAACTCCTTGACTCGCGCCAGGAAATGCATTCCGTCCGTTCCTTCCATCTTCAGGTCCGTAATGACAATATCGAAGACCTGCTCCTCGACCCTGGCCATTGCCGAAGCGCTGTCGGTAAATGTCTCCACCTCATAGCCCGCTTTCTGGAAGGCCGGCTTTAAGCGCTTGCCGACTATTGGCTCATCGTCCAGGATGAGAATCTTAGTCTTTGGTGCGCAGTTCGCACATGGGGACATCGTGGCTAACCTCCGTAATAGTCTGAATACGCTGCATGAACTCGGATAAATGAAACTCGACCTGCGCATCGCTGGTCATGCTGACATCGAGTTGGCGCGTGTAGCCGACCAACCCGCCCAGGACCTTCATCTTGGCGACCATCCTCTCTTTCGGCAGTTTCTTGAGCCTGCCGACGATCAGGTCCCCATGCACCTCAACCAGAAAATCGTGGCGCTCCAATACTTCTGCGATGAACCTGGCCCGGCGCGAGCGGCGGATGAAATCGGAAACGCCCCCGAGAAACCGGAAATAAATATAGTTATCGTT
>Ga0326728_10002194_pt1 | contig 66060 bp, 51 predicted proteins | sample MB3enrmetagenome_FD_207602 | JGI IMG/M metagenome (GOLD analysis project Ga0326728, IMG submission 207602) | Lab enriched peat soil microbial communities from McLean, Ithaca, NY, United States - MB31MN | ecosystem: Environmental > Terrestrial > Soil > Wetlands > Peat | place: USA: New York...
CTGCCGGGAATCCCGATGGTCGCGGCGGCCAACTGCTGCAGGGCCACCAGCGATTGCGCCATGCATTCCGTGGCGAAGCTCCTTTCAAACTTCCAGGGATACTGGGGAAAGTGCTTTTTCAGCGAGTGCAGCAGAAGATCCCGGTCCTGGGTATAATTTTGCACCACCCTCAGCCCGGTATTATCAAGCACCACCAGCGCCGCCGGTTGCTTGAGGTGCGGCGGCTGGGCGCGCAGATAGTGCTCAAGCTGCTGGCACGCGTAGGCCAAGTCGGCGAAGGCGGTATCCAACTCGTCCATGAGGAAAATAGTGATGGGAGCGTCTCCGCTGCCAATCGCATTCGAGGGGTGCTGGGAAGGCCCTTCGAAGGCCGTGACCGGTTGCTTGACCCCGTCTTCCAGGACGGTGAAGTCGTCCTTTCCCAGACCATCGACAAACTTGCCTTGTTCGTTGGTTACGACTGCATCGAGAATCACCAGGCGGCTGGTGGTCTTGAAGGTGGTGACGCCGGATTGGGCCGGTGGGGGCGGCTTTCGGCCTGCCGCGCTCACCGCGATCCACATCATGAAGAGCAAGAAGACAAGCTTGCGTAACACGCTTCCGGCCTCCCTGTGTTCCGCCGATTCACCGAATGGAACCAGATAAATAGTGGAATCGGGGGGATTCCGTGTCAAGCTTTTAGTATGCGGGTAAGCTTGTACTCCGGGAGCTCCGCCAGGGGACAACGGCCCGGCGTGATCTTCCGTAGGCTAGAATAATTTCTTGACGCACAAAATCAGCAACGACCGCGCCAAACTGTTGCGCAGCGCCCGGCGCGTGGTGGTGAAACTGGGGACCAACGTGGTGGCGGAGGCCGATGGCAGCCTGTGCGCCGCCCGGCTTGAACCGGTAATCGCCACAGTGGCGCAATTGAAGCAGGCGGGAATCCAGGTGGTGCTGGTGTCCTCCGGGGCCGTGGGCCTGGGCCGGGGCTGGCTCGGCCTGCATCGCGCCCGCACCAACGATCTGGTGACCCGGCAGGCTTGCGCCGCGGTTGGCCAGGCGCTGCTGATGCAAGCCTACGAGCGGCTTTTCCGGGCGCATGACATCAAAATTGCACAGGTGCTCTTGACCGAAGACGATTTTATGGCGAGGCAGCGTTCCTCGAACCTGCGCCATACCATGGAGAAGCTGCTGAAGCTCGGAGTGACGCCGGTCGTGAACGAAAACGATACGGTTTCCACCGCCGAACTGGAGTCGGTGCGGGAGGGAGGCAGAACCCGGATTTTCAGCGACAACGACCGCCTGGCCGCGCTGGTGGCCAGCCGCCTGGATGCCAATGCCCTGATTTTGTTGACCAACGTGCCGGGCGTGTTGCCGCGTGCCGGGCGCAGCGCGGAGGCAGCAACGGTTGAACCACCGGCAATTCTCCCCTGGGTGCAGGAGATCACGCCGGAAATCAAAGCGCTGGCTTCGGGTCCGGCGCCGGGAGGGCGCGGGGGCATGTTGACCAAGCTGGAAGCCGCTGAAATCGCGACGCACGCCGGCGCCATTACGGTGATCGCCGACGGCACCCAGCCGGACACGCTGCCGCGCATTTTTCGGGGGGAAGCCGTCGGAACAGCGTTCGCTCCGGCGCGGCGCATGGCGGGAAAACGCCGCTGGATTGCCTATGCCGCCGATGTGCGGGGGCGGATTGTGGTGAACGCGGGGGCGCAAGAGGCCATTACCCGCAGAAAAGCCAGCCTCCTGTGGTCGGGCGTGGTGGCGGTGGAGCGGCCCTTCAGCGCGCTCGAGGTAATCAGCATTACCGGTCCTGCGGGCCGGGAGTTCGCGCGCGGCATCGCCAACCACGGCAGTGACCGGGCGCCGGCGCAGAACGGCGCCGTGCCCGCCCCCTCCGCCAAGCCCCTGGTTCTGGTGACCAGGGATAATATTGTGGTGTTCGAGAAATGACGCAGCAGGCTCAAGCTTCCGCATCGTTATCGTTGGCTGCCGAATTGGCGGGGCGCGCCCGCACCGCCGCATGGCAGCTCGCCACGCTGTCCGATGAGCTAAGAAGGGAAGCGTTGTTGGCGGCTGCCGCCCGTTTGGAGCAGCGCTCCGCCGAGATTCTTGCCGCCAATGCCCGCGACTGCGCCGCTGCCGGCGCGCTGGTGGAGCAGGGGCAAATGTCCCGCGCCCTCTTCAAGCGCCTCCAAACCAGTGAGCAGGGCGTAAAGGACATGGCAGTTCATGTGCGCCAAGTGGCGGGTCTCGAAGACCCGCTGGGGCGGGAGCTCGCCACTACCGAACTGGATGACGGTCTCGTCCTGCATAAGGTCTCGTGTCCCTTGGGAGTGGTGGCCGTCATTTTCGAGGCGCGTCCGGAGGTGGCGCCGCAGGTTGCCTCCCTGGCCTTGCGCTCGGGAAATGCCCTCTTGTTGAAGGGCGGCTCGGAGGCCGAGCACACCAATCGCGCGCTGGCCGCCATCTGGCGCGAGGCGCTCCGGGATTTTCCCGAAATTCCGCAGGACTCGCTGCAGGCGCTGTACACGCGGGAAGACATCAAGGAATTGCTGTCGCTGGATCATCAGATCGATCTCATCATTCCCCGCGGATCGCAGGAGTTCGTAGACTACATCTCGCGCCATAGCCGGATTCCGGTGCTGGGACACGGCAGCGGCGTCTGCCACGTTTATGTGGATCAGGCTGCCGACATGCAGAAAGCCGTCGCCGTGACCTTGGACTCCAAGGTGCAGTATCCCGCCGTGTGCAACGCGGCCGAAACCCTGCTGGTGCACACGGCGATTGCCCCCGTTTTCCTGCCGCAGATGCTGCGGGAGTTTGCCGGAGCGGGGGTCGAAGTGCGCGGCTGCCCGCGCACCCTGGCCTTGGGCAGCGCGTACGGTGTGGTCCCGGCGGCCGAGGCGGATTGGGAAACGGAATACTCCGATCTCATCATTTCCGTCAAGATCGTGGACAACCTTCAGGAAGCGATTGCGCATATTAACCGCTGGGGGTCCAAGCACACGGACGCGATTGTGACGGAAGACGCCAAGGCCGCGGCCGAATTCATGGACCGGGTCGATGGAGCGAACGTGTATCACAACGTTTCCACGCGCTTCTCTGATGGTTTCCGTTATGGGTTCGGGGCGGAACTCGGAATCAGTACGGGCAAACTGCATGCCCGCGGGCCGGTGGGCCTGGAAGGGTTGACTACGTACAAATACAAGCTGGTGGGCAATGGGCATACGGTGGCCGGTTATGCCCGCGGGGAGCGCACTTTCAGGCACCGCAAAATCCGGTGAGATGGCGCGCACCCCGGCGTCGGGTTTATGATAGAAGCAGAGTTGCTTCGCATTTTTCTTGTAGAGCTTAACTCATAATTTCTTAGCGCCGGAGGGCCCGGAGGGGGGCCGCCGGCGCCAGGGGAGGCGTGGAATGCCGCAAGTTGCAGCCGATTCAGGGAGCGCCAAGGCAGCAAAGCCGGGGCCGCAACCCTTGATGGACTTGAAGAAACTGATGGCGATGTACGATTTTACCGGACAAACCGTGGTGATCACCGGCGGAACCGGCATTCTGGGCGGCGATATCGCCTGCGCTTTGGCCGGATGCGGCGCCAACGTCGCCATTCTGGACCTCAATCTGGAACCCGGTAAGGCGCTGCTGGAGCGGATGGGAAAATGCGCGTCCCAAGCCGAATTGTTCGCCTGTAACGTCCTTCAGGTGGACAGCATGACTAAGGTGGCGGCCGACGTGATTAAGCGTTTTGGCAAGGTGGATTGCTTGCTCAATGCCGCCGGCGGGAATAAGCCCCAGGCCACCACCAGCGCCGAGACGAAGTTCTTTGATCTGCCGACCGATGCCATGCGCTGGGTATTCGATCTGAACCTGCTCGGGACCATTCTGCCGTGTCAGGTGTTCGGGAAAATCATGGCGGAGCAGGGATATGGCACCATCCTGAATATTTCCTCGATGAACGCCTTCCGGCCGCTGACGCGGATTCCCGCGTACTCGGCGGCCAAGGCGGGCGTCAGCAACTTTACCCAGTGGCTGGCGGTGCACCTGGCGCAGGAGTACTCGCCGCGCATTCGCGTCAATGCCATCGCTCCCGGATTCTTCCTGACCAACCAGAACCGCTTCCTGCTCACCGACAAAGATACCGGCGAACTGACGGGGCGCGGCAAATCGATTATCGCGCATACCCCGATGGCCCGGTTTGGCGAGCCGGAGGACCTGCTAGGCGCGGTGCTGTGGCTGCTCTCCCCGGCGTCAGGGTTCGTCACCGGCACGGTAGTGCCGATTGACGGCGGATTTTCCGCGTACAGCGGCGTCTAGGTGAGGTCCATGCCAATTGGTAAAGGGTTCGAAGATAGATATTTGAGCAACGATGAGCTGCGCCAGATTGTGGCCGAAGCGGTGGCTTCGGTTGCTTTCGGCGGCAAGCGCGTCCTGGTGATTATTCCCGACGGCACCCGGACCATGCCCATGCCGGAAATGTTCGAGGCTTTGCGGACGCTGCTGCGGCCCCGGGTAAAAGCTCTCGATTACCTGGTCGCCCTGGGAACGCATCCGCCAATGTCCGACGCGCATTTAAGCAAGCTGGTCGGGCAAAACGTGGTGGACGGCAAGGTGGGAGACATTCACGTCTTCAATCATCACTGGGAAGTGCCGTCGAATTTTGTTCAGCTCGGCGTGATTTCCGCGGCGGAGATCTCCCGGATTACCGGGGGCCTGATGGCGCAGGAAGTTCCGGTCAAGCTGAACAAGCTGATTCTGGAGTACGACCACATCGTGATTTGCGGTCCGGTGTTCCCCCATGAAGTGGTCGGTTTCTCCGGCGGCAACAAGTATTTCTTTCCCGGAATTGGCGGCCCGGAAATCATCAACTTCACACACTGGCTGGGCGCGGTCATAACCAATTACAAAGTTATCGGCGCCGGATACACGCCGGTGCGCGCGGTAATCGACCGGGCGGCTGCTATGGTTCCGCGGGAGGTTTCCTGCTTCGGCCTGGTGGTGTTGCACGCGGGGCTGGCCGGCATGTATTTCGGCGCGGCGCAGGAAACCTGGACCGCCGCTTCGGCGCTTTCCGCCAAGAAGCACATTGTGTACGTCGATAAGCCTTTCCGCCGCGTGCTTTCCATCATGCCGGAAATGTACGACGACCTGTGGACCGGGGCCAAGGGCATGTACAAGATGGAACCGGCCGTGGCCGATGGCGGCGAGGTGGTGATTTACAGCACCCATATCGATGAGGTCAGCTACACGCACGGCAAGATCATCGACGAAATCGGATATCACTGCCGCGATTACTTCCTGAAGCAGTGGGACCGGTTCAAGCACTACCCGGGCGGGGTGCTGGCTCATTCAACGCACGTCAAGGGTTTGGGAGAATACGACGCGGAGAAGGGAATCGAGACTCCCCGCATCCAGGTGACCCTGGCCACGCGTATTCCGCAAGAACGTTGCCACCGGATCAACCTGGGATACATGGATCCCGCCGGCGTCAAGTTGGACGAATGGCAAGGCCGCGAGCACGAGGGTATTCTGGTGGTGCCGCGCGCCGGCGAGGTTTTATACCGGGTGCGGCAAAAATAAGAGCACAGCCTCTGCACCGTAGGAGATAGATAGAGATGGCTTACAAGATCGGGGTTGTCGGATTGGGCGTTATGGGTTCGAATCTCGCCCTCAACATGGAACGCAACGGTTTTCCCGTGGCCGGCTACGACCTGGACGCCAAGAAAACGAAAGCGTTTGTCGAAGGGCCGGGGAAAGGGAAAAATGTGACCGGCGTGGATTCGCCGGCGGCGTTGATGCAGGCGCTGGAGAAGCCGCGCCGCATTCTCATCATGGTTCCGGCCGGCCCCGCCGTGGACAGCGCCATTGCGCATCTCAAGCCGCACCTCGAGCGCGGCGACATCCTGATGGACGGCGGCAACTCGTTGTTCACCGATACTGAGCGCCGCAGCAAGGAGCTGGAAGCCGAAGGCTTCAATTACATCGGCACCGGCGTTTCCGGGGGCGAAGAGGGCGCCTTGTGGGGACCCGCCATCATGCCCGGCGGCCAGAAGGAAGCCTACGACGCCGTGGCCCCCATCCTGAAAGCGATCAGCGCGAAAGCCGAGGATGGCGCGCCCTGTGTCGAGTACATGGGCCCGCGCGGCGCCGGCCATTACGTCAAGATGGTGCACAACGGCATCGAATACGGCGACATGCAGTTGATCGCCGAGGCCTTCGACCTGCTGCACCGCGGTCTCGGTATCTCCTGCGGCGAGTTGCATGCTACCTTCAAGAGCTGGAACCAGGGGGAACTGAAGTCCTACCTCATCGAGATTACGGCCGACATCCTGGCCAAGAAAGACGATGCTACCGGCAAGCCGCTGGTGGAAATGATCCTGGATGAAGCGCAGCAGAAGGGCACCGGCAAGTGGGCGAGTCAGAATGCGCTGGATATCGGCGCCCCCATTCCTACCATCAACGCGGCGGTGGAAAGCCGCATTCTCTCCGCCCTGAAACCGCAGCGGGTGGCGGCCAGCAAGGTGCTCCACGGTCCCAAGCCGGAATTCCACGGCGACCGGCAGAAATTCGTGACGGCCGTGGAACAGGCGCTCTATGCCAGCAAGATCACTTCGTATGCGCAAGGCATGGCGCTGATGGCCATGGCTTCGAACGAAAACAAGTATGACCTGAATTTCGGCAACATCGCCAAGATCTGGCGCGCCGGTTGCATTATTCGGGCCACTTTGCTCGGCAAGATCATGGCGGCCTACAGCCGCAATCCCGCCTTGGTGAACCTGCTGCTGGACGACGCGTTCCGCCAAGCCGTGGAAAGCCGCCAGGAAGCCTGGCGCTGGGTGGTGCAGACCGGCGTCGGCATGGGCATTCCGGTGCTCGCCATGAGCGCCTCGCTGGCTTACTTCGATGCCTATCGCAGCGAACGCCTGCCCGCCAACCTCACTCAGGCCCAGCGCGATTATTTCGGCGCCCATACTTATCGCCGTATCGACCGGGATGGCTCATTCCATACCGAGTGGACCGCACATCAGGATGCCAAAGCCGGCGACTAGGCCGGTTAAGATAAACCACGCAACTTTGCGCGGAGTTTTGGGTTCTTAGAGAATGTCATTTGCGCAACGGCCGCAGGGGCAAGTCGCCCGCGGCCGGCGCGGGGCAGGTTCTCAGGGTTAAGTTCTGCGGTATTTGGGTAGTTATTTTAGGCAAATGAAGGAGTTAAGAGAATGCGTTTGTGCCGAGTATTGTTGAGTATCGGCGTTTTGCTTTGTTCCGTGGCCGCTTTTTCCCAGAATGCTTCCAAAGTGCAAGTCTTCGGTGGTTACTCTTTGCTGCACATGGGTGGCGGAGGGATAACAAATTCAGGTCTGGACTTGGCCACCGGAGCGCCCGCGGGAACCTTCAACCTGAACAGCAACTTCCAAGGCTGGACCGGGGAGGTGCAACTCAACATCAATGACTGGGTCGGGGTGGCTGCCGATTTGAGCGGCAACTATGGCACCCGGGTGAAGTTATCCTCAGCCAGCGATGCGCCCAACTCCCCCGGTGGAAACTCCTACACGATTCTGTTTGGGCCGGTGGTACAGCAATCAACCGGCAAGTTTCGGCCCTTTGGCCATTTTCTGTTGGGCTTCAATCGTGACACCAGCAACATAAACAGCCTGGGCGACGAGATTATCAACGGTAATGTGAGCGCCCCTATCCCCAATCTTACCGACTCGGCTTTTGCCATGGCGTTTGGTGGGGGCGTGGACTGGTCCGCCGGCAAGCATCTTGCGGTACGTTTGGGCCAACTTGATTACCTGTACACTTCGCATGACTACAGCGCAATCTCCAATGGCCTGATTCCGACCGGCGTATTCAACTCGACCACCGAATACACGCACCAGAACAATCTCCGGTACTCGGCCGGACTGGTGTTCAGCTTTGGCGGCAAGTGAGCAGGTTTGTCCTGGAGGACGCAGAGGGCCGCAGAGGAACATAAGCCACACTTCAGGCCGCCGGTTGACGCCGATGAGCGGGGAGGAGCGATACGCGATCGCGTTCCCGGGGCGCCGGAGCGGTCGTGTGCGCTGATCCGCAGGGGCCCAGTGTGTTCAACTTCGGCAAGTGAGGAAGTTTCACCACAATGGAAGCAGCTATCAGCTATCAGCCGTCAGCTTTTAGCCGGGCCGGTTTGGCTGAAAACTGGAAAACCGCCGAAACGAACGCCAAGGACGCAGAGGACGCAAGGCAGGAAATAAGGACACAGAGATTGTCCGGGAGCCAAGTGGTTGGAGGTGGGTTTATGCCGCCAGGGACGCGGGTAGTTTTGATTCTGGTTGCCGGCTTGGCGGTGGGGTTGGCCGGCTGTGGCACCGGTGGGAGTTCGAGTGCCGGGCTGGCGCCCGTTCCCAAGGGCTCATTCACGAATGCCAATTTCTCGGGCGCCTATGCCTTCGCTCTTACCGGGACCGACTTCCTTACCAACGGCTTTTTCAGTGCCGCCGGCGCCTTGCAAGCGGACGGCAAGGGCAACATCGTCAGCGGTACGGAGGACATTAACGATTCCGGATCGGTTCTGACCGGCCTTCCCATTACCGGCGTTTACAGCGTGGGCGCCGACGGGCGGGGCGTTGCCACCCTGTATGCTTCGGTGGGGAGCATCGATTTGGATTTTGTCTTGCTCTCCGGCGGGCAGCACGGACTCGTGATCCGCTTTGACGAGGTCTCCAGCGCCAGCGGCACTCTCGACCTTCAGGATTCCACCGCGTTTTCCGCGGCGGCGCTTGCCGGGCAGTTCGCCTTCAACCTCGCCGGCGTGAATGCTTCCGCGAACGTGTTGAACACGGTGGGATCGTTCTCGGCCGATGGCGTCAGCGCGTTGAACGGCGGTTTGCAAGATACCAACACTGACGGTGTGTTCAAGCCGGCATCTGCCTTTACCGGCGCCTACACGGTAGCCGGCAATGGCCGCGGGACCGCCACGTTTCCCAACGCCTCCAATGTCCAGCAGAATTTCGTGTTCTACGTGGTGAATGCGAACCACCTGAAAGTGATTGAAATGGACTCCGCGCAGGAGCTGTCAGGAGACGCATACCGCCAGCAGGGGACCTTCTCGAACGCCACGCTTTCCGGGCCGTTCGCTTTTACGCTGAGTGGCGCGAGCACGCTGGGTCCGTACGTGGCCGGCGGCTTGTTTACTGCCGATGGGAACGGCAATGTCACCGGGGGCGTGGAGGATGTCAACAACGGCGGGAACGTCAAGCAGAGTCTTTCCCTGACCGGCGGGTACAGCCTGGCTTCCAGCGGCCGCGGGACGCTTGCCCTGAGCAATACCGCCGGCACTTTCAATTTTGTGTTTTATCCGACCGTTTCGGGGCTCCAGATCATGGAAACGGATAGCAATCCACTGGCCAGCGGTTCGGGATTTGCGCAACCGGCCGGCACTTACTCCACGGCTTCGCTGCAGAACGATTACGGCTTCAATTCCAGCGGCGCCAGCGGCCTTGGCCAGGTAGATACCGAGGCGCTGCTCTCCGTCAGCGGAAGCGGCCGGTTTACCGGCGCGGGGGATTTCAATGTCGGCGGCTCGCTGTCGCAAGGGCTGGCCTTTGACGGTCCATATACCATGGCGGCCAATGGCCGGGGTACGGCAACGCTCACCAGCACCGCTGAAGGCGGGCAGAGTTTTGCGTTATATGCGGTCAGCCCGTCGCAGGTTCTGTTCATCGAAACCGATAGCGGTCAGGTGTCCGAGGGAGCCATGCTGCAACAGTAAGTTTCAGATTTCGAGTTCCCGGTTTTGAGCCGGAAAGCTCACTGTTCAAATTTGCCGCCGATGCTCTCCAGCGCCGCCCAGGGAGTTGATGCGTCCCGTCCGGCTGTAAACTGCAACCTATAACCTGTAAACTCTCATGCATGATCCGTATTTTTCCTCTCCTCTTGCTTTTGACCGCAGTTGCGCTTCCCGAAGAGCCCAAAGTGATTCCCCTGTGGCCCGGAGCCGCTCCCGGCTCGGAGGGTTGGACGCAACGCGAAGACGAAATTACCGTGCCGCAGGACCCCGCACCCCGTATTCGCAATGTGACTCGCCCGACCCTGACGGTGTTTTTGCCGCCGGCTTCGGCGGCCAACGGCACGGCGGTCGTCATCTGCCCGGGTGGCGCTTTTCGCCGCCTGGCGATCGAGCATGAAGGTTATGCCGTCGCCCGCTGGTTGAACTCGTTCGGCGTCGCCGCGTTCGTGCTCAAGTACCGCGTGATGCGCACCGGGGATGCCGGCGAGCAGGACCCTGCGGTTATGGCCGCGCGCAAGCGGGAAGTGATCCCGCTGGCGCTGGCAGATGCGCAACAGGCCATGCGTCTCGTCCGCCAACGCGCCACGGAGTGGGGCGTGGCGCCGAATCGCATCGGCATCATGGGCTTTTCCGCCGGCGGGTATTTTGCCGGCGCCGTGGCCTTACGCCACGATGCGGAAAGCCGTCCTGATTTTGCGGCTGCTATCTACGGGGTAGCGCCGGATGATCTCACGGTACCGAAAGACGCCCCTCCCTTATTTCTCGCGCAGGCGAACGATGATCCCGCGGTCGATCCTGCCGGCAGCAGCCTTCGTCTCTATTCCGCGTGGAAGCAGGCGGGCATTCCCGTGGAGCTGCATATCTATGGCAGCGGCGGCCACGGTTTTGGCATGTATAAGAAGGGGCTTCCTACCGACGACTGGTGCGATCGATTCCGCCGCTGGCTGGAAGCCCGGGGATTGTTGAAACCATAAACACCAAGCACCAAGCGGCTCAAATTTCCGGCTTGGTGCTTGGGGCCTGCTGCCTGCTGCTCTATCCCCTCCGCCCAACCGGCGAATGGAAGGAGCGGCTGGCAGCGCGCGCTCCTCCGTCGCGATTTGCGGGCGCATAGCTGCGCGGCGCACCGGAGTGCGGGGTTTCGCCTGACCCGCCGTGTGGCGTAGTGCCCGAGGGAGCTGCGGCGCCGTGCGGAGAGCTGCTGCCGCTGTGTCCGGTGCCGGACGAACCCCAGCCGGATGAGCGTGTCCCGCTAAGGCCGGTCGTGTTCCCGTGTCCGGCAGCGGGCGATACTGCACCCGTAGGGCGAGGCACGCTGCGACTTAACTGGGCGGAAGTCGAATTCTGCGCGGCGGACGGCTTCGCTTTCACCGCCACGGCGCTGTTTCCCCCAGGACGGGGCACATAGTGACGGCTGTCCGCCACGCCCGCATTCGAATGCAAGCCGGCGTTTCCTGTGCTGCCATGCAGCATGGCCCGGCCAGCCGGGCGGCGGAGGTCAGCGATGTTGCTCTGTCCCCGGGAAGACCCAGCCGGAGACCCTGACCGGGAGAGCGCTTGGCGCTCGAACGCCCGCGCCGGCGGCGCCGCGGCTGACCGCCCGGCGCCGGGACCCAGCCGGCTCTCCCGCGTGGCTTCGAAGGGCACTCGGCTCTGCGCGTGCGCGCCTGCCAAGGCGTTCGCCGGAACGTGGACGAAAGCGTTGCCGATGGGCCGAGCGTGTACGAACGTATCTCTGGAGACCGCGGTCACGCCCCCGGCAAAGCGCGCGTTGACATAATGGACCGGCAAGACGCCTCCGGGGTTACGAAAATAATTGTTGCTGATCCCGTTGATGTTGACGATGCGGGTGCCCGAGAGGTTAATGCTGCGGAAGTATCCCACGCTGACACCATAGTAGGGGAAGAAGGGTTCGCCAAATCCCAGCGGAACCCAGGCAACGCCTCCGCCGATGCCAAAGGAGAATCCGGCGCCAAAGCCCGGACCGCCAAACCAGGCCACCAACGCCGGGGCATAACACGGACGCGCATAAATAGGTCCGGGAGCCCATCCCCAGAAACCGTTGTAGCTGATCCAGCGGCCATAGTGGAACGGGGCAAATCCCCACGGCGCATCATCGATCCACGTCCATCCCCAAGGGCCAACCCACACCCAGTGTCCGAAGCGGTAGGGCGCCCAGCCCGCCGGGACCGCGGGCACCCAAACGGCGCCGTACGGCGGTATAACCTCCCACTGGCCATAGCCGTCCAGGTCTTCGTAACCGATCACCCCCGGAGCAACGTAGCGCGCGGAAAGCGAATGGTCCTCGCGTTGGTCGCGCACCCGGCACCAATCGTCGAAGCCGTCGCTTGCCGGAGCCGCATTGGTATCGTGGGCCAGGGCAATTCCGCTGAACCGTGCTTGCTCATGGGAACGCAAACGCACTGCGGGCCCGCCGCCGGTAGCGTCGCCTTCGCCTTTCCATACCGTTACGGTCGTGGTATCGCCGTTGGGGTCAACGTCGAAGCGGTACTCGCCGGATTTCTGGAGAGTGAAGCTCAGGTTGGCGGTGTTGACCTCGTAGGTTTCTCCGTCGAAGAGGTGACGCACGCGCAAATTCAAGGTTCCCTGATGCAGTTCGACTTGTACGGCGCTGTCGGAGACATTGGTGATCGTCAGGCTGCTTTCGGGCCCCATGCGCAGGACGCCCAATCCCACACTCAGCTCCGCGCGCGCGTCTTTGTCGGTCCATACGTTATCGGCGTTGGTCAAGGGCTGATTCACGGAGCCGGCTGCCCATTCTCCGGTTCCTTCCGGCTGAATCGAGACCGCGCCGTTCATGTAATCCAGGCGGGCAACCCGTCCTGGCGGGTCGGCGGCCAGCGCCAGAGTCGCCGGCAAAACCAGCAGAAACAAGCTTAGTAAAACTGCGCGTTTCATAGGCCTCATCGCTCTTTCTCCTTCGCTTACCATGCCCTTCTTACCGTCACTGGATTGAACCCGCGTGGGACGGCCAAGTTGCGGCGCCGGTTAGAGCCATGAGAACCAATGGGTTCAGGCAGGATGCCCTTTTCCTGCCATTGTGACGAATGCACATTGTTTTTGGTTATGGGGCACCGTAGGGTATTCTTTCTATGCCCTAAAATTCAAGTTGGCGGAAGTGGAAAAGCGCAAGCCTTTTGGCTTGGATTACCTATGAGTCGGCAAAACCTCATCCCCCTCCTCCAGGAGGTGCAGGAGAAGCTGGGCTACCTGTCTCCGCAGGTCATCCTTCAGGTCAGTTCGCGCTTAGGACTGTCGCCGGCCGAAGTGTATGGCGTCGCCACCTTTTACTCGCAGTTTCGTTTTCATCCTCCGGGCCGGCATTGTTTGAAAGTCTGTCAAGGCACAGCCTGTCACGTGCGGGGCAGCGGATTATTTCTCGACACCCTGATGCGGAAATTAGGCATCAAGCCGGGCGAAACCACCGCCGACCGCGAATACAGCCTGGAAAGAGTAATGTGCCTGGGGTCGTGCGCTTTGGCGCCGGTGGTCGTGTGCGACGAGCAAGTCCACGGGCGCGTGACCCAGCGAAAACTCGACGGTCTTTTGCACCCCTCGCAGGAGGCCGCACGGTGACTCTGGCGGAATGCCGGCAACGAGCGCTGGCGGAGTGGGCCGAGTTCACGCATCCCAACCGGCTGCGCATCCTGGTGGGCGCCGCGACTTGCGGACGGGCCGCGGGCGCGCTGGCGGTGCTCGCGGAGTTCCGCGCGCAGTTGCGCCAGCGGGGCTTGGCGGACCAGGTGGTTCTGGCGGAAGTCGGTTGCTTGGGCTTGTGTTACGCCGAACCGCTGGTCGAGATCACCGGCGGCGATGGCCGGCGGGTGCTCTACCAGAGGGTGAATCCGCAGATGGCCGCCAAACTTGTGGAGCTGCATCTGCTGGCGGGAAAACCGCAGGTCAAGTGGGCTTTGGCGGTCACCGGCGGGCCGGCGCTGGAGGGCGTGCCGGCGTTCCACGATCTGCCCATGATCCGGCCGCAGGAGCGGATCATCTTGCGCAATTGCGGCTGGATCGATGCCGGCCGCAGCAGTCATTACCTGGCGCAGGGCGGTTATGAAGGTTTGGCGCGCGCTCTGGCGATGGGCTCCGAAGCGGTGATCGCCGAGGTGGAAGCCTCGGGATTGCGTGGCCGCGGCGGCGCCGGTTTCCCCACTGGACGCAAGTGGTCCCTGGTCCGGAAATCTCCGGGAAAGCGGAAATACGTCATTGCCAATGCCGATGAAGGCGATCCCGGCGCGTTCATGAATCGGTCGCTGCTGGAGAGCGATCCCCACGCCATGTTGGAGGGCCTGGTCATCGCCGGGTTTGCCGTGGGCGCGGCCGCCGGTTACGTCTATGTGCGCGCCGAGTATCCCCTGGCGGTGGAGCGCCTGAAGAACGCCGTCGCGCAGATGCGCGAATTGGGCGTATTAGGGAAAGACATTCTCGGTTCCGGTTTCGCGTTTGATCTGGAGATCAAGATGGGCGCCGGCGCTTTCGTGTGCGGGGAAGAGACGGCGCTGATTGCCAGCCTCGAGGGCCGGCGCGGCATGCCGCGCTCCCGCCCGCCGTTTCCGGCCACGGCCGGCCTGCTCGGCCAGCCGACCGCAATCAACAACGTGGAAACCCTCGCTGCGGTTCCGGTAGTGCTTCGCCGGGGAGCGGCGTGGTACTCGGGGCACGGCCCGGAAAAAAGCCGGGGCACGAAGACCTTCTCCCTGGCGGGAAAGATCGCCCGGCCCGGCTTGGTGGAAGTGCCGCTCGGCGCCACCCTGCGCACCATCATCGAGGACATCGGTGGTGGCGTCGCCGATGGCGGCAGATTCAAGGCGGTCCAAACCGGCGGGCCCTCCGGGGGCTGCATTTCCGCGGAGCATCTGGACACCCCCGTCGATTACGAGCACTTGGCGGCGCTGGGCTCCATCATGGGTTCGGGCGGCCTGGTGGTGATGGACGATAAGTCGTGCATGGTCGATGTTGCCCGTTATTTCGTGAACTTTACGCGCGGCGAGTCGTGCGGCAAGTGCGTTCCTTGCCGAATGGGCACGCAACATCTCCACCTTATCCTGACCGGCGTGGCCGAAGGCCGGGGAACGCCGGAAAGCCTGCGGCAACTGGAGCTGATCGGCCGGACGATGCAGCAAGCCTCGCTTTGCGGCCTGGGACAAACCGCGCCCAATCCGGTGCTCACTACCCTGCGTTACTTCGAGGAAGAATATTTCGCGCATGTCACCCAGGGCGCTTGTCCCGCCGGGGTTTGCGTCGAACTGGTGGACTTCTGGATCGATGCGGAGCGTTGCAATGGCTGTATGTTATGCGCCCAGGCATGTCCGGTAGAAGCCATTGCCGGAGAAAAGAAGAAGCCGCACCGCATTGATCTCGCCCTGTGCATCCGTTGTGGATCGTGCCGCACCGCCTGCCGCACAGACGCGGTCCTGGTGCGGCCCCGGGCCGGAACGAGGGACCTTAACGCGGAGGGCGCAAAAGCTGCTGCGGCCGCCGGGGCCGCAAAGGAAAGTGGTTGATTTTCGTGAGTGAGATAGTTCTAACTATCGACGGTAAAAAAGTTATGGCCGGCGCCGGCGAGACCGTGCTCGCCGCGGCCCGCCGCGCGGGGATCGGCATTCCCACTCTGTGCGAGCACGGCGATTTGCCGCCCTTCGGCGGCTGCCGCATGTGCGTGGTGGAGATTGACGAGGTCCGCGGCTATCCCACCAGTTGCACCACTCCTGCCGCCGCCGGGATGGTGGTGCGCACCGATACTCCGGCCTTGCGCGAGCTGCGGCAGATGGTGCTCGAGATGGTTTTGTCCGGCCATCCCAATTCCTGCCTGGTCTGCCAGGATCGCGAGGCGTGTGAACGCCATCGTCCCCGGCCCACCAAGTCCGGCCGCGCCACGCGCTGCGGCGCCTGTTCCAATCGCTCGGGCTGTGCGGTTCGCGGCCTGTCGCTGGCCGGCGGAGAGCGCCTGCTCAACCTGTCCACGATTTACTCTGCGGCGAAGGTCGAGCGTCACGAGCCGTTCATCGACCGCGACCACAATCTCTGCATTTTGTGCGCCCGGTGTTGGCGCGCTTGTGAACAAATCCAGGGCCGGCCGGTAATCAGCATCCTCCACCGCGGCGCCGAGGCGCGGGTGGGCGCCGCCTTCGACATGAGCTGGCAGGAGGCCGGATGCACTTACTGCGGCGCTTGTGTGGACCTCTGTCCTACCGGCACGCTGACCGACCGTTTTGCGCGCTGGTTCGATGTTTCCGGCCCGGACGTGGCCACCGCCTGCGCGCTTTGCGGGCATGGCTGCCGGTTGCGCGCCACGAGCGCGGACGGCAAATTGGTTTCCACCCGCATGAGCCGCTTTACCCGCGAGGAAAGAATCTGCGCTGCCGGCCGCTTTGCGTACGCGCAACTGCTGAACGACCCGAACCGCCTGGTCCGTCCCGAGCTGCGCATGGATGGCGAGTTGACGCCGGTGGAGTGGGAAGAAGCCATTGCGGCGATTGCCGGCGATTTGGCGGCCTATCGCGGCGCCTTGGCCGTGGTCACGAGCGCGCTCGATACTCGCGAAAATATCCACGCTTACGCCCGCTTTGCCGAGGCCATGGGAGGACGCCTGGTGCGCGTTTCCGGCGCTGACGATGCCCAGCTTGCCGAATGGCGCGCCGGAATCGGGCAGGGAACCGTTAAGGCCGCCATCGTCGCCGGCAATCTGCTGGACGAGGCGGACGCTTCCGCACTCCAGTACTTGCTGCTCATAGATTGCCTGCCTTCCGCGGTGGGCCGCGCGGCCGCGGCGGTGCTGCCCGCCGCCGTGCTCGGGGAAACCGGCTCCACCTTCGTTCGCGCGGACGGTCAGCCGGCTTCCATACACAAAGTTGCGCAGCCGCCCGGGGAAGCGCGGGCGGAATGCGAGATCCTCGCCGCTTTGGCGAAAGCCATGGGAATCGAGTTGCCGGCCGTGCCTGAGGGAAATCTGCAGGCTTCGTCTGCCGCATGGGACCAGCCCGCCGTTCCGCCGGCGCACGATCCCCGCGGCGACGCGGCGCACACGCCCAGCCGGTTCCGTGGACACCTGTTGGCGGATTCGGCGCCCAACCTGCGCCGCTTGGGCTTGCCCTCTTCCGCTGACCGCCGCGCTCCCCTGATAGCCGGGTTCGAAGTGCTGGCGCGCGAGGAAGTAGTCCCTAATTTTCATCGCTTGGTGTTGCGTGCGCCCACGGTGGCGCAGTTCGCCAAGCCCGGACAGTTCGCCATTGTGATGGCCGGCGAGACGTCAGAGCGCGTGCCGTTCACGCTGGTGGACTGGGACGCCGCCGCCGGCACGATCACGCTGATCGTCGAAGAAGTCGGACGCGCCAGCCGCGAACTCGCCGAATTGCAGGCAGGCGATTTCGTGGCGCATGTCGCCGGACCCCTGGGTTCGCCGCTGCCGGTCCGCAACTACGGGACCGTCGCGCTGGCGGGCGGTTGCTATGGCATCGCGGCGATCTATCCCTTGGCCAAAGCGCTTAAGGCCGCGGGTAACCGCGTCATCGGCGTAATCGAAGGGTGCAGCGCCCATATGCTCTATTTCGAAGACGAATTGTCCGGCGCGTGCGACCAGCTCGTATTGGTCACCAAGGACGGCAGCCGCGGAATCAAAGGCGGCGTGCAGGACGTGTTGCCCAAACTCGTGTTGCCGCCCTCCGCGGTTGACCGCGGCGGCGCCGGCGTCGATCTCTTGGTGGCGATCGGCTGCACTTTCATGATGGAAATGGTCGCCGGCAAAACTCGCAGCTTGGGCGTGCCCCTGCAGGTGGCGCTCAATCCGATTATGGTCGATGGCACCGGCATGTGCGGCGCCTGCCGGGTTTCCGTGGGCGGTCAGACCAGGTTTGCCTGTGTCGATGGCCCGCTGTTTGACGGGCACGCCGTGGATTTCGCCGAGTTGTCTGCCCGCCGCGCGGGCTTCCGGAACGCGGAGCTGACGGCGCTGGCCCACGACCACGGCGAAGAGATGCTACCTGTAGTGCAGGGTTAACGGGACTACGCCATGGACGCGAATACGAACCAATCGTCCGAGCCGAAAGCAGCGGCTGCCGCCCCCGCGAAAAAAGCCGCGCGTGCGCCGCGCCAGCCCATGCCCGAACAGTCGCCGCGCCGCCGCCGCCGCAATTTCGAGGAGGTTCCTAAAGGCTACCCGCCCGCGGCCGCTCAGGTGGAAGCCGGCCGTTGTCTGCGCTGCAAGAAGCCATTCTGCGTGGACGGCTGTCCGGTGGGGATCGATATTCCCGGATTTGTGGCCCTGGTGGCCGCGGGCGACTTTGGCGCGGCGGCCGCGCTGCTCAAGGAACAAACCGCGCTGCCGGCGGTGTGCGGCCGGGTTTGTCCGCAGGAGACACAGTGCGAAGAGCGCTGCGTATTGGCCAAAAAGTTCGAGCCGGTCGCCATTGGCCGGCTGGAGCGCTTTGCCGCCGACTATGTCCGCACTCACGCCTGCGATCCGCGGCCGCCGGTGGCCGCGCCCACGGGGAAACGCGTGGCCGTGGTCGGCTGCGGTCCGGCGGGCATTACCGTGGCCGGTGATCTGGCCCGCTTGGGACACAAGGTGGTGATCTTCGAGGCGCTGCACCAGCCCGGCGGCGTGCTGATGTACGGCATCCCGGAGTTCCGCCTGCCCAAAGATATCGTGCAGTACGAGGTCAATAACCTGCGCGCCCTGGGCGTGGAAATACTTACCGACCACGTGATTGGCAAAGCCGAGACCATCGACCAGCTCTTTACCGCGGGCTTCGATGCGGTTTTTCTGGGTACCGGCGCCGGCCTGCCCATGTTCCTCGGGGTTCCCGGCGAGAACGCGGTGGGTGTGTACTCGGCGAACGAGTATCTGACGCGCATCAATCTCATGCGCGCCTACGATTTTCCCCGTTATGCCACCTCGCCGCCGCATGCCCAACACGTGATTACGGTGGGCGGCGGAAACGTCGCCATGGATTCCTGCCGCAGCGCACTGCGCCTGGGCTCGCGCAGCACTTTGGTCTATCGGCGCAGCCGGGTGGAAATGCCGGCCCGGGAAGAGGAGATTCATCACGCCGAAGAGGAAGGCGTGGTCTTCCATCTGCTGACCAATCCCGTGCGGATTCTGGCCGATGAGCAGGGGCGGGTGAGCGGCATGGAATGTCTGCGCATGGAATTGGGAGAGCCGGATGAGTCGGGCCGCCGCCGCCCCGTGCCGGTGAAGGGCAGTAACTTTGTGATTCCCGCGGATGCCGTGGTTGTGGCCATCGGCAATCGCCCCAATCCCTTGATTGCGCAGACCGCGCCGGACCTCAAGGTCAGCAAATGGGGCACGCTCGTGGTGGATGAGGCCACGATGACAACCTCGCGCCCCGGCGTCTTCGCTGCCGGAGATGTAGTCTCCGGCGCCGCGACGGTAATCAGCGCCATGGGGCAGGGAAAGATTGCCGCCAGGAGTATGCACGCATTCCTTTGTCCGCCGGCGGGGTGATCCGCCGGGGGAGGAGGAACAGTTCATGAGGAGCGGAGGCGCCATGCGGACGGCCGGGAGTATTCACGGAAGGAAAGAGGCTTCCCACAGAGACTGTTCAGTATAGCAGCCTCGGTGGCGCCGGCTCCGTTAACCCGAGCACATCGAATGCGTGCCTGCGTCACAGACAGGGAATTCGCGGCGTTAGACATTGGAATTATTATCTAAGAAGTTTGCGATGGGACAAAACCTGACTACCTGCACGTTCTGCGGCGTAGGGTGCGGGCTGTACCTGGAGACTTCCGGAAACCGTGTGGTGGGGGCATACCCCAGCACCTCGCATCCGGCGAACGCAGGACGAATTTGTGTGCGCGGCTGGCACGTGCACGAAATTTCCAGCTCGCCGGACCGCTTGAAGACGCCTCTGCTCAAGAAGAACGGACGCTTCGAGCCGGTGACTTGGGAGGAAGCGCTCTGGTTTACCGCCCACCGGCTGCGCGAAATCCGCGATGCGCACGGCCCGGATGCGCTCGCCTTCCTGAATTCTCCGCGCTGCTCCAACGAGGAAGCCTACCTGCTCCAAAAGCTGGCCCGGACGGTGATCGGCACGAACAATGTGGATCACGGCACCGGTATTTACTGCAACAATTCGATCAATGTGCTCCTCGACATGATCGGGGTTCCGGCCACTACCAACTCGATCGCAGAGCTGGGCCAGAGCAGCGTGATCCTCGTCGAAGGCGTGGATTTGGTTCGCCGCCTGCCCACCGTGGGCGGCGCGGTGATCCGCGCCAAATTGAATGGCGCCAAGCTGATCGTCATCGGCACGCGCCGCCATCGCGTGGTGGAGCACGCCGATATATTCCTGCAGGTGAAGCCCGGCACGGAAACGGTGCTGTTCGGCGCCATGGCCAAGGTCATCGAAGACCGTGGGTTGATGGCTCTGCCCTTTATCAAGGCCCGGTGCCGGAATTATGAGGCCTTTCGCGCCCAGGTGCGCGAGTATGACCTGCTGGAGGCGGCGGAACGTTGCGGGGTAGAGGCCGGACTGATTGAAAGCGCGGCCTTGGCCTATGCCGGGGCGAAAGCGGCGGCCTTGCTCTACTCCAGCAGCATGGAAGATTGCAGCGCGGAGAGAATCCAGGGAATGGTGAACCTGGTCCTGCTTACCGGCAATTTGGGCAAGCCCGGCGCCGGGATTTTTGCTTTGGCGGAGCAGAACAATCTCCAAGGCGTGTGTGACGTTGGCGTCTTGCCCGACCGGCTGCCCGGCTTCGGGGCCGTTGGCGATGCTGCGGCGCGCGCTGAATTGGAGGCGCTGTGGAAGGCGAGGATTCCCGCCACTCCCGGCCTGGACGCCCGTTCGGTCTTGGCCAACGCCGGCAGGGGCAAGGTCAAAGGGCTATGGCTGGCCCGCTACAGTCCCGCGGCCACGGCTTTTTTGACCAACGTTGCCGGTTCGCTGCGCGAGTGCGACCTGATCGTGTTTCAGCATCTGTTCCTCACCGAAGCGGCGCAGTACGCCCATGTGGTGCTGCCCACGACCGCGTTCGGCGAGGAGCGGGTAACGTTTACCAGCACGGAACGGCGCATCCAGTTGGCCGATCAGGCCGTGCAGCCGCCTCCCGGCCCCAAGCCCGCCTGGGAGCAGCTTACTCAGCTCGCCCGGATTCTGGGGGCGGACTGGAACTATCAGTCGGCCGAGGACGTGATGCGGGAAATCGGCGACGCCGTTCCCTTTTATAGCGGCGCCAGCTACGACAACCTGGCCCGGGAATACGGACGGCAATGGCCGTGCACCAAGGACCGTCCGCTGGGCACCCAATTCCTGTTCGGCGCCAGTTCGCAACCCCGGCCATTCAAGTTCGTGCCCGTGCCCAAGCCTCCGCCGGCGCCCCCGGCCCCGGAGGACCTGCCGTTTACGCTGGTGTTTGGTAATTCGCTGTACTACTGGAATCAGAATGTGCTGATCCGGCATAGCGGCATCCTGAAGCGCGAATACCGCAGTGTCTACCTCGATTACCCTCAGGGCTTTGTCGAGGTGAACAGCGATGACGCCAAGCGTCTGGGCATCCGCGACGGCGACCGAATTCAGCTCCGGGCCGCCCATGCCGCGGCCGGGGCTACGGCGAGGGTCACCCCGGACGTGCGGCAGGGCACCATCTTCGTGCCGTACTTTATGCATGATGTGGCCTTGCAGATTTTGGGTTCGGCCGAATTTGGCAGCCAATTGGTTCCCGTCCGGATGGAAAAGGAGGCCTCATGAAAGCGCGCATCCTCGCCGGCGCCGACGTGCTGAAGCTTGTGGACCTGCTCCGCCAGCAGGGCTACGAGGTCATCGCGCCCTTCTGCGGACGCGGGCGCGACACGTATTTCGAGACGGTGACGGAGGAGAACCGCGAGCACATTCGGATTCATCTGCCGAACCCGTACTATCCGCCCAAGCGCTTCGTTTTTCCGCCCCTCGACCGTATGCTGATGGTCCGGCAGCACGATGGCCAAATCCGCATGGAACCGGTCTATGACCAGACCAAGCGCGCCATCTTCGGCATTCGTTCCTGCGATGTCGCCGGCATCGCTCATCTCGACCGCTTTTTCCTGGGCCGGGATTTCCGTGATGGGTATTACGACCAACACCGCCAGAACCTTTTTCTGGTGAACATCGTGTGCACCGATCCGGAGCGGGACATCGGCGGCGAATGTTTCTGCGTGTGCGCCGACACCGGCCCCGCCGCGCGCGAAGGCTTCGATCTCCAGCTCATGGACCTGGGCGATGAGTTCATGGCCGTGGCCGGTACGCCTGCCGGCGAAGCCGTGCTGGCCAATTCCATCTTCCAACACGGCACCCCGGGGCACATGGAAAAGCGCCACGCGCTGCTGGCGGAAGTGCGAAAGTGTTTCAAGACCACCACCAGTTGGTTCTCGGCGACCGTCCGCTACGTTTCGCAGGGCGGCATTTTGGAAAAGACCTGGGAAGAGATCGGCAACTGTTGCATCGAGTGTGGCGGCTGCACGTACGTATGTCCGGCCTGCACCTGTTTTTCGGTAAGCGACCGCCAGGTGGCGCCGGAGGAAATCGAGCGCGTGCGCACGTGGGATTCCTGCGCGCTCGGAGGCTTTACCCGCATGGCCGGCGGGCACAATCCGCGCCGGGCGGTGCATGACCGCCGCAATCGCCGTTTCTTCCGCAAGCTGGCCCAGTACTTTATCCAGCGCGAACTTTCGGTGGCTTGCGTGGGCTGCGGCCGCTGTGCGGTCGTCTGCCATGGCGACATCGGCATGCCCAGCGTGGTGGAAAGAATTCGCCGGGCCACGGCGGAGTTGGAAAAAACGGGGGCTTAAACAGGATTTCACCGTGAGCAGCACAGAAAACGTCTATCTGCCAAAACTCGCCGTCCTCGACCGCATCGTACCGGAGATTCAGGACGTAAAAACTTTCTACTGGCGCTTTGAGGATGCTTCGGAACAGTCTTCATTTAAACGCTTTAAGCCTGGGCAATTTGCCGAGGTTTCACTCTTTGGAGTGGGCGAGTTCCCCACCTCTTTGCCGGCCAGCCCCACCGAAGACGAGGTCTTTTTCACGGTGCGCCAGGTGGGAAGTTGCACTTCTGCCCTGCACCAGCTCAAGCCGGGCGACAAGTTCGCGGTGCGCGGTCCTTATGGCAACGGTTTTCCCATGGAAGAGTATTACGGCAAGAACCTGGTGTTCGTGGCCGGCGGTATTGGGCTTATCCCCTTGCGCTCCTGCATCGTTTACGCTCTTCAGCACCGCGATAAGTATGCCGGCATCCAGATTTTTCATGGGGCCAAAACGCCGCAGGAATTGATGTATGGGCCCGACCTGAAGGAATGGGGGAGCCGGCCGGGCATCGAATGCCACCTGACGGTGGACCGCGCCACCAACGGCTGGGGCGGCAATGTCGGGGTGGTGGGCAGCCTGTTCAAGAAACCCGGGGTCAAGGTTCCGGTGGAGAATACGGTGGCTTTCGTGTGCGGCCCGCCGGTGATGTTCCGTTTCGTGATCCGCGATCTGCTCGAGATGGGATTTCAGGAGCGGGACATTGTCTCCACGCTGGAACGATATATGAAGTGTGGCGTGGGCAAATGCGGGCATTGCTGCATCGGCGTGGCCTATGTGTGCGTGGATGGTCCCGTGTTCACGTATCAGCAAATCAAGCATCTGGGGGAGGACATCTGATGCTTGACTTGCGCCAACAACTGCAAGCATCTCTGGGAGGCCGGGTCTGCCTCATGGGACTGGGCAACCAGGATTATGGCGATGATGCCGCCGGCATCCGCCTGGCGGAGGAATTAATAGCCGCGGGCGTGCCGGATGTGATGATAGCCGGCAACCGTCCCGAGGCGTGCCTTGGCCGGGCGGCCGGCGAAGGTTTCGCGCACCTGGTCTTCCTCGATGCGGTGGAATTCGGCGGCGCGCCCGGCGCGGTGGTCTGGCTCGATTCCGCGGCCATGATTTCGCGCTATCCCCAGATCTCGACGCATAAGATCTCCCTCGGCTTGCTGGCCAGGTGGGCGGAAGCCAATGGCGTGACCCGGGCGTGGTTGCTGGGGATGCAGCCGGAGTCGCTGCGCGCGGGCGCGCCGCTTTCCGCGCCGCTCGAAATCACGGTCGCCGCGCTCAAGGAATTATGGCAGGAATTGAAGCCATCGATGGCGGATGGAAAAGCATGCTGACACCTGAACAAGCCGTGTTCGGATCGATTCTTATCTGCGTGGCCGGGGCCGTGCTTACTTTGCTGATCTCGCGCAACAAGACCGCCGCGGGCTGGCTGGCCTTTGCCGCCGCCGCGGCTTCCGCGTGCCTGGTGCTGATGGCCGTCGGCAAGGTTTTCCTGGCCGGACCTTCCGCGCATCCCGCCGCGTTCTGGGCCATGCCGAAGTTCGGCTTCGCGCTGCGCATTTATGTGGACGGCTTGACTTCGGTCTTCCTGCTGCTGTCGGTGCTGATCGCCCTGCCGGCTTTCTTTTATTCCATCGCCTATATGCGGCATTACCGGGAGTACGGCGCGGCCGGTTACTACCCGTACTTCCTGCTCTTCCTGGCGGCCATGTTCGGCCTGTTGAGCACCACCGACATGATGTGGTTCTTCTTCATTTTCTGGCAGTTGATGACCCTGCCCGGCTACATGCTCATCCGCTACGAAAAGCGGAAGAAGCAGAATGTGCGCGCCGCCAACAAGTTTCTGATCATGATGCAGATTGCCTGTGCCGCCACCATGGTGGGCGCGCAACTGCTGGCGGTGACGGGCGCGGAGGTCAGCGGCGCCGGCAGCCTGCGTTACGACTTCGATACGGTGAGCCACAACCTTCCCCTCTTGCTGAGCTTCCGGCCCGGCATGGCCGCGCTGGCTTTCGCGCTTTTCCTCTCCGGTTTCGGCATCAAGATGGGCATGTGGCCGTTCGGCCAGATATGGCTGCCGGACGCTCACCCCGCCGCGCCTTCGCCGGTCAGCGCGATGCTTTCCGGAGTCATGATTAAGACCGGTGTCTACGGCGTGATGCGGTACTTCCTCTGGCTGGTGCCCATGCGCTCGCAGGCCCAATATCCGTTGGCGGCGTGGGGCATGGTGATCGCCGTTCTGGGCACGATCACTCTCTTCAGCGGAACCATGCAGGCGCTTAAGCAGGAGCAGTCGAAACGGTTGTTGGCCTTCCATAGCATCGGCCAGGTGGGCTATATCCTGCTTGGCGCGGGCGTATGCATGGCGCTGCTGCCCTGCGGCAGCCCCGGGGCCATTGCTCTGGCGGCGGTAGGATTCTTCGGCGCGCTCTTCCACGTCTTGAATCACGGATTGTTCAAGGGGCTGCTGTTCCTGAATGCCGGCTCCATGCTGCATGCCACCGGCACGCAGGATTTGAACCGGTTGGGCGGGCTGATGCGCTTCATGCCCATTACGGCGGTGACCGCCCTGATAGCCTCGTTTTCGATTTCCGGCGTGCCTTTATGCAACGGGTTTGTCAGTAAGTGGACCATTTACGTGGCGGCGGCACAGGGCAGCGCGTATGCCAGGTATCTGCCGGTGTGCGCCGCGATAGCCATTCTGACCAGTGCGCTTACCTTGGCTTCATTCATCAAGTTTTTTGGGGTCAGCTTCCTTTCCCGCACCAGCGCTTTGGTAGCGAGTGAAGCGGCGAAGAAAGGGCGGCTGGAAGTGGGATGGATGATGCAGCTTCCCCAACTGGCGCTGGCTTTCTGCTGCATTCTGCTGGGCGTGGCGCCGGCCCTTGGCTTCCGCTTCCTGCAGCGCGCCCTGGAGCACAGTCGGCAGGGCTTTGGCGTGGCGCTGGCCGCGGCGGCGCCGGTCACCGGCAGCGTGCTGGGGGGAGTTGCCGAATTTCATTCGGCCGCGGTATTTGCTCCGCTCCTGCTGGCGGCCGTGCTGGGTTTGACTTTCCTGGGCGCCTGCGGCTTGGCGAAGCTGGGCCGCGCGCCGCGCCGCGCCGCCGCGCCCTGGTTGTGCGGGTATGCGCAGGAGGCGGAATGCAATCGTTACGCCGCACACAATTTTTACGGTGAAATTAAGCGTTATTTCCATTGGCTGGGGGGCGCTGCCTCTCCGGCTGTATCTCCCAGCGGCAGCGGAACCTTGGCTGCGCGGGCGGAGAGGGAACCCGCTTTGAAGGATCGGTGACATGGTTGCTCGCGAGAGACTCGACCAACTGAAAGAGAAATTTGGCCCCGCCATTGTGCGGGCGGACCTGCCCGGTGATGACCGCCTCTTCGTAATTGTGGAACCGCCGTCGGTCAAGCAGGTTTGCCGGTATGTCTTCCGCGACCTCGATGCCCGCTACGTTATCTCCATCGGCGCCGACGACCGCCCGTATTCCGGCCAGTTTCTTGTGGCCCACGATTTCGCTTTCGACCGGGACCACGTGCTGTGCAGCATCCTGACCTACCTTCCGGCGGAAGCGCCGCGCATCGACAGCATTTCCGATGTGGTTCCGGCGGCGAGCTGGGCGGAGCGCGAAATGCGCGACCTGATAGGCATTGAGCCGGTGGGACACAAGTATCTCAAGCGGCTGGTGCTGCCCGATGGCTGGCCGGAGGGCGCGCACCCCCTGCGCAAAGACGTGCCCTGGAACCAGGTCCCCGAAGGCTTCGACGAAACGCGCGAATTCAAGTTTGACGAGCCGCCCGAAGGCTGCACTGTGGTGCCCTTCGGCCCCTTCCATCCCACGCTGGACGAGCCCGCGCATTTCCGCCTTTACGTGGAAGGCGAAATCGTGCGCGGCTGTGAGTACCGCGGGTTCATGGTGCACCGCGGGATCGAGAAGCTGGCCGAGTCCGTGCTCGGTTACAACGATATTCCCATGCTGGCGGAGCGCATCTGCGGCATTTGCGGCTGTGTGCACAATGTGGCCTATGCCCAGGCCGTGGAATCGGCCGCCGCCCTCAAGCCGCCGCCGCGGGCCGAATACATCCGCACCATCATGCTGGAAATCGAGCGCCTGCACAGCCATCTGTTATGGGTGGGGCTGGCTTGCCACATTGTCGGTTTCGACACGCTGTTCATGCAAAGCTTCCGCATCCGCGAGCCGATTATGTGGATCGCCGAAAAGATCAGCGGCAACCGCAAGACTTACGCGCTGTGCGTCATCGGCGGCGTGCGCTGGGACATTACCCCCGAGGTCAAGGCCGAGCTGGAGCAGGTGCTCGACCGCCTGGAAGCCGAGTGGCGGCCGGTGGTGGCGGCGGTGAGCAAGGACAAGAACCTCCAGAAGCGGACCCGGGGCGTAGGTGTTGCCGACCAGGCTTTGGTAAAAGAGGCCGGCCTGATTGGCCCGGTGGCGCGCGCCGCCGGCGTGGCCATCGACTGCCGCCGCGATCATCCCTACGCGGCCTATGACCGCGTGAACTTTGATGTGATTACGGAAGAGGGCTGCGATGTGTGGTCGCGCGTCCTGGTGCGGATGCGGGAAGTGTTCGAATCCATCCGCATTGTCCGCCAGTGCCTGGAAAAAATAGACGGCGGGCCATTGCAGTTGTCCATCGCGGACGAACTGCCCGCCGGACGCATGGGCCTTTCCTCGGTGGAGGCCCCCCGCGGCGAGAGCCACCATTTCGTAATTACCGGCGAGAACAACCGTCCACGGCGCTGGCGCGTCCGGGCGCCGACTTATCAGAATCTCCAGGCCGTCCCCAGGATGATTCAAGACCAGCAGATCGCGGACATGACCATCTCGCTGGGCAGCATTGATCCGTGTTTTTCCTGCACCGACCGCCTGGAGACGGTGGACCTGCGTTCCGGCGCGGCGCGCGTTTGGTCGCAAGAGGAGCTGCTGAAGCTGACGCGGGCAAAGAAGGAATAGGACGAGATATGGACTCTAACCCGATTACCATGCTGGGCGGAACGGCATTGAACGCGATGATGGTATTGCTGGCCGCTCCCTTCCTGCAGGGCGTGCTGCGCAAGATCACGGCGCGCATCCAGTCGCGCCAGGGACCGCCGCTGCTCCAGCCCTACTTCGACCTGCTCAAGCTGCTGGGCAAGGAGGACATCGAGTCCGGGGAGAGTCCGCGGATGCAGCGGTTTGCCGGTTATCTCTCCTTGGGCGTCATCCTCGCCGTTGCCGGCATGCTGCCCATGGGTTTTGCCGCGCCCATGAATGGCGTGGGCGACTCCTTCCTGCTGATTTATTTGCTGACCTTGTGCGGCATATCCACGTTGCTGGCCGGACTGGCTGCCGGTTCCACCTATTCGCTGGTGGGCATCAGCCGCGAAATGATGTGCATGGTTACCCTGGAGCCGTTGCTGACTATTGGCTTGCTGATCGGCGCGATGCACTGTCATTCCTTCCGCCTGGATACGGTGTTGCGCGGCTCCATGTATCTGGGGACGGGAGTTTCCTGGTCGGGACTGGTGATGCTGGCGGTCATCCTGCTGTCGTTTCAGGCGTTCGTGCAGCGCGTGCCCTTCGATACCTCCGAGGCGGAGACGGAATTGATGGAGGGGCCGCTGATGGAGTATTCCGGGCCCAAGCTGGCGCTGTTTCAGTATGCGCAGATGGCGAAGCTGGTGATTTACAGCGGCCTGTTTGCGGCGCTGTTTCTGCCTTGGGGCGCGGCGTTGCCGTTTCCCCTGGGCTGGCTGTTGTTCTGGGCCAAAGTTTTCGGGTTACTTTTGCTGGTAACGGTGGTTGCCGCCACCCATGCGCGCTATCGCATCGATCAGGCGATACGGTACTTCGCCGGTTTGCTGGCGGTTTCCCTGGTGGCCTTGGTGTTGGCGAGTTATGGGCATTAAGAGCTTTCAGCGCTCAGCTTTCAGTTCTCAGCCGGCAGTCCGGCTGATAGCTGACCGCTGACGGCTGAAAGCTGAAGAGGTGTTCATGTCGATTTTGAGCAAGCTCGAAGAAACCGTGATCTGCCTGCAAGCGGGGCGGGTGACGCTGCCGTATCCGGCCCAAGCGCAGCCGCTGCCGGAGAGGTTTCGCGGCCGGCCGGTATTCGATGCCGCCAAATGCATCGGCTGCGCGGGCTGCGCCAACAATTGTCCGGCGCGCGAAATCCTGGTGGTGGATCTCTGCCAGGAGGTTCGCATTCTGCAATACCTGGGCCGCCGCTGCGCTTATTGCGGCCGTTGCGCCGAAGTCTGCCCGGAAAAAGCTATTACCATGAGCTCCGCTTTCGAAACCGGCACCGGCCAGATCGGCGATCTTCGCCAGCGTCTGGAACTGTTTATGAGCACTTGCCAGCGGTGTGGCCGCTGTTTCAAAGCGCCTTCCGTGCTGGAAGAGCTGAAGATGAAAGGTTACCGCTTCGACGATGTGCAGAACGAGCGCTGGGTGTTCCGCTCCCGCGCCTACCTGGAAGGCGACGCGGTGGTGGACGATGTCAAGATCGAGATGGAGTGAGTGAAATTTGTAATTGGTAATTTGTAATTTCAAAATTGCCGGGCGCGGCGTGTTTGCGGCGTGAAGTTAAATTACAAATTACAAATTTGAAATTACAAATCCGGATGGAGCGTTTGTGCTGAAGAGTCTATGCGATAGGATGTTCGGCCGGTCGTTGTGGGTGTACCACGCCAACAGCGGCGGGTGCAACGGCTGCGACATCGAGGTGCTCAACGTACTCACGCCGTATTACGACGTGGAGCGCTTCGGCATCAAGCTGGTCGGCTCGCCGCGGCATGCGGACGTGATGCTCTGCCAGGGACCGGCGATGCGCTCCACCGTGAAAGCGTTGCAGCGCGCCTATGAGGCCATGCCCGCGCCCAAACTCGTGTTTGCCATCGGGTCCTGCGCCTGTGGTGGCGGCCTGTGGTTCGATTCCTACTCCGTACTGGGGCCGGTGGAGAAGGCGGTGCCCGTGAATTATTTCATTCCCGGCTGTCCCCCGCGGCCGGAGGCGATTATTTACGGAGTGGCGGTGGCGCTGGGGCTGGTGGACAAGAAGATAACTCCGGTCCAGTTCAAACAGCTCGAAATGCCGGTGCCGCGCTACCATCCCGAGGACCTGCGCGGCGAAGGCGAACTCGTGGTGTACGAGAAGATGGAAAAGATCTAGGCAGTTCACCACAGAGGACACAGAGGGACACAGAGGAGATTGAGTAATTGAGCAATCGGGTAATTGAGTAAAGTACGGAGAGCAGGATCTGCGGGTTCACGGCACCTGATTACTCAATCATCCGATTCTCTTCTTTCCTCTGTGTTCCGCTGTGTCCTCTGTGGTGAATGGGAGAGAATCTGCAGTGCACGAATTTCCCGAAGTGCAGGCCATGGTGCGCGAGGCGGTTGCCCAGGCGCCCGCCGGCTTCCGCATTAAGCGCTTGAAAATCGTGGTGGGCGAAGCTTCCGGGCACAGTCCTCGTCATATCCAGGAGCATTTTCTCGAAGCCTCGCGCGGCACCCGCGCCGAGGGCGCGGCGCTGGAATTCATAACCGAGAAGCTGGCCGCGGTTTGCGCCGCCTGCGGCGCCCACTTCGACTCCGCCAGCCTCGCCCTTGCCTGTACCCATTGCGGGGGCAGGGAATTGGCCATCACCGCCGGAAAAGGCGTGCGCCTGGCCGGGATTGAAGTATAGGGGGCGCCCCTGCCCTTTCCACTGGACGGAGCTTAACTTTACTCAACTACCCGATTTCTCAATTACTCAATTACTCACGCCACCGGCAGGGTGAAATGGAACACCGAGCCATGCCCGATTTGGCTGGTGGCGCCGATGGTTCCGCCGTGCGCTTCGACAATGGCTTTGGCGATAGCCAGACCCATGCCGGTGCCTTGCACGGAGGACCGTTCCTGGCGGCCGCGATAAAACTTGTCGAATATCAGCGACTGCTCGAAGCTGTCAATGCCCGCGCCGTGGTCGGCCACGCTGGCGGTAATCATGCCATCGGTCAGTTCGCCGGTAATGCGAATCGGGCTTCCCGCAGGCGAGTATTTGGCGGCATTATCCAGCAACTGGGCCAGCACTTCCGCAATGCGCACGACATCCATGAAGGCGGGAGGCAGGTTGGCCGGCACCTCCACTTCCACCGGATGTGTGGCCAAGGCCTGGCGCGATTCGGCCAGCGCGGCATCCACCGCTTCCTGCAGGGAGTGGGTATCGCGGTGAAGCTGGAGACTGCCGGCGTCAAGCTGGGCCATTTCCGTGGCTTCGGTGATCAGGCGGTTCAGACGGTCGCTTTCCTCGTTGATGACCGTCAGCAGTTCTCTCCTTTGCGCGTCGGTCAACTGAAAATCGGAGAGCAGGCTTTCGGCGGAAGCTTTGATGGAGGTCAGCGGGGTGCGGAATTCATGGGTCACGGCGTCCAGCAGCACGGAACGCAATCTTTCGCTCTCGCGCACGGCCTCCGTCTTGCTCAACTGCTCGACGGCGCCGGCGCGTTCGATAGCGCTGGCCACCAGGGTGCTGATGGCGTCGAGCATGCCGCGGGAGAGCGCGCCGCCGGCAATGCCCAAGCTGCCCACCGTGCGCACGCCCATGCGCAAAGGGATGAAGGCCAGCCCGCGCTCCGGGTCCATCACCGCTTCGCCGCGGGTGCTCACCATTTGCAGCTCCTGTACGTCCAGCAAGCCGCGGTCGGTCTGGTCGGAGTAGTAGACTTCCCGCTTCTTGGCCAGGAACATTCCCGCGGCGGCGACGCCGAACGTTTCCACAATGTAGCGGGGAACGGCATTCAACAATTCGACGATGTTGTCGGTAGCCAGCAGGCGCTGCGTGAAGTCGTAGAGCCGCTCGGCCTCCCGCCGGCGGTGGTCGGCATTCGCGGCTTCCCGGCGGGCGCGTTCCGAAAGCTGGCCGCCCAGCAGCGCTGTCACCAGGAAAACGATCTCGGCAACCCAATTTCGGGGATCGGCAATCGTAAAATGCAGAACCGGCGGCAGGAAAAAGTAGTCCAGGCACAGGGCTGCGACCACCGCCATGAAGATTGCCTGAGGCCGGCCCCACATGGTGGCTGCCGTCAGCACCGCCAGCAGAAAGGTGAATCCGGCCGTGGTCGAGTTGGCGTGAATTACGTAGAAATAAAAAATCGCGATGGCCAGGATCATCGCAGCCGCGCCCGCGAACCGTAAAATCAAGTGCGTTGCATTCTTCACGTGCAGCATTGTAGCCGATTCGACAAATTTTGGGTTTTCCCGGAAAATAAGCCCGATGCCTAAAACTCCCGAGCAATGGCTGGAAGAAACCGCCCCCACCAAGGAAAGAGGCCTGTTCAAGCTGTTTATGGGCTACGCCCCGGGCGTGGGCAAGACCTATAACATGCTGAGCGAAGGCATACGGCGCAACAGCCGGGGCGAAGATGTGGTGATCGGCGTCATCGAGACCCATGGCCGCAAGCCGATTGGGGAGTTGGCTGCCCGCCTGGAGTTGGTTCCCAAGCGCAAGCTGGAGTACAAAGGCACGGTCTTCGAGGAGATGGATATCGACGCCATACTGGCGCGCCGGCCGCAAATCGTGCTGGTGGACGAGCTGGCCCACACCAACGTCGAAGGCAGCCGCCATGAGAAGCGCTACGAAGACGTCATGGAGCTGCTGGAAGCCAAAATCGACGTGCTGTCCACCATGAATGTGCAGCACATCGAGAGCCTGGGCCCCACCGTCCGCAACCTGACTGGAGTTCAGGTGCGGGAGACGGTCCCCGACTGGGTGCTGCAGCGGGTGGATGAGATTTTGATGGCCGATCTGACGCCCCAGGCCCTGCAAAAGCGCATGCAACGCGGCGATATTTACCCGGTGGAGCGCGCCGAACGCGCCCTCTCGAATTTCTTCCAGGCCAGCAACCTGATCGCTTTGCGCGAGCTGGCGTTGCGCCAGGTGGCCAACGTGGTGGACCGCAGCCTGGAGTCCTACCTCCAGCGCCAGAACTTCGAACGTACGCCGGATGTGCATGAACGCATCGCCGTCTGTATCAGCTCCAACCCCGCGGCGCAGTATTTGGTGGCCCGCGGCGCCCGCATGGCGCAAAGGCTGGATGCCGAGTTTTTTGTGGCCTACGTCGATACCGGCGTAGACGGCTCTCCCGAGAACCAGCGCACCCTGGCGCAAAATATTCGCTTTGCCGAAGACTTGGGCGCGAAAGTGGTGCGTTTGCAGGGGAGAAACGTCTCCGAAGTCGTGGCCGTCTTCGTGCGCGAGAAGCACATTACCCAAATCGTCTTCGGGCATTCAGCCACCAAGGGCTGGCGGCGCTACCTGTACCTCTCTGCGATTCATAAATTCCTGCGCGACTCGCCTCCGGTGGACGTTCACATTGTGACCCAGGAGGCCAAATAGACACGCCATGACCGTTATGGAGAAGGCGCGCATCCTGGTGGTGGACGACGAAGCGCAGATCACCCGCGTGCTGCGCACTTCGCTTTCCGCGCAAGGCCATGCCATCCGCACCGCCGGAGATGGCGACGAGGCTTTGCAGGTGGCCAAGGAGTGGACCCCCGATCTGGTGATCACCGATCTCGGCATGCCCAACATGGGCGGTTTGGAGTTGTGCCGCCACCTCCGTACCCGGTCGCAGGTTCCCATCATTGTGCTGTCGGTGCGCGGCCAGGAGCAGATGAAGATTGCGGCCCTGGATGCCGGCGCCGACGACTACGTAACCAAGCCATTCAGTGTCAATGAATTGCTGGCGCGGGTGCGCGCCGCGTTGCGGCGCGCCGCCGGTCCTCCCGCGGCGGCGGCTTCCCCGGTGATCGCCATCGGCGATTTCCACATCGACCTGGAAAGTCATAGCGCCAGCGTGCGCGAGCGCGAACTGCACTTGACGCCCAAAGAATTCGAGCTGCTGGTGTACCTGGCGCGTCATCCCGGAAAGGTGATTACCCACCGCGCCCTGCTGGCTGCCGTGTGGGGCGAAACCAGCATGGAACAGCCGGAATACCTGCGGGTCTTTATCGGACATCTGCGCAAGAAAATCGAAAGTGAAGGCAGCCAGCCGCAGTACATCCTTACCGAGCCTTGGGTGGGGTACCGCTTCGAGCCGGGAGAACCCGCAGAATAACGCCCATTACTCATCTTTACTTGGATTTGACCTTTTCTTAACAGCGAAGCGCCGCCCGCCGTGTCTATACCTTTACGGAATAACCCGAAAAGGAGCCCTTAGCTATGACGGCGGCATATCAAGATAATCCGGCGCTGGAGTGCGCCGGCGGCGAAGACAACCAGGAGCCGGACAGAATCCGCGTGGTCGTGGCGGACGACTCGGAAAACGCCATGCGGGCCATATGCGCCTTGATCGAATTGGAACCGCAAGTGGAAGTCATTGGACGGGCGCGCGACGGCGTTGAAGCCATCGTTGCCGTGGCCAAATTGAATCCCGACCTGATCGTCATGGACGTCAATATGCCTTGTTTGGACGGACTGAAGACCGCCGCCATCCTGAGTGCGCACTTTCCCGAGCTGCGTATTGTGCTCATGTCCGCCGCCGACGATCCCGAGCTCAAGACCCAGGGCCGCCTGCACGGCGCCGATACGTTTGTGCCCAAACACGAACTGATTCATGGACTGACGGCCGCTATCCGCGAGCTGTATTCGTGGGTGACGTAGGTTCCTAAAGGACCACTACCCCGGCGTAGCCCACGACCGCCTTGCGGTCGCCGCTGATGTCGCCGGAAGTGGCGTAGCGGACCAATTCGGCGCGCGTGGCGCCCAGCCGCCGGGCCGCGGTAAGCATGGCGATGGCCGGGCCAAAACCGCACATCGAGATTTGCTGGCGGGCAATTGCCTCGTACAGGCCCGGCGCATCCAGGGCCAGAATGCGGTCCAGGGCCCGCGCGTCCTTGGCCCGGGTAATTTCGTCGGACTCGTAGTGATTCATATCGCTGGAAGCGGCCACCAGCACTGCACCGTCCGCTCCTTCTTCTTCTATGGCGGCGGCAATTGCTTTCCCAACGCCTTCCAGCGCCTCGTAACGGCTGGTCCCCACCACGATGGGAACGAAAGTAAAATCCGGCTGCAGTTTCTGGAGAAACGGCAATTGCACTTCCAGCGCATGCTCGCGCCGATGCGCCTCGGCGTCTTCACTGAACAGGGGAGAATTCCTTTTCAACGATTCGGCCAGTTTTTCGTCCACCGCGGCGTTGCCCAGCGGAGTCTTCCAGGCGCCGGAGCTCATGATGGCCAGGGGCTTGCCCAGGCCGGTGTGGTTCGGACAAAGAATGATGAAACGCCGGGGAAGCGCCAGCTTGCCGTACACCGCGCCGGCCACGTGGCCGGAATACATGTACCCGGCGTGCGGAACCAGACAGCCGCGGGCGGCGATTTTCTCGCCCTGAAAACGGGTGTACTCTTCCACCTCGTGCTCCAACGCTTGCGCCTGGCCCGGATAGAATTGCCCGGCCACTGCCGGCATGCGCACCGCTGTGTTCATGGCATCGCTCCCTGGGGCGGAGTGTAGTTTCAAAATTCTAAAGTTTCAAGCAGCACCAACAGCAGCACCAAGCGCCAAGCACCAAGCCGGAAGCACGTGGGAGCGGCAGCCGTGCCGCTTGACGGTCTGCTCAGGCGGGTTCTTGCCGCCCGCCGCCGAGGTTTGCTTTCGGAGAAACAACAAGCCTCAAGTGGTTCACTTGAGGCTTGTTGGCTTGGTGCTTGTTGCTTGTGGCTGGGTGCTGCTTAGTACATTCCCCCCATGCCGCCGCCGTGGCCGCCCGGCATAGAAGGTTCTTTCTTCTCCTCCGGGATTTCGCACACCAGAGCTTCCGTAGTAAGCATCAGGGAAGCGATGGAGCCGGCATTCTGGAGGGCGGTTCGGGCAACCTTGGTGGGATCAATCACGCCTGCCGCCACCAAGTCTTCGAACTTGCCGGTTTCGGCGTTGTAGCCGAAGTTGGGGTTCTTGTCTTTCACCACCTCGCCCACCACGATGGCGCCTTCTTCGCCGGCATTTTCGACGATCTGGCGCATCGGCTCTTCCAGGGCGCGGCGGACGATGCGGGCGCCGGTGGCTTCATCGCCTTCCAGCTTCAACGCATCCACGGCGTTCGCGCAGCGCAGCAGGGCCACGCCGCCGCCGGGCACGATGCCCTCTTCCACGGCCGCGCGCGTGGCGTGCATGGCGTCTTCGACCCGCGCTTTCTTTTCCTTCATTTCGGTCTCGGTGGCGGCGCCGACTTTGATCACCGCTACTCCGCCCACGAGCTTGGCCAGGCGCTCCTGGAGCTTCTCGCGGTCATAATCGCTGGTGGTCTTTTCGACCTGGCTTCGGATTTCCTTGACCCGGCCTTCGATTTCGGCTTGCTTGCCCTTGCCTTCGACGATGGTGGTGTTGTCCTTATCGACCGTGATCTTCTTGGCTTGGCCTAGATCGCCGATCTGCACGTTCTCCAGCTTGATTCCCAGGTCTTCGGTGATAGCTTTGCCGCCGGTGAGGATGGCGATGTCCTGCAACATGGCCTTGCGGCGGTCGCCGAACCCAGGCGCCTTGACGGCGACGGTCTGGAGCGTGCCGCGCAGTTTGTTGACCACCAGCGTGGCCAGGGCTTCGCCTTCCACGTCTTCCGCGATGATCAACAGCGGCTTGCTGCTCTTGGCAATCTGTTCCAGCAAGGGCAGCAGGTCCTTCATCGACGAGATTTTCTTCTCGTGGATCAGGATGTAGGCGTTCTCGATCACCGCTTCCATGCGCTCGGGATCGGTGACGAAATACGGAGAAAGATAGCCGCGGTCAAACTGCATGCCCTCGACCACTTCCAACTGCGTCTCCATGGTCTTGGATTCTTCCACCGTGATGACGCCGTCTTTGCCGACCTTCTTCATGGCCTCGGCAATGATGCGGCCGATGGTTTCGTCATTGTTGGCGGAAATGGTTCCCACCTGGGCGATGGCGGTCATGTCGCCGGCCACCGGCTTGGAATACTTATCGAGCGCGCCCTTGATGGGATTTCCTTCCTTGTCCGTGCTTCCGGCCACGGCGCTCACCGCCTTCTCGATGCCGCGGCGCAGGGCCATAGGGTTGGCGCCGGCGGCGACCATCTTGATGCCTTCGCGGTAAATCGACTGCGCCAGTACCGTCGCCGTCGTAGTGCCATCACCCGCCACATCGCTGGTCTTGCTGGCGACCTCGCGCACCATTTGGGCGCCCAGGTTTTCCATCGGGTCTTTCAATTCGATTTCTTTGGCTACGGTTACGCCGTCTTTGGTGATGCTGGGCGAACCGAACTTCTTCTCGATTACCACGTTGCGCCCCTTGGGGCCCAGCGTGGCCTTCACGGCGTCAGCCAATACATTGACGCCACGCAGAATCGCCTGGCGCGACTCTTCGCCATGAATAATCTGCTTTGCCATCGTTCCAATCTCCTCTGAATCTGTTTTGGCCGCGCCCGCCATGCGGGACGCGGGCAGTGCTTAAACCCGGTCACGGGAGACATCGTTTCCGCTGCCGGCCAGCGCCGGCCCGGGGCCTCCCGGAATCGCCTACTTGCCGGCTGCCTTCTTCGCGCCCTCGATGATGCCCAGGACTTCCTCTTCCTTCATGATCAGGAACTCCTCGCCATCGATCTTCACTTCGTTGCCGGCATATCTGCCGAACAGGATGCGGTCGCCTGCCTTGACATCCAAGGGACGAACCTTTCCCTCTTCGTTACTCTTGCCCTTGCCGGCCGATACCACCTCGCCTTCCTGGGGCTTGTCCTTGGCGCTGTCGGGAATAATCAAGCCGCCACGCGTGGTCTCCTCCGCCTCAAGGCGACGTACCAGAATGCGGTCATGCAGAGGGGTAAGCTTTGTTGCCATGTATTCAGCTCCTTTCGGTAATTGTTATCTCTTGGTTTAACTCTTTTGCGTTAAATCCATTAGCGGTAAAGTTGAGAATCGTCCTGCGGCTCGGTTCCGGGCGCGGCGCTCCGGGTAACAACGACCGCGCTCACCTGCCCCAGTGTCTATTAGCACTCATCATCTACGAGTGCCAATATAAATTATTCCTAATCTTTTTGTCAAGCGCCGGTCAACAATCTTAGCGTATGGCACTCAAGGTTTTAGCGGTCAGCGTTCAGCCAAACGCTCCGGCTGAAGGCTGATAGCTGAAAGCTGACAGCTATCAGCCAACTGCTATCATTCAGGCATGCCTGAATCATCGGCGGTCCTGGCGGACCCGGCGCATATTGAAGCTTTCTTGCTGGAAGTGGCGGACGCGGTTAATACCATGCTCGATCTGGACAAACTGCTCCAGCGCGTGGCGGAGATTGTGCGCAACGTCGTGGATTACGAGCTTTTTGCCATCCTGCTGCTGAACGAGCGCACGCAGGAGTTGCGGATTCGTTTCGCCATCGGCCATGCGCAAAACGTGATCGATACGTGCCGCATCAAGCTGGGCGAAGGCATCACCGGCCAGGCGGCCCTGCGGCGGGAAGCGGTGCTGGTGGGCGATGTGAGCGCTGCCGCCCACTACATTGCCGGGGCCCCCGGCGTGCGTTCCGAGCTTGCGGTCCCCTTGATTTGCAAGAACAAAGTTATCGGGGTGATCGATGTTGAGGCCTCGAAGCCGGACTACTTTACGGCAGAAGACAAGCTGGTGCTTACCCTGGTGGCCTCGCGCATTGCCGTCTCCATCGAGAATGCGCACCTGTACACGCGGGCCTCGCGGCAGGCCCGCTCCCTGGCGGTGCTGAACGAGATCGCCCGCGATCTGACTTCCATCCTGAATCTCGACGATCTGTTCAAGCACATCGGCGAGCAACTGAAGCGGCTCACCGACTATCAGCTTTTCAGCGTGTTTCTGCTGGATAAGACCGGCGGCAAACTGGAGAACCGCTTTTCGCTGCGTTATGGCGAAAGAATCCAGGTGAAGCACGACATCCGGGTGGGCGACGGTCTGGTGGGTTATGCGGCGTTGCACAAGGAACCGGTGGTGGTGCCCGACGTGGCGCGGGACCCGCGCTACATCAATTTGAACCCCGATACGCGGTCGGAATTGGTGGTGCCGCTGATTTACAAAGGCAACGTGATTGGCGTGCTCGATGTGGAGCACACCAAGCGCGGTTATTTTGTCGAGCAGCATGTGCGCACGCTCACCACGCTGGCGGCGCAGGTGGCGATTGCCATCGAGAATGCGCGGCTGTACGAGACCGTCGCCCGCCAGGAGCAGCAGATGCAGCACGATCTGGAGCTGGCGCGCGAGTTGCAGATCCGCATTTTGCCGCCCGCGGCGCCGCGGTTGCGCGCCGCCCAGGTGTTCGCGCGCTTCCATCCGGCGCGCATCATTGGCGGCGACCTTTATGATTTTGTGCCTTACTCCCGCGAGCGCATGGGCTTTGCCATAGGCGACGTCAGCGGCAAAGGGGCGCCGGCGGCGATTTATGCCGCGCTGGTGAGCGGCTTCCTGCGTTCCCACGCCCGCCACGAGCCGGGGCCGGCGAAGCTGATGCGGGCCATCAATCATTCGCTTACCGAGCGTCCCATTTCCGCGCAGTACGTCTCCATGATTTTTGCCTTATGGGAGGACGGGCGGCAGCGCCTGCAGATCGCCAACTCCGGTTTGCCCCGCCCTATCCACTGCCATAAAGGCCAAGTGACGACCTTGCGGACGGAAGGCTTGCCCCTGGGACTCTTTCCTAACGCGCGCTACGATGAACTGGTGGTCCGCCCGCAACCCGGCGATCTGGTGGTGTTTTTCAGCGACGGCATAACCGACGCCTCCGATGCCCAGGGCAAAATGTTCGGCCGCACCCGCCTGGAACAGGTGGTTACCGATCATCGTTACGGCTCCGCCCAGGAGGTGGGGAGCGCGATCTTTAGCGCCGTCAGCCAGCACGCGGCCGGAGTGGAGATCTTCGACGATCAGACCGTCGTGGTGCTGAAGGTTCGTGCGCATCCGGGTGCACGCTAGCCGGCGTTTTCGCATTTACGCAGGACAATAACCTTCACCCGCCCTGTTCGAAGCGGTGTAGTATCGGTTCTTGGTGGAAGCACCTACCCAGCCCATATTTGCGGGTAATTGAAAACACTCCAGTGTGGGGAAGGCCTCACCAATGTGCAAACACGAGGGGCACGATTGAAACACCAAGCAACCAAAGCCGCTGCTGAACCGCGTCCCCCGGCATTTCTGTATCGCGGGGACGACCTCCTGTGCGAGCGTTTGCCCATGGCCGGGTTGGCGCAGCAGTTTGGCACGCCGTTGTACGTTTACTCGGCCACTGCCCTGCGCCGGCGTTTTGCGGACTTTACCCGCGCCTTTGCCGGCGTTCCGCACACGGTTTGTTATTCCGTCAAGGCCAACTCGAACCTGCATCTGTTGAAGCTGCTGGCGGGGCTGGGCGCCGGGTTTGACGTGGTCTCGGGCGGCGAGTTGCAGCGGGCGATGCGTGCCGGGCCGGGAGCGGCCAAACGCACGGTCTTTTCCGGCGTGGGCAAGACGGCGGCGGAAATCGACCTGGCGCTCCGCGCCGGCATTTTGTTGTTCAACCTGGAAAGCGAAAGCGAATTGGCGGCGGTAGCGCGGCGGGCGGCCATGCTGAAGAAATGCCCGCGGGTGGCGTTGCGGGTGAATCCCGATATTTCCGCCGGCACGCACCCTTACATTTCCACCGGCTTGCACGAACATAAATTCGGGGTGCCGGCGGCGGAAGCCTTGCGCCTTTACCGCCAGGCCGCGCGGGAGAAGTGGCTGGACGTGGCCGGCGTAAGCGCCCACATCGGATCGCAGATCATGGAGGTGGCGCCCTTCCGGCAGGCCATCAAGCTGCTGGCCGGCATGGCGCGCGAATTGCAGGCGGAAGGCATGAACATCCGCTATCTGGATGCCGGCGGCGGACTGGGGATTCCCTATCATCTGCCTGCCGTTCCGGACGATTTTGCCGCGCGGGCCGCCGGCTACGGCGCCGCCATAACGGAGGCTTGCCGGGGTCTGAAGCTTCACCTGCTCCTGGAGCCGGGGCGCGCCATTGTTGGTCCGGCCGGGGCTCTGCTCACGCGCGTGGTTTACCGCAAGCAAAACGACCGCAAACGCTTTCTGGTGGTGGATGCCGGAATGAACGACCTGATCCGGCCCGCCTTGTATGGCGCGCACCACGAGATTGTTCCCGTAGCGGGCAATCCGGCCCCGGACCGGAGGCCGCGTGTGACCTACGACGTGGTGGGGCCAATGTGCGAATCCGGCGATTTCTTTGCCCGCGCGCGCGAGCTGCCGGCGGTGGAGGAAGGGGAACTGTTGGCCATTCTGGATGCCGGCGCCTATGGCATGGCGCTGGCTTCGAATTACAACACGCGTCCCCGCCCGGCGGAAGTTATGGTGGAAGGCCGCAAAGCGCGCCTGGTCCGCCGCCGCGAAACTTTCCGCGACTTGATTAGGATGGAAGAGTAGATGAAAGAACTCAAGCACATCGTCCTGGCGCAGGGGGACGATACCTCGAATTGCTTTGTTTGCGGCCAGGCGAACGCCCGGGGGATGCGCCTACCCTTTGTGCGCGAGGGCGCCTGCGGCAGTTCCGCCCAATACACGGCGCGGGCCGAGCATGAGGGCTGGCCGGGCGTGCTGCACGGGGGCATCACCTTCTCTTTGCTCGATGAGGCGCTGGCTTGGGCGGTCTTCTTTCAGGGCATGCGCGGCGTAACGGCGCGCGCCCAAACGCAATTCAAGAAGCCCATCCGCACCGGCACGCCGCTGATCATCCGCGGCTGGACGCTGGAACGCAGAAAGCGGTTGATCACCGCCCGCGCCGAAGTGCGCACTGCCGGCCCGGAAGCGGAATTGATGGCCGCGGCCGACGCCACCGTGTTCCTGCTGGCGGAGCGGGCGCCAAACCATGAGCTCGAGACCGCATCCCCGCTCGGCTAGCGCCGGCGCCGTTGCCTGCGTGAAACGAAAAACGAAAAACGTGAAACGGATTGGACCGGTGTCCCACCCTTAGCGGGGTGCCCGGTTCTTTCCGCCGGCCATCGATCCCTGGTGATGCCATGGAATGCGCTACCGGCGGAAAGGGCCGGACGCAATAACGTGTGAGGACACCGGCATCAGGGTGCGGGTTTCGCAGGCGGGGCCGCGGCAGGGAAGCCGCTTATTTCGTTCCTGCCCGCATCCAGCGCCGCAGCGCCACCAGCGACCAGATCGCTTCCAGAACCCCGAACGGCCAGGCGCCTTGCAGGAAGCCGTAGGCCGATCCCAGCAGGCAAGCGCCGGCAAAGCCCAGAACGAAGGGCCGGCCGCGCGACTCCAGGGCGTAACAGATCAGCATCGCGGAAACCGCGAACAACCCAAAAATCGTGAGCGCATTCATTGGCCCTGAGCTTTGGCGGAGGGGCCGGGCATCGGGTACAGCCGGTCCAGCGCCAGATTCAACTCCAGCACATTCACTCGCTGCTCACCCAGAAATCCCCACTGGCGCCGGCGCGTGTGATCGCCAACCAACTGCTGCAGGGTGTCTTCCGCCATGCCCCGTTCGCGCGCCACGCGGGGCACCTGAAACTCCGCGCCCGCCGGCGAAATATCCGGATCAAGACCGGATCCCGAGGTGGTCACCAGATCCGGCGGGACCGGTTTGCCCGGATTCTCCGCTTGCAGCCTTTCCATGTCCGCCTTCACCCGGTCGATGAGCTTCTGATTGGTAGGACCGAGGTTCGATCCGCCCGAATTGCCCGCGTCATAGCCATTGCCGGCGGCGGAGGGCCGCGAATGGAAATAGCCTGGTCCGGAGAAGGGCTGTCCAATGAGCGCCGAACCCAAAATCACGCCATTCTTCTCGATCAGCGAACCGTTCGCCTGGCGCGGAAACAGCGCTTTGGCGAGGCCGGTGACCGCCAGGGGGTAAATGATTCCCAGCAGAATGGTAGTGGCGATGGTCATCAAGATCGCGGTCAATAAATTTCTTTTCATGGCGTTCCTCTATGCCATTCCGATCCGGGTAATGATCATGTCGATCAGCTTGATTCCGATAAACGGTATGATGATCCCGCCAAAACCGTAGATCACCAGGTTATCGCGCAACAACTGGGCCGCGCCCAACGGACGGTACTTGACCCCGCGCAAAGCCAGCGGGATGAGCGCGATGATGATCAGGGCATTGAAAATCACCGCCGAAAGTATGGCGGAAGCCGGGTTGCGCAGATGCATGATATTCAGCGCATTCAGCACCGGAAAGGCGCCGCCGAACATCGCCGGGATGATCGCGAAATACTTGGCCACATCGTTGGCGATGGAAAAGGTGGTGAGCGCGCCGCGCGTCATCAGCAGTTGCTTGCCGATCTCGACCACTTCAATGAGCTTGGTGGGATTGGAATCCAGGTCCACCATATTGCCGGCTTCTTTGGCCGCCTGGGTGCCGGTGTTCATGGCCACGCCCACGTCGGCCTGGGCGAGGGCGGGAGCGTCATTGGTGCCGTCGCCGGTCATGGCCACCAGTTTGCCCCCCGCCTGTTCGCGGCGGATCAGATCGAGCTTATCTTTGGGAGTGGCCTGCGCCAGGAAATCATCGACCCCGGCCTCGCGCGCGATGGCGGCGGCGGTGAGCGGATTGTCGCCGGTGATCATCACCGTCTTGATGCCCATGGCCCGCATTTGCGCGAAGCGCTCGCGGATGCCGCCTTTGACGATGTCTTTGAGTTCGATCACTCCCAGGGCGCCGCGGCGCTTTTCCGCCACCACCAGGGGCGTGCCTCCGGCGCGGGAAATTTGTTCGACCGTGTTCCGCACTTCCTGCGGAACCGCGGACCCGTGGTCCTCCACATATTTGGCGATGGCGTCGGCGGCGCCCTTGCGGATCTCGAAGCTGTTCATATTCACGCCCGACATGCGCGTCTGCGCGCTGAAAGGAACGAACACCGCTTCGTGGTCGCCTAACTGCCGGCCGCGCAAACCGTACTTTTCTTTGGCCAGCACCACGATGGAGCGGCCTTCCGGAGTTTCGTCGGGCAGGGAAGAAAGCTGCGCGGCGTTGGCCATTTCTTCCGCCGTCACTCCGGGCGCCGGAATGAATTGCGTGGCTTGGCGGTTCCCCAGGGTAATGGTTCCCGTCTTATCCAGCAGCAGGGTGTTGACGTCGCCGGCAGCTTCCACGGCGCGGCCCGACATGGCCAGCACATTGTGCTGCACCAGCCGGTCCATACCCGCAATGCCGATGGCCGAGAGCAAACCGCCGATGGTAGTGGGAATCAGGCAAACCAGCAAGGACACCAGCACAAATACCGTCTGGGACGCGCCGGCATAGATGGCGAACGGCTGCAGGGAGACGACGGCCAGCAAAAAGATGATGGTCAGTCCCGCCAGCAGGATGTTCAACGCGATTTCGTTGGGCGTCTTCTGGCGCTCGGCGCCCTCCACCAGGGCAATCATGCGGTCCAGGAAGGTCTCGCCGGGGTTCGCGGTGATGCGAACCTTGATGAGATCGGAGAGCACGCGGGTCCCGCCGGTGACGGCGGAACGGTCGCCCCCGGCTTCGCGGATCACCGGCGCGGATTCCCCGGTGATGGCCGATTCGTCCACCGAAGCGACGCCTTCGATCACCTCGCCGTCCCCGGGAATGAACTCGCCCGCGGGCACCACCACTACGTCCCCCGTCCGCAGTTTGGAGCCGGAAATGATTTCCGTTTTGCCGTTGGGCAGCAGGCGGTTGGCCATGGTTTCCGCCCGGGCCTTGCGCAACGCATCGGCCTGGGCCTTGCCGCGCCCTTCCGCCATGGCTTCCGCAAAGTTGGCGAACAAGACTGTGAACCACAGCCACAGCGTTATCTGGAGGTTGAAACCAAATCTCCCTTGATGGTAGGCAAGGTTCCGGAGCAACAGCGCCGAGGTGATCACGCTGCCCACTTCCACCACGAACATGACGGGATTGCCCATCATCTTGCGGGGATGAAGTTTCAGGAACGAGTCCAGGGTCGCCCGCCGCACAATCTTCCATTCCCAAATTGCTTTCTGCTTCGCCATAAGTTCCTCAGAAGGTCTTGCCTGCCATCATCAGCAGGTGCTCGAGCACCGGTCCCAGGCTGAGCGCCGGGAAAAAAGTCAGCGCGCCCACAATCACGATCACGCCCACCAGCAGGATGGTGAACAGCGGGGTCGTCACCGGAAACGTTCCCAGGGAGGGCGGAACGTGCTTTTTCTGTGCCAGATTGCCGGCAATCGCCAGCATGGGAATCTTCATCCAGAAGCGCCCCAGCAGCATCGCCAGGCCCAGGCTCACGTTGTACCAGAGGGTGTTGGCGTTGAGTCCGGCGAAAGCGGAGCCGTTGTTGGCGGCGGCTTCGGTGTACGCGTACAGGATTTCGGAAAAGCCGTGCGGTCCAGCGCCGTGCGGTCCGGGGCTGCCGATGCTCGACGTGCCGAAGGGAAACAGCACCGAGACGCTGGTGAAGGTCAGAATGATCAGCGGGAAAATGAGCGCCACCAGCATCGCCATTTTCACGTCATAGGCCTCGATCTTCTTTCCGGCATATTCGGGCGTGCGGCCTACCATCAGGCCGGCAATGAAGACGGACAGGATGATGAAAATGATCATTCCGTAGAGGCCGGAGCCCACGCCGCCAAAAACCACTTCACTCAACATCATGTTGGCGAGCGGCACCAGGCCTCCCAGCGGCGTAAACGAATCGTGCATGCTGTTGACGGCCCCGCAACTGGTGTCGGTGGTCACCGTTGCCCACAACGCGGAATTGGTGACGCCAAAGCGGACCTCCTTGCCTTCCAGGTTGCCGGTGCTGAGCATCCTGGCGTGCGGACTTGCACCCGCCAGAATCGGATTGCCGCGCGCTTCGGCCCAATACGCTACCACCAGGCCGCCCAGGAACAATATCACCATGGCCGCCCATACCGCCCAGCCGTGGCGCTGCGACCCGATCATCCGGCCCAAGGTATAGGTAAGTCCCGAGCCCAGCGCGAAAATTGCCAGCATTTCCATGAGATTGGAGAGCGGCGTGGGATTCTCATACGGATGCGCGCTGTTGGCGTTGAAGAAGCCGCCGCCGTTGGTGCCCAGTTCCTTGATGATCTCCTGCGAAGCCACCGGACCTTGCGCGATCGTCTGCGTGGTAACAGTGTCCATCACCGGCTTGCCCTCGGCGGATAGCATGGGATTCCCGGCGCTATCCACCCGCTGCACCTTTTGCGGCTCCAGCAGTCTTGCTGTCTCATACGGCTTCAGGTTTTGCGGCACTCCCTGCCACACCAGCACCAGCGCGCCGATCACGCAGACCGGCAGCAGGACCCAGAGGGTGCAGCGGGTCAGATCAACCCAAAAATTGCCCAGCGTCTTCATCTCCCGCCGCGCGATGCCGCGAATGAACGCAATGGCCAGGGCGATCCCGGTCGCCGCCGACATGAAATTGTGATACGCCAGCCCCGCCATCTGCGAGAGATAGCTCATCGTGGTTTCCGGCGTGTAGGCCTGCCAGTTCGTGTTCGTGGTAAACGAGGCCGAGGTGTTGAACGCCAGTTGCTGGCCCACCCCGCCCAGTTTCTGCGGGTTCCAGGGTAAATGGGTCTGCAGGCGCATGATGAGATACAGCACCACCATGGAAACGCCGCTGAACAGCAGGACCGAGGCCGCATATTCCACCCAGTCCATCTCGTGGCTTTCATCCACGGCGGTGACGCGGTAGATCAGGCGCTCCAGCGGGCGCAGCAGCGGATCCAGAAAAGTGCGCTCGCGGCTGAACACCCGGGCCATGAACACCCCAAGCGGCTTGGTCAGCGCCAGCACCACCAGCAGGAAGAAGGCGATTTGCAACCAACCGTTTGCGGTCATCAGAATTTCTCCGGCCGGAGCATGGCGTAAGTCAAATACACCAGCAGTCCGGCGCTTACGATCAGCATGATCAACGACTCGCTGCTCATCAGGTTTGTCCTCACTTCATTCGATCGCAAAAATGCACATAGCCGATCGACACGGCATAGAAGGCAATCGTAATGGCAAGAAAAATTAAGTCTTGCATACCTATCCCCCGGTAATCAGATTTGATTGAAAAACATTTGATGTAAACATGGGATAAAGAATTTATAAAGAATTCGTAAAGGTCATCCGGAAAGGCAACTTCCGGACGATCGAACATAGGCGTGTTCCCGGGCGCGGGAGGGCGGGAAGAAGCCGGAGCGGGCTCCTCAAGGACCGGGGCCCATGAGGAGCCTGGGCTTTCTACTTGTCTACGATAACGATGGCGGCGGGCCCGGAACTGACGGCGGCTGCCGCCCCCAGGCTGCTAAGGACGCCGGATGTCGAGCTCATCGAAAATGACGAAACGTTGTTGGACCCCTGATTCGAAATGTAGAGATTACCGGTATTGCCGTCGAAGGCGGCCGAGACGGGCGCGGTCCCAACGCTAAACGGCGAGCCCGATACCGCGGTTAAAGCTCCGGTGGTCTGGTCGATAGCGAAGCCGGAAACCCAATTCGAACCTTTGTCCACGACGTACAGGAACGAGCCGGAGGGGTCGATGGCCATAGCTACCGGTGTCGATCCCCCGGCGGCAAAGGGCGCGCCGGAGACGAGCGCCACCGAGCCGTCGGAGGCAATCGTGTACGCATACACCACGTTGGCGCTGGAGTCGGCGACATACAGAAAACGGTTCGCCGGATCGATGGCCAGAGCGGATGGATTGCCGGCGCCGCTGAAGGATAGGTATTCCTCCGGTCCGGTGGGGGCCATGGGAATTTCCCATACGAAGCCTTGGCTGCCGGCGTACAGCACCGTCAGCACGGGACTTTCAATCATGCATTTCGGCCGGAAGGGCGTGGAGAACGGCGATCCCGTAATGGGCGCCAAACTGCCGCTGCTCGTATCCACGCTGAACGCGGCCAGCGTATTGCCCCCTCCATTGGCGGCGTAAAGATAAGCGCCGCTGGGATCAGCGGCGACCGCTATGGGTTCGGAGAGATTGCTGGCGTTGGTGCTGACCAGGGAATACTCGCCGCTGCCGCCGATCGACAGCACCGAAATCTCGTTGGCGGCGGAATCGGCGGCATACAGAAAGTTCCCCGACGGATGAACCGCCAGCGATACCGGGTCCAGGCCCGTGGTTACCGGTGTCGCGACCTCCGACAGACTGGCCCCGGAAATGGTATAACCGGTCACCTCGCTGGCGCCCGGACTCAGCACATAGAGCACATGCGTGCCGCTTCCGCCGCAGCTCGCGCACAATCCTGCCAGCGCCAGAAGCGCCACCCCATAAAAGTATTTGTTCACGTTTGCTTAATCCTCTTCTGCAAAGAATTTTGTGCTTCGGACCCCGGCCCGCGCCCTGCTGCTACTTTGCACTCCGCCCCGGTAAGCGCATGCAAAATCTTGGTAAGAAAACGTAAAGGTTTGTAAGCATTCTATCAGCATTCAGCGCGGCGGCACCAAAAGCTAATCGCTCCCGCCATGCGGGACCAATCGCCAATCGCTGCCTTTTAGCCGTACGGAAAGCGCCTGCAATGCCGGGCAGTGTAAACTTATAAACTATGGCATCATCCGTGCAGGTCAACCATCACCAGGGACGTCTTATGGTGACCGCGAGGACGCCGCGGCGGAGACGGCCGTTGAATGATCCTGATTTGTACGTGAACCGGGAACTCAGCCTGCTGGCCTTCCAGCGGCGCGTGTTGGAAGAAGCCCAATCCGATTCCAATCCCTTGCTGGAACGAGTCAAGTTTCTCTCCATCGTCGGTTCCAACCTCGATGAGTTTTTCATGGTGCGGGTGGCCGGGCTGAAGCGGCAGGTGGAAGCCGGCAGCCTGGAGGTCGGCCCCGATGGCATGTTGCCGGCGGCGCAACTGGACGCCATCCGCGCCGAGGTCACCGGGCTGATGGGGCTGGCGGTCAACTGCTTCCGCCGGCAGCTCGAACCTGCCCTGATGAAGCACGGCATCATGATTCTGCCCTACTCGGAACTGGCGGAAGAACAGCGGCAGCGGGCAACGAAATACTTTGAGGAAAGCGTGTTTCCCGTCCTGACCCCGCTGGCGTTCGATCCCGGACGGCCGTTCCCGCACATTTCCAATCTTTCGGTGAACCTGGCGGTGCTCATTCGCGACCAACAGGGCGAACAGCACTTTGCGCGTGTCAAAGTGCCCAACAGCCTGCCGCAATTGGTCAGCGTGGACCGGGGCGTCCGGCCGGCCCGCAAACGCCCTCCCAAGCAGACCTTCCTGTGGCTGGAGGACCTGATCAAAGCTCATCTGGAAGCCCTGTTTCCCGGCATCGAGGTGCTCCAGGCCCATCCCTTTCACGTGACCCGCGATGCCGACATCGAGATTCAGGAACTGGAGGCCGGAGACCTGCTGGAAACCACGGAAGAGGGACTGCGCCAGCGCCGTTTTGGCGACGTGGTGCGCTTACTGGTGGACCGTGACATGCCGGCCACCATGCTGCGCTTGCTCACCAGCAACCTGGACGTGCAGCGGCCCGATGTTTACCGCGTGCGCGGGCCGCTGTCTTTGAGCCGGCTCGCGCACATCGCCGCCTTCGATATCCCGGAGTTGAAGGACCCGCAATTCGTGCCCAGTATTCCCGCAGCGCTGGAATCCGACGGAGAGGAGGAAGACCTGTTTGCCACCATCCGCCGGTGCGACATTCTCCTCCATCACCCGTTTAATTCCTTTCAGCCGGTCGTGGACTTTATGGCAGGAGCGGCGGAGGACCCCGACGTCCTGGCGGCAAAAATCACCCTCTACCGCGTTGGCCGTAAGTCGCCCATCGTTAACGCTCTGCTCGAGGCCATTGAGAACGGCAAGCAGGTGGCTACGGTGGTGGAACTGAAAGCCCGTTTTGACGAAGACAGCAATATCGAATGGGCGCGGGCGCTGGAACGTGACGGCGTGCACGTGGTGTATGGCCTGGTCGGGTTGAAGGTGCATGCTAAAGTCGCCATGGTCGTGCGCCGGGAAGGCGACGCCATCCGCCGCTACATCCACCTCGGCACCGGGAATTACAATCCGCTGACGGCGCGGCTCTATACCGATCTCGGCCTGTTTACCTGCGACGAAGAGATCGGCGCCGACGTCACCGACCTGTTCAACTATTTGACCGGGTACTCGGCCAAACAGAACTACCGCAAGCTGCTCGTTGCCCCCATCAATATGCGCCAGCGTTTCCGGGAATTGATCGAACGTGAAATCGCCCATCATCGCCGGTACCACAACGGCTACATGATTCTGAAGATGAATGCGCTGGTGGATGCCGAGATGATCCGGTTGCTCTATCGCGCCTCCCAGGCCGGCGTCAAAGTGGACCTGCTGGTGCGGGGCATCTGCTGCCTGCGCCCCGGAGTGCCGGGCGTGAGTGAGAATATCCGCGTGCGCAGTATTGTCGGCCGCTTTCTGGAGCACAGCCGGATTTTTTATTTCTACAATAACGGCCAGGACGAGGTTTATGCCGGCAGCGCCGATCTTATGCCCCGCAATCTGTACCGCCGCGTGGAAGTGATTTTTCCCATCGCCGACCCGCGTTTGGTGCGTTATTTGCGCGACGACGTGCTGGCGACGTATTGGGCTGACAATGTTAAGGCGCGTGACATGCAGTCCGATGGCGCCTATCTCCACCGCCATCCCGGCGGCGAGCCTGCGGCCAATAGCCAGTTGTCCCTGCTGCCGCGCTCCCGCAGCATTTGGTAGAGCCGATACGACCCTATAGCTTTCTCCTCAGCCGCAGGAGGAAAAGCCGCCGCAACTCCCGCAAGGCATCGGAAATCGCGGCCCCGGTGAGCCGCGGGCTGGGCGACCGGTAATGTATGGGCACTTCAACAATCTTCAGGTTGCGGCAATAGGTCTTGATCTCGGTCTGGAAAAAATGGGCGCGCGAGTGAATGCCGCGGGCCAGCACCATTTCCAGGGCCGCGCGGGAGAACAGTTCGAAACCGCTGGTCATGTCGCTGAGCCGGGTGCCCAAAAACACATTGGCCAGCACGGTGCCGGAGCGGCTGACCAGGGTCCGCTTAAGACTGCTGCTGGCGATGCTGCCGCCCTTCATGAACCGGCTGCCGAAAACGCAGGCGCAGCCGTCTTGCATGGCCTGGAAAAACCCGGGCAGGTCTTCGGGTTGGTGGCTGAAGCCGGCATCGATTTCCAGAATCCAGTCGCATCCCGCCGCCAGGCATTCCCGGTAGCCGCGGACGTAAGCATCCACCACGCAGCGGTTCTCCGGCGCCCACACCACCCGCAGCCGCGGTTCGCGTTGAGCGAACTCGCGCAACAACTCCATCGTATTGTCGGTGGTCACTTTGTCGAGCACGGCAAAGAAGGCCGCCTGCTTGAACTCCCCGCACTGGGCGAGCACGCCGCGGACAAAAGCCACGGCATTATCGCTCTCGTTAGCCATGGGGCAGGTAATGCCCAGCCGGATGCAGGAGAGTTGGGTGGCAGCGTCAATCATCCAATATGGCCTTCACTAGCCTGCCCGCTGGGCTTGGGTTGCGGCGCGACGCCGGCGCCGTTGGACTTGACGGGCAGCAGGATGGAAAACGTCGTTCCCCGGCGCGGTCCCCCGGTACGAGAGCGGACGCGAATCGAGCCGCAGTGCTTGTCCACGATCTGTTTGCTCACCCAGAGGCCCAAGCCGGTTCCGGTGGCGTCCTTGGTGGTAAACAGCGCCTCGAAGATGCGGCAACGGACCCCCGCGTCGAATCCGGTGCCATTGTCCGATAAGGTGACCCGGATACACTCGCTTCCGTCCTTGGGCGAGGTGGTGGCCCGGGCGCGGAACTTGATTACGCCATGGTCGGGGATCGCGTCCAGGCTGTTGGCCAGGAGATTGGCGAATACCTGCCGCAGTTCGCCGCTCACTCCCGTGAGCTCGAGCCCGGGCTGGCACTGCTTCTCCACAGTAGCGCCTCTGCTTTTGATTCGGCTTTCCAGCAAGTCTGTGGCCGAATCCAGGACGGCGGCGATTTCCACCGCGGCGGGCGTGGAAGACTCGCGATAGAATCCCAGCGCCTGGTGCGTGATATGCGATACGCGCTTCAGTTCCGCGTCGGCAATCGCCAGATATTGCTGCACGGCAGCCGGCGCCCCCTCGCAGTTCTGGGCCAGATACAGAGTGTTCATTACGGCTGCCAGCGGGTTGTTGATCTCGTGCGCGATGGTGGCCGCCACCCGGCCCACCGAAGCCAATTTCTCGCTTTGCATCAGCGCCGCTTCCGCCCGCTTCCGCTCGGTGATGTCCATCACGATTCCCACATACCGGGCGGGCTTGCCATCGGCGTCGTGGTGCGGACGTCCCCGCGCCATTAGCCAGCGCACCGCTCCGCCGCGCGCCAGCACTCGATACTCCAGATTTATGTCGCTTCCGCCGCGCGCCGCCTGCTGGATCGCCTTTTCGGCCATGTCGCGGTCTCCGGGATGGACCGTGGACCGCCAAGCCTCATAACAAGGCTCGCAGCTATTGGGCTCCAGACCATACAGCGGCCAGAGTTCATCGGACCACGTGTTTCTGCCGGTCTCCACGTCCCATTCCCAGACGCCGGAGTTGGCCGAGTTCAGCGCAAGGCGCAACCGCGCTTCACTGGAGCGCAGAGCTTGTTCCGCCCGGGTGCGGCGCAGGGCCTCGGATACGGCCGGCGCCAGCGTCTCCAGCGCGGCTTGATCTTCGAGGCGATAACCCCCTTCGCGATTGGCGACGGCTATCATGCCGATCGTGCGCCCGCTATCCTGCAAGGGAACGCCCAGAAATGCCGTCAAAGGAATATGGCCGGGAGGCGTTCCGATGCCGTCCGGATGGCTGCCGGGTGAATTTGTCAGCAGGCTGCGGCCGTCCAGCAGCACCCGGCCATATAACCCGTGAATCTTGAAACTGCCGGGGGAGCGGCGCTTTCCTGACTGGTTATACATCTTGCAAGCCGCCCAGCCCGAATCGCTGATGACAATATCGTGGAGCATATCATCCGGCCCAATCTCTCCGACAAAGCCGAATTTGCTCTCCGTGAGATCCTCGGCAACCTTCAGGCAGGTCTTTCCCAACTCCTCCTCGGTCTCGCAGGATAGCGCCTCTTCCAGGACGGTGCTGAAGCCCTTCAGTACGGCATTGCTTTGCCGCAGCGCGTTTTGCGCGCGCCGCCGCTCGGTGACGTCGTGGAACACGAGCACGGCCCCCGTAACGGCTCCCGCCGCATCCAGAATCGGGGCCGCGCTATCTTCGATGGGGATCACCCTCCCGTCCCGGGTCGTGAGGGAGGTTTGATTGGCGAGGGCACAGGCGCGCTGCTCCGTCAGCACTTGAGCCACCACGTCCCGGGCGGGAGCGCCGGTCAGCTCGTTCATCACCTGGAACACGCGCTGTATGGGCTGCCCCACCGCCTCGCTCAGCTTCCAGCCGGTTAGCTCTTCTGCGGTTGGGTTAAGGAAGGTAATCACGCCGGCCGCGTCACAGGCCATCACGGCGTCGCCGATGCTGGTGAGCGTTACGCGCAGCCATTCGCGGTAATCGCGCAGTTCCTCCTCCTTTTGTTTGCGCTCCGTGATGTCGCGCAGAATTACCTGCGTGGCCGGCCCGGCGTCGATGACAACGGGAGAACCGATCACCTCCACCTCCCGTACCGTGCCATCCAAACGCAAAATTTTCTCCTCGATAAGCGGGACCCGCTTGCCGGCCGCCACTTCTTGAATGCGCTCGCTTACAATGCCTTGGCACTCCAGCGGAAAGAACTCGAGCCACGGCCTGCGGTGGAGCTGTTCCGGGCTGCCGGCGCCAAACAAAAGACAGGCGGCGGGGTTGGCAAAACGGATGCGATTCTCCCGGTGGATGATAATGGCGAGGGGGGAAAGTTCCACCAGGTCGCGGTACCGGGCCTCACTGGCTTGCAGGGCCAACTCTTTCTCGTAGGCCGCCGCCTTCCGCCGGTTGCGGCGGCTCGCTTCCGCCACCAGACTAATGAACACGCCCATCACGAGAAACAGAACAAATCCGATTACGTCGCTGGCGCGGACAATCCGAAATGAGCCTTGCGGAGGAATAACATAGTAATCCGCCAGCAGCGCGGAGCTGAGGGTGGCCACCAGTCCCGGCCCGAAGCCGGCCACTACCGCCACCAGCATTACGGCCGGATAAAACGTTATGTAGGTCGGCAGCTCCTGGCCGGTTTGTCCCATGCTCAGACGCAGCACGAGCGCCGCCACGCTGGCGCCCACCGCCAAGAGGCAACGAAAGAAGAGCCCTCCCCGCGTGTCTTTTCCCGACATATGACCCCTCCGCATCCCGGACACAAACAAGATTGATGGAGAAACGCCCTCTTGCTGAACAGGGGACTCTTTCATCATCGTATCCGCACCTGCCCGCAGCAACGATAGTTATCACAATAAAAAGTGACCGCCATCACCTCGAGCCTGCCGGCGGCCCCCAACGCGCTGGCGGCTGCCGGCCAATTGCCGGACGCTCACTCTGGATTTTCCGGCTTGCCGCTTGCCGGCCGGTGCCGGCTGTCTGCCGCCATATGGCACGCCCGTCCGGCATCATTTATGATGTGAGGTTTTCCAGGTCTCTGCCGAGACACCAGACAGGAGCAAAAAATGAACCAGCTAAGGCGCCTCGCCGTGCTGACGTGGGCGGGGTTGTTTTGCCCGTTGGCGGTAGGGGCGCAGTTTGCGAACTCATTCCCGGGAACGATTGTTCTGGCCGTAGATGCAAGCCAGGCTCCGGGCAAGATTTTTCATACTGCCATGTCGATTCCCGTCACCCCCGGCCCGCTCACTTTGCTTTACCCCAAGTGGATTCCCGGTGAGCACGCCCCTTCCGGTCCGATTGACGGCCTGACCGGGCTGAAGTTCATGGCCGGTGGTCAGGCGCTCCCCTGGCGGCGCGACGATGTCAACCTCTATGCCTTTCATCTGACGGTGCCCGAGGGCGTCAGCGAGCTGCAGGTTTCGCTGGACTACGCGTCTCCTGCGGAAGATCGCCAGGGATTTACCGCCGGCGCGAGCGCGACCGCGCAGATGGCGGTGCTGAGCTGGAACTGGATGCTCTTGTATCCCGCGGGATATCCCGTGGATCGGATTACCTATCGCGCCAGCCTGCGTCTGCCGCCGGGCTGGCAGTCGGCCACGGCCTTGCCCATTGCGGCGCACCCCGCCGATACCCTGGAATTCCCGCCGGTATCGTTGTACACCCTGGTGGACTCGCCGGTGATTGCGGGCCGCTTTTTCCGCGTGCTGCCGCTTACGTCCCCGGGCGCATGGCCCCCGGTGGAGTTGGACATCGCCGCGGATAGCGCCGCCGCCCTGCAAATGAGTCCGCCCTTGGAGCAGCACTTCAAGCAACTGGTGGCCGAAGCGGGCAAACTCTTCGGCGCTACCCACTATCGTGATTACCATTTCCTGCTCTCGCTCAGTGACCATGTGGCCCATTTCGGCCTGGAGCACCACGAGGCCAACGATAGCCGCACCCGCGAGCGCAGCCTCATCGATCCCCAGTTGACCGAACTTATGGCGGGTCTGCTGCCCCACGAGTACACGCATTCGTGGAACGGCAAGTACCGCCGTCCGGCCGGCTTGAACACCCCGGATTTCGATGCGCCCATGAAAGACGACCTGTTATGGGTGTATGAAGGCCTCACCGAATATCTGGGCGATGTGCTCACCGCCCGCAGCGGCCTGCTCACCCCGGAGCAGTACCGTGAAGACCTGGCGCTGACGGCGGCGGCCATGGAGTACCGCTCCGGCCGTGCCTGGCGGCCCCTGATCGATACCGCCGTCGATGCCCCATATCTCTATGGCGCGCCAAGCGACTGGACCAACTGGCGCCGGAGCGTGGACTTTTATCCCGAAGGCGAGCTGGTCTGGCTGGATGCCGACACCACCATCCGCCATCTGACCGGCGGAAAGAAATCGCTGGATGACTTCTGCCGCCTCTTTGCCGGTGCGCCCAGCCTCGCTCCCAATGAAGTGCCCGCCGCCAAACCTTACACGTTGGATGACGTGGTGGCGCTCCTCAACCAGATCGCGCCTTACGACTGGCGCAAATTTTGGGAGGAGCGGCTGTGGTCAACCAGTCCGCACGCGCCCCTGGCCGGCGTCGAGGCCGGCGGCTGGAAGCTGGCCTTTGACGAGACCGAGCCGGAGCTGCTGAAAGCCGAGGAAAGCGTCAACAAGGACATGAATCTGATGTACTCGCTGGGCCTGCTCCTGGATAACGATGACGGGCGCATCGAAGACGTCAGGTCCGGCTCGCCGGCGGCCGAAGCCGGCATCATGCCGGGCATGAAGTTGGTGGCCGTGAATGGCCGCGCCTGGAGCCCGGAGATTGTGCGCGATGCGCTTACTGCGGCCAAATCCGCGGCCGCGCCGCTCCAGCTTCTGCTGCAGAACACCGAATATTTCACCACCCTCTCCGTCGATTACCATGGCGGGAATCGCTATCCTCACCTGGTGGCGAACGGCAAACCGGATGTGCTGGCGGAGATTCTCGAGCCGCATGGAGAAACCGTGAAATAGGACTGCGAACCAGAATTGAGTTTTCGGCTTCCGTGCGGCCGGTTGCCGGCCGCCTTTTCCCCAAAAACCGCGGGGGTAGGGCGGCAAATTGCGGCCCGGCTGGTGTAGGGTTGTACCAGCGGTTACGGTGCGGCCGGAATTGCCCGGGGATGCGGCGCCGGGCGCCGGGGTGTGTTACGCTCCATATTTGTTTTTCGTGCGCGGGGTATGGCTTGCGCTTTCCGGGTTGGCGCCGGGAGCGGGCGGAGGTACAGGATCGAAATTCTGAAGACAGGGCCGCGGGGGCTCGTGCCTGGCCGGATTGCTTGCGGTGGTAAGCCAAGATGAAGACTGCTCCGACATTTGAGTTCCACATTTCGCGGGAATCGCGCGATCGTTATACTTTTGCGGATGTCCTGTTCTCCATAACCGGCAATGTGGTGTTCGCCAACCTCGCGGCGAGCCGGGAATTTGCGAACCACATGAATGTGGTTCGCGATGCCAAGCACCATCCCGAACGGGCGGTGAATCCCGGCGCGCTCAATGCCATGGCGCTCATCGACGAGGTGCTGCACGCGCTGGCGGCGCTGTACCGGCAGCAACGCGATCCGCGGGCCATGGAGGATGCCGTGGCCTGGTTCGAAGCGCGGCTCGGACCGGCGGCGCTGACGGAGGCGTTGCTGGCTTTTGTCGAGCGCTTTCCTACGGTGGCGGTCTATCGCGGAGAGCTGAGCGCCGCGCAATGGCTGCAACAGTCCACCGCCGGGGTTTCCCATCGCGCGGTGGCCCTGGAAGAGTTGATGATGCTGTGGCTGGCGAACGCCAACCCGGCGTTCAAGAAGTTCGAGGAACTCTTCAATGACCAGCCGCTAACCGCCGCCTCGGCGTATCCCCAGATCACTTCGGCGCTGCGTGACTACTTCCAGACCCGTCCGCGCTTTGGCCCCGAGAACCAGAACCTGGTGGACATGCTGCGGGCGCCGGCCCTGGCTTCGCCCGAGTCACTGTTGGGGCAGTTGGTTTTCATTCGCGCCAAATGGGCCGATCTGCTGGGCGATTTCCTGCAACGGCTGCTGACGGCTCTCGATGTTCTTAAGGAAGAGGAGATTGCCATCTGGATGCGCTTTCATCCTCCCGGGCCGCACTTTGGCGGGCCGCAGTTCGGCGACTCCAGCGCCGCGGCCATCGTGAATTTTTCCGGAGCGGGGTACGAGTACGAACGGTTCAGTCCCGATCAGGACTGGATGCCGACCACCGTGATGATCGCCAAGAGCGTTTACGTATGGCTGCACCAGTTGTCGCGGGCCTACCGGCGCCCCATCACCACCCTCGACCAGATCCCCGACGAAGAATTGGACACGCTCCGCCGCCGGGGATTCACGGCCCTTTGGCTGATCGGCGTTTGGGACCGGAGCGGCGCGTCGCAGCGCATCAAGCAGATGACCGGAAACCCGGAAGCGGCGGCTTCGGCGTATTCGTTGTACGCTTACGAGATTGCCGGCGATCTGGGCGGCGAGCCGGCTTATCGCCAGTTGCGCGACCGGGCTTGGGCCCGCGGCATACGGCTGGCCAGCGATATGGTGCCCAACCACATGGGCATCGACTCCCGCTGGGTCATCGAGCATCCCAACTGGTTCATCTCCCTCCCTTATTCTCCTTATCCGGCCTACAGTTTCAACGGCCCGGATGTTTCCTTCGATGAACGCGTGGAGATCAAAGTCGAAGACCACTATTACGACCGCAGCGATGCGGCCGTGGTTTTCCGCCGCCGCGACCGCTGGACCGGGGACAACCGTTATATCTACCACGGTAATGACGGCACCAGCTTCCCTTGGAACGACACGGCGCAACTCGACTACCTCAATCCCGAGGTGCGCGAGGCGGTGATTCAAACCATCCTGCACGTGGCCCGCCTGTTTCCCATCATTCGCTTCGACGCTGCCATGACCCTAACCAAGCAGCATTACCAGCGGCTTTGGTTCCCGTTTCCGGGAACCGGCGGGGCCATTCCCTCGCGCGCCGAGCGCGGCCTGAGCAAGGCTGAGTTCGATGGCGCCATGCCCCATGAATTCTGGCGCGAAGTGGTGGACCGCGTCGCCGCGGAAATTCCCGGCACCCTGCTGCTGGCGGAGGCTTTCTGGTTGCTGGAAGGGTATTTTGTGCGCACCCTCGGCATGCACCGCGTGTATAACAGCGCCTTTATGAACATGCTGCGCGACGAGGAGAACGCCAATTACCGCAGCGTCCTGAAAAACACCCTCGAGTTCGACCCGGAAGTGCTCAAGCGCTACGTCAATTTCATGAACAATCCCGATGAGCGTACGGCCATCGATCAGTTCGGCAAGGGCGACAAGTATTTTGGCGTGTGCACCATGCTGGCCACCTTGCCCGGCCTGCCCATGTTTGGCCATGGCCAGATCGAAGGGTACGGCGAGCGCTATGGCATGGAATACCGGCGCTCCTACTACGAAGAGACGCCCGACCTCTGGCTGGTGGCCCGCCATGAACGCGAAATCACGCCCTTGCTGCACCGCCGCGCCCTCTTTGCCGAAGTCCGCGATTTTCTGCTCTACGATTTTTTCGCCGACGAAGGGTGGGTCAACGAAGACGTTTTTGCTTACTCCAACCGGCTCGGGGATCACCGCGCCGTGGTGGTGTACAACAATCGCTATGCCGCCGCCCGCGGCTGGATCCGGGTTTCCTGTGCTTATGCCGAGAAGCAGCCGGATGGCGGCAAGCATCTGCGGCAGCGCACCTTGGCGGAAAGCTTCGGATTATCGCCGGACCCCAATATGTTCGTGGCCTACCGCGATGCCCTCACGGGACTCGAATATCTGCACCGCGCCGGCAACCTGGTCCATCAAGGCTTGCGGGTGGAGCTGGGGGCCTTCAAATGCTTAGTGCTGTTGGACTGGCGCGACATTTGCGCCGACGGCGTACGGCCGTGGGGCGCCCTCTGCGACTCACTGGCCGGCGCGGGAGTTTCCAGTCTCGACGATGCCCTGCTGGCGCTCGAGCTGAAGCCGGTGCACGACGCCCTGCGCGCCGTGCTGGACCCGCAGTTGGCGGAAACTCTGGCCGTCTTAGCGGCTTCCCCCGCTCCTGCGGGCCGTGCCCCGGGCGTCGCTGAAGTGATGCAGCAGGCTGCCGGGCGCCTCCGCGTGCTGCTGGAAGCGGAGCGGCATTATGCCGTCAGCCGCGGCATCGCCGGCATCCAGGAAGGGACGGATTGGGAGTGGCGCGGCGGCCTCGACTCTGCCGCCCTTGCCTTTGAAGCGAATCTCCGTGCCGCAGTGCGGCTGCCCGCTCTCGAGCCTTATTTCTCCGCGCCCTGGTCCGAGGATGCCCGCGCCGTGCTGCCGGCCAAAGCCACGCCGCTGAAGAACGCTAAGCCCATCTGGAGCACGGTGGTGGCTTGGTGCGCTCTTGACGTGCTGGGCGCGTTCCGGGACCCGGAAAATCCCGCCTCCGCTGCCGCCGCCGCCTTCGATTTCCTGCATCTGCGTGAGCCCATGGCGGAAACCTTCGCCGCTGCCGGACTTGCGGATGAGGAGCGCTGGCGGGCCGCCGCACGCGTGCGCGCCGATTTTGCCCACGCCGCCTGGACCGCGACTCCCGAGCCGGCCGGCAAGCGCCCTGCCGCCGCCCCCTATAGCTGGTTGCACGATCCCGATGTCGCCTGGCTGGTCGGCGTGCATGAATTCGAAGGCGCACGCTACCTGGTGAAGGAATCTTACGAGCGGCTGTTGTGGTGGACCGCCTTGCGGCAACTGCTGGCCATCGCCGCGCCGGCGGCGCCGGATGCCAAAGCGATTGCGGCCCTGGAACAGCGCCTCCAGGCGCGGATGCGCGCCGCTGCCGAGAGCGGCTATCGCATCGAGGCCCTGTTTGATTCGGGACAGTAAGACGCCAATCGCCAATCGCGGCTTTTTATGAAACTCCTGATTGCCGTGCACCACCCGTTCGACCTTTGGGTTCCGCCGCCCTGGTTTGCCCGGCGTTTGCAGCGTGAATTCCCCGAGGTTGAGGTAGCGCAAACTTACGCCTACGAAGAAGCGGAACGGCGGCTGGCGGAGGTGGAAGTGATGATCGGCTGGTCGCTCCGGCCCGAGCAGTTCGCGCGCGCCCGGAGGCTGCGCTGGATACACTCTACCGCCGCGGCGGTGCACGGCCTGTTGCATGCGGGGATTATTGCCAGTGACGTGGTGATCACCAACGCCAGTTCCGTCCATGGCGCGGTCGTGGCGGAGCATGCCCTGGCCATGCTGCTGGCGCTGGCGCGGCGTTTGCCCTCGGCCTCGCGGTATCAGGCGCAACGGATGTGGGCGCAGCAGGAGCTGTGGCGCGAACGGCCGCAGCCGCGCGAAGTGAGCGGCGCGGTCCTGGGGCTGATAGGCGTGGGCGCCATTGGCGCGGAGATCGCCCGCCGGGCCTTGGCTTTTGGCATGCTCATCCGCGCGGTGCGCCTGCATCCCGAGCAGGGCGTGAACTTTCTTCCTGCGGGGACGCTAAACCCCGCCGCGGTGACGGTAATGGGTCTGGACCGCGTAGACGATGCCGTGAAGGAAGCCGATTTCCTCGTGCTGGCGGCGCCGCTGACTCCGGCCACCGGAAGGTTGATCGACTCTGCCCGGCTGCAACGCATGAAGCCGGAGGCTTATCTGATCAATGTCAGCCGGGGCGCGCTGGTGGACGAGGCCGCCTTGGCCGAAGCCCTGCGCGCCGGCAGGCTGGGCGGCGCCGCCCTCGACGTTTTCGAGGAGGAACCGCTTTCTCCTGATTCTCCGCTGTGGGACTTGCCCGGGGTTCTCATTTCGCCCCACGCCGGCAGCATGACGGACAAGCTCTGGGAACGTAATTACGCCCTGTTGGCGGAGAATCTGCGCCGCTACTTGCAGGGCCGCCCCCTGTTGCAAGTGGTCGATAAGCGGAGCGGCTACTGAACCTGCCGGCGCCGGGCGCGAGAGATGAAAAACGGGAAGCCTGAAGCGCTTCTCCCCGCCGGCGGCCGCAGGCCATCAAATCAGTTCCGGCGGAAGCACGCGAATATCCGGCAAGTTTCGGTACTGCTCGGCATAATCCATGCCATAGCCCACCACAAACTCATCCGCAATGGTGAAACCGGCATAGTCCACCTGGATCGGCACTTGCCGGCGGCAGGCTTTATCCAGCAGGGCCGCAATCTTGAGGCAGCGCGGCTGGCGGGCGAGCAGCACCTTGCGCAGGTAGGTTATGGTTATGCCCGTGTCCAGAATGTCCTCCACCAGAATGACGTTGGCGCCCAGCAGCGGCTGTTCCACGTCCTTGGTCATCCGCACCTCGCCGCTGGACTGTTTTTGCTTGGCATAGCTGGTGACGGCGATGAAATCGAAGGTGGCATCGAGCTGCACGCGGCGTGCCAGGTCCCCGAGGAAAATGGCGGCGCCTTTCAGCACGCCGACGAAAATAAGACTTTGCCCGGCAAAATCGCGGTCGATCTGCGCGGCGATTCCCGCCACGCGCTCCTGGATTTGTCCGGCCGTATAGAGCACCCGCAAATTGTCCATGAGCATTGATAGAACATGACGGCGAAAAAGGGAAGTGCGGTTCGTGCGGGTTGAACCAAGCGCAACACTGCGCATACAATCTTCATCACTCGGACAGGGGCGGCGGCCCGCGGCGCGGGCGGCTGCCGGGAAATTGAGGTGATCCATGGAGTTGAACGGCGTACGCATAACGTGGCTCGGGCATTCGACCTTCCGTATCGTGACGCCCGGCGGAAGCACCCTATTGCTCGATCCCTGGGTGATGAACAATCCCGCTTGTCCCGCCCAGGAGCAATCGTTGGACCGGGTTGACGCTATGCTGATCACCCACGGACACTTCGATCACATCGGCGATGCCGTAGCCATCGCCCGGCAGCATAACCCGGTGGCCGTGGGAATTTATGAGCTGTGCGCCTGGCTGGAAAAGAAAGGCGTCGGGCAAGTCTCGCCTATGAACAAGGGCGGCACGCAGGAAGCCGCCGGCGTGCGCGTGACCATGACCCATGCCGTGCACTCCTGCGGCATTCTCGACGGCGCCGAGATCGTCTACGGCGGGGAAGCCTGCGGCTACGTATTGGAGTTCGAGAACGGCCTGAAAATTTATCACGCCGGAGATACCGCTGCCTTCAGCGACATGCTCCTGATTCACCAACTGTATCAGCCGGAGCTGGTGATGCTCCCCATCGGCGATCGTTTTGTCATGTCGCCGCGGGAAGCTGCCTATGCCGTTCGCATGTTGCGGCCCAAGGCCGTAATTCCCATGCACTTCGGCACCTTCCCCCTGCTTACCGGAACGCCGGCTGAGTTCCGGGCCCTCCTCGAAGATGCGGGCGAAGTTGAACTGCTGGAGCTCAAGCCCGGAGAGACGGTGGGCGGCGAGGTCCTCTCCGGCGCCCGGCGGTGATGGTGAATTTCACTGCCGCCGGCGCAAAGGACGCAGAGGGCTCTCAAATTTCAAATTACAAATTGCCAGATTTAAAATCTAACTCAGGTGATCCCCGATGCTATTGCAGGGTATATTTCCTCCCATAACCACGCCCTTCTATGCGGATGGCCGGGTCTATTTCAAAAAGCTGGAATCGAACGTGGAGCGCTATTCACGCAGCCCGGTTTCCGGGTTGGTCGTGCTCGGGTCCACTGGGGAGGCCATTCTGCTGAGCGAGCAGGAGCGCCGCGACGTATTGCGGAGCGCGCGCCAGGCAGCGTCCCCCGAAAAGGTGTTGCTTGCCGGTACGGGCTGCGAATCGGCCCTCGAAACTCTGCGCTTGACGGAGTATGCCGCCGAATTGGGCTACGACGTGGCTATGGTGCGCACGCCCCATTACTACAAAGCGCAGATCGAGCAGCCGCAGAACATGCTCGCGTTCTATCGTTTTGTCGCCGACCGCTCCCCCCTCCCCGTCCTCCTCTATAACTTCCCGCAGGCTACGGCGTACGACATTCCCGCGGACGTGGTCGTCGCGCTCGCCGCCCATCCCAACGTGATCGGCCTCAAAGAGGCCAACGCTTCGCTCGATAAGCTGCGCCTCATGGTCGAAGGCGCCGCCCACGTGCGGCGGACGGTGCAGGTGACGGATACCTTCCAGGCGGTTACTCCGCGCATGGTGCAGGCCGCCGCCGAAGGCGGCTTGAAAGTGCGCGGGAAAGAGGTTGGCTTTCAGATTCTTGTAGGCTCCGCCAACCGCTTTTTTGACCTGCTTCAGGCCGGCGCGGTGGGCGGTATTCTCTCCTTCGCCGATGCCGCGCCCACCGCCATGTATGAAATCTATGCCGCCTGGAAGGAGGGCGGCCAGGAACTGGCGGAGGAGAAACAGAAGCGCCTGGCCCTTGCCGCCGCCCGCGTCGGCGGCGATTTGGGCATTCCCGGCGTAAAGTATGCTTGCGATCTGAACGGATATTACGGCGGACCGGTGCGCCTCCCCTTGCTGCCCCTCACTGCCGAAGTTCGCGCGGAAGTCGAGCAACTCATGGCGAGTGTTCCCAACTGACTCCAATTTCAAATTTGAAATTTAAAATTTGAAATTTGAAATCGCTGTACGCTCAGTTTCTTCCTCCTTTCATTTTGGCGGTAAACTGCAATCTATATGGAGTTCATCGATCTGAAGAAACAGTACCGGCTCTTGAAACCGGCCATCGGCCGGCGCCTGCAAGCGGTGCTGGATCACGGGCAGTTTATTCTGGGGCCCGAGGTGGCAGAGCTGGAAGCGCGCTTGGCGGAGTACACCGGCGCGCGCTATGCCATTACTTGTTCCAGCGGCACCGATGCGCTTCTGCTGGCGCTGATGGCGTTGTGCGTAGGGCCGGGCGCCGAGGTGGTTACTACTCCATTCAGCTTCATTGCCACCGCGGAGGCGATTGCCCTCTTGGGCGCCGTGCCGGTATTTGCCGATATCGACGCGCGCACCTATAACCTCGACCCGGCGCGTCTGCCGGCTGCGCTGAATGCCAGAACCAAAGCCATCCTGGCGGTCTCGCTCTACGGCCAGTGCGCTGATATCGACGCCATCAGCCAGGTTGCCGCGGGGCATGGCATACCCGTCATTGAGGATGCCGCCCAGAGCTTCGGCGCCACCTACCACGGCCGGCGCTCCTGCGCCCTTTCCCTGATTGGTTGCACCAGCTTCTTTCCTTCCAAGCCGCTGGGATGTTATGGCGATGGCGGCGCCTGTTTCACTGACGATCCCGGCGTGGCCGAAAAAATCAGGCAGCTTCGCGTGCACGGCCAGGACCGCCGTTATCATCATCCCCTGCTGGGCATCAACGGGCGGCTCGATACTTTGCAAGCCGCGGTTTTGCTGGCGAAGCTGGAGGTGTTTCCCCAGGAGCTGGAGGCACGGCAGCGGGCGGCCGCGCGTTACGATCAACTGCTGGCCGGCGCCGTGGCCACGCCCTATATCGCGCCTCACTGTGCCTCGGCTTACGCGCAATATACCGTCCAATTTGATCACCGGGATGCGCTGGCCGCGCAATTGAAGCAGAAGGGAATTCCCACCGCCGTGCACTATCCGCTCCCCCTGCACCGCCAGCCGGTCTTCGCTTCGCTGGCCTTGCCGGAAGGCTCGTATCCGGTGGCGGAGGCCGCGGCCCGCCGGGTGCTCAGCTTGCCCATGCATCCCTATCTCAGCGAGGCGGATCAGCGTGAAGTGGCGGCGGCTATCTGCGATGCGGTACGTCCGGCGAAAACCGGCCGCTAACTGCCGCTTGCCGGCTTGGCGCTGCCGGCGGATTGCCGGCTGATCTTTTGCAGCCACTGCCAGGCGCTGGCCACCATGTCGTGCAGCGAGCGTTTGGCCTTCCAGCCAAGCAACTGCTCCGCCTTTGCGGGATTCGCGATCAACTGCGGCGAATCGCCTGCGCGGCGTGGGCACTGCTGCACCGGCAAGGGTTTTCCCGTGACCTTCTCCACCTCCGCCAGCACCTGCCGGTTCGAATAGCCTCTCCCGGTGCCCAGGTTCAGCGCCAGGGATTGTCCGTGGGCCGCCAGGTATTCCAAGGCCACCACGTGCGCTTCGCAGAGGTCTTCCACATGGATGTAATCCCGCACGCAGGTGCCATCGGGCGTGGGATAATCGTCGCCAAACAGTTCCAGTTCCGGCCTCAGTCCGGCCGCCGCCATGAGGGCGTTGGGAATCAGATGGGTTTCGGGATCGTGCCATTCCCCGGTTTCGGCGCCGGCGTCGGCGCCGGCGGCGTTGAAGTAGCGCAAGGCGGCAAAGTGCAGGCCGTACGCTGCGCTATAGGCTCTTAGCGCATCCTCTACCAGTAATTTCGTGATGCCGTAAGGGTTGCCGGGCTGCAGCGGCGCTTCCTCCGGAATGGGAACCTCTCGCGGGTTACCGTACACCGCCGCGGTGGAAGAAAAAATAAAGTGCCGGATCCCGGCATCGATGGTGGAATCCAGCAGGCTCAAGGCGCGCCGCACATTATTCTCGAAGTAGAGGCGCGGATTGACTACCGATTCTCCCACACTGATGAAAGCGGCGAAGTGCATCACCGCATCCACGCCCTGCAAGGCGCGCTGCATGGCCTTCCGGTCGCCGATGCTGCCGCGCACCACCTCGAATCCCCGCACCGCGAACTCGTGTCCGGTGGAGAAATTGTCGTAAACCACCACCTCATGCCCGCCCTGCCGCAGCGCTCGAATGGCGTGGCTGCCGATATAACCTGCACCGCCCGCGACCAGTACCTTCATGCCCCTAGAGTAACAGAGCGAACCTTTGCGGATTTGTAATTGGTAACGGTACTGTGTACTTTACGCAAGGCCCTTAATTTTCCTTCTGGCCTTAGCCTGCTATGTTTTGTTCAATCCTGAAATGAAGGGTTCGGTGATCGAAAATTCCCGAATCCCTAGTCAGGTAGAGATTGCCAAAAACATCTCCATAAGTAGCCCACGCCACAAATCGCAAAGGGGTCTGTCCTCGGCAAATCTCATTAAACATGGTTTCCGTCAGGACTTCATTAAACTTCTGGAACGAAATGGATCGTTCTTGCCCAGGCCCGAGAACCATAGGCGGAATTGGGGGGTCGGTGGGCTTTATGGTTCGCATATTGGGAATAATGATTTC
>Ga0326728_10002196_pt1 | contig 66011 bp, 51 predicted proteins | sample MB3enrmetagenome_FD_207602 | JGI IMG/M metagenome (GOLD analysis project Ga0326728, IMG submission 207602) | Lab enriched peat soil microbial communities from McLean, Ithaca, NY, United States - MB31MN | ecosystem: Environmental > Terrestrial > Soil > Wetlands > Peat | place: USA: New York...
TCCACTAGCCGAACCGCCTCTTGCTTGAACTCAAGCGTGTATCGTCCCCGCGTTGCCTTCGTCATCTTCGCTACCCTTTCGCATTAGAACAGCTTGCTAAGGGATACGTTTTGCGCGGGCAAGGTCATACAGTGGTTTTCTGGGTTACATAAGGGCCTAGTTGTTTAGTCCCGGCATTTGGTGGGTTGGATCGAGGGTAAATCTGTGCGGCTCTTTTTGCCAGCATTTGCAGATGAATTCGTAGGCGGTGAGGCCGCCGAGAGTCTTGAGTCGTTTGGCGAAGTTGTAGGCAGCGACGAAGTCACTTAGGTAAGTGCGTAGTTGATGATGACTGTCGTAGTGGTAGCGCTGCACGGTGGCTTCTTTGATGGTTCGGTTCATGCGCTCGACCTAGCCGTTCGTCCAGGGATGGTTGGGCTTGGTAAGCCGGTGATCGATGCCATGTAAAAGACAGACCCTGTCAAAGGGGTGACCACGAAAACGGGCGGTTGGCCCTCTGCGGTTCTTGGGCAGGTCGGCGAACTGGATGCCGTTGTCGGTCAACACGGTGTGGATGCAATAAGGGACCGACGCAACCAGCGATTCCAGGAAGGCGGCGGCAGCTCGCATGTCGGCGCGTTTGACCAACTCCACGAGGGCGAATTTCGAGGTGCGGTCGATAGCCACGAAGAGATAGAGTTTTCCTTCAGCAGTGCGTACTTCGGCCAAGTCGATGTGGAAATAGCCGATCGGGTAGCGTTCGAACTCTTTCCTGCTAGGTTTGTTGCCCTCCACTTCAGGCAACCGGCTGATACCATGCCGTTCCAGACAGCGATGCAACGAAGAGCGGGTCAGGCGAGGGATCGTTGCCTGCAAAGCATAGAGGCAATCATCGAGAGGCAACAGAGTGTGCTTTCGAAAGGCTACGATGATTGCCTCCTGCTCGACCGTGAGCACACTGGAATGAGGAGATTTCGGCCCTGTAGGAAGGTCAGCCACTGAGCAGCGCTTCCTCCACTTGGCCACCGTCTTCGGATTGATCCCATGCCGGCGAGCCGCGTCCTCAGGCTCTCTTGACTATGTTGTATCGCTCGACGGACCGCCTCTGTCGTGGTGGCGCCCCGGTGTAGAACCTGCCCCATAGTGCCTCCTTCCAGCCTCTGGATAAGAATGCCCCATCAAATGCCGGGATTAAACACCTAGTCCCTTCTTCGGCACCAGACTCGTCGTAACAGGTCACGTAGAAAAAACCTCCACCCGTGATTCCCCACCCGTGATTGGCCCGTTTTGCGCGTATTTCTCCGTATTTTGACGGCCCTCAACGCTTTGTAAGTAGTTGCAAGTACTGGTCATTTACGCCCTGAAAAGGCCGGCGTCTGCCTCCCCCGGCCACCGCTCCTTGCCGAACAAGGTTGTTTCTGCCGTTTTCAACTGGCGGACCTCGGTTGGCGCAATCCTGATGATTGCTCCCAGAAACGCCGTAGGCTCCGGAGATGTGCCATCCAACCTCATCCGCTAAAAGGCTGGCGAAGTGCCGATAAAGGGTTACTGATCCGGCATCAGCCAGCCCCGGGCCGTTTGATCGCGAGTTTCTCGATGTTGCGGTCGGCTGGTGAGCAAGAGGTGTGCTGGGAATGTGGAGGCCCCTCAGGCGGAAAGCAGTCGGCAAGGATGCTGCATTGAGGCCGGCCCTCCACCGCGGAAGTTCTGACCTCGCGAGGACCACTTGAGGGCGGTTGGCAGTCCAGTCTAATCGCCTGGTCCACCCGTGTTTAATGCTCGTAGAAGCCTTTTGAAACACTGAAAGCTGGAGTGCCATTGGGTGAGCTGTGTAAGCGCCCACAGGGCCGACATTTGCCAGCTTTGCCACCCCCAAACGTCAAGCAGCAGACTCGGGTGAAGACAGCAGGGAATGGCATTCTTCCCTGAGTTTTCAGGGATAGGATCCGGCGAGGCAGCCGGTACCCAGAGTGCGGTTTCAGATGGCCCGCTTGCTCACCGGGGTCCGTCTGTGCCTTACCCGGGCCGCCGTCTTTGATGTTAGAGCTCTGCTCCAGCCGTATCCTTCCCTCGGTCGGCGATTGTGGCCTTGGGACTCTGCCCTGGCCAATTCATAGGGCTGCAACCGCTGCCTTGGCGCCCGGCTTCTTCAAGGCGAACCATCCCGTCATCCGTAATTGCCAGCCGAGGGTTTGGCGGCCCAGGACTGCTTCTAGCTGGTGCGGATGGCTACACTTCTCAGCGAACTATTCCAATGGTCTAAGGGTTTTGCTGGATAGTGATCGGGTTCGATCGATGCGACGCTCGTCACAAAAGCCAGCCGGTGCAGTGTGTATGCTGCCATTGGGTCAAAAGGGGGCCCACCGGCAATCCGGCTCTCGCAGGGATTGCACAACGAAGATGCACTATCAACCAATTCGTGAAAAGCCACTCGTGGGAATTTCACTAGTGGGCTCTCAAGATCGAATCACCCGCCCAAATTCGAGCGGGAAAATCAACGCGTTGCCAGCCGATCAAGATGTCATGACCCTGAAAGAGGCCGCCGAGTTCTTTAAATGCAACCCGGCTACCTTAAAGCGAAGGGCCGATGCATTACACATCCCGTACAGGCGACTCGGAAGTCTGTGGCGTTTTAGCCACAAGGCTCTCGAAGCCTGGATGGCAGATGCTGATAATGAGAAAGCAGCTTGATTGCAAGCACACCAACAAAGGCGGTGGGTTCAAACCCACCGCCTTTTCTATGCCAGGCTTATTTCTTATTTGTGGAGCATGTCCTTTGGGACCAATTGCCGTGCCACCTTGTTGTGCGCCCTGCGCATGTCGGCAAATGGAGTCTGCCCGTATTCCATGGCCATGTCGATACCGGAGTGACGGAGCAAATCCTTTTGGGTGCTGGCCGAGACACCAGCACCGCCCAACCAAGACCGACATGCGTGGCGAAGCGCATGCCATCCGACGTTGCCTAGGCCGAGCTTCTCGGCTGTGGGCTTGAGATAACTATTGAGCAGCATGGACGCGCTGCGAGGGCCGCCGGTGCGGGGAGACGGGAACAGCCATTCACTTTTCGGTCCTTTGGACTGCCAATTTCTAAGCACGGTTATTAGTCCCTCATCCAATGGCAGAGCTGCTTCTGACGATACCGTCTTGGTCAGACCTAATTTCCCACGCGTGAACTTGCGCTGGATAGTGATCTCTTTTCTTTTCCAATCAATGTCGCTCCATTGCAGCGCCACCAGCTCGCTGACGCGTAATCCCAGATCGGCTGCCACCAGCGTCATGATGTTGTGCGGCTCCGGAAGGGCCCGGACCAACTTCTGGAACTCTTTGATCGTGACTTGCACGATTCTTTTCTTCCGTTTGGTGGTTCCTTTGAGCTTCACGAGCGACATTGGGTTGCGTTCGATAGCGGGAATAAATTCGTGAAGAGCAGCCAGTTCAAAGCACTGGCTCAACACTGACCGAATCGACGCCTTGGTCGTAGGCGCCAGTTTCAATTCGTTGAGCCACCGGGTTACGGCCAGCGCCGTCACTTCACGGATTGGCGAGTCGGCAAATCTGGGTGAGATGTAGTTCCGCAAGATGTATTCGCTGAGTTGGTTGGTGGAGTGTTCACGGCCCGGCATGTGCTCACTTTTATAGAGGTCGATGATGGTACTGAAAGCGGCGTCCACTTTCGATCGCGCGGCGTCCCGGTTCTGCTGAATAACTGCGAATTCAATCGCTTTGCGGACGTCCGACTCGTTTCGATATTCTGCTCCGCTGAACGTCATGGACTTCTGTACGCGCTTTCCGCCAATCCGCTCTGAGAACCTGACTCGCCACGCAAAGCCGTGGGAGCGTGGAATCCTGGTGATGCTACCATTTTGATAGCGTGCATTCATCAACTTCATTCCGCGCCGCCGTTCCGACCACTTGGGTAATGGAGTCATTTTATCACTCGGTGACCCAAAGTGACCCGACCGGATTGCTTGCATCGTGTAACATGTTGATTCTAAACGTGGCCCCGTAGCTCAGGTGGATAGAGCAGCAGTTTCCTAAACTGCGTGTCGGAAGTTCGAGTCTTCCCGGGGTCACCATTCTGTTGTGTGATCCAAGCTCTAGCTGCAGCCAAATCTCCTCCTTCGCATCGTGAAATTCTGTTTTTGACGCGGGGTCCCCGTTCCGGCTATAAGTGTTGATGTCATGGAAATTGATTCCATGGCATCAGTGCTGCAGCCCTATGCTGCCGCGCCACTTACCACAGCAATCGCCAGGATGCTCGGGAAGGCGGTGAAACTCCGCCACTGCCCCGCAACTGTGAGCGCACTTGCTTCGTTTCCTGCCGTTTTGGCCCATAGGGACGAAGGAGGATTTCAGCCAGGGCCTTCCGCACGATGCGGATTTGCCCTTTCAGCCACTGGAGCTGGACCGATGAGGTTCGGCTTTGGGAAGGCGGCTCAAACGCGCAAGTCAGGAGACCGGTCCTACGGCGTACGCAATTGCTTTCGCGTTCCGAGGGGAACGAAGGAGCCGTCATGCAGACTCGCGATTTCTTGCCCGCAGTTTCCTGCCGTGTGACGCGACATGCTGTCGCAGCAATTCTCTTCTTCATTATTCTTGCCACCATCAGTCATGCCGCTTCCATCCGCGGCGTGGTCACCGATACCACCGGCGCCAGGGTGACAGGCGCCAGCGTCTCGCTTGTCAGCAATGGGAAAGTGATCGCCTCATCGGTCTCCGCCGCCGATGGCAGCTTCCAGCTCACGACCGGAACCGCGGGCCGTTTCTTCCTTGTAATTACGGCCAAGAGCTTTCGTCAGTTGCAGACGCCAGATTTCTACGCCGGCTCCCTGGATTCGATCGAGCGCAATCTGGTGCTCGAGCCCGCCTGGGCGCGCGAATCCATCGTGGTGACGGCAACCGGCGTGCCCACGCCGCAGCCGCAAACCAGCGAGGCGACGACTGTGTTGTCCGCGCTTGACCTCGCACAGCGCACGGATTTCGCCGGCGTTCTGCGACTGATGCCGGGAACCGAAGTTGTGCAGGCGGGGCAAATGGGCGCGCAAACCTCACTGTTTGTCCGCGGCGGCGATTCCGACGACAATAAGATCCTTCTCGACGGGGTCGATGCCGGCGACCTGGGCAATCAGATTGACTTCGGCCCACTTTCCGCCACGGCCGTCGAGAGTGCCGAGGTCTATCGCGGGCCCGACTCGAGCCTATTTGGCGCCGGTGCTGAAACCGGCGTCGTCAGCCTGACCACCCCTCACGGCACCACCAGCTTTCCTTCCCTGCTCTTTGAGGGCGACGCCGGAAATCTCTCCACCTCGCGCGAGGAGCTGCAGGTGGGGGGCGCTCACAAGAAGCTCGATTACCTGGGCGCTTTCAGTTGGAGGCAATCCGCCAACGATCTGCCGAACGACGAGTACCACGTGGCCACTTCAGCAGCCAACCTGGGCTGGGCGCTCAACAGCAACACGCAGATTCGCGCCACGGCTCACTATGGCGTGGATGGGGTCGGAAATCCTAATGCGTGGGATTTCTACCACGTTGCCGATGACGCCACCGAGAAGGACCAGGACCTGTTCCTCAGCGCGTCGCTCGAAAACCAGACCACGCCGACCTTCCACAACGTCGTGCGCTACGGACTCACGCGCAAGCGCGAACAGGTTTCTCTCTGGTCTTTATCGGGGAATTCCGCGTCCTTCACGGACTATTGCTTCGGCCCGGGCACACTTGGCAACACCGTCACCATTACCGGCGCCAACGGCTACTCCGCCACGGGACAGGCCGTTCTCGATTGCAGCACGTTTCGCGCACAATACGTCAACAATCGCGATCAGGCCGGCTACCAGGGCGACATCACAATCACGCCGCACTTATCCGGTCTCGCCGGCTTCCAATACGAGGACGAGCGCGGCGCGCAACCGGGCAGCACTTATTACCCGCCCGTCGCGCGCACCAACTATTTCGTTCCTCTTGCGGTGCACGGCGATTTCAAGCAGCGGTTTTTCTACACGCTCGGCGGCAGCGTGGAGCATTACTCTTTGTTTGGCCTCCAAGGCTCGCCGCGCGCCGGCCTTAACTATTACTTGCTTCGCCCGCGCAACGGGATTTTCAGCGGCACGCGCATTCTGTTCAACTTCGGCAAGGCGATCCGCGAACCCAAGCTCACGGATCAGGACGATTCGCTCTACGACTTCCTGGTGAACAATGGCGCGCAATCCTCGATCCACTCGCTGCACATCGGACCGCTTGCCGCGCCCACCATGCGCACGTACGAAGGCGGCGTCGAACAGGCATTCCTGAGCCAGCATGTGGTCTTCCGCACCAGTTATTTTCATAACGAGTTTGGCAAGGAGATCGAATACGTCGGCCTGGATCTGATCCCGGAACTGGTGCCCAACCTGACGTCCGCTCAGCAGCAGCAACTCGAACAGGTCCTGCAGGCGAACTTTGCTTATGAGCTGACCATCAACTCCGAGGCCTTTCGCGCACAGGGAGTGGAGACTTCGGTCGAAAGCGGAATCGGACCCAATCTCTTTCTGCGCGGGGGCTACACCTACCTGGACGCCGTGGTGCAGCGTTCCTTCACCAACGACGATCAGGCCCTGCTCGGCCCGATTCCAACCTTCGATGGCATTCAGGTCGGCCCCTATTCGCCGCTCGAGGGAGCTCGCCCATTCCGCCGCGCGCCGCATACCGGCTACTTCACAGCCACGTATGCCGCCAAGCGCTTCACCGGCGCCTTCAGCTCCGCCTTTGCCAGCCGCTCCGACGACTCAACCTTCCTTGAGGGCGAGGATGCTTACGGCGGCAACAGTCTTCTTTTGCCCAATCGCAATCTCGATCACGGCTACGCCAAACTCGATCTGGGCGGCAGTTTCCAGGTATTTCACTGGATGGACGTCTTCGCCCAGGCTGAGAACTTGCTGAATAATCAGCACATAGCCCCCATCGGCTATCCCAGTCTTCCTTTCACTGTCCGCACCGGCCTGCGTCTGCGCTGGGGCCCGGGAAGCAGCCATTGACAGGTGTCAGGTTTCAGGGGTCAGGGGTCAGCGGGCGGCCTGAGTTTTCCGGTGCGCCAGGCCTGAAACCTGACACCTGAGACCGATTCCCTGTTTTTGCCCCCTTTTCCACAAAACCCCTGCGCAACTGTATTACTTTCACGCGGAAATCGAAGTACATTTTGCATTTCTCCCTTGGAAAACCGGGTTCGCCTGTCCTACAATGACTTCTCCTGAGATAGCTGTACCCCCGGGACTTTGCATCGAGGGGTTCTTCAGTTCGCGCCGTTTACGCGGCTGAAGCATAAGAAATTGGATGCAATCAGGCGCAGCAATCGCACGAAGAGCGATTGCGATAGGCATTTCCAAAGCCAACGCGCTGATTTGCATCCCAGGTATTTGTGTTTCCGAGAGAAATAGGAATTGCGTGAGGGCATGACAGCAGAGCTTCGATATTGTCCATCAGGAAATCGATATCTCCCACCGAATCATGGGGCGAATCCGCGGACCCATCGCGGAGCAAATCGGCAACTTCGTGTTTACGCACCGTTTGCTCGTCCTTCACATCGTCTTCATCAAGAGCTTGTACGTTTGCAAGTTGGGAACATCGCAGCATTCATGCTCGCCGAGACGCCTCTGGTGTCTCAGGTGAGTGTGAATTGTGACGATCTTTTCCCGGCGCCGGGCGCGCTAGCCACCGTGAAGCAGCATCGCACCGGCAGCGCAGCTTTTCGTTTACGTGGTTTTCTGTCGAACACAAACCATCACTTTGGAGGGCAGTTATGAGATCCCATCGAATTCGCCTGGGCCTGTTCGCCTCGGCGCTATTCATCCTCGCGTTGTGTATGAGCCCGGTCGTTCTGAATGCTCAAACCACCACCCAGGGTTCCATCGCCGGGTCGGTGCTGGATGCCTCGGGGGCAATGGTTCCAGGCGCCACGGTCAGCATTCAAAATACGGCCACGGGTTTCTCCGTGCACCTCGTTGCCGACAGCAGCGGCTACTTCAAGGCCCCGCTGCTCGAGCCGGGAAAATACACCGTTTCCATCGCATCCCCCAACTTTGCCAACTATCGCGCTGACGACGTCATCGTGATTGTCGGCCAGGTAACCTCGCTCGAGCCACGTCTCGCTGTCGCATCGTCATCGGCTGAGGTCGTGGTCACCGAGCAGGCCCCGGTGATGAATCTGGAATCGCCCGACTTCACCGATACGTTAAACCAGAATGCGATACAATCCATCCCGATCAACAATCGCCGCTGGTCGAGCCTGGCCATGTCCACGCCTGGCGTGGTTTCTGATTCGAACGGTTTTGGATTGGTCAGTATTCGCGGCATCAGCACGCTGCTCAACAACGTTGAGATCGACGGCGCCGACGACAACCAGGCCTTCTTCTCTGAGGAACGCGGCCGTACGCGCGAGGCGTATTCCACCTCCGGCAATGCCGTTCGCGAATTCGCCGTCAATACCGGCGTCTACTCGGCTGAATACGGCCGCGCCGCCGGTGGCGTCATCACCTCTGTCACCAAGAGCGGCACCAACCAACTCCACGGGCAAGCGTACTTCTACGATCGTGAAAGCAACTGGTACGCGTACAACGATTACACCACGATCGCGCAAGCCATTAACGGCGTGAGTACACAGGTGCACATCAAGCCCGAGGACCTGCGCAAGATCTACGGCTTCACCGCCGGCGGCGCTTTGATCAAGGACAAGCTCTTCTGGATTTACACCTACGATCAGCACACGCACGTATTTCCTGAGGTGGGCATTCCGGTGAACCCGGCATTTTTCAATGTCCTTCCGCTTACCGCGCTGCCCACCGGTGCAGTCTGCAACCTGACACCGGCAACGCCGGAGGCGGCAGGCAACGGCTACCTGAGCGGAGACACTTCGAGTTCGACGCAAAAAACCTTGGACGAAGAGGCCTGCACATTAGCGGCGCGCCAGGGAATCACCTACGCTCAGGCCGCTACCGATTGGGCTTCGCTCATCAATGGTGGCTCACTCGCCACCGGTGGTTCGGACCTGGGCCTGAACTCCGCCCTCGGCCCGGTGTCACGCTTCGGTTATCAGGAGATCAACACTCCCAAGATCGACTGGCAGATCACACCCAGGGAGCATTGGAGCGTGCTCTACCATCGCCTGCGCTGGGATTCGCCCGGCGGAGTGCAAACCGGAGCTGCGGTGAACTACGCCCGGGATACTGACGGCAACGACTTTGTCAAACTGGATTACGGTTTGACCAAGCTCACCAGTCTCATCTCTACCAGCATCAGCAATGAGCTCCTCTATCAGTATGGACGCGAGCTCGATGATGAAGGCCAGCAGCCCTTCACGCCTTACACGCTTGCCGACATCAACAACAAGAGCGGCAACATTCCAGAAGTCTTAGTCGCGGACTCGTCCTCCGGCTGGGGTTTTGCAGCCGGTTCGCCGTACTACTCTTACCGCACCGCCTATCCTCTGGAGAAGAAATGGCAGGTGGGGGACACCCTTTATTGGAATAAGGGCAACCACAGTTTTAAGTTCGGTGTGGATGCAGTTCACAACTACGACTTCCAAAACAACCTGTACGAAAGCAACGGCGAGTATAGCTACCAGTATCTGGGGCCCTACTTCAACGACCTGCTCGATTTCAAGAACGGCGTAACCCCGACCGCGAGCAAGACCGCCGCCAACTACGGCTGCGACTCGAACTACACAGAGTACGCAACTTCCGCAACCAGCACCGTTGTCAGCGGTTATCCCTGCTACGCTGATTTCTACCAGGGGTTCGGAACACCGACCTTTGGGCTCAACACGATGGATACCGGGGTGTTTGCTCAGGACAACTGGAAGTTTTCGCCTCGGCTGACCCTGGAACTTGGCCTGCGCTGGGACCACGAGAACCTGCCCTCTCCCAGTTCCACCTTTACAACTGCCACCGGCAGCTTCACTCCGTACAATGGCCTCACCAATCATCCCACCCAGTGGTCGAATTTCGGACCCCGCGTCGGGTTCTCGTATGACGTCTTCGGGCAAGGCAAAACGGTGTTGCGCGGCGGTTGGGGCATGTATTTCGGCCGCATCACCAACGGCAACATCCTCGAGGTCCTGTTCGACAGCGGCAGCCCGGCTGCGCAGACCGCGCCCACTTTCTTCAACGCGCCCACTTCTTCGGTGGCCGAAGGCCCGCAATATCCGAGTATCTTCGCCAGCGGAAGCAGCACTTCCAAGCCAAGCTCCTACTTCTTCTCTCCAACGCTGAAACTGCCCGAAGTGCAGGAGTACGATCTGCAGATACAGCAGGCCATAGGCAGAGAGACCTATTTTTCGGTGAGCTATCTGGGATCGCTGGGCCGCGATTTGCCCAACTTCCTTAACGTCAACATCGTGCCTTGCACGGCTTCGACAACCGCTTGCGAGTCCAAAACGATCACGGTTTCCGATGCCTCGGGCAAGGGCCCCTTGCCGGTTGGCTCCATGACCATCAACAACATCTACACCAGCTATGGCAATACGGGCCTTCTGGGTCCCAACGCCGTAAACTTCACCTCGATCACCGAGATGGTCAGCAACGTCAATTCGAACTACAACGCGCTCGTCGGCGAGGTTATGAATCGCTCGCTCAAGAGTATTGTGTTCGACGCCAACTACACCTGGTCTCATGCACTCGACTTCGCGCAGAACGCTCTGACCGAGGGCACCACCGAGTCCTGGTATGACCCGTACGGCAACTACCGCTCGAACTATGGGAATTCCAACTTCAATGTCCCCAACCGGTTCGTAGGTTACGTGCTCTACAACTTACCGGGCGTTAACCCTGGAAACGCGTTGAAATGGATCACCAACGGCTGGAGTCTCAACGACAGCTTCTCGATGCAGAACGGATTACCTTACACAGGAGCCTGGAGCGGCAAGCTCAGCGGCGCCTTGGGAAGCTACTTCAACGGCGCAGGCGGCATAGGGATCATTCCAGGCTACGTCGGGGTGAACACCTTCAAGTACCCGCGGCACATCGTCGACGACGCTCGGCTGCAGAAGGAATTCAGCTTCGAACGCTACATCCAGAGCGTTCAACTGTTGGTCAACGTCTTTAACGTCGCCAACCACCAGAATGTCACCGCACTTGGCACAACCGCCTACACCTTGTCAGGATCCACGCTGACTTACCTAGGCCAGGGATCGGCGAATCCGTCGAGCAATACGCTAGGCGTACCCACCAACTCCAACTCGGCCGGCTTCCTGTTCACACCGCGTCAAGTGGAAATCGCTGCCCGCATCAACTTCTGATGGGGACGTAAAGAACGCACCAAGGCGCGGCGGCTTCGGCCGCCGCGCTTTTTTGTCTCTGGTTGCCGGGAGCGCACTCTGCCCAGCCAGATGCTGGCCGTATGCGTCTGAAAACAAGAATTTTATTTACTTAAAGTAATTTTGATTACATGAATGTGATATTACTTTCGATAGGGAAACGGTCCGCTTCCTGTTGAAATTGTGATGGCTTTCTCGTTAGATTGAATCACTCCCTTGATCGATTTTGGGGATTCCGTACTTAATGGAGCTCCGAGGTGCCAAATGGTTTGTCCGAAGTGCCAATCAGCCGCTCTTACCGTTGTTCCGGCGGAAGTCCGGCTTTTCCGCAATAGTCCTCGCACATTAAGTCACCCCCCCATGACACCCTCCCCCGATATCCGTGTTTGCCTGGATTGCGGATGGTCAGAGTTCGTCATTCCTCGCACCTGGCTGTCCGCTGGCTGGTTACGCTCGTTGCGTCCGCAACCTGCAGCCGCAGAAGCCGGAATCGCGACGCAGCACGTGTCGAGCGCAGTCATATAGGGTAGCAATAGTCTCTTCCGGTGGCCCCGAAAAGGGGTGACGTTCGTCGCGTGCATGCAACGCCGTTGTGCAAGAGTTGCTTATGCGCAAAAAGGCCTCCAGCCGAAGCTGGAGGCCTTTTTTGCAGGTTTCAGGTTTCAGTTCTTAGTTCACAGTTCTTAGTTCACAGTGGCCAGCGCGATTGGCTGCCTTCTGTTCCCTAATCACTGGTCTTAGTACATTCCGTCCATGCCGCCGTGGCCGCCTGCCGGGGCCGCAGCCTTGGGCTCGGGCAGCTCGACCACCAGAGCCTCAGTGGTCAGCAGTAGGGCCGCGATCGAAGCCGCGTTCTGCAGCGCCGTGCGCGTCACCTTGGTGGGATCGATGACGCCCGCCTTCACCAGGTCCTCAAACTTCCCGGTCAACGCGTTGTAACCGAAGTGCGCTTCCTTCGACTCCAGCACCTTGGCCACAACCACCGCGCCCTCTTCGCCGGCATTGGCGACGATCTGGCGCAGCGGCTCTTCCAGAGCACGCAGAACGATCTGGGCGCCGGTCTTCTCGTCACCACTGAGTGTGCCGATCAGCGTCTGCACTGCTGCCATGCACCGTACCAGCGCTACGCCGCCGCCGGGAACGATGCCCTCTTCGACAGCCGCGCGGGTGGCGTGCAGCGCGTCTTCCACGCGAGCCTTCTTCTCCTTCAGCTCGGTCTCAGTAGCCGCGCCCACCTTGATGATGGCTACGCCGCCGACCAGCTTGGCCAGCCGCTCCTGCAGCTTCTCCTTGTCGTAGTCCGAGGTGGTCTTCTCAATTTGCGAGCGGATCTCCTTGACGCGACCCTCGATGTCGCTGGCCTTGCCTGCGCCGTCGACGATCGTGGTGTTGTCCTTGTCGATGGTGATGCGCTTGGCCTTGCCCAGGTCCTCGAGCTTCACGCCTTCCAGCTTGATGCCGAGGTCCTCGGTGATGGCCTTGCCGCCGGTCAGGATGGCGATGTCGCCCAGAATGGCCTTGCGGCGATCGCCGAAGCCGGGAGCCTTGACGGCCGCGACGTTCAACGTGCCACGCAGCTTGTTCACCACTAGGGTCGCCAAGGCCTCGCCCTCCACGTCCTCAGCAATGATCAGGAGCGGCTTGCCGCCGCGCGCCACCTGTTCGAGCAGGGGCAGAAGATCCTTCATGGCGCTGATCTTCTTTTCGTAGATCAGGATGTAGGGATCGTCCAGCACCGCTTCCAGGCGCTCCGCGTCGGTGACGAAGTAGGGGCTCAGATAGCCGCGGTCGAACTGCATTCCGTCCACGGTCTCGAGTCCGGTGTGCATGGTCTTCGACTCTTCGATGGTGATGACGCCGTCCTTGCCGACCACCTTGACCGCCTCAGCGATGATGCCGCCGATTTCTTCGTCGCCGTTGGCCGAGATGGTGCCCACCTGGGCCACTGATCCCTCGTTCACCGGCTTCGACAGCTTGCTCAGTGCGCCATCCTGGTTCCACTTGCCGTCTTTGTCGCTGGTACCGATGATCGCGATAACAGCCTTTTCGATGCCGCGCTTCAGGGCCGTCGGGTTTGCGCCCGCAGCCACCGTCTTCACGCCATCGCGGAAGATGGACTGTGCCAGAACCGTCGCAGTCGTGGTTCCGTCGCCGGCCACGTCGCTGGTTTTCGAGGCGACTTCCTTCACCAGCTGAGCGCCGACGTTCTCCATCGGATCCTTCAGCTCGATCTCTTTTGCCACCGTCACGCCGTCCTTGGTGATGGTGGGCGAGCCAAACTTCTTTTCGATTACAACGTTCCGGCCCTTGGGCCCGAGCGTCGCCTTCACGGCGTCTGCCAGCGTGTTCACACCGCGCAGAATCGCCTGACGGGAATCCTCACCGTGCAGAATTTGCTTTGCCATTGCCTAAACTCTCCTTATTCAGTTGTCAGCCATCAGTTGTCAGTTGTCAGTTTCTCCGTCTCCTCGTCAGCGATCACAGCACTTCACGCAATGGACCTGCTGACAACTGAGAACTGAAAACTGACAACTTGCGCCGTAGCGCGATTTACTTCTTCAAAATGCCGAGAACTTCTTCCTCGCGCATGATCAGAAACTCTTCGCCGTCGATCTTGATCTCGTTGCCGGAGTACTTGCCGAAGAGCACGCGGTCCCCCGCCTTCACGTCCAGCGGAAATACTTTGCCTTCGTCGTTCGACTTGCCCTTGCCCACGGAGATCACTTCTCCCTCCTGGGGTTTTTCCTTGGCGCTGTCGGGGATGATGATACCCCCACGGATGGTTTCGGTCTCTTCCACCCGGCGCACCAAAATACGGTCATGGAGCGGGGTGAACGTGGTCGTTACAGATGTTGCTGCCATTGCTTCGCTTCTCCTTCCCGCGCGGCCGGACGCTGCCCGGCCCACAGGCTTTGGTGATGAAAAACAAAAAACTTTGTGAGATTGCGAAATGCGATCCGCCTAGACGACCAGCGGCACAGTTCAGCACTTCTACCGTTAGGTTGCTAGCACTCTCGCCTTTCAATTGCTAAAGATAGGCAAGGATTTGGTGTTTGTCAAGCGGAAAATGATTAAAATTTGAGTGACTTTGACTCATATAGTATGCCATCGTCTGCGGCATATGCAGTTTACCGGCTCCGCAGCCATTCCGCGAGCACCAACGCCTCATTCACGAGGAAAAGCGCTCCAAAGATGGTCTTGTTGTGCCGGGCCAGCCAGTTCGGCATGTAAATATCGAAGTTTGGCGACCGGTCGGCTGTGTATTTCGCTGCCAGATCCGTCATTGGGCATCTCCAGCCATTTGCAAGGAGCACAGCTCCTTCGACGAGAATCACGGCCGAAAGGATCGCCGTCCAGCCAAAGGCGCCATGCCCGGCAAGCAGTGGCAACACCACAATGGCTCCCGCTAGAAGAGCCCAGACCACGGTGTGCAGCACCTTGATTGCGGTCAGCATCCCGGTTTCGTCCTCACTTACCTTCCCCCGCATCGCGCGCCGCTCGCCTGCACTGTTCCCGGGACCTGCCCTGGCAAAGTGTAACCGATCTGAGGCTTCCCGCTTCGCCCCACACCTTGGAACGCGATAAAATGTCAGCATGTTCCATCGTTCGAATCTTTGGATTAACGCTCTCGTGGCCGGCATTGGCCTTTCTGCATGTTCGCTCGCTCTGTGTGCCCAGAATGACAACTACCACGGGCGAAAATACAAGGCGCCGCCGCCCTCCGCGCATATTGAAGTCACGGTGCTGAAGGACTACAACGGCAAGCCCCTCAACTCGGCTCACGTCATCTTCCATCCCACCGAAGGTGAAAGGGACAAGGGATCTCTTGAGGTGAAGACGAACGAGGATGGCAAGGCAATCATCGATGTGATTCCGATCGGCGACACCGTGACGCTGCAGGTGATTGCCGACGGCTACCAGACCTACGGCCAGAGCTACAAGATCGACAAGGCTGAGATGACGATGGAAGTGCGCCTGAAGCGGCCGGGAGGCCAGTACTCCATCTACAAGAACTCCGGCTCCAACTCCAATTCGGGGAGCGGTTCCGGCGGTTCTTCGAACTCCTCCCCCAACGCGGCCCCGCCTGCCTCTGGAGACAAATCCTCCGGTTCCAGCGGCCAGCCCAACGCGAGTCAGCCTCCACCGCCGCCCAAGTAACCCGCAAAGCGTTACGTGTTTGGTATCGCACCCGGAGAACTGCCTTCACCTGTTGGCCCGCATCGGGCATGGGCTCTGCTATGGCCATTGAACCTCTTGCCGGCAAGACCGCCTTCGTGACCGGAGGAGCGCGACGCATCGGCCGCGCCATTGCCCTCGCGCTGGCGGAGGCCGGAGCCGATGTAGCCATCTCCTACCGCACCTCACATGCTGAAGCTGCTCAAACTGCGGCCGAAATTGCGACTCACGGCCGCCGCGCGGCCGTCGTCGAGTGCGATGTCCGCTCCGAGCCGTCAGTACGCGCGGCCGTCGCCGCCGTGGTTGCTGAGTTCGGCCGTCTCGAACTGCTCGTGAACAACGCCGCCGTTTTCGCTTCAGCGGCCCTGGAGAGCCTTACGCTCGAGCAGTGGGACGCGGTCTTTGAGACTAATGCCCGCGGCCCGTTTCTGGTTGCCCGCGAGGCTCTGCCTCATCTGCGCGCTGCAAACGGCCGGATCGTCAACATTGGCTCGCTCGGTGGCCTCCATCCCTGGGCCGGCCACGCCCACTATTGTGCTTCCAAGGCCGCCCTGCACATGCTCACGCAAACCATGGCCAAGGCCTTCGCGCCCGAGGTCAGCGTCAACTGCGTCGCTCCCGGATGGATTGCCTTTCCCGAAGCAGACGCTCATTCGCCTGCGCCGGAAGCTCAGTTCTCGCAGGCTCCCGATCGCGGCCAATCCGTACGCTTCGCCGCCAAAACGCCCATGGGCTGCAATGGTTCAGCCGACGATGTGGCTCAGGCCGTGCTTTTTTTCGCAACAGGCCCGCACTTCATCACCGGCCAGACGCTGGCTGTCGACGGCGGTTTGGGACTGTCCTAGGCACGGTATGCACGGCGCAGATTAGCCCTGCGTTTCAACGTGGGGAAGCCGACTCACCTGGCAATGGATTCCCACAGGGGCGATCAACGATCGATTCGCCCGAACATCTCTCTTGCAGTCCACTTCAGTTGCTCGCTTGGACCGTCTTGTCCGCACTCGGTGGCCTCAATCCTCGCACCAGGATCCAGATAGCGATCGCCACTTCAGAGAAGAACACCGGCATTTCGTACCAGTTCACCGAGACGATGGCTCCGAAGTTGCGGTCGACGAGGTAGGCGAACGCGCAGATGCCCTCGAATAGCGCTGACAGGATACAAAAAACCGCCAGTACTCGCGGAACATAGCGCGATTTGAAGAACAGATAGCTGAAGAGGAGGGACCCAATCGCATAAAACGTCAACCCGATGTAATAAGCGTCCCAGCCGGAGGCGAGTTGCAATCCCGCCAGGACCAGAAGGCGTTCCGGCTCGAACACCTGCAGGTAGCCCCCGCTCCGCATGATGCGCAGTGCGTCGAAAAGGTCGATCAACTCGATGAACCACATTACGGCATACAGCAGCCTGGCGAATGCCGCGAAGAGAGTCAGACCGCGGCCGATCGGCCTGAAGATGACGCAGAGTGCAGCCATTACGACGATCGTGCCGATGCCGTAGACGACGGCCAAGGCAATGTAGATGTGGACGAGCGGTTCATGCGCGATGAAGTTGCGTGCCGTCGCCGCTTCGTCGCCCCAAACTAAAAACGGGCCGTAGAAGCGAGAGAAAGCAATCGTAATCACGACGTATAGCAGCAGGGTTGTGATGGCAAAGACCCGGGCAGCATGGCGTTGCGAGCGGTCGATCATAGGTTCTCCCTTTCCCTCGCACACATGAACCAGTGCGCGGGTTCACCTGTTTGCCGGAATACCCTGGGGGATACGAGGACAGCGACCCGATGGTTCCGCGTCTGTCCTCTTCTTTGCTCCCGGTCCGCACTTCATCACCGGCCAGACGCTGGCTATCGACGGCGGCCTCGGCCTCTCCTGAACCCGCATCCATCCGCCAAGCTGACCTGCTGACTCGCTGACCTGCTACCTTCCGAACAATCGGCTCCAGAATCCCCGCGCGCGCGATTCTGCGCCATCTGCTCCCTCTGAAGCGCCCTTCGTCGCGCGTCCGCGCAGCGGTCTTTCCATCTCCGGCGCGCCAGCAAACCGCAATGGCTCAAGCTCCCACAGCCCTTTGGGCGCCGGTTGCTCAGGCCACGCCGCACCCTCCACGGCCACCTGCGGATTGGTTACGAACAGCCGTCGCGCGGTCTCCTCGCCGGCGCGGTTCGCCACGTACTCATAGGCGCGCTTCAAATGGGGTGGGCGCTTCACGAGATGGTGCGCATCGGACGCCACAAAATGAATCCAGTCCCGCTGCAGAAATTCGTTGGCTAACGCCTCTTCCCGCTTGCCAAATCGTCCATAGAGCGATCCTGCGGTGACCTGGATCAGGCAACCAGCGCGCATCCACTCAGCTACCAGCTCGGGCCGGCGCAGCACCGCCGGATAGCGCTCCGGATGGGTAACGATCAGCGTGTACCCAACCGACTGCAGCCGGAACAGCGCCTCTGAAATGCTGGGCGGAATCACGTACGTGGGGAACTCAATAAGCAGGTAACCTTTCCCGTCGATCGAGTAGCGGAACGGATGCATGGCCGCATCCAGAATGTTCTCTGCCATCAGGTGGAAGTCACAGGCCAGACTCAGCTCCATGATGCCTGTTAGCCGTTCGCGCAGCTCGGTAAAGCGCTCCGCGATGAGCGAAGCGTTGTAGGGAAAGATGTCGCTCGCGTGCGGCGTGCACACGATCCGAGTCACTCCCTCATCGGCTGCTTCCTGCGCCATCTGGAGCGAACTCTCCAGATCCGGCGACCCGTCGTCCACCCCGTAAATCAGGTGATGATGAATGTCGATCATTGCCTTGCTTCTATCGATAGACCCTCGGACGCGATCTCCGGTTGCCTCGTTCACTTCCTAAATGGCTGTCTTCGCCAGCGCTTCCATCATCGAGGCAAAGATTCCCCATCCGTCCGCCGAGCCCAGCAGCGCTTCGCTCGACCGGTCGGGATGCGGCATCACCCCCAGCACATTGCGTCCTTCGTTCAGGATGCCTGCTATGTTGGCGAGCGATCCATTGGGATTTGCCTCCGCCGTGATCTCGCCTTTGGGTGTTGCGTAGCGGAAGGCAATGCGGTCCTCGCGCTCCAACCGCTTGAGCTCCTCGGGCTCGCAAAAGTAATTCCCTTCCATGTGGCCGATGGGAATCTCGAGCACATCGCCCTTCTTCAGCTGATTGGTAAATGGACTGTTCGTGGTTTCAACGCGCAGGTGCACTGGTTTGCAGATGTACTTGAGGCCCGCGTTGCGCATCAATGCGCCCGGCAGCAAGCCCGACTCGGTGAGGATCTGGAAGCCATTGCAGATTCCCAGCACCAGCCCGCCATCCGCGGCAAACCGCTTCACGGCCTGCATCACCGGCGAAAAATGCGCTATGGCGCCTGTGCGCAGGTAATCGCCGTAGGCAAACCCGCCCGGGACCAGCACTGCATCCACGCCCTGCAAATCCTCCGAGTCGTGCCAAAGGAACGTCACCGGCTGATGCGCGATTTCGGCGATTACGTTGTAGGTATCGTGGTCGCAGTTCGATCCGGGGAAAACCAGCACTCCGAATTTCATGCTTTTAGGGTATCAGCCTGGCGCAAACCCCGAAGCGTCAGCGTTGCCAGCCAGTTCGTCCCGCCAAACGCATCGGCTCCTTGAGATGCTCGATCTCAGACGCACGCGCGTCAACACCAAAACCCCGCACCTCGCACCTAAACCCACAAAACCAAATGCGTTTCCCCCGCCCCTCCTTTTGCAGATCATTTCCCTCTCCCGGCGCATACTGTTCCCATCGGCTTTCAACCAGGCCGTTACACGGCGGCTCATCCCCGCCGCGTTCGCGTTTCTGGCCACGGTTCACGGTCCACTGTCCGCTGTCCACTGTCCACTAACCACTAATCACTAATCACTGTCTCTAACCCCTTTGCTTTCTAATTCTTGGCCACAAGCCGCTCAAAATAAAACACTTATCGCAAATCGCGCCCGCCACGGCGCTGAAAACAAACGAGTTCTTTGCAGAGATGGGAGGGGGTACCCCTTTTTCCACAGGCCGAACAAAAATGGCCTGTTTAAAGGCCCAAATTCGCGCCTTTCGAACTTTTTGCACCAGGTACAGTGCAAAACGGCCCGGCGGAACCGGAGTTTTTCACATGAAAATGAAGAGTTGCTCCGCAGTCCTCGCTCCCCGTCACTCCGCAGCCGTTGCTGACACGAATCGGGAATCGGAGCCTTCCGCCAGCCACTCGGCTTGGCCCGGCTTGCGCACGGCCCAGCCGGCGATGAGGAGGCTGGGAGCAGCGGCGGGGGCGACGGAGCCGAGCGCGCCGAGCGTGGTGTGGACGACGTGCTGATCGGGTTGCGCGGCGCGAGAGACCACTGCGCAGGGCAGATCGGCGGGAAGGCCTTCGGCCAGCCATTCGGCGGCCAGCAAGGTGAGGTCGCGGCCGGGCATGTAGACGACGCGCGTGCCGGCTTTGAGCGCGGGCAAGGCCTCGCGGTTGTGCGACTGCGCGTGATGGCCGGTGGTGAAGATGACGTGCGAGGCCCACTCGCGATCGGTGAGCGAACGGCCGAGGGCCGCGGCCGCAGCAAAGGCAGCCGAGACGCCGGGAACGATCTCGTAGGGAATGCCGGCATCGTCGAGCGCGCCGATCTCTTCGGCCGCGCGGCCAAACAAGAGCGGATCGCCGCTCTTGAGGCGCACCACACTGCGGCCGGCGCGAGCGTGCTCGACCATGAGCGCGTTGATTTCTTCCTGGGTGATGGTTTTCGTGCCGCAACGTTTGCCCACATTCACAATCTCTGCCGCGGGCGCAGCGAGATCGAGAATGGCCTCAGGCACCAGGTCGTCGTGGAGCAGGACATCGGCGCTCTCGATGAGGCGCAGAGCCTTCACGGTGAGCAGTTCGGAATCGCCGGGCCCGGCGCCGACCAGAGCCACATGGCCGGCCGTGGCGCGCCTGGCTTCTTTGCCCGTCCGCGCCAGCTGGCGTGTGGAGCAGAGAGCCGAGTCGCAGATTTGGCGATGCGCGAGCTCGTGGAGGAGCAGGCGGCGCTGTTCACCGCGCGGATGCGTTGAGAGGACTTCGCGGCGCAGTTCGCCGAGCTGCGCGAGCCAGGGGCCGAGATCCTGGGGAAGCTGCTCGTCGATTTCGCGGCGCAGGCGCTGCGCGACGGCGGGACTTTCGCCGGCGGTGGAAATGGCGATCTGCAAGTCGCCGCGGCTGACCACGGAGCCGAAGAAGAAGTCGCAGTTGGGAATGTCGTCAACGCTGTTGCAAGCGATGCCGCGCGCGACGGCCTCGCGATAGACCGTGGCGTTGACTTCGGGCACATCGGTAGCGGCGATGACGATGAAGTTGCCATCGAGATCGGAGGGCTGAAACTCGCGCTGGACCCACTCAAGCTTACCCTCGGCGGCAAGTCGACGGACTTCGGGCCGGGCCTGAGGCGCGACGACGCGGAGCTTCACGCCGGTCTTGAGCAGGCTGCCGATCTTTTCGAGCGCAACGGTTCCCGCGCCGACGAGGAGGCCGGGGCGGCGGTCGAGTTTCAGAAAGATCGGCAGTAAGGTCATAACGTAGGTTTCAGGTTTCAGGTGTCAGGTTTCAGGTGTCAGGGATCAGAATCCGGCGAGCAGCCTTCCTGTTCCCTAGTCCCTATTCCCTTGGTCCCTATCTTTCTTACTCGGCGACGGCGTGCGGCACGCGGCCGGTGGGCAGGTCGCGCTCCACGGGCTCGAGATTCTCGCCGGCGAGTTGCGCGCGCAATTCGTCGTTGGAGTGGCGCGCAAACCACGAGCGCAGGCTCTCCTCGGACTCGCGCCCCAGGAGGTAATTGCGCAGCAGGCGCTCAATGGATTCGGGAACAAGCGTCGCGGGGCAGCGATACCCTACCGGCCGCGCCACGCCCGCGTACTCGCCCACGGCTCCGCCCAGGCAGAAGTAGTACGCGTCGGTCAGCTTGCCCTCGTGCTTGATTTTCTTGCCCTCGAGGCCGATGTCGGCGATCCAGTGCTGGCCGCAGCCGTTGGGGCAGCCGGTGATGTGGAGCTTGAGTTGCTGATCGAACTGCGGCAGCCGCTCCTCAAGCTCATCGACCAGCCAGCGCGTGAAACCCTTGGTTTCAGTAATCGCCAGCTTGCAAAACTCGGTGCCGGTGCAGGCAATGGCGCCGCGCCAGAAGGGCGAGGCTTCAACGTGCAGGCCGATCTGGCCCAGCTCGCGCGCCAGCTCGCCGGTGTTGGCGTAGGGCACGTCGACGATCACGAGGTTCTGCGAGACGGTGGCGCGCAGCGAGCCGCTGCCGAAGCGGTCGGCAAGATCGGCAACGGCCTCAAGCTGCTCGCCGGTCATGCGGCCGCGTAGCACGGATGCGCCTACGTAGGCCAGTCCGGGCTGGCGCTGCGGATGGATGCCCACGTGGTCGCGCAGGCTTTCGTCGGGAATGTCTTCGGGAACGGCGGGATCGAGCTTGAAGCCGATGCGCGAGTTCAGTTCGTCGAGGAAGCTCTCCGGCGTCCATCCTTCGCGCATGAAGAGGTACTTGAGGCGGGCGCGCTCGCGACTTTCGCGCAGCCCCTGCTGATCGCGAAAGATTTCCGTCACGCCGCGCACCACGCGCACGGCCTGGTCGGGGCGGATGAAGGCGTCGAGGCGCAAAGCAAGATGCGGCTCATTGGATAGGCCGCCGCCTACGCGCAACGAGTAGCCGACTTCGCCGTCGCGAACCACGGGCGTGAGGCCGATGTCGTTGATCTCAGGATAGGTGCACCACGAGGGGCAGCCGGTGGCCGAGATTTTGAACTTGCGCGGCAGGTTGTAGAACTCGGGATTCGCGGTGAGATGATGCGCGATCTCGCGCGCGATGGGCGAGGCGTCGATGAGCTCGTCGGCGGCAACGCCGGCCAGCGGACAGCCGGTGACATTGCGTACCACGTCGCCGCAGGCGCCCTTGGGCGAGAGGCCTATGGCATCGAGGGCGTCAACAACCTCAGGCAGCGACTCAATGCTGAGCCAGTGCAACTGAATGTTCTGGCGGACGGTGATGTCGGCCAGATTGCGGGCGTGTTTGCGCGTGATTCCGCCGATGGTGCGGAGCTGGCTGGCCGAAACGATGCCGTTGGGAATGCCAATGCGCATCATGAACCAGTCCGTGGCCAGCCCCTCGCCGCCCTTGCCGCCGGTGGCGCCTACGCCGTCGCCCTGGGTGTAGATGCCCCACCATTTGAAGTAAGCCGAAGCCCACTCGGGCACCACGCTGGAGCGTCCCTCGCGCGCGAACGTACGAACCTCGTCAAAGGCCTCCCAGGGATTCTTTTCGCGCTTCAGGCGTTCCATGCGCTGGGCTTTGGTTTCCTTATGCAGAATCTCGCTCATTGCCTTCCTTTGTTTGTGGTGCGGGGTCAAAACGGCTCTAAAAAAATGCCCGCGTCAGCCTTAGCTGTATCGCGGGCAATTGGGAAGCCGGACTAGATTTCTGGACTTAGACCGAGGCTGCCTGTACCACGCGCACAGCGTGCATACAGCAGCAACAACAGGTCATACCGTCCATGAAATGAATATAGACTGAAACGGTCCAATTTGGCAAGTTTGGATGTTGAACGATCTGGAAAATGCTGTAAAGAAAGCGTAAAGGCCGGGGAGCGTCCCGCAGGGGCTGAAGTCCCGGACTATTATTGAGGCGGTTGCGGCACGAGTAAACTCGTGCTCTTTCAAAACATGGAGTTTTTCGGAGCCGGGAGGTCCCAGGTACGGGGATCAGGTAAGTGGCTCTGCAGCAAGCAGTTCCGCGAGAATGCGCTGCTCGGCTTCCTGGGCGGCCCGGGATGCGGAGGGCGAGAGCTCCATGGAGATGGGCTGCCGGGGATCGATGGCGATGGCGTAGAGCACGACCTCACGCGCTCCGCCCTGCATGTAGAACACGTCGAGCAGATCTTTGACGCCGATGTCGTGCGCGGTGAGCGTGGGAGGGTAATCGCGCGAGAAGCGAGGAGTGGTGCGCGTCACGGTGCCGGGAGGGTTGCCGTCGGCCGCGGCGTCGATGAGAATGATGCGGCCGGCGTTCTGGAGCGGCTCCAGGAGGATGAAGCCGCCCGTGCCGCCGTCAAGACACTCCACGCCGGCCGGCAGCGTGTGCTTTTCGAGCGCTCGTACCACGTGCACGCCGACGCCTTCATCGCCCATGATGACGTTGCCGAGGCCGAGTACGAGCGTCTTCTTATGGTTGTTTGGGCTCTCCGTCACTCTTCGCCACCCGGTCAAACTTCCATCCACCGATGATTGAGGATACTGTACCGCGGCCCTCGATGTAGTCGTGATAGAAGCTGAGATAGATGTGAACGACGACGAACGTGACAAAGAACCACAGGAACAGGTGATGCCAGAAGCGGACGCCAAACTCGCCGCCCATTAAAGGCACAATCCACTTGAACATGCGTGGCAGCAAAGCATTGCTCATGCCGGAATAGAGCGCGAAGCCGGTGATGGTCTGGAAGCAGAAGGCCAGGAAGGTCAAGAAGTAGATGAGCGCCGCCAAGGAGTTGTGCCCGGTGGAGATCTCGCCGTGCATCTTCACCTGCAAGACGTCGGTCTTGATGACGTCAGCGATTTCCTGCTGCTGCGCCTTCGTAACAGGGAAGAAGTTGTTCCACCTGGCGTACTTGTTGCCGACGAATCCCCAGTAAATGCGGGCGGCAAAGTTAAAGACGTACACGTAGGCGGCGGCAAAGTGAATGAAGCGCACCCAGCCGAACCAGTACAACTGGTAGGCCTCGGGTGCGTAGGCAGTGCGAAACGGATGCCCGATCAGGAAGCCGGTGACGCATAGCAGGGTCAGCGCGATGGCGTTGATCCAGTGATACGCACGAACCGGAAGCTCCCAGACGTACACGCGCCGGAACTCCACCGGCGCGCTGCCGTTGGCCTGAAAAACGTCTCTTACACCAGTGCTTTGTGTACTCATCGTCATTACTCGAAGGAAACCTGGTGAAGGTGCCGTCCCTGCGGATCGTAGAGATGCACGGCGCAGGCCAGACACGGGTCAAAGGAATGGATGGTGCGAATGATCTCAACGGGCTGCTCGAGATTCGCCACCGGTGTGCCGATCAGCGAGGCCTCGAAGGAGGAGTGCTGCTGCTTGGCGTCGCGGGGCGAGCCGTTCCACGTGGTGGGTACGACGAGCTGGTAGTTTTCGATGGCGCCATTGTGAATCTTGATCCAATGCGCCAGCGATCCGCGCGGCGCCTCTTCGAGGCCCACGCCTTCGCAATCAGCAGGCCAGGTCTTGGGATCCCACTTCTCGCCGTTGAACGTGGACACATCATTGCTCTTTACGCGATCCATCAACTGGCCGAAGAACTCCTTGAGCCAGATCATGGCCAGCGCCGCATCGATGCCGCGCGCCGCGGTGCGTCCCAGGGTGCTGAAGAGCGCGTCGACAGGCACGTTGAGCTTGCCCAGCACCGCGCCCACCGTGTCCTTCACATCCGCGTGGCCAGCGGCGTAGGAAACCAGCAGACGGGCCAGCGGCCCCACTTCCATGGGGTTTTCCCTCCAGCGCGGAGTCTTGAGGAACGAGTACTTGTCGAAGCCCTCGAGGCTCTCGAATGGAGGCTTGGGTCCGGTGTACTTGATGTTGGTCTCGCCCGCCCACGGGTGTATGCCCACGCTGTCTCCGCCGTCGTAGGTGTACCAGGAGTGCGCGATGTACTCCTTGATCTCCTGCTGGTCGCGCGGATTGACGGGAAGCACGGTCGAGAGGTCGCGGTTGAGCACAGCGCCGCGCGCGTACTTGAACGCCTCGGGATGGCTGTAGCCGTTGGTCGGGAATTCGCCGTAGCAGAGATAGTTGTGCAAGCCGCCGCCGTACTTGGCCCAGTCCTTGTAGAACGAGGCCACGGCCAGCAGGTCGGGAATGTAGACCTCGTTGACGAACTCGTCAGCCTGGCTGATGAGCCGCGCCACCAGGTTCAGCCGCTCCCCGTTGATCGCGGCCACTTCGTTGACGTTGATGGAGCACGGAACGCCGCCGACAAGGTAGTTGGGGTGCGGGTTCTTGCCGCCGAAAACGGCATGGATCTTGACCACTTCCTTTTGCCACTGCAGCGCATCGAGATAGTGGGCCACTGCGATCAGGTTGACTTCCGGTGGCAACTTGTAGGCCGGATGGCCCCAATAGCCGTTGGCGAAGATGCCCATGCCGCTGGCGGCAAAGGCCTTGATCTTGTCCTGGACTTCGGAGAAATAGGAAGCCGTATTCTTGTCCCACTTGGAGAACGACGCGGCGAGCTCGGCAGCCTTCTTGGGATCGGCCTTGAGCGCGTTCACGATGTCCACCCAGTCGAGCGCGTGCAGGTGATAGAAGTGGATCACGTGATCCTGCACGTATTGCGTGGTGAGCATGATGTTGCGGATCAGCTCTGCCGTGGGCGGCACCGAGATGCCCAGCGCATCTTCTACCGAGCGCACGCTGGCCAGCGCATGCACCGTGGTGCAGACGCCGCAAACGCGCTCGGTGATGGCCCAGGCATCGCGCGGGTCGCGGCCCATGAGGATTTTCTCCAGGCCGCGCACCATGGTGCCTGCGCTGAATGCGTCGGTGATGACGCCATTTTCCACCACCGCCTCAATGCGCAGGTGGCCTTCAATGCGAGTTACGGGATCGACGACGACACGCGTTGCCATAACGGTTTACGACTCCTTTTGATCTTCAGCGTGCACTTCCGCGATCACGCTGCGCTTGCGTATGTTGGTGACCACGGCATGGGCCGCGACACCGGCCAGTGTGGCCACGCCGACTGCAGTGCCGATGGTGTCGGCCGTGCTTTCGACGCCGAAGCCGGGGAATGACGGCAGGTGCTGATAGAACGGACCGTTGTCCCAGAAGCCGGCCTCGCTGCAGCCGATGCAATTGTGGCCCGACTGGATGGGATAGCTGGTGCCCTCGTTCCACTTCACCACGGAGCAGGCGTTGTAGGTGACGGGTCCCTTGCAGCCCATCTTGTAGAGGCAATAACCCTTGCGCGCGTTCTCGTCGTCCCACGCCTCCACGAACAGCCCGGCATCGTAGTTGGGCCGGCGATAGCAGGTATCGTGAACGCGGCGACCGTAGAACTCCTTGGGCCGGCCCTGATTGTCGAGCTCCGGAACCTGCCCCAGTACGAGCAAGTGCGTTACCACGCCCATCATGACGTCCGCAATGGGCGGGCAGCCGGGCACATTGATTACCGGTTTACTCACCAGCTTGTAAATCGGCGTAGCGCCGGTCGGATTCGGCTTGGCTGCCTGCACGCAACCGTTCGAGGCGCAACTGCCCCAGGCCACGATGGCGGCTGCATCCGCGGCAACCGTCTGCAGGATCGACTCCGCAGTCTTGCCGCCCACCATGCAGTAAACACCGTCGTCCTTGGTCGGCACGGCGCCTTCCACCAGCACGATGTACTTGCGCTTGTTGTTCTGGATGGTGTCGTTCAGGTTTTTTTCCGCCTGGAAGCCCGAGGCCGCCATCAAGGTTTCGGTGTAGTTGAGCGAGAGCACATCCAGCAACGCATCCGCCACGATGGGATGCGACGCCCGGATAAATGACTCGCTGCAGCAGGTGCACTCCTGAAAGTGCATCCACACCACGGCCGGTTTTTCCTTCTTTTCGAAGGCTGAAGCAACCTGAGCCGCGCCGGTTTTACCCAGCCCGGCGACTACCGCGGCTGCGCTGCAGAATTGCAGAAAATCTCTGCGGCTGTAGCCCTTCTTCTGCATTGACTGCCAAATCGAATCACCCATGCTTCCCTCGCTCACATTACTGCACCGGCAAATCTCAGGAAAGCGTGGAGGCTATGAACAAACCCTGAGACCTGCCGGTTAATGTGACCGAAGTTACGCAGCACGAAACACGAGTGGCTGTGAGCGCCATCACACGTGTCACAAATCACATCGTTGATGTGAGCTGGGGCGAGCCGGTGATGTGGATCACGTCGTTTCAGGCACCAAATGGGTTCCATCACGCTACGGAAACGCGGGAAGGAGGCAGAGGAATCGCCGATTTTGCAAGTGAAAACTCAGGGCGTGACGGGGGCCTGAAATGCAGAGGTCTCAGGCTGGTTTCTCGACCGGCGCGGGCGCTTTTCGCGGTGCGAGGGCGGGCCGAGTGGCTGCCCAGGCGGTGAGCACAATGCCTGCCAGGACAGCTCCGGCGCTGGCCAATTGCGCATTCGATAATCCCCATAAAACCTTGGGGTTGCGGCGGATGAATTCAACCAGAAAGCGAGCCGTACCGCTCAGTATCAGGTACTGGCCCACAATGGCGCCCACGGCGTGAGGTTTCCCCAGCCGCCACCATAAATACCATCCGATCAACAGCCCTGCGCCAAGCTCATAGAGCGGGGTGGGGTAAACCGGGACGTAAACCGGCTCGAGGCCATGCGGGAAGGCCATGCCCCAGGGGTGGAAGGTCATGCCAAACAGATGGACCGGCGTGATTTCGATGCCGTAGCAGCCGTCTCCGGAGAGGAAGCACCCGATACGCCCTATGCCGTAGCCGATGGCCGCCGCCGGTGCGAACAGATCCAGTGTGCGGAGCGCCCCGATCTTCGCGTGTAAACCCTGCAGAACCAGCGCCGAGATGCCGAATACCAGTCCGCCGTACCAGGCAAATCCCGCCGTATCCCACAGCACGCGCCAGCCCTGGGTTCTGAATTCGTCCGGAGAATCGAAAACATGCCATAGCTTGGCGCCCACGATGCCCGCGAACAAGGCAATGGCCACCATCCCCACCGCATCGGCCGCTAGCCCCGAGCGCTTGAAGCTGCGGTCGACCACAATGGCACCCGCGACGGCGGCAACCCACAGCATGAGCCCGAAGGTGGGCACGTTAATCGATCCAATGTGAAACAGATAAGGAAGCATCTCTCTTCAAGTATAAATGCGTGCCCGTCCTACGCGCTCCGCGGCCCGAAGGAGGCTGCATGAATCCATTGGTTGACGTAAACGGCTGGGAAAATTCCGCTCATGGGTTTTCTACGCCGGCTTCGCGACCCGTACCGATGATTTCCGCGGCCTAAGCGCAGGCCGCGTGGCTGCCCACCAGATGAGCGCGACGCCCACCACAACGGCCCCGGCGCTGGTCAGTTGTTCATTCGATAAGCCCCATACAACCTTGGGGTTGCGGCGGATAAATTCAACCAAAAAGCGAGCTATTCCGGCGAGGATCAGGTACTGACCCATAATTGCGCCCGTGGCGTGCGGTTTGCCGAGGCGCCACCATAGCCACCCGCCGATGGCGAGGCCTGCGGCCAGCTCATAGAGCGGCGTGGGATAGACAGGAACAAAAACCGGCTCAATGCCATGCGGGAAGGCCATCCCCCAGGGGTGGAAGGTAAAGCCAAACAGATGAACCGGCTTGATTTCGATGCCGTAGCAACCGTCGCCGGAAAGAAAACACCCGATGCGCCCCAAGCCCTGGCCGATGGCGGCGGCGGGCACAGCCAAATCCAGCGTGCGCAGACCTCCGATTTTTGCCCGCCAGCCCTGCAGCACCAGCGCTAAAATCCCGAAGACCAATGCGCCAAACCACGAAAACCCGGCGTTCTGGAACAAAGCACCCCAGCCCATGGCCCGGAACTCCCCCGGCGAGTCGAGAACGAGATACCAGATCTTGGAGCCCACTATGCCTGCCACTGCCGCGGCCGCTACCATCCCCACCGCGTCCGCCGTCAGGTGCGCCCTCTTGAAAGCGCGGTCCATAACAAACATGGCCGTCATGATGGCCACCCAGAGCATCAGCCCGTAAGTGGGCATGGTGAATGAACCAATGTGCAGAAACGGAAACATCGCTCATCAAGTATACGTGCACGGTTGTCCACATCGGCCGTCCCCCTCGGATGCGCCAGTCGATTCGCGATTGACAGGGCCCCGATTTACAGGCCCCGATTTTCACAGGCCGGGCCTCGACTAATCGCGCGATACTGTCTGCATGACAACCATGACCTCCCAAGGCCTTGAGGTTCTCTACTCCCGCCAGCAGATCGCCGATCGCGTGGCCGAAATGGGCGCACAGATCAGCCGCGATTTGAATGGCGAAAAGCTGGTCATGATCGGAGTGCTCAAAGGCGCGGCGTTTTTCCTTGTCGACCTTTCGCGCGCCATCCAGGCCGATGCGACCTTCGATTTTGTGGCCGTCTCCAGCTACGGCAAGGGCCAGCGCTCCTCCGGCGCCGTCAAGCTGATCAAGGATCTGGACCAGTCCATCGAAGGCAAGAACGTGCTCGTGATTGAGGACATTCTCGACACCGGCCTCACCCTGGCCTACCTGCGCAAGCTCTTTCTGCAGCAGCATCCCAAGACGCTGCGCATCGCTACGCTGCTCGATAAACCTTCGCGGCGCATCGAGAAGATCGAGGCCGATTACGTCGGATTCTCCATCCCCAACCTGTTTGTCATCGGTTACGGCATGGACTTCGCCGAGCGCTATCGCAATCTGCCAGACATCTGCCTGATGCCGCCGGAAAATCCGGAATAATCCTATCCCGATGCGCGCTGCTTTCCGGGCTGCAGCAGCGCCTCTCTGTTCACTGTCGATTCATTTGGCCCCGGGCGAGGCCGCGACGTATACTCATTTCCCGGAGCCGAATGAGGCGTTTTGATCAGCGCCATCCTGCGCATGCAAGGAGCATGCCTCCATGAAGCCAACCCCCATCCAGGATTCGGACCTGGATTTTGACTACGGGACCTTTGACTCGGCTGGTTTTACTGCCAATACCCTCGCCAGTTGGACGTCTCTCGCCGCCGTGATCGACCACACTTTGCTGAAGCCGGGCGCCACGCGCAAGCAGGTGGAGACGCTCTGCGCCGAGGCCGCCCGCTACCGTTTCGCCTGCGTCCTGGTAAACCCGGTGTGGACTTCCATCGCCGTGGGTGCGCTTGCCGGCACGGGCATTCCCACCGGCGCAGTGATCGGCTCGCCGCTCGGCGGCTCGCTGGTTTCCACGCTCCGCCAGGAAGCCGCTGCGCTCATTCGCCTGGGCGCGCGCGAACTCGACATGGTGCTGCCCATCGGGCAGCTCAAGAGCGGCAACCACGCCGCCGTGCAACACACCATCCGCGCGGTGGTCAACGTGGCGCATCATCACGGCGCTCTGCTTAAGGTCACGCTCGAAACTGCTCTGCTCACCATGGAAGAAAAGCTGCGCGCCTCTGAGATTGCCATCCAAGCCGGCGCGGATTTCATCAAGACCTCGACCGGATCGGCCGCGGGCGGAGCCATCCCGGCCGATGTGGCTCTGCTGCGCGGCGTGGCCGGAGCCCGATGCGGGATCAAGGCTTCGGGTGGCGTCCGCACCCTCGCCCAACTCCGCGCCCTGCTCGAGGCCGGCGCCAACCGCATCGGCTGCTCCGCTTCCGTCGCCATTCTGCGCGAGCTTGGCGCGGAGTAAAGACAGGGGTCAGGTTTCAGGTGTCAGGTTTCTGCGGCCCTCCTCCGGAGGCGGCCACGAATCAGCGTTACCTGTTCCCCGGTCCCTGCTCGTTGTTCCTTGTTTGCTGACACCTGACACCTGAGACCTGACACCTGCGTTATCATTCCCTTCGACCCTTTATGAGCGAAACGCCGCCATCTCCGCCTGCAGCGCACGATTTCGAGGGCGATTACCGCCCTGCCGAGCCCACGCATCTGAATCCCGTGAATGCCCGCATTGAGCCGGCGGATGTGGCGTATCTCATGCGCCTGACCGACGCACTCAATACCACTCTCGACCTGCAAACCCTTCTCATCCGCACCTCGGAGCTGGTTCGCGCCATCATTCCTTACCGCATCTTCGCCATTCTTCTGCTGAATGACCGGACGCACGAACTGCGCATGAGGTTCCAGATCGGGCACACGCTGCAGGTGGAGCGCATGCGGGTTCCCGTGGGCAAGGGAGTAGTAGGACAGGTGGCTCTGACGCGGCAACCGATCCTGCTGAATGACGTCTCGAAGGCGGAGTACTACCTCAACGCCAATCCCGAGGTGCGCTCGGAGCTGGCCATACCGCTGATCGCCAAGAACCGGCTCATCGGCGTGATGGACATCGAAAGCGAGCAGCCGGATTTTTTCCGCGAAGAGCACCTGAACGTTCTAACCCTGACGGCTTCGCGCATTGCGCAGTCGATTGAGAACGCGCGATTGTACGCGCGGGTTTCGCGTCAGGCGCGAACGCTGGAAGTGCTGAACGATATTGCCGTGGAGCTGGCGTCGATTCTGGATTTGAATCCGCTGCTGGAGAAGATCGGGCAGTTGCTGCGGCGGCTGATCGACTACCAGATGTTCACGATCATGCTGCTCGACGAGAAGGGCGAGACGCTGATCACGCGCTATGCGTGGCGATTCGGCGACGCGCATGCGCCCATGCGGCGCATTCCCATCAGCAGCGGACTGGTGGGCGCTGCGGTGCGCGAGTGGCGGACGGTCAACGTGCCCGACGTAAGCAAGGATCCGCGCTACGTCCCCATGAATCCCGAGACGCGCTCAGAGCTGGTTGTGCCGCTGTTTTACAAGGGCCGCGTGATTGGAGTGCTGGACATGGAGCACACCAAGCCGGCGTTTTTCAACGAAGAGCACGAGCGGATGCTGTCGACGTTGGCCTCGCAGATTGCGATTGCGATCGAAAACGCGCGACTGTATCAGGCGGTGCGGCGCCAGGAGCGGCAACTGGAGCGCGACATTGCGATGGCCCGCGAGGTGCAACTGCGCCTGCTTCCGCCGGCGGCTCCCACGCATCCCCATGCCGAGCTGGCGGTGCGCTTTTTGCCGGCGCGCAGCATCGGCGGCGACCTTTACGACTTTCTGGAATACGGGCCGAACCGCACGGCGATCGTGCTGGGCGACGTGAGCGGCAAGGCCGCGCCGGCGGCGTTGTTTGCGGCTCTGGTGAGCGGCATCATGCGCGCCGCGGCCGCGCAAGAGCCGGGCCCGGCGCAGATGTTGGCCCTGCTCAACGACGCTCTGCAGGAACGCAAGCTGGAATCGCAGTACGTGACCATGCTGTTCGCGCTCTGGGACGATGAGAACCAGACATTGCAGGTGGCGAATTCCGGAGCGGTGCAGCCAGTTTTCTGCCGCGCCGGCCAACCGGTGCCGGTCAAAGCCGAAGGTTTTCCGCTGGGTATGTTTCCCGATGTTACCTACGAGGAGCTCAGCGTGGCCACGCAACCGGGCGACGCAATTGTCTTCGTGTCTGACGGGATTCTTGATGCGGAAAACGAAAAAGAGGAGATGTACGGGCAGGACCGCCTGGCCGAACTGCTCTGCGCCAGCCGCGATCTTTCCGCACTGGAAATTGCCGACGCCATCCTGGCGGATGTGGCGCGCTTTCAGGGCAGCAAAGACCGTTTCGACGACGAAACCATTATTGTGCTGCGGGTTCGGTGAGCGCGGAGAACAGCGTCTGCTGTTCCTCACTCATCGATATGCCCGGAATGTTCTCGGTCAAGAACCGGATGGTCTGCTCGTGCTGCCGCCAATAAGTTTTTGCGCGTTCTTCAGTGCTTGGGGCCAGAAGCTCTTGCTCTAAGCCGTCGAGCAAGCATTCATAAATCCCGCCACCGTCGTCATCCAGAACGGCAAAGTCGGCGCCATTTTGTGAAAGCCAAGTAAGCAGGTCCTTGTAGCCAAGTTCTGCCACTTCAAATACCATCGGGTTGCCGAACTTGTTCTTGGTATTCAAATTGAATCCGTGTGCGTGCAGCCACGCGACTCCCTCAATGTCGTTCTCAACGGCTAAATAATGAAGTACGGTTTCTCCGATGCCGTCTGTCAATGTTAGGAGCTTTGGGTTGGCCCGCAGCAATTCCTCCGCATGGCCAAACAGCTTCGAATAGACAGAATCTCTGAGTTCGTACCACTGATGCTCTGTTTCCATTCTGTCGCCGCCTTCCAGCTATGAGCGAGACTTTAGCAGGAGTCTATCACTCTTCAATGGATTGGCTATGTGACATCTCATGAGCAATAATTCGCACGGACCTCAAGAGAGCAGAATATGATCGCCAAGACCATCATTGAACCGTTCCGCATCAAGAGTGTTGAGCCCATCCGCTGGACCACCCGCGCGCTGCGCGAAGAACTTCTCAAGACCGCCTACTACAATCTCTTTCTTCTGCCTGCCGATGACGTTCTGATCGATTTGCTTACCGACTCCGGCACGGGTGCGATGTCGACACATCAGTGGGCCGCAATCATGGAAGGCGACGAGAGCTACGCGGGGAGCCGCAGCTTTGTACGATTCAAGAGTTCTGTTCAGGACATCTTCGGCTACAAGCACGTGGTTCCCACGCACCAGGGCCGCGCCGCCGAGCGCATCCTGTTCGGCGTGATGTGCAAAAAAGGCGACGTGGTTCCCAATAATACGCACTTCGACACGACCCGCGCCAATGTCGAGTTCACCGGCGCCGAGGCCATCGACTTGGTGATTCCCGAAGGTAAACAGCCTTCGCTCATGCATCCGTTCAAAGGCAACATGGACGTGACGGCGCTCGAAAGTCTCATTGAGCGCGTGGGCCGCGAGCGCATCCCCCTGGTGATGCTCACCGTGACCAACAACTCGGGCGGCGGCCAGCCGGTATCGATGGAGAATGCGCGCCAGGTGAGCGAGGTGTGCCGGCGGCACAGGATCCCGCTCTACTTCGACGCCTGCCGATTTGCCGAGAACGCGTGGTTCATCAAGCTGCGCGAGCCGGGATACGAACACAAATCGCCCAAGGAGATTGCCCAGGAGATGTTCCGCCTGGGCGACGGCTGCACGATGTCCGCGAAAAAGGATGGCATGGCCAACATCGGCGGTTTTCTGTGCACCAACGACGATCTACTCGCCCAACAGGAGAAGAATCTCCTCATTCTTACCGAGGGTTACCCTACCTACGGCGGTCTTGCCGGTCGCGATCTTGAGGCCGTCGCCGTGGGACTGCAGGAAGCCGTGGAAGAAGACTACCTGCGCTATCGCATCGCCTCCACGGCGTATCTCGGCAACCACATTGCCGCTGCGGGCGTGCCTATCGTCCAGCCGCCGGGAGGCCATGCCATCTATCTCGACGCCCGCGCCTTCCTGCCGCACATTCCTCCGGCGCAGTTTCCCGGCGTGGCGTTGGCCTGCGAGCTTTATCTTGAGGGCGGCGTCCGTTCGGTCGAGATCGGAACGCTGATGTTTGCCGGCGCCGCGCAAATGGACCTCGTGCGCCTCGCCATCCCGCGCCGCGTCTACACCCAGAGCCACATCGACTATCTCGTTGAGGTCATCCTGGAAGTCTGGAAGAACCGCGAGCGCATCCGCGGCATGAAGCTCACCTACGAGGCGCCGTTCCTCCGCCACTTTACTGCACATCTTGAACCGATGGAATAACCCAACCCCGGCCCAGGCGCCGCTGCGGCCGGCGAGCGATTCCCCGGGTTCGATACACTCAAAGTATCGGAGCCTTTCCCCGGAGAAATTGTGCAAACTGCCGCTCAGGAACGACTGATCCGCCCCGCCCGCAACATTGTTGGCAGCCTTCGACTGCCCGGCGACAAGTCCATCAGCCATCGTTACGCCATGTTGGGCGCCTTCGCTGAGGGCGTGTCGCAATTTACGAATTTTTCCACCGGAGCGGATTGCGCCTCAACGCTGGCCTGCATGGAATCGTTGGGCGCGAAGGTGCACCGAGTGGGCGCGGACGCGGTGGAGATCGCCGGAGTGGCCGGACGCGTCACGCCTTCCAACCACCCACTCGACTGCGGCAACTCCGGCTCCACGATGCGCATGATTTCGGGGCTTCTTGCGCCGCAGGAGGGCCGCTTTACGCTGATTGGCGATGCCTCACTCTCGCGGCGACCGATGGAGCGCATTCGCAAACCGCTGGAGGCCATGGGCGCGCGCCTTACGCTCACCGACGGCCATGCGCCATTGATCATCGATGGAGGTCCGCTCAAAGCCATTGACTACACGACGCCGGTTCCCAGCGCGCAAGTGAAGAGTTGCATTCTGCTGGCGGGTCTCGAAACCGAGGGAACCACGACCGTGCGCGAGGCCATCCGCACGCGCGACCACAGCGAACTGGCTCTGCGCGCTTTCGGCGCCAAAGTGGCGCGCACCGCGGATTCGGTTTCCATTGCCGGACCGCAGCAGCTTCATGCCATTGATGCCGCTGTTCCCGGCGATCTATCGTCGGCCGCGTTTTTCCTGTGCGCCGCGATTCTCTTCCCGGGCTCCAACCTAGTGATCGATGCTCTCGGCCTGAATCCGACACGCGCCACCCTGCTGGACGTGCTGACAGCACTGGGCGCGCACATCACGGTGCTGAACCTCGAAGAGAAACACGCGGAGCTTGTGGGGACGGTGCAGATTTCGGCGCCGGCCGAGGGACTGGGATCGACGGAGATCAGTGGCGCGCTCGCAGCGCAACTGATTGACGAGTTGCCGGTGCTGGCGGCGATCGCGCCGTACACGAGCGGCGGCATTCGCATCCGCGGGGCGCGCGAGCTGCGCGTGAAAGAGTCGGACCGCATTGCACTGGTGGCGAAGAATTTGCGCGCCATGGGCGCGGAGGTTGAGGAGTTCGAGGACGGGCTGGACGTGCCCGGCGGCCAGACACTGCACGGCGCGGCCATCGATGCGGGCGGCGATCACCGCATTGCCATGGCCTTCAGCGTGGCGGCTCTCCGCGCCGAGGGCGAAACGATGATTCAAGGCGCCGAGTCCGCAGCTATCAGCTTTCCGGAGTTTTTCGATCTGCTGGACCGCGTCGCGGAGCGGTAGAGCGCGTAATTTGCTGCCTGCAAACACAGGAAAATGGCCCGGCATGTGCCGGGCCATTTTTCGTCGCGTACAAACCACGTTACTGATTCGGCAATTAAACAGTGGCACACTCACCCGCCCTTTTCCGCAAAAAGCGCGGAAAAGGATGGGGCACGGATGCAGTATTTTGTTGCCGAATCATTATTGCGCGGGCGGCGTCATGGTGGGCTCGTTGCCGGGCTTGGCGGGCTCAACCCCCGGTATGACGGGAGCGGCCGTCACGGTGCCTGCAGCTGCCTCCGGCAAGTTGATCCCATAGTGCTGCAGGGTTGAGGCGAGGGTCTGGTAGAGGCCCGCGCGGTCTTTGGCGTAGGCGGCGTGCGCGGCGATCAGGTTGTCCTCCGCCACCGCCAGATTGCGCTGCTGCTGCAGCACGTTCGCGGTTGTGGAAGCGCCGAGGTGCAACTTTTTCTCTTCGGCATCCAGGCTTTGTTGCGCGTAGTCGCGCGCCGCCTGCGCCGCCCGCACCTGCGCGCGGTCGTTGGTGAGCGCAAACATGGCGTTCACCACCTGCATGCGAATCTGCGTGTAGAGCTGCTCGAGCCGCAGTTCTGCCTGGCGGTACTCCATCAACGAGCGCTCCTGCACCGACTGCGCTTCGCGGTTGCGGATGGGGATGGTGAGATTGAAGCCCACGCCTTTGTCGGGGGCGGAGTCATTGAAAGCGTGATTAACTGCAGTTCCATATCCCGTGGGCGACTGGCTGCAAAGCGAGGCGGGATAGAATCCCGAGAGGCTGCATTCCGGACTGATCCGGCCGGCAATGCCCTGGCCCTCGTAATAGCCAAAGACATCGAATGTAGGCAGCAGCGCATTGCGCGCGCCCTTGAGCGTGATCTCATCGTTACGCAGAGTCAAGACAGCCTGCTCCAGCTCGGGCCTCCGCTGGAATGCCTCCTGCACCAGCGCTTCGACGGGCTGGGTCTCTTCGGAGATCGGCTCAAGGCTCACCCGGTCCGTTGGAATCACCGGGGCAGCCGAGAGCGCGGGATCGTTGAGATTGCGCGTGATGGCCTGCTTGATGATCTGCTGCTGGTAGTTGAGAGCGCTCTGGGCGCTGATGAGCGCCTGTTGGTCGGCGGCGACACTGGATTCGGCATTGACCACATCGAGCGGCGCCATGGAGCCCACTTCCAACTGCTTGCGATTGTCGGAGAGCAACTGATTGCTTTGCTCAAGAGCACGCTCCTTGGCCTGCACGTCTTCGTAGGCCTGCACCAGTCCCCAGTAGATGCTCTCCACCTGATTGACGGTGTAAAGGATTTGCTGGCGGAAGGAAGAGTCGGTAATACGGCGGTCGTTGAGCGCCTGGTAGATGAAACGCTTGTTGATCCAGATGCCCGCACCCTGCAGCAAGTGTTGTGTCACCGTGGCCTTAACATTCGAGTAGAGTTCCGGACTCAGCTCGGCGATGTAGTTGCTGGTGGCCGCATACGTATTGTCGAACGTGACTTGCATGTTCGTGCCCGTCACGAATCCCTGGTTCAACGTAAAATTGTAGGTGTTCGTGGTGCTGGTGCCGCCAGTAAAGAAATTTGTTGAGGGCTGGTGATCGCGATCGAACTGGATTGTCGCCGTTATGCTCGGATCCAAGCTCTCCGGCGACGGGCCCGCTTCGTTTGTGCTGAATGTTACTCCTCCGAGCCCGGAGCCCGCACCGCCTGATCCGCCGGTCGTTCCGCCCGGCCCGCCGCCTGTCGACAGCGTCGAAGTGGACCCGCCCTGGGTGCCTGTCACCAGACCGGATGGTGCGCCCAGCGGGGGTGTGCCCGTCTTGGTGCGCAGAATATCGGTGTCTGCGATGTCGAGATCGTAACGCGCAATCGCGATGTCGTAGTTGTTCTCAATCGCGAGGGCGATGGCGTCGGAGAGACTGAGATAGATCTTGCCGTCTTTCATGAGATCGGCGAGGCGCACGGAGTTGGCGAAGCTTGCCTTGGCGACGGTGGTCGGCCGGTAGGTGTTGATGGGATTGCCAATCCAGGCACCGAAGGGCCTGGAGTAATCGCGGCTGGAGGTACGCAGCGGAATCGACTGCGTGGGAACCGGCACCGGCGCCACCGGAAGATCGGAGGCGGCTTTATCGGGCGGCGCGGAGGCAGTGCCCGCCTGCTGCGCGTAGCCGGGCGGCATGGTGGCCGCCAACGTCAACAAAATGGCAGCAACCGCGCGCAAACGTCCAGTGGCTCGCCCCTGTCCTCTCCGGCTCCGGCCTGTTCCGTTGCGTTCACTGCACTTGGTTGCCTGCTGCCGATGCGATACACCTGCCCATAAAAAATGCATGTTTCTTCTCCCCAAGATTGCGGCGCGCGACCCACCCACTGGGTGGGTGCCCCGGTTGCGCCTCACGACGTCCAGGAAACCGCTCCGGATGCAAGTTTCGGGTTTCTCAAATCGATTATCGCTGTTATGTGAGCCTGCATGGTTCTTTGTTGATTACGAAATCGGTACCCCGCCCGTTCCATGCATCGCCGTAAATCGCAGCCGATGGTCCGGTTAAAGGACCGGTGGAGCGGGTTGAGCCGAGCGGAGGCATGGAGCAGAGACCTCCAGCGACCAAATTAACTAACTGGTTAGTAAAATAACCGAGATATCGCCTTTTGACAACCATAATCGGCCGCATCGGGCAGAATCCTCGCCATTTGGGCGGGGATAGCCAACCGGACCGGCAGGCGGGCGGCATCGGGTACCCTTGATGCAGCACCTCCTGTGACTGATTGCGCCCAATGCGTTCGAGAGTTCCAGAACTGGAAGCTCACCGTGGCGTATGACGGGACGGACTTCCAGGGCTGGCAGGTGCAGCCCGGCCTGGCGACCATACAGGGCGAATTGCAGGCCGCGCTGGGCCGGATCACGGGCGAGTCGCCACTGCCGCAGGGCTCGGGGCGGACCGATGCGGGGGTGCACGCACTGGCCCAGGTGGCGAGTTTCACGTTGCGCGCCCCCATTCCCGCCGAGAACCTGCATCGCGCGTTGAACCGGACGCTGCCGCCATCGATTCGCGTGCTGGCGGCAAGGACGGTGTCCAATACATTCCATGCACGGCACTCGGCCTTGGCGAAGACCTACGAGTACCGGATCTTTCGCGAGGCCATCTGCCCTCCCTTTCTGGCTCGCTACGTGTATGCCTGCCCGTGGGCGCTGGATGTCGACAAGATGCGGAGTTGTGCGCAGGTCTTCGAAGGAAAACACGACTTCCAAAGCTTTGCCGCGAACGATCCGGAGCTGAGCGAGCGGAGTAGCGCGCCGGGCGAGCTTGCAGACAACGAGCCGGCGCTTGAGATTCAGGCCACGTCGACGATCAGGACCGTTTACTCCTCCGTATGGGAACTGCGGCCGAGCGAAGCCGGCGCGATATTGGTTTACCGCGTGCGCGGCAACGGTTTTCTGCACCACATGGTGCGCAACCTGGTGGGGACCATGCTGGATGTGGGCCGCGGGCATCTTGCGCCGGAGGAGATTCCCGGGATTCTTACGGCGCGCAATCGTTCGGCGGCAGGGCCCACGGCGCCGGCACGGGGATTATTCCTTCATTCCGTCGAATACCCTCCGGAAATGGCTTAATCTGGGAGAAATCCATCTGCTGGTTTCTGGCTGCGATGCGGCTTCTCACCGAAGGCGGCAAGACAATGATTTCCAAGTTGGGGTTGCTACTTGTTCTGGGTCTGACCACCGGCGCAGCAGTGATTCTTCTCGCTGCACGTAATCATCCCGTTCACCCCTATAGCGGCCAGGAATGGCTTTCTTGGAGTGCGTCAGAGAGAGAAATCTACGTTCGCGGCTACATCGATGGGAATGGCTTGGGCACGCATCAGGCGTGTCTCGAAACGGAAGAATTGTTCGAAACAAATGAAGAGCATCATCTGGGGGATGCGACGCACCCCAGCGACTTCCCTTCTGCGAGGTGCCTGGCCAAGAGACCCGTCTATTCGAAGGCACGAAGCACCCCAGATGGTCTGACTGGCCTCTCAGCCTACACTGACGTCATAACCGAGTTTTATACGAAACGTCCTGAGTATAGGGGCGTGCAATTCGACTTTCTGATGATGCAGCTGAATGACAAAGATTTCAAAACTGCCGATCAGCTCTTTGAGGATGCGAAAAGTTACCGATGGGATTTGCAGTGGCCGGTCGACTTTTGACTAAATAGGGATTGAATTCAGTCTGATAAGCTCCTAGAGATTCGAAAAAAGCGTCCAATCCCTTCCAATTTGCATTCCCTGCTACTCTGAATCCATCGCCATGCCGGTTCTCTCCCCAACCTCGGCATTTTCACGCGTGACCGCCCTGGCTGCGCAACGGCCGATTCACGCGGCATTTTCCTGGCTGCACGGCAATCCCAAGACTCTCATGGATTGGCAGATCGATCTGGTGGGTATTCCCGCGCCCTCGCATTGCGAGCAGGAGCGGGCGCGATGGCTGGCGGCGCGTTTTGCCGAGGCCGGTGTGAGTGCGGTGGAAACGGATACGGCGGGCAATGTGCTGGGAATTCTGCCGGCTACGAAGCTGCCTCCGGAAGGCACCGGGCCGCTGGTCCTGCTTTCGGCACATCTCGATACCGTGTTTCCCGCCGATACGCCGCTGCAGCCCGTGCTTGCGAACGATCGCCTGGAAGCTCCGGGGGCGTGCGATAACGCAGCGGGCGTGGTGGGCATGCTGGCCGTGGTTCATGCGCTGCTCGGCGTCGGGATGGAACTGCCGGCGCCGCTTGTGGTGCTGGGCAATGTGGGTGAAGAGGGCGAAGGCGATTTGCGCGGGGTGCGACACTTTTATGAGCACAGCGCACTCGCGGGACGCGTGGCTGCGCACATTGTGCTGGATGGCGCGGGCACGGATGCGGCTGTGACGCAGGCGCTGGGCAGCCGCCGCTACCGGATTACGGTGACTGGACCGGGCGGGCATAGCTTCACCGATGCGGGGATGCCGAACCCTATTGCAGCGCTGGCCATGGCGCTGGCAAGGGTGGCAGAAACGCCGCTGCCCGAGGAGCCGCGGACCACGCTCAACCTGGGCACAGTACGCGGCGGCATCAGTGTAAATTCGATTCCTGAAAGCGCCGAGGCAACCGTCGATTTTCGATCGACGAACGGAAATGAGCTGGTGCGCCTTGAAGTTGCGCTGCATCGCGCGGTGGAGGATGCCGTGGAACATTGGAATGCGCGGTCAAAAGCCACAAGCGCCGGTGCGCGCGGACGGCTGGAATTCGCGATCGCGAAGATCGGTGACCGTCCTGCAGCGCATTTGGCAGATGATTCGGCTCTGCTGGCGGTGTTGCGCGCCGTGGACAGGCACCTGGGCCTGCGCACCGAATTGCGGCTGGGATCGACCGACGCCAACCTTCCACTGGCGCTGGGCGTTCCGGCGCTTTCAATGGGCGCGGGCGGCGAGGGCGGTGAAGCGCATACGCTTCATGAGTGGTATGTGCCGAAGAACCGCGAGCTGGCGCTCAAACGCATCCTGCTGCTGACGCTGGCGATGCTGGAGTGGGCCGCGGAGCAGTGACTCTCGTTCGGCTTTGAAGGATTGCGCCTCTTTTGGCTTCCGGAGCGTCTAATTAAGAAGGCGCGGATTGGCGATTCCGGTTGCGGTGAAGGCGGAAAGAGGCTTCGGGGCCCGCCGGATGGGCCATCGGCTGACTATACTGAGAAGAGATGGCGCCACCAACATGCCGGCCGACCGGCCGGGCGCCTCAAGAGGTCAAGGAAACGTATGAAATTGTTCTTCGAACGGCTTCGCTCGCGCCGTCTCACTTCGACGTTCGTGTTGCTCGCCACGCTTTCGGCCGTGATTGTGGCCGGCTCGTTTGCCGCCCACGGAGTGCGCGGGCAGGAGAAGCAGCCCGACAGCGGCGACGCCACACCCCTCAAGGTTGTGAATTCCAATATCCCGCCGAACGATTTCGTGCGCATCGCCAAGGCGGTGGGACCGGCGGTGGTGAATATCAACACGCAAACGCTGCCCAAGGAATCGGGCAACCACGGACATCGCAATTTCCATTTCCGCACGCAGCCCAACCAGCAGAATCCCGATAACAACGGGGACAACGATCAGCAGGGAGGACCGCCGGACAACTTCCAGGACTTCTTCAATCGTTTCTTCGGCGGCCAGATACCGGGTGGGCCGGATGAGGGCGACAACGGCGGCGTACAGGAGTCGTTGGGCTCGGGCTTCATCGTCGATCCCAAGGGCTACATCATCACCAACGATCACGTGATCGACAAGGCCGACAAGATCTATGTGAAGCTCTCGACAGACCCCGACACGCAGGACCTGGGGCGCCCGGCCCGCGTCATCGGTGTGGACAAAGCCACGGACCTGGCGGTGATCAAGATCGACACCAGCACGCCGTTGCCGACGATGAAGATGGGCAACTCTGACACGGCGCAGGTGGGCGACTGGGTGGAGGCGATCGGCAGCCCGTTCGCACTGGCGCAGACGGTGACGGCGGGCATCATCTCTGCCAAGAACCGCACCATCGATGAGGGAGCACCGGGACAGTTCCAGCACTTTATTCAAACGGACGCGGCCATCAACCCCGGCAACTCCGGCGGGCCGCTGCTGAACATGAACGGCGAAGTGATCGGCGTGAACACGGCCATTTACACGCAGTCGGCTGGCTACCAGGGAATCGGTTTCGCCATGCCGTCGAACACCGTGGTCTCGGTGTACAACGACCTGATCGGCTCCAGCCACAAGGTGACGCGAGGCTCGATCGGCATCCAGTTCCGCGAGGGACTTTCGGGCGCTGTGAATCGCGTGTACGGCTTCAAGAATGGCGTTCTCGTGCAGGAGGTCCAGCCGGGCGGTCCCGCGGATAAGGCGGGCATCAAGGCGGGCGACATTATCACGACCGTGGACGGACGCTCGATCAAGGATGGCGACGATCTGGTGAACGAAATTGCAAGCCGCAGGCCAGGATCAACCATCCGGCTGGGATACCTGCGCGACGGCAAACCGATGGATACGACGGTGACGATCGGCGATCGCGACAAGGTGTTTGCGGAATTGAACAATCCGCAACCGCAAACGAACCAGGAAGGCGAAGGCGGCGCCGGCGAAACCAAGCTGGGCGTCGTGGTCCACGAGATCACGCAGTCGATGGCCGCGAAGATTCACACCTCCGGCGTCCTCGTCGATTCCGTGCGCACGGGTTCCTTTGCCGACTTGCAGGGATTGGAGCCAGGACTCGTGATCACGCACGTGAACCGGCAACCCACCGGCACCAAGGAGCAGTTCGATGCCGTAGTGAGCAAGCTGAAGACCGGAGACGACGTGGTGTTTGAAGTCATCGACCCGCGCCATCCCGAGCTGGGCATCAACTACATCGGAGGAACGTTATAAACCCATGGAAACAGGCGCCGGATGCGATTCCGTATACCCGGCGCCGTTTCTAAAGTAAGCCCACCTGCTTCGCTCGGACGATTTTCCCCTTGCCGGAATGCGGTACCTTGGCTACACTACTGCGAAGAGTCCGAAGAAGTCAGGCCATTCATCCAGGTGGAAAAGCCATGTTTTCATCTCGAATTCGTGCGGCGCTTTTGGTTGTCGCGGCCCTTGTTGCGCAGCCCGCTTTCGCAACGAACTTGCACCGGTCGCCGACCAGCGGCCTGACCAGCACCCACAAGCTGTCGAAATCGAGGCACAAAGCGCGCCGCGCACGCGGCCAGCAGGCCATTGAGCCGGAGCGGGTGACGCAGATTCAACAGGCGCTGATCCGCGAGCATTACCTGACAGGCGAAGCCAACGGCAAGTGGGACGCTACGACCGTGGCCGCGATGCAGAAGTATCAGGCAGACCATGGGTGGCAAACCAAGCTGATGCCTGATTCGCGCGCCCTGATGACACTTGGACTCGGCCCCGATTACTCCACGGCGATCAATGCGAAGGGTTCAACCTTCGCCCCTGCGCCGGCCAACAGCAACGCGCCTTCCTCAAAGACTTCTGGTTTTGTGGAAGCGTCAGGCGTGAATCAGTAAACCGGCCCCCCGCTCCATCAGGGCTTAACCGCCGGGGTTTCCTTCAGCAAAAACTCATATCGCGCTCGCGTTGTGTCCGGGCTGGCGTGCGTCTCGCGATCGAGATGCAGTACAGCGCCCGTCTTGTCGTATCGCGGCCACTGGGGCGAGCCGGACCCGTTGGGGTCGCCGGTCCGGGCAAAGTTCGTCCAGTAGTCCATCATGAGCTCGCTCAACTTGCGATCTTCCGGCCGCCATTGGGCGCCGTGCCGCATATCGAGCGTGCCAAACACATATTCGAGATCGTCCGAGTGGAAGGCATACTTCCCCTCGGGATGGACCTCGCTCGACGGCGCAGGCAGTTCGAAGTGGTATCGATAGACGGGCGTCTCTCCAGTCCGGGCATGAGCTTCGACCCATTGCCAAGTCCCGAAAGCGATGTACATATCGCTGGTATAGGCGTCAGCCGACTGCACAGCCTCGTCATTGCTGCTTGCTGGAAAGAGGGCCAGGAACTCCGCGGCGCGCGCTCCATAATGTTCGCTGGCGAAGGCCTTCCACTTCTCCACGGTCATATCTCTTGACAGGGTGCCGCTTCGCTCATCGCGATTCCATCCGGCCAGAAGCGGTACATTTGCCTGCTTTCCGGCCGCGTAGGTCTTCGCAATCGGCTCGATCAGCAACCGGCCGTCGATGACGGGAGAAAACCATGCCACGCCCTGCTTCTTTTCGGCTTCAATCAACTGGTTGGTCGGCATGGCCCGCAGCTCGGCCAGGCTCTTCACGTCGAGAGACTCCACCCACGCCTGATCGCGCGGGGCTCGCAACTCCAGGGGATCTGTGGGAAGCACTTTGCCGAAGGCGGCGCCGCTCTCGCCGATGGCCTTTTGAAACAGCCCTTGCGCCAGCGGCGACGCCATGAGCGTGCTGACAGCAAACGAACCGGCGCTTTCGCCAAAGATCGTGACATTGTTGGGATCGCCGCCGAAGCGAGCGATATTGGCCTGCACCCATCGCAGAGCAGCGACCATATCCATCAGGCCATAGTTGCCCGCCGCGCCGCCGCCCTCCCGCCGCAGATCTTCACTGGCCAGAAAACCAAAAACTCCCATCCGGTAGTTGATCGTCACCAGGACCACGCCGCGATCCACCAACGGAGAGTCGGAATAGCGAGGCTCGGAGCTTCCACCGGCCGCATAGGCTCCGCCATGAATCCAGAACATGACCGGCAAACGGCTGGCGTGGTTCGCCGCCGCCGGCGTGTAGACGTCAAGGTAGAGACAATCCTCGCTCGGGCCGGCATCCTGAAAAAGATAATCGGCCCAGATGGGCCACTGTGCGCAACGCGCGGCAAAGTGGGTGGCATCGCGCACCCCGCTCCAGTGCGCAGGCGGCTGCGGCGCCTTCCAGCGCAAATCGCCGACGGGCGGCGCGGCGAAGGGCAATCCAAGAAACGCGCGCGCCTTGCCATCGTTGACCAGCTTGCCGTGGATCTTTCCCTGCTCGGTTTTCACTGTAAGCGAATCGGCGTGGGCAGATGGCGACATCCCCAGGGCAAAGCCCAGCAGGGTGAGGGCACACACACAACGACTTACCATTGCGAAATCTCCCGCAAGACACCATAGCAGGAAAGGCCGCGGGTTGAGTCGCCGTCTCAGGCGCAACAAGATACGCTGCGATTTCAAACCACTTCGGGCGAGAGGAGATCCTCCATGCTTTCGCGGCGGCGGATGAGACGCGCTTTGTTGCCTTCGACGAGGACTTCGGCCGCGCGCGGGCGGGTGTTGTAATTGGAGCTTTGCACCATGCCGTAGGCGCCGGCATCGAGCAAGGCCACCAGGTCGCCGGGTTCAACGGGCGCAAGCTTGCGGTCGCGCGCAAAAAAGTCGCCCGATTCGCAGACCGGACCTACGACATCGACGATGCGCGGCTTCCCTGCCCTGGGCCGCACGGGAACAATCTCGTGCCAGGCCTGGTAAAGCGCGGGGCGGATGAGGTCGTTCATGGACGCGTCGGTGATGACAAAGGTTTTTTTGCCATTGCGCTTCACGTAGAGCACGCGCGCCAACAGCGCTCCCGCCTGGGCAACAAGGAAACGGCCGGGCTCGATGAGCAGTCGGCCCTTGAAATCGCCGAGCGCGTGTTGGAGCGCCGCGGCGTACTCCTGCACCTTGGCTGCTGCGTCGAAGGCGCCCGCACGCGACCCCTCAGCCGAAGACCTGGCTGTGGGGGCCCCGGAGTGGTAATCGATGCCTAGGCCTCCGCCGGCATCAATCGCCGCGAGTACGATGCCTTCGCGACCGAGCTGCTGCACCAGCTTGCTGACGCGCTCGATGGCCGCGCCGAAGGGAACTGCCGAACGGATCTGCGAGCCGATGTGGACGCTGACGCCATGCGCTTCAAGCCAGCGATCGTTGGCCGCGTTCTTGTAAATGCCCAGCGCGCGGCGGATGTCGATGCCAAACTTGTGCTCGCGCAGTCCCGTAGAGATGTAGGGATGCGTGTCGGCAAAGACATCGGGATTGACACGCAGCGCGAAGCGGGCGCGGATTTTGAATTTACGCGCGCGGGCCGCGAGCAGCTTAAGCTCCGCCTCGCTTTCCACGTTGAATTGCAGGATGCCGGTTTTGAGGGCGAGGTCGATCTCCGCGGCGGTTTTTCCCACGCCGGAAAAGACCACGCGGCCGACGGCATCCGGCGCGGCGGCCAGCACGCGCTGGAGTTCGCCGCCGGAAACGATGTCGAAGCCGGCGCCGCTTTGGCTGAGGAGCTTGAGAATGGCCAGCGCGGAGTTGGCTTTGACCGCATAGCAGACAAGATGCTCGCGGCCGGCTAGAGCCTGCTGAAAGAGACGCAACCGCGCGACGATCTGGTCGGCTGAATAAACGTAGAGCGGGGTGTCAAAGCGGCGGGCGAGGGATTCAAGCGAGACGCTGTCGCAATGCAGGGCAGCGCCGGGTTGCGGATAGGAAAACGGGCGCGGGGATTGGCTTGTTGTTTGTGCCACGATCAACGTCCAAAAGCAGAAGAAACCTGTATTGAGCGTACAGCATGGAACGCACCGTGACGAAGAAGGCTGCGCTTGCGCTGTGGCTAGGCGCACAACGGCTTCCCCGCTCGCCCGTTACAATAAAAGATTGCATGACTCAGTGGCCTCAAGTTGACCTGGTGGGCGTGGGACTGAACGCGACCGACACGCTGATTCCCCTGCCGGCATACCCCGAACGCGGATCGAAGCTGGAGTACTACACGGCGAGCGTGATGCCGGGCGGGCAGGTGGCGACGACCGTGGTGGCCTGCCAAACGTGGGGCTTGCGCACGCGCTACGTGGGCAAGCTGGGCGACGACGACGCGGCACGCCTGCACGAAGAGGCGTTCCAGAGGGCGGGCGTGGAGGCGCAACTGATCAAAGTACCCGGCGGTGTGAGCCCGCAGTCTCTCATCCTAGTGGACGCGGGCGGCGAGCGCACCGTGCTTTGCCGGCGCGACGAGCACATGACGCTGCGGCCCGAGGAATTGCGCCGCGAATGGGTGACGAATGCGCGCCTGCTGCACCTGGACGGTCACGACACGGCGGCCGCGACACTGGCTGCAAGCTGGGCGCGGGCCGCGGGCATTCCCGTGGTGGCCGATCTCGATGACACCTATGCCGGCATCGAAGATCTGGTGGCCAACATCGACTATTTGATTGTCAGCAAAAATTTCGCGTGCCGGCTGATGGACGACAACAACCTGGAGCGCGCCCTGCGCCGCATGCTCTCGCGTTACGGCTGCAAGCTGAGCGCGGCGACCCTGGGCGAGGACGGCGTGCTGGCGTGGGACGGCAAGCAACTGGTGCACTGCGCCGCGTACCGCGTTCCGGTGGTGGATACAACCGGGGCCGGCGACATTTTTCGCGCCGGGTTCATTTACGGGCTGATGCAGGAGTGGCCGCTGGAGCGGCAACTGGATTTCTCCTGCGCGGCGGCGGCCATGAACTGCATGGCGCAAGGAGCGCGCGGCGGCATCAAGGCCGTGGATGCGATTGAGAATCTGATGGCGACGGTGGCGCGGTACGAGAGCGCATACGGCTTATCGACGTTCGATTGATAATTGAAGCGCCGCATCCGGCGGCGTTCTCCTGCTGGATTTAAAATGAAAGCAGCGAGTCAGGCGGTCTGCACGGCCTGGCAATTCCCCAACCCTGCATTGCAAAACGGAGACAACGCATGGCATTGATCAAGACATCGAATCCGGCGCTCGGCCAGAACACCTTCAGCAGCTTTGCGCAGAGCCAGTACGGCGGAAGCCTGGTGGACGCCGCGGCGCGGATGACGCTGAGCGGTACGGTGAACAAGACCGGCATTCTGCTGTTGTGCGCGGTGGCGACGGCGGCGTGGACGTGGAACTCGTTCATGCAGACGCACGACCTTACCTTTGCCGGTCCGGCGGTGATGCTGGGCGCACTGGGCGGATTTGTCGTCGCCATGGTGACGGTCTTCAAGAAGGAGTGGTCGCCTGTCACCTCGCCCATCTACGCGCTTCTCGAGGGCCTTGTGCTCGGCGGCGTGTCTGCCGTCTTTGAGTTGCGCTATCCCGGCATTGCCATGGAAGCCGTGGCGTTGACGTTTGGCACCTTGTTTATGATGCTGCTGGCGTACAAGTCCGGGCTGATCAAGGTGACGCAGAAGTTTCGCATGGGCGTGGTGGCGGCCACGGGCGGGATCGCACTCTTCTATCTCCTTGTTTGGCTGCTCAGCATCTTCCACATTTCCCTCTTCGCTTCTGTCTTTGGATCCGGCGTCATTGGCCTGGCCTTCAGTTTCTTCGTGGTCGCCATCGCGGCGCTGAACCTGGTGCTGGACTTCGATTTCGTGGAGCAGGGCGTGGCCTACGGCGCTCCCAAGTACATGGAGTGGTACGCAGCGTTCGGTATCATGGTGACGCTGGTGTGGCTGTACCTGGAGATGCTGCGGCTGCTCTCGAAGGTGCGCAGCAGGAATTAGAAAACAGCTTTCAGCCTTCAGCTATTAGCTTTTAGCTTTCAGGCGTTGGCTTTTCGCGCTCAACTAAGAGCGCGTCCCTGTTCCCTGTTCCCCAGAACCGGTCGCATGAATCCTCGGAGCCGATTGAAGAATGTCCCTCAGGGGCTAAAGCCCCAAGTTTTATGCGCCCATTGCGGCACGACTGAAGTCGTGTCCTGATACAAAACCCGGTTTATGCAAGCAGTTCTAGTCCCTACGCCCTTAGTCCCTATGTCCCCTGCGGTGAGATCAGTGAAAACGTGACGCTCCCGGCGGTGATGCGGCGATGCGGTGTGCCGCGCGCGATCACCAGCATGTCGCCTTTGTTCAAGGTGACGGTTTCGTGCTGCTCCGACTCGGGCGCGAGCCATTCGCCGGGGCCCTTGCTGTGCGCACCCTTCGGCGTTCCGCCCAGCTCGTAGACCGTGGACCCATCAAGAATCTGGAAAATGTGGTCGCGATGCTCGTGCCACTCGAACTCTGCCGCGGTTTTCGCCTTCTCGGTGGTGAGGACCACGACGAAGGACTTCTCCTGCACGAGATTGTTGTTGCCGGGATTGGCTGCAAGGGCTTTGAGGTCGTCCTGAATCTCCTGTGCCTTGAAGAGCTTGAAAGTTAGCGCGGGGGCGCTCATGGCTTGCGCCGCGGCTGAAGAGGCAAAGAGTGATGCGCGAGTGAGTGTGAAGCCGGCGGCAGCGGCGGCCGGCACGGCGCGCAGGAACTTGCGGCGGGCGGGATTCGAGATCGAGGCATTGCGCATAGGATTCTCCGGGAAACATCCCTTTTAGTTCGTGGCCGATTCTATCAGGACGGCGCGCCTGCGGGATTGATGGTTTCCGGAGCCGGTTTGCAGAAAAACGATGGCTCAGTGGCGATTCGCGCCGCCCCTCCGGAGCGGCAGGTTCATCTTGATGTCATCTTTCCCAGGGTTCCCCCTTCGTTCGCGATGCGAACGAACGGTCCACCCTGGGCTATTCTCGATCGGCCCCTCCGGGGCCGGTCTTTTCAGAGATCGAATTGCCGCAGCCAAGGAGCCATGAGGGCCGCGACCTTGCGTGGCTGCTCGTACGCGGCAAAGTGGCCAGCTCCGGGCAGCACGTGGAGCTCGCAACCTCCGGGAGCGGAGCGAAAGGCTTCCATGTCAGCGGGAGTGACGGAAGTATCCTCGGCGCCCGCAATGGCGAGAATCGGGACACGGATGGTGGAGACGGTGGGAACTGAATCCGGGCGTGTAGCCAGACCGACTTGCACGGCAACCTCGGCTTCAGGCGTTAGGGTCATGTGCGAACGAATCTCGGCGACAATCTCCGGGCGCTCGCGGCGAGAGGTTTCGCAGAGGAGGGTCTGCGCCATGCCGTCGAAGAGTGCGGTAACGCCCTCCGTCCGCGCCCGTTGGATGGTTTCGGCGCGACGGATGAGGTTGGCCGGGGCATCGGGCTGCGGTTTGGAACAGATGAAGACGAGACCCGTCATGCGTTCTGGGGCTCGGCGCCAAATTTCAAGCATGACGTAGCCGCCGATGGAGCAGCCCACAAAGACGGCCCTGCGCAGGGAGAGCTGATCGAGCAGGGCGAGCACATCCGTGGCCAACTGGTCCATAGCTAGCACGGGAGCGTCGGGAACCAGGTCAAAGCCGCCTACCGGCAGCGCCGAGCCGAGCTCGGAGACACCGTGGCCGCGCAGATCGGGGACCACGGAGCGAATGCCGGCGAGTTCTCTGGTGAGGGGGCGCCAGTAATCGCGGTCGAGAGGGGTGGGATGGAGAAAAACAACCGGCGGGCCGGAGCCCGCATCGGTGAATCCAAGGCCGGAGCCGTCAGAAAGAGAGACGCCGTTCATACACCTGGAGGATACACACCTGGGAGGGGTGGCGTCTCCTCGGGAATTCCAATCCAGGCAGCGAGATAGGCCACACCGACCAGGCCGCTCGAAAAGATGAGGCCGATGACCGCGATGATGCGGACAACGGCGACGTCCCATCCGTTGGCTTGCGCAATGGCGATGCAGACCCCGCCGATCTGGCGGCCCATGCGGGGGCGGAGGAGCGGGCGGCCGGGGATGGGTTGCACGACGGGAATGGCCGCACCACAGGTCGAACAGAAATGAGCGCTTGCCGGTAATCCGGTGCCACAGTGCTGACAAAAGACGGTCATGGCCGGTTCTCCGAGAGCGAACTTCAACTGATTTGAGGATACGAGGTTTGGCCTGCGCCGGTTCCCTTTTTCTGGTTTGAGCGGCGGAGCCGGAGTAATTCCTCAGGTTCCCCGGTAGGGCGTGTGCAAGTACTTTCTTGCTTCGCTGGCGCGAGAGGTGTTGGGGCCGGCGTCGATCGCCGCCTGGTAATCGCGGATCGCGAGCGCTCGCTGGCCGTTCAGGTCGTGGCATTGACCGGCATCGAGGAGCGAACGAATCTTGAGCTCCGAGCCCACGCCGCTGGTCCAGGCCGCTTGTTCGTAGGCCTGTGCGGCTTCGTCGTCATGGCGCTGGCCGCGCAGGGCATCGCCCAGCCCGAAATAGGCCAATTCGAGCTTGGACGAAACAAAATAGCCTGGCTGGACCGCGTCGGCTAAAAGCTGCCGGTAAGAATCGACGGCACCCATTCCCTCGCCTGCATCCTTGCGCAGATTGGCTTCTTCAAGGCAGAACAGGAAATCGTGTGGATAGTCGCCCTTCAGGCCGCGCACCACCTGGATGGCTTGCTTGTACTTCGATTCACGGCGCAGGAAGAGCGCAATCACGGTACGTGACTCGATGCTTGTGATCACTCCGCGCTTGCCGGCGTCATCAAGCATGGCGAGTCCGGTGGATTTGGAGCCGGTGATGCCGGCAAAGCCAATCATGAACTTGAAGGGCCAGGGGAGCGCGCCAACGACGTATTCGTAGACGCCCACAATCAACTTGGCATCGACGTAATCGGGATCGATCTCCAAAGCGCGCTTAGCATCGTCTTTGGCCTTGGTGGCCAGACGGAAACCGGTGGAAAACGCGCGCTCCACCATGGCCACATAGGCACAACGCAAGCTGCGCACCCAGGCACGGACGAAGAGCGCGTCGGCGTCGTTGACATTCTTGCTGATTCGCCAGTCGGCTTCGCGCACCGCTTCATCGGCCAGGGCGAAGATCTGATCGCGCTTTGCGGGGTCCTCGTCGGTGGCGTGGCGGCCGGTGAGAAATCCGTCGTTGGCGTAGAAAGTGGTGTCGAGCAGATCGAGGCGGTAAAGCTCCTGAAAGATCAACGCGTTGAGCAGATAGGCGGTGGCCTGCGGATCGCCGGGATGGACGGCGTGAAACTGCTGGAAGCGCTCCACCGCGCCGGGATAGTCGAGGTTGTAGAAGCGGTCATACGCCGCGCGCACCTGGGGGTCGTAGTTCATGGGGTTGGTGTGCACGGTCGCGGCCACGATCGGAACAGACAAGATGAACCCCAGGATTCCAAGGACGCACATCCGCGAGGCAAGCATTCCCGGCTTCAAGATCCGCTCCTTCTTCTCCATGGTACCGGTTGACGCTTTCAACTCAAGAACGCGTTGCATAACGGGAAGATTGATTCTATGCGTTCCCAAGAAATCCCCGACGGCGGCTTTGATGCATGTGTGAGCGCTAGGAGGCGATTCCCGGCTCAGGGCCTGCGCAACTGCCGCGCCAACTGCAGTGAAGGTTTCAACTGCTGACCGAGAAGAATTGGCAGAGAATTTATCGCACTATAGACAACCAGATCAGATCTTTACGCAACTAACTCAGAAAAAGCGCGTATTCAAAACAGTGCGTGTAGACCGCGTTCCTAAGAAACACGTCTGACTAGGTTTAAGGGCAAATAGACAGAATGGGCCTTCTGAGTTACTGCGAAAAGCGTTTAGTCGGGTCGATGTTGCCGTATCCGTGGGCGACTCGCGTGATAGAGGATTTTAAATGGCTTCCTTTTGTGATGTTTTATTGCGTCTTTTGCAATATTCCCTACTGGATTGCCGCACATGAGTTCAGCTTCGAGTCGCTGGGATGGTTTTGTGTCCAGTACGCTGCGGTTGGATTGGTTGCTCTGTTTGTCCCGCGGTTCGTGACTCTGGTATGGCTTCTAGCGCTTACTGCGGCGGACATAATCTGTGGGGCGTGCATGACGTATCACGTCCCAGTTCGAGAATGCCTGGAAAACATCCGCGTCGCATTTGAATCCTCTGCCACACATCCCTTTCGCTCACTTTCGGTCCTTTTACCTGCCCTACTGATCGCTGCAACCGCAGCCTTGCTGCCGGGCAAGGAAATGCTAAAGAACCAGCGCCGGCTCGCCGGTGCGTGCCTGATCGTCTTTGCGGTTGTGATTGTCGGCGGCGAGGCGCTATCGATCTACCGGACGACGGGCCACTTCCCCATTCCCTTTCAAACGCGGCCTGTGAGGGATCGGTCCGGCTCTGGCAAATCGAATGCTCTACAACTGATCCGCGTTCCCATCGTTCGATTGAACCGATTGTGGAAAATGGATGAAAAGCTTACCGCGCTCGAAGAAAAGGGCAGGATTACGCGATTTACCGTACCGAGCGCGACGGCGGTCGCCATGGATGCCGCGGGGATTACCTCAGGTGAGGGCAATCGCCAGAAACCTAACCTGGTTCTGGCGCTGGTCGAATCATGGGGACTCGCCGAGGACTCACCCCTGCGGAATGCGATGGTCACGCCTTATGCGCAACCGGAATTGCTTGCCAAATACGAGGTTCTGCAGGGGTCGGTTCCGTTCTATGGGGCAACCGTCGCAGGAGAAGCTCGTGAACTCTGCGGCAACTCGATTGGGTATTACGTCATCCGAGCTCCAGCATCTGACCTGAAGAGTTGCCTTCCGCAAAGGCTTGCGGCACTCGGCTATGACCGGATTGCGATCCACGGGTTTAGCAGTCATATGTACGTTCGATCGGTATGGTACCGCACGATGGGTTTTCAGGAACGGTGGTTTCACGAACAGCTGCAACAGCAGGGATTACCTGATTGCAACGGTGTATTTATAGGAACTTGCGATGCAGATATTGCCGCCTGGGTCGGACGGCGTCTTAATGAGGCTAGCTCGCGCCCGAAATTCATTCATTGGATGACTCTCAATTCGCATCTCCCGGTGACTGTACCGGTGCTTTTGCACGATGCCGCGCCTTGCCTTGCTGACCTGGGACTCGAATCCAACTCGCAGCTCTGCTCCTGGTACCAACTGATCGCCAATGTGCACCGCTCCGTTGCGCAACTGGCATTGGGTCCGCTGGGCCGGCCCACGATTTTTGTGATTGTGGGCGATCACGCGCCTCCGTTTGGCGATCCGGCGCTGCGCGACCGGTTTTCGCAAAGCGAAGTGCCCTACGTTGTGCTCGTGCCCCGCTCTGCACACAACCCGTCCAAAGCGGTGATCGCGCACAATGCCGCGAATCCTGCTTCCGGACCGAGGCAGGCTCCTCGTCAATCGCCCTGAACTCCCCGGCAGGCGGAATACGGCGGACAATCGAGCGCGGTGGCTTGCGGCCGCGATGAGAACTCTCGCAGGCTCCTGAGCCGGACTTTGCACCGGACAATCAGTTAGCATCTGAGTATGCCTATCGCCGAACGGTTGAAGCCAACGTTTGTTTCCACTCGCCCAACAGAGCCTGACCGCATGGGGGAAGCGCGCAAGCGGTTGATCGTAGCGCTGGATGTGTCCAGCGCCGGGGCTGCCGAAGACCTGGTGAAGCGGCTGGAAGACGAATGCAAATGGTTCAAGGTGGGATTGGAACTGTTTGCTGCGGCCGGCCCCGCCGTAGTGGAGACACTGACTGCGCGCGGCCACTCGGTGTTTCTGGATCTGAAGTTCCACGATATTCCCAACACGGTGGCCGGCGCGGTGCGCTCGGCTGCGGGGCTCGGCGTGCGCATGATGACGGTTCATGCCGCAGGAGGGCCGGCGATGCTGGCTGCGGCCGGCGCGGCGCTGGACGACGTGGCCGATCCGCCGCAATTGCTGGCTGTGACCGTGCTGACCAGCATGGACGCAGCGCAATTGAAAGCTACCGGAGTGAAGCGCTCACCCGCTGAGCAGGTGGAATTGCTGGCCCGCATGGGATGGGAAGCGGGGATTCGCGGCTTTGTTTGCTCGCCCCAGGAGGTAACGGCGGTACGAGCACTGACCGGCGCGAAAGGAGTGCTGGTGGTACCCGGCATACGGCCCGCGGGCACCGAGGCGGGCGACCAGAAGCGCCTGGCGACGCCCGCCGACGCGCTCTGCGCGGGCGCAAGTTACCTGGTGGTGGGAAGGCCCATCACCCAGGCGCCTGAGCCGGCCAAAGCGGCTAAAGCGATCCTGAGGGAGATGGCTCAAGCTATGGCGTTTTGAGTGCAGAAGATGAAAAAGCCCGGCGCAAAGCCGGGCTTTCTTTTGTGGATCAGAACTCAAGCAAAGCTTAGAGTTTCTCGTAGAAGTCGCACGCGGAACACGAGATATAGACTCCGCCGGGGACGCCGCGTTCACGGTCCTTGACGCGCTTGACGATGCGCGTGGGTTTCGAGCACTTGGGACAGTCAGTCGACTTCGTCGTGTCCATTATCTTCTTGCGATCGCCAGTTTTGGCAATTTTGGCCATGGGTAGGGTGATTCTCCTTCTTGGGGTGTCTCTGCACGCACGGGCAAGGAATTGCCCGCGGCTTCAACGGCGCGGTGCTGGTTCGCCTCCAGGCGCAGAGTTCTGCTCGGAGCGAACCGCACTCGCTGTTTCCAGTTTATATGACGGGGCGTGGCCGGTCAGAGCCGTTGCAGCGCAATTTCGTAAACGCGACAAACGACTGCGGGCGTGGACGCTCGCAAGACAGCCGGTCAGGAGACCGGCGGTACTAGTTGGGCCGCGCAGAAGAGCCGGACGTGACAAGCTGGCTGGTGCTTGCCGGGGGCGGCTGGCTGGCGGCCGGCGCGGGGGGCTTATTTGCCGGAGGGGATTGCGGTTGCGAGCCATTGGCGGGCGGAGACTGCGCATTTCCCTGCGGAGCTGGTTGCGGATAGGTTGATTGCGAGGGCTGGCCGGCAGCGGGAGCGCTGGGCTGCTCATCGGGATTGGCGCCGGGCTGTTGATCCGTATGCGGCTTGGGGAATTGCACCGGACGCATCACGCCCACGCTGGTGTTGTCGGTGGGCAGGGATTCGCCGGGCTTGCGGAGGCTGGGAGGAGCGTTTGGCGCCTGCCGGTCGGTGTCGGGCTGGACATCACCTTCGTGAATGGTACGCGTATTGGCTTGCGAAGTGATCACCGGCTTGCCATCGGTGGTCATCATGGCCGAGACCACATCCTTGGTGAAGATCTGCAACGGTTCGCCATCTCTGGCGATCTCCACGCGGATTACGCGGTTGCCGTTGATACGGACGAAGTCGACTTCCTGGGGCGGCGTGCCGTAGATCCACTCTTCAAAGGGCATCTGGCCGTCCATCTCGCGCGTCCGGGTGCTGGGCTGGCCCTTGGCGAAGAGCACCATATCGGTGGTCATTCCCACCAGCACGTTGTGGCCGAGGATGGCGTCTTTCAACTCGGCCGGAAGCGTGTCAGTGAAGGCCTGCACCGGCGATTTCACGTCGAAGGAGATGAGCGGAGCGAGCAGGGCCTTGACCTGGGCAGGCGTGAGTTCGGGAACATGATCGGCAAAGGTGAGCGTAAGGCGCGAGCCGACGGGATCACCGGCGGCGTTGGCGATTGCGGGATCGATATCCGGATCGCCCATCTGAGGACCCACGCTGATCTGAACGTGGCGCAAAAAGCGATGCTTTGCGTCGGGTCCGCCGTCGAGATCGAAGACGATTTTGGAGCGATCGATTTTGATGTCGGTGATGACCACGCGGGCGCCGGGCTTGGCGGAAAGACCCTCGCTGATCACCATGTTCAGATAGCTCTCGCCGGCAGGCGCGAGCTTGCCGTTGGCCGCCAGCGTAAGACCCTTGTGGCCGCGGGGAAACGGGCGCATGGCAAAGCCCTGCTCCGATTCGAGCGCCCGAATGAGCAGAATGCGCGTCTTGGGATCGAGCTCGGTTTTGCCCAGTTCAACGTGGGTGGGTTCGATCTGCGCGTACCGGCGGTCCACCGGACCGGTGGTGGCGACGTTTCCCTTGCCTTTGGTATCGATAGTGATGACCTGCGACGTAGCGGCGGCGCCAAGCAGCGCTGCCAGCGCACATGCGCCGATGAAGCACACAAAGACCCTGTTTGCGTGATTGTTCGCTGTCGACTCAGCAATCGGGCCGATCCGTTGGGGAAGGAGACGCCGCTTCATGGGAACCTCCCATGGGTTCGAACGCAACCAGACAGATCTTACTAGGCAAACCTTAGCCCCATTCGGGGTGAAATGGCAAATGCTAGAAGCAAGCTTCTAGCTTCTAGCTTTTGGCTTTTAGCTGGCGGCTGGGGGCGGCTCGCTGTTGGCTCGTTCCGCTGGCGCTCCAGTCGCTGCCTTTTCGATCTGGACAAAGGTCGGTGCGGCAGGCGCGGCGGGTGCGGCCGAGCCCATGGCGGCCTCGTGCTGCGCGCGAGCGATGGCATCGAGATCGACGGGGATTCCCCCCGGTATGATCACGGGAGCGTTGTAGCGGTAGTTGAGGTCGCGTGTGACGCGGAAGACCACAGGCAGCGCCGCGAGAAGCACAAAAAACGTGAGCCAACTGCCGTCGAGTCCAAAGGCTCCGCCCGTGAGCCAGAACTGTCCCATGGGATCTCCCTGCACCACCGGCGAATGGCTGTTGACGCCGTTCACGGCGAGACCAAAGAGCAAAGCGCGGCTGGCTTTCCAGGCAAAGTTGAGACCCCAACTGACCCACAGGGCGCGCGTGCGCAGATAGCACGCGGAGAGGAGGAGCGCGAGCACGATGGAGACAGCGAAGCTCGAGTGGCTTGCGCCCGGCACAAGCCCCTGCAAGATGGCGTAGATGGCGGCAAAGCCAAGTGCGGCTCCGGTGGATCCCACTGCGAGGGCAAAACGCTGGAACGCGTAGCCGCGGAAGGCGATTTCTTCAGCCAAAGCGGCCAGTGCGAAGAAGGCCGTATCGGCCACAAGCCAGCCCCACGATGAGGCCTGTGGCGAGAAAGAGACCGCGATGCCGCCGAACACGGTGAGAGGCAGGACGCAGACCAGGGCCACAGCCCAACCGGTTGCCAGTCCCAGCCCGGCCTCGCGCGGCCAGCCGGAACGCCGCGGCAGTCCCTGTTCGCTGATGGGGTGCTCCTGCCGGTCCAGCCAGAAGCCCATGGCGGCGTAGCCCATTAGCAGGAGAAAGACCAGCATGGCCTGCTCCACAAGCGGAAACCAGGCATCGCCGGCGAGCCCTTGCGCGCCATGGAAGGCGAGCGACCGAGCCAGAAAGAAGTAAAGGAACGCAGCCAGAAACTGCAGGTAGGCGCGCAGCCGGCCGCCGGTGTAGACGGGACCGGTCATGCCCACCTCCGGACCATCGCCCAGGCGTGGGTCGCAGCGCAAGGCGCCGCGCGCCGTGTGCCACAGAGATTCGCTTGGGGTTGCCTTATGGCCATCGTTTGGACTTTCCAGCGGGAAATCAGCCTTGCGTATAGAACTGTGCTACATTGCGGAACTTCTGCTGCCGCGCGGCCACCAAGGCATCGATGGGCAGTGCCCTGAGTTCGTTGAGTTGCTTTTGCAGCACCGAGCCGAGCAATCCGGAGCCTACTTCGCGATCCGTGTGTATGCCATGCGGCGGCTCGGGGATGATCTCGTCCACACAGCCCAATTCCACGACCTCGGGCGCGGAAACGCGCATCGCTTCGGCCGCCAGGGCCTTCTTGCTCGCGTCATTCCACATGATCGACGCGCAACCCTCAGGTGAAATGACGAAGTAGAGCGCGTTCTCGAGAATCAGCACGCGATCGGAAACGGCGAGCGCCAATGCCCCGCCCGATCCACCTTCGCCGCTGATGACTGAGATGGTCGGCACACGCAGCCGCGCCATTTCGCGCAGGTTGCGGGCGATGGCTTCGGCCTGGCCGCGCTCCTCGGCTCCCATGCCGGGATACGCGCCGGGCAGATCAATGAAGCTGATGACGGGGCGGCCAAATTTTTCGGCGAGCTTCATCGAGCGCAGCGCTTTGCGGTAACCCTCGGGATGCGGCATGCCGAAGTTGCGCCGTACGCGCTCCTTCGTCGTGCCGCCTTTGCGGTTGCCGATGACCATGACCTCTTGCGCACCCAGTCGCGCCATGCCGCAGGCCACAGCCTGATCGTCGCCGAAGGCGCGATCCCCGTGAATCTCGCTGAAATCCGTAAAGATTCGCTCGATCAGTTCCATGGGGTAGGGGCGCTGGGGATGCCGCGCGCGTTCGACTCTCTCCCACGCCGGCGAAACGGCCTGTGTCTGGGGATTAAGCTCTGTTTCTTGTTCGCTCATCGATAGTTGGCGCCTAAGGGCCCAGCCCGGCAGCCCTGCAGTGATTCTACAGGTGTCAGGTTTCAGGTGTCAGGTTTCAGCTCTTAGTTTTTGGCTGTTAGCTGTTGGCTGTCTGCTGCGAACTGGTACCTGCTCCTACTCCCTACTCCCTACTCCCTATTGGCTACTCCCTGCCTTCAAAGAATTCCGTACTTTTCAAAGGCAGCCTTGGACGGCATGCCTTCTTCGAGGGCTTTGCGGACCGTCTTCTCCTTGCGCGCTTTCTCGAAGGCGCGGGCGAGAACCTCCTGCTCGGCGGCGCGGGGAACAACGCAGACTCCATCCAGATCGCCGAAGACAATATCTCCGGGGACGATGCGCGCATGGCCGATCTGGATGGGAATGCGGAAATCGATGACCTTGCCGCGCGGGCCCTGGTCCTGCGCATAGCTGCCGTGCGAAAACGTGGGAAAGCCCAGAGCGAGGACGCCGCGCGTGTCGCGCGAGTAGCCATCGACCACCGCGCCGGCCGCGCCGCATTTGCGAGCGCGCACGCTCATCAGCTCGCCCCAGAGCGCGTAACGCGGCGAGGCGCCGGTGCAGATGTAGACTTCGTCGGGCTTCAGATCGTCGAGCGCGTCCATCATGAGGCCGAAGGGACGAGCCGAGAGCGAATTGTGCGAACCGGTGACGGATTCGTCGAAGACATCGGCTTCAAGGACGGTCATGGCGCGGCCGCAAACAACCATGACGCGCTCGAGGGGCACGATAGCGGGCGGCAGGAACTGCTGGAGCAGGCCCATCTTGTCCATCACGTCGCCGATGACGGCGGAGAAGAGCTTGCGGCGCGCGGACTGAAAGATCTCTTGATCGGATTGAGGCACAGATTGCTCTCCAAGGCAGAATCTTGCGGCAATTCCTGAGTAAGTGTATGCCTTGAAGACCCGTGCCAGGTCGCCGACTCCCTGATGCTCCCACCCCAACGACGAAAACCTGTCGTTGGGGGCCCCGGGATGGTCGCGGCGACCTGGGGTTTCCGGCTTCGGGACACAGCAACTCAGGAACTGCTATCGCAGCCGGGGTTCCAGCATTGTGAGTGAGATTCACGATGAAAGGCAACCGCAGATCCTTCGACTCGTCCTCCACTACCCCTTCACTCCGTGCAAGGTCAGCGTCGGACTCGCTCAGGATGACCGGGCTTGGGCGGGGTTTGCGCTGCTGTTCCCAGTTCCCTGTTCCCTGTTGCCTGTTCCCTGCCTTTAGTGCGATTCGCCGGCGTGGGCGGCTCGCTGGCCGGCCAGGCGGCTGATCTTGTCGCTTTCCTTCGCCATTTCGTGCACGGCGAAGCCTTTTTCCGCGAGCGCGCCTGTTGGACAAGCCTGCACACACTTACCGCAAGCCGTGCAGTTGTGCGCATGGCCCCAATCGTCCTTGAGATCGCTGACAATGCGTGAATAGATGCCGCGCGACGAGACCTCCCAGACGTGGGCACCCTCGACTTCGGCGCACACCCTGACGCAACGCGTACAAAGGATGCAGCGGTTGTGGTCGAGGACGAAGCGGGGATGGGACATGTCAACGGCCAGGCGGGGGTTATTGTAGGCGTAGCGCACATGCGTGACGCCGAGCGACTGCGCCATGGATTGCAGCTCGCAGTGGCCGTTGGAGACGCAGGAGGAGCAGATGTGGTTGCGCTCGACAAGAAGCAGCTCGACGGCCATGCGCCGGTAGAGAGTAAGGCGAGCCGATGCGGTCTTGATCGACATGCCTTCCTGCACAGGCGTGGTGCAGGCGGGCAGCAGGCGATCCGTGCCAGCCAGCTCGACCACGCACAGGCGGCAAGCACCCACGGCGCTGAGGCCTTTGAGATAACAGAGCGTAGGAATGTACTTCCCATTCGCATGCGCGGCTTCCAGGACGGTATCCCCTTCGTGCGCGGTGACCAGTTCGCCGTCGATGCGAACGGAGATGATTTTGGTGTTTGCCTTGGCTTCCATGTCTACCGGCTTTCCCTATTTCTCACTTCATCTCATCAACTGCCACTGGGCGTGCCGCGTAAATCACAGCGCAGACAGCGGCGGCACTCTTCCAGTGCTTCCTGCGGGGTTAGGTTGGCGACAACTTCCTGCTGCGACCGGGCACGCGCCGCGGGAGGCAACGAGAGGGCCGTGTGACGGCGCGAGAGGCTGGGCTCCGGCGGCGCCTGGTGGCTGTACTCGAAATCCGGGAAGAGCTGCTGCCAGCGGGCGACACCCGGTTGCTGCTGGCCCATCAGGCGTTCGTCGATCTTGCGCGCCGCCTGCTTGCCGCCGCTCATCGCGTTCGACATGTTGGAGGCACCGGTGATCACGTCGCCGCCGGCATAGAAGCCGGGACGGCTGGTTTCAAACGTGAAGCGATCGACCACAATGGTGCCTTCCTCCTTGAGCTCGAGGCCAGAGGCGCGGCAGAAATCCATGTCGAAGGTCTCGCCCACGGCCAGAATCACGCTGTCGCACTCGAAGCGCTGCACCTCATCGGTGGGGATGGGGCGGCGGCGACCGGATTTGTCGTACTCGCCGAGGCGCGTTTTGACGATTTCGATGGCCTTCACGCTGCCGTCCGTGCCGCCCAGAATGCGATGCGGCGCGGCGAGGAAGACGAAACGTACACCCTCTTCCTCCGCCGCCTGGATCTCTTCGTCGATGGCGGGCATGTCTTTGCGCTCGCGGCGATAGAAGATGGTGGCCTGAGCACCCATGCGCAGCACGGTGCGCGCGGAATCGATGGCCGCATTGCCGCCGCCCACGATGGCGACGCGGGAACCGACCGCGGCTTTTTCGCCGCGTGCCACGGACTCAAGAAAGAGCAGAGCCGGAAAAACGTTCTTCAGCTCGGTGCCGGACAGATAGAGCCAGGACTCCTTCCAGGTTCCGATGGAGATGAAAACGGCGTCAAAGTTGGTAGCGAGATCGTTGAGCGGAAGATCGAAACCGACGCGCGTGTTGAAGACAAATTTGGCGCCCACGCCTTCAATGAGATCGAGCTCGCGGCGCAGAACGGCCTTGGGCAGCCGGTACTCAGGAATGGCGAAGCGCAACATGCCGCCGGCTTCGCTGCGCTCTTCGAACACGGTGACATCGTGGCCGAGCATCGCGAGATAGAAGGCTGCAGTGAGGCCGGTGGGCCCGGAGCCGGCCACGGCAATCTTGCGGCCGGTGGGCGGGAGACGGCGCTCAAGAATCCGCGCGAGCACGGCGTCGAAGTGGTCTGATTGGAAAATCGAGTCGGCGATGAGGCGATGCACCTCGCGCATGTTCACGACTTCATCGAAAGATTGGCGGCGGCAGCGGTTGTCACAGGGATGCTGGCAGACGCGTCCCGTGGAGGCAGGCAAGGGGTTGTCGAGAATGACAGACTCGAAGGCGTCGTCGAGACGGCCCTCACGGTAGAGATCGAGGAAGCGGGGAATGTTCATGCGCAGCGGGCAACTGTTTTCGCAGGGCGAGAGCGCGAGCTCCTGGCAGACGCCGGCGCGGCAGCGGTGCGCGACGATGTGGTCCTCGTATTCGTCGCGGAAGTGGCGGATGGTGGTGAGCACGGGGTTGGGCGCGGACTGGCCGAGTGCGCAAAGCGAGCAATCGCGAATCATGCGGCCCAACTCGTCGAGCAGATTGAGATGCTCGGATGTGCCTCTGCCGGCGGTGATGGAGTTGAGGATGCGCAGGGCCTTGTTGAGGCCGACGCGGCAAGGGACGCATTTGCCGCAGGACTCAGAGTGCGTGAATTCGATGAAGTAGCGGGCAACATCGACCATGCAGTTGTCTTCGTCCATGACGACCATGCCGCCGGAGCCCATGATGGAGCCGATGTGGGCGAGGTTTTCGTAATCGACCGGGGTATCGAACATCTCCACGGGAATGCAGCCGCCCGAGGGTCCGCCGGTTTGCACGGCTTTCACGCGGCGGCCAGCGACGGCGCCTTCGCCGATGTCGTAAATGAAGCTCTGGAGCGGCGTGCCCAGCGGCATTTCGATGAGACCGGTGTTTTGCACCTTGCCCACCAGCGAGAAAACCTTGGTGCCGGTGCTCTTGGCGCTGCCGGTTTCAGCAAACCAGGAGGGGCCGCGCGTGACGATGGGCGCAATGTTGTACCAGGTTTCGACATTGTTGATATTGGTGGGCCGTCCCCACAGGCCTTTTTGCGCGGGATACGGCGGACGCGGCCGCGGGCGGCCGGCAAAGCCCTCGAGCGAGGCGATGAGGGCCGTCTCTTCGCCGCAGACGAAGGCGCCTGCGCCCTGCACCAGGTCGATGTCGAAGTTGAAGCCGCGATCGAGGATGTTCGCGCCCAGCAGCCCGTATTCGCGCGCCTGCTCGATGGCGCGGTTGAGGCGGCGCACAGCGAGCGGATACTCGGCGCGCACGTAGACGATACCCTCGGTTGCGCCCATCACGTAGGCGCCGATGATCATGCCTTCGAGCAGGGCATGCGGGTCGCCTTCGATCTCGTTGCGATTCATGTAGGCGCCGGGGTCGCCCTCGTCGGCGTTGCAGATGATGTATTTGGCGTCGCCTTTGGCCTTGGCGAGGAAATCCCACTTGTTGCCGGTGAGGAAGCCCGCGCCGCCCCGGCCGCGCAGGCGCGAGGATTTGATCTGCTCGATGACGGCGTCGGTGCGGCTGTCGATGAGCACTTGGTAGAGCGCCTGATAGCCGCCGACGGCGATGTACTCCTCGATGTCGGAAGGACTGATGAGGCCGCAATTGCGTAGAACGATTTTCTTCTGGCCTTTGAAGAAGGGCAGCGCGCTCCAGAGCGGGATATCAGGATAGCCCTGGCCGTAGCGCACGTGACTGGTGATGTGATCCCACTCTTCGATCTTGCAGTACACCAGATCGGCGGGAAATGTGCCCGTGGAGAGGCCCTCGAGAATACGATTGGCGTCGTTGGCGTGCACGCGATGCAAAATCACGATGGGATTGCCGGGAAGACGCACGCTGACAATGGGCTCCTGAAAACAGGGACCGAAGCAACCCACACTGGCGAGCAAAACGTCGAGGCCGCCGCGTTGAATGGCTTCATTGAGGGCGTGAAAAACCTCTTCTGCGCCGTTGCCGCGGCCGCATGTGCCCATGCCCACCGTAATGCGCGGAATGGACGGCGTGAGCTTGGCCAGCCCGGATTCACGTACCGCGTTGAACGCACCAATATCCTGAATGCGCGGCATTACTTCCTCCCTGGGGTCAACGATTTCACTTCGCGTTGCAGCGTACGCTCATTTACGTGGCTGAGGATGTGGTGGTCGACTTCAACAACCGGCGCCAGCGCGCACTGGCCGAAACAGGCCACGGTGCGCACGGTCAAGCGGCGATCGGCCGTGGTGATGGCGAGCTTGTCGGCTTCGCTGTTCTCGTCGGCTTCGCGGTCGCTCAGGCCGAGATCGAGGCAGAGTTTTTCCAGCAGATCGCGGGAGCCGCGGGTGTGACAGGCGGTTCCGCGGCACACGCAGATCACGTGGTCGCCCTGGGGCTGCAGATTGAAGAGCGAATAAAACGTGGCTGCGCTATAGACTCTTGCCGGGGGCACACCGGTTTCGTCTGCGATGTAGCGCAACGCGTCCATGGAAAGGAACTTGTGCGCGTTGGCCAACTGAACGGCCTCAAGAATGCCCAGCAGCGCGCCGGGGCGATTCCCGTGTTTGGCAATGGCCTGGTCAATGAGCAGACGTTCTTGGGGGAGCAGACGCTCTTGGGCTTCGAGACCGTTGTGAGCGACTTCAGGAGCGGCACTTGGCATGATCCCTCCCGGGCGGGTTCCGCAAAGCCTGGCGCGCCGAACCCTCGCGCAGTGGACGAATTCTCCGGGAGACGAGCGGCGCTTGCCGGGTGCCCATTGTGCCACGGCAACTTGTGCGCAGTGGCTCAATAGCACACAGCAAGACTTCCGGCTTCTCTCCCCAGAGAAGCTCCGGCTGGAACTTTGAACCCTTTCACCGCCGGTGCGATGTGCCTATGGTCACAGGGGCCTGTGATTGTGGGATTGATGCGTGCGGGGATGCACGGCAGTGGGAAGTGGGGTGGGCCTTACAGGCGCGGAAAGGTCTTCCGCCCACTGAAGCGGGCTGTCGGCGTCGAACTGCTCTCTGTCCCCATGCTCACACCTCCACCCCACGGACGAAGACCTGTCCGCGGGGACCCCGGACCTGGGGCTACCATCTCTGCGCCCGCTACGCGGGCTCAATTCCTGTGAAGAATCTCTCAGCTACACCCAAGACTTGGTTCCTGGACAGGTTCTTAGGTTTCCATTTCGGGCGCGCTGGCGGAGGGTTCGGTGGGTTCGGATTCCGGCGCGGGAGATTCGACGGTTTTGTCGGATTCGCCTGTTTCCGAAGCGGCAAGCGGACCCAGCAGCGTATTGATGCGATATTCCGCCGCCTCGGCAGAGTGGAGAGCGTTGGCGACAGTCTCGCTCAACTCCGCTACTGCGGCGCGGCTGGGCGCCGGCTCGCCGGCGAGGC
>Ga0326728_10002199_pt1 | contig 65937 bp, 61 predicted proteins | sample MB3enrmetagenome_FD_207602 | JGI IMG/M metagenome (GOLD analysis project Ga0326728, IMG submission 207602) | Lab enriched peat soil microbial communities from McLean, Ithaca, NY, United States - MB31MN | ecosystem: Environmental > Terrestrial > Soil > Wetlands > Peat | place: USA: New York...
TGAACACGTGCTGCTTGAGCAAAGGAGCTTCGGTGTTGCCTGATCCTGCTGCGGTTGAAAAGGTCACCTGTCCGGGTTCCCACTGGAAAGAATGCGTAAAGACTCCGGCCGGAATTCGAAATCGCACCATGTTGGCGGGAACGTAGTAAGGCTGGACCACATAGTGCGCGTTATCGTTATTGATGTATCCCCAGCGGCTAAGCTCAACGTCCAGTTCACGACGGTCCTGCTCCGTGCCTACGCCGTCCCAGCTGACAAGGGTCAGGACGGCGGAAGGTTCGAGGTGAGTGATATCGTGCACTTTAAAACGGTAGGTTCCGTACCCGAGGCTGCGGGTGAGCTTCACTTCCGCTGCAGCCCATTTACCCTGGCTGCCTGAGATACGAAGATGGAGAGCCCCGTTTGCTTCTGTCCAAACGTTCGCTGGGTCAAAGTTGTTTCTCGATCCCGCGCGGTAGATGAAGCCGCTGCTTATGGCCCAATCGTAGCCACTGAAGCTCAGTGTTTTGGGTGGAGGAAATTCGACCGCAGTGCCTCGATTATTGACCATTGCCAAAGCTGCCACGCCGGTGCCTGCCGTAGGCAGGGACTCGGTTAGCTCGGGCGGGCTATAGGTAGCCTCCACCAACAGAGCGGCGTATTCTGACCCTAGCTGGGTGGAGCCTACCCACCGGCCATCATCCTCAATCTTCGTAAATGGCTGGCCCAAGGGCGGCTGTACCCCCCAGTGTCCGTCATTCCACACATAGAGTACGATTCGTTGTCCGGAACGAGCACCCGTGACACGCCCCGCAATGGGGTGCGTCTGGTCGGGCGCGCCAGAGTTTTCGGCAGGCACTTGGCTGAAAACGATGGTCGGAGTCGACGTCACTGGCTGCGAGCGGCAGGCGCTGAGCACGACACATACAGCGAAAACAAATAGGGCCTCGCCGATTGCCACGATATAGAACTGTGGTTTCATTGCCTCCAGCACACTAAAAGCAGGTACCTGCCGGGCGACTGAAAATGGCGCCCCGAACTCAACTCAACAGCCGCAGCGGGGGTAGGTCGCGGCGCGATTAAGTCACGACAAAAGAGACCAAATTGTCCCAGTTCTGCCCTGAACGTACAAGACTGCAATGAAAAGATTTACTATAACATTATGCTGGGCGGAGGGCTACCCAATAATCCATTGGGTAGATGGGTTTTTAAGGACGAACCCGAGAATTCAGCAATTCCTCTGTCGTCCACAAATGATCCATGACCACCGCCGCAACCGCTCGCGTCACCATGAGTGTACCGTGAACCCGACCAAAGTTGTAATGGGCGAAGTAGAGCCACAGCGCCGCCGTCGGTACCACGGTTCACTTTCCCCGGTTATGTCGGTTAACCATACATGTGATCTTGGTGTGCTCTCTTACGTTCATGCCTGGATCACCACCAACCCGGAAGTTGGACAGGGACGGTCGAGTTGCCGGTTAAACGGCCTTGTCGGAAAGGTGAAATCACGCTGACTCCCCAGAAGTCCGCTTCGAGGAAGCTTGTGCCGGCAGGGCACTCGCCGGGATGGATGGCGAGTAACGGTGCAGGGGAGACCGAAGACGCTCAACTCCTGGCTGGTCGGCATCCAGAAGTAATCCACGTGAGCGAGTCGGCTAACCGCAGAAGTGACCTTGGCGAAGCAGCCGGGCTTTTGGGAGAAAAGGCAGGGTGGCATTTTCAGGCAGCGCGCGCCCCACACGACGACATTTCGACCGAGTCGACCGTATTGCCGTGGTCCGGCCAGGCAGGGCGGCGGGATTCGGGGGCGTCCGCTGGCTTTTTTGCATTTTTCACTTGACAAACCCGGGGCCGTGTACTAGCCTATAACTGTGGTCATTTTGTGGACACATTGTCGCAGAAGGACGCCGGAAACCCGCGAGGCGCGAGAGAAGTTGGGAAGGTTCCGGCTCTCGGGAAAGCCCGGGATTGAAACAAATAAAAAATATTACGAACGAAGCCAGTATATTATTGAAAAGAAACGAGGCATTTCGAAAACGAACTCAAAACGAACTCAAATTGAGTGCTCAATGGGCGCATTAAACGCAGAATTCGAGCTTTTCGGCGCCACGCGCGTTCTGGCTGAGGTCAGGGGTGCGGGAATGCGGCAGGGTTCGAAATTGCCAGGCTGGGGAAGCGCTCCGAAATATGAAAATAGTGGGAACGAAGCTAAGAAGTATCTGAAAACAAAGGACATCACTTTTTTGAATGGTGCGATTCGTGCGTGTTTTGCGTGCAAATGAGCGCAAATTAGAGCCTGAAAAGTGCAAAAAACTACACGTTATGGGCAAAACGCAGCGAAGACTTCGGAGCGGACCGGCGAGGAATAAAAGTGACAAAAAGTCGGCTACATCGCCCGTGGACTTGGCTGCCAGCGTGCCAACCGCCATGGAGTGCGGTAGCGCCAGCTACCGCCTTTCGCATCGGATTGGAAGGCGGCAGGTTTGCTGCCGCAGTCCACGGCGCCGACAGCGCGCTTGAATCCGAAAGATGCGGAGGTTGGAGAATTGAGATTTGGGGTGGGTGACGGGATTCGAACCCGCGACGTCCAGATCCACAGTCTGGCGCTCTACCAGCTGAGCTACACCCACCGCAACTGCCGGGCATGCCGGCCAGTGGCCTTAACACCTTTGTAGCATTCAGCGGGGAAGTGTGTCAACCGATCGGGCAATCGGGTGATCGGGGGACCACAAAGCTAGTCGGCTTGTCAGGCGATGCTTAGGTCGGGCGACCTTTCGCGACGACGCTCCCTGCGTGTTTCGATGCTCGAGATCGGGCCGGTCACTGCTCACCCGATCTCCAGATCACCTGATTAGTGGTTCGTCACGGGGATTTCCTGAAGCTCCGTGGGTTGCTGGCAGCAGACGCAATTCCCGGGCTCGAGCGCTTCGATATTGCAGACTTTGCAGAAATAGCGCACTCGATAGAGCTTTCCGTCCTTGACGGTGTAGAGGCGTTCGACCTCGAATGTTCCATCGCCCTTCATCAGCCCCTCGAGCCGCACTTCCCGGTTGGCCAGACGCTTGTCCTGGAGGGTATGGTAGAGGTAAGTGGTGTAGGCAGAAAGGGTCTGATTCTTGCCGTGCGTGCGCAGAACCGGACAATCCACGGAAGTGGCCAGGAGTTGCCCTTCCAGGACCGCCAAGTGGGGCGGCTCGCCTTGGGCGAAGCTCCCTCGGGAGATGGCCAGAACCATGAACACGAACAGACCGGCTGCCATGCCTCGCAGTGAACAAGGCCCTGGGGTTCCGCGTGGTTTGGTTTCTGCGAAATTCATTGAGCCGGCCTCAAAGCCAGAACGATTCAAAATTCCAAATTTGAGATTCCAAGATGAAACAATCTCTCACCCCTGCCACTTGCCGACTACTGTAAGCGCGAACGGAAGCTCACCGTTGGAGCCATGCAGCTTCACCTGTAAGATCCAGTGGTCTTGATCATCCTTGGCCACCGCGGGAAAAGTGCTTCCGTTCACAGGCGCAGCCACGAGGAAAGCCGGGTGCGGCGTCCCGGCCGCTTGGCGGCTCAGCTTCACAAGGTCATCGAATTTCAGGTTGGCGCTGAGGTCCGTGTCCGCGGCGACAGGGCAGAGAACCAGTACGTCACGGGTGGGATTCACCCCCATATGGTTGCCATCCTGGGGAATAAGCCCGTAGCGCAACGTATAAAAACCTGGTTTGATGGCCTGGCCGCGAAAATCCGCACCGGGGCTGGAAAAGTGCAACACGCCGACGAATTCCCCGTCGGTCAGAGCCGGATAGAGAAAGTCAGAGGACGGGCTGGCGTTGGAATTCGTGGCTACAGTTTTAGCGAGCCACACTTCCAGCAACGTGCCACCCTGGTCGTTTTGCACCTTCACTCCCTGGGATTCGAGCGCATTTTGAAGAGGTTGAGGAATTTGACCGGCGGCAGGCGCTCCGGCAGTTTCAACTTTGTAAGTTTGCCCGAACGCCAGGCCCGCCAAAAGAAATTGTGCGGCAAGTAATATCACATGTGCGCGATGCACTCTCATAAGTGGCCTCATCGGTTGGATGCTCTGTGAGAACGAAAGAACGCCAGGGCAGCCAACGCGTAATTTGGTTTAAGAAACGCTAGCTAGTGAAAAGCTTCCCACAAATGCGCTGCGTTTGCCAATATGATTCCACACCACATCCAGACCCTGGCCGTGGAAGGAATCCTCGAGTGTGAATGCGGGCATGGCGTGAGCCAAGTGAACAAGCGGCGGGTAATACACAATTTCGTTCCCGCACTTGTCGTCGCCTTGGCACAGGCTGCGCGTCGTGATGCTCACCAGGTTTCCCGCCGTCAACTGCGCTGCGCCGTGCTGTTCGCCCGTAGCAAGCGTCAACTGAATGGGCGCCGCTTCCACACGCACCACGTGGCTCAAAAGCTCGCCGGCCATCGAGGCCGCGAATTCCTGAAGCGCCAGACGCTGCCCGGCACTGGCCCTTTGGTCAACGATCAGCACAGATTCGGCCGGGTAAGGACTATGGTAAGGATCGCCCAATGTGGCGTGGGCTTTTACCACCGCCACGACCCCCAGGCCATTCAAACGGGTTCCTTTCCAGTCTCCTTGGTCGATCTTCCATGCCAGGATGGCTTCGTCCCCCACCAGCCCGACTTCGCCATTGGCGAAGCATGGCCCCGTGTAAACGTCCGCGCTGCGAGCCTCGATATACTCTCCCTTAATTGCTGCCCTGCCGGGAACAGCCAGCAATGCAACCAGACCCAACCCTGCGATTGCGGAAACAATCAATCTTCCTCTCATGTGTCCTCCTTTTAACAAAATACTCCCTGAGGCCCCATTTACTTTGATGTGAAAGGAGGTCGGAAGTTACCTGGTGAATACGATGGCGAGGGGGCGGAGGAGTCCCCACCGCAGAGTCGCGGAGGCACTGAGCCAAGACCTCTTGTTTTCAGTTCCTCGCGTCTCTGCGGCAGAAATCTGGATGGACGGATGAAGAGACGGCGAGCCGTCCGCTTAGAGGGAGCGGAAGCAGGCACGGCCCGGTCTACAGCTTTCCATATTGACGATTCCCCCATCCGGGCCCAGGCAATTCTGGGTGTGGACACACCAACAAATGCCGCTGTCGGACCGGGGAACCGTCGGGTCAGGCTCAGATTCGATAAACATCCACTTGGAGCGCAACAACCGGCAGCGCTCAGGGGAATACTCAGGCTGGGGAGTGGGTTCAGGCATGATCAGACCTCTCCTTTCACAGCGCGCAACAAGGCGCGCTTCACCGCCACTCGGGCCAGTTGGACTTTGTAGGTGTTCTTCGACAGCGGCGTAGCTCTACTCACCGCGGCCTTTCCGGCCTCGTCGGCTAGATCCTCAACAAAAGTCTTTCCCGCCAAAACTTGTTCCGCCTCCGGAGACGGCCAGGGCACCGGAGCGACATGGCCGAGCACCACGCGCGCCCTGCGAATCGAATCGCCCGGCATCTCCAGGGCCACGGCGGCGGCGGCCAGGGGCCAATCCAGCGCCTCTCTCTGGCGGACTTCGTACACCGCCATCTTCATTCCTTCGGCAGGTGGCAGAACGATCTCTGTGACGATTTCGTGCGGCTTGAGCGCATGTTCGCTTTCACCCTCGCTTGCTGGGGTAACGAAGAATTTCTCGATTTCAAGCTCCCGGGCTCCCTCGGGACCGTGCAGCCGAACTTTTGCTCCCAGGGCAAAGAGCGCCGGCGCTAAGCTCGAAGGGCTCACGAAATAGGCGGGACCGGAATTGCCCAGGATGGCGTGGTAGCGATTGTCGCCCTCCGGCACCATGGCTTTTCCATTGTAAGTTGCCAAGAGCCCGTATCCCAAGCGGTAGTACCAGCAGCGCGGACGTTGGCAAAGGTCGCCGCCCACAGTTCCCATGCTGCGAACCTGGGGGCTGGTGACGCCTCGTGCAGCCTGTGCCAGGGCGGGATAGTGTTTCTGCACCTCGGCGTTCTCGATCAGTTCGTCGAAGGTCACCAAGGCGCCCAGGCGCAGGCCGGTTCCGGATCTGGACTCAATGTGTTTCAGTTCCTTTACTTTCTGCAGATCGACAACCCGCACCGGCTTGGCAACGCCTTCCTTCATCAAGCTCAGCAGATCGGTTCCCCCCGCCAGGACCGCTGAATCGCCCTTGGCTTCGGCCAACAAATGGATCGCTGCTTGCAAAGTTGTAGGACTTGCGTATTCGAAGTTTTGCATCAGGATACCTCTCCTTTCTCCAGTGCAGCGAGGACCTTTTCCGGAGTGATGGGTATTGTGGACACTCGCACGCCGATGGCGTTGGCGACGGCGTTGGAGATGGCGGCGCCCGGCGAAATCACCGGCGGCTCACCCAGGCCGATGGTGCCGCGCTCGTCGTAGCCCGGCCCGGTCATCATGTGTACGACCAGCTCGCCAATGTCGCCGATGCCCGCCAGTTTGTAAAACTCCATGTCGGGGTTCAGCATCCGACCCGTGACGTCGTCCATAATCTTCTGCTCGAAGAGCGCGTAAGTGATGCCCATGATCAGCGCGCCGTAGCACTGGCTTTCCGCGGTCTTCAGATCGATGATGAGCCCGCAGTCCTGCGCGCATACCATCTTGTTGATCTTAACGATTCCCGTCTCGGTATCGACGTTAACATCCGCCATTTCCACGCCGCCCACGCCGCTCGAGCCGAGCGAGCAGGGGCCGGGATTCTTTCCGGTTACCTGAATCGACTTTACGCCCAGCTTGGAGCAGGCCTGTTTCCAGGTGAGGCTCTTGGAAGCATCGCCCTGCACCTGAATCTTACCCTCGGCGGCGACGAGTTGGTCAGCAGGAACGCCCAAGCCGGGAGCCACTGCCGCGAAAAGTTGATCGCGTGCGTCCACGCATCCTCGGCGCGTGGAAGCGCTCACCCCCCCGACGGTGGTGCTGCCGCCGGAAGCGCCGCTGGCCGGATACTTGGTGTCTCCGATATTGAGCTCGATCGCCTCGAGGGGAAGGCCCAGCGTTTCCGCTGCCACGATCTTGATCACCGTGCGCGTCCCGGTGCCCAGATCCTGGCTTGCCAGGTCGATCTCGACGGAACCGTCGGGATGGATGTTCACATTGCAATTACTGTTGTGCCCTCGGCCGCCCCAGGTGTGCATACTGATTCCCAGGCCGCGCTTAATCGGGCCGGGAGTCGGGTGGCCGCGCGGGTGCCAATTCTTTTGCCAATCAATCAATTCCGCCGCCTTCTGAAGCTCTTCCCGATAGACTTTTCCGCGGTCGCCGGCCAGGTCGGCGTTCTTCATGAAGAATTCCAGCGGATCCATGTGCAGCTTGGCCGCAAGGTCCTCGAGAGCGCACATGGTGAGCACCGCCGCCTGGGGATGATTGGGAGCGCGCCAGGCGCGCGCAGGACCCGTATTCGTGCCCACCGAGGTGTGGCGAGTCACCTTGTTCGGAATGCCGGTGAGGACGTAAGGAAGGGGAGGCATGGTGGTGCCCGCCGGTCCCCCGGTTCCCCAGGACTCCGATTGCCACGCCACGATACTGCCGTCTTTCTTCGCGGCCACCTTGACCTTGGCGTAGCTCGAAGGCCGCGCCCCCGCCACGATCAAGTCGATATCGCGCTCCAGCAGCAGCTTAACCGGCTTGTTCGCCAATTTCGCCAGGCGGGCGTTCTCAACTCCCCATCGGTCGGCGCCGAACTTGCTGCCGAACCCCCCGCCAACGTATTGGCAGATGGTTTCAATATTGTTGTTCTTGACGTCGATGCCCGCCTGCCTTAGGGCCTCGCCGACTTCACCGGGTATTCCGGACACGTTCTGAGTGGAGAAATAGGTCTTCAGAGTGTCCGGGGCGGTCCACTCCGCCACGCTCCCGTGCGCTTCCAGGCAGCAATGCGTGATGGTTTGGATGCCGTAGTAACCCTCGGAAATCACCACGTCGGAGTCGCTGAAGGCTTTGTCAGGGTCGCCGCTCTTCTCGGTTCCGGCCGCCTTGGCGTGGTCACCGGCCCGGCTTAAGTCCTCTTCGTTAACCAGGAAGGGGAGCTGTTCGAATTCTATCTTGATCTTGTCCAGGGCGTCGCGAGCAACGTCCTCGCTTTCCGCCGCCACGGCCACGATTTCATCGCCGGCCCATTGAATTTCCGCGCCCACGTCCTGAATCTTGCGGACCGCCTTCACGCCCGGCATGCTTTCGGCGGCGGAGGTGTCCAGGGCGGTGATCTTGGCATGAGCGTAAGGCGAGCCCAGAACCTTGGCGTAGAGCATGCCCGGAAGCTTCACGTCGTAGGTGTACTTTGCCTTGCCGCTCGTTTTGACAGGGCCGTCCACACGGCTGATCCGTTGGCCAATCAGTTTTCTTTCCCCTGCCTCCGGCCAATCGTATTTGCACTTAGGCATTGGCTTTCCCTCCCTTCATCGCTTTGGCGGCCTCGAGCACTGCCGGCCGGATTCCCGCGTACGTTCCACAGCGGCAGAGGTTGCCCCCCAATCCCTCTTCGATCTCGTCCAGGGTGGGGTTCGGATGTTTGTCCAGGAAGGCCTTGCACGCCACCACAAAGCCGGGTGTGCAAAAGCCGCATTGCTGGCCGTCGTGCTCGATAAAGGCCGTCATCACGGGATGCAGTTGGCCGTCGTGCGAGAGGCCCTCGACGGTCACGATATCGTGTCCCTCCGCCTGTATGGCAAGCAGGTTACAGGCGTAGACCGGTTTGCCATCCATAATAACCGTGCAAGCGCCGCAGACACCGCGATCGCACACTTTCTTGGCCCCGGTGATGTCCAGGTAATCCCGCAGGGCGTCGAGTAGCGTGACACGCGGTTCCACATTAACCTTCTGCGGCTTGCCGTTGATCTTCAGGCTAATGGCCACGCGCCCCGGCCCCGCGACAGCTTCCGCCCCTGGTGCCTTGGGCGCCGCCTGTGCTTCCGTAACCAGCAACCCGCCCGATACGGCAACGCTGGCCCCCTTCAGAAAGTCGCGCCGGCTGAAGTTATCTTTCCGCGCCGCGACCTCTTCCGGCTTCTGCTTTTTCCGTCTCATGGTGTGCTCCTTCGATTCTTGAACTCAACCAGATGGGTAGGAATGAGTCGTCCCGCTTGCGAGTTAAAGTTTTGACGAAGCCCGACCGTCTCAACTAACAATCAAATTCGAATTATAGCACTTTTTCGTAGGCGTGAATTGTCACTTTTTGGGGGTGCCGAAGGTACCTTGGAGTGCGGTAGCGCCAGCTACCGCCGTTCGCTTGAATTCCATGGCGGCAGCTTTGCTGCCGCACTCCATGACGCAACCTGTTATGATGTTTCCGCTTCTGCCGAAGGGAGATCGAGTGACTGGCCCGGCTAAATCGGCTCTAGGCCGAAAGGAACTGTGGAAGGAAATCGGCAAGCGGCTGCTCCCGAGTTTGCGCTATATCTCATCGACCGAGGTGCACGCTTACGCCTTCTCGATCGCCGCCAATGCATATCTTTCCTTCTTTCCGTTCACACTCCTTCTGCTTACCGTTTGCCGCCGCTGGCTGGGTTGGGAGAGCGCTTCCCGCGTGATCCTGGAACTTTTGCAGATTCACTTGCCGAAGGGAGCGGATTCCATCATTCGGAATCTTTCCCAACTCGCGGCGGGGCGTCCCAGGCTGCAACTCATTTCGGTGGTCGTGCTCTTCTTCACCAGCTCAGGCGTTTTCCTGCCGTTGGAAGTAGCATTGAATAAAGTCTGGAGTGTGACGCGGAACCGCAGTTTCCTGAAGAACCAGGTAATATCCTTCTTTCTGGCGGTGACGACCGGTCTGATGGCATTACTTTCAGTTCTTCTCTCCGCGGCCGCGCAATGGGTGCTCACCCACGCTCTTGGATGGGTTCTCGCCCCAGGGTTGGTCGGGGCGATCTCGAGGGTCCTCATGGAGACGCTTTCCATCCCGCTGGCCGTCGCCACCTGTTTCGTAATTTACTTTTTCTTGCCCAACACCAAGGTTCCGGTAATCCAGGTTCTTCCCGCCGCTATGATCGGTGGCGTGTTGACAGAGGTGGGAAAACTCATTTACATGCTGACGTTGCCGCTCTTTCGCTTCCGGGAAGTCTACGGGCCGTACGAGACGTCCGCCACCCTGTTGTTCTGGGCTTATGGGGCGGCAATGATGCTGCTCTTCGGCGCCCACCTCTCCGCACATGGCTTTGTCGCTCCCTATAGGGGTGAGCTTACGTCGGCCTCGGCAACTGAAATGATCGAGGACCTGGAGACTTAAAATCGCCCGGATGTGGTAGGGGCGGCCCTTGTGGCCGCCCAGCGCAATCCGCCGGCTGGCGGATTGCCCCTACAACGGCATGCTACTAAGGCGGCCGAACATGGAAACTCGAGCAAAAATCCTGGAAATCCCCCGGCTGCTCCGGGACACCTTGGAAAAAGGCGCTCACGAATATGAAACGCTCATTCGCCGCGTGCGATGGGGAGAATCTCCCATCTACATTTGCGGTTGTGGCGCGTCGTTGCCGCTGGGCCCGGCGGGGGCTTACTTGTTCGAATGGTTGGCGGGCTGGCTGGCGCTGGCCCGCTCCGCAAATGTCTTTGAAGCCTATTCGGTTCTGGCACTGCGTGCCCGCTCGGTCGTGCTGGTGATTTCAGCATCGGGCGAAGACGCCGAGTCACTCGAAACCGTCCGCATGGCCCGCACGCGTGGTGCTGTGCCGCTGGCGTTGACCCGCAGTGCGAACAGCCCCCTGGCCAAAGCTTGTGAAGGCGTTTTCCTCACGAGGGATGAAGGCGCGGAGGATTCTGCGGCGGCGGCGGTATGCCAACTGGCCGCGCTTTGCAGTATCGCCTTGACCGCAGCGCGCCTCCTGAAGCGCCCCAGCACCGGCCTCGACGCATTGGACGACGAACTGAAGCGACTGCCGGAACAGATGGATTGGTCTTTCACCCAGCTCGGGGATGCGCTTCGTTCGTTGGCGGGCGAACTCCGCGCGCTGGAACGATTCTGGCTGGTGGGCGGTGGTCTCTATCATCCCGTGGTGGAGCGGATGGCCTGGCGTTTTGGCGCGTTGGGGGAGATGCGGGGAGAGGGCATCGAGGCGTCCAACTTCCTTTCGGGTCCGCTGCCTCATTTCCGCCGCGGCGAGGCCGCCCTGTTCGTTTCAGGGTCGCGCCTGAGAGCCAAGCGGCTGTTGCATGAGACTGCTGCTCAATTCAAAGTCAAGGGCGGCAGGCTGTTTTCGATGACCGACACGAACGATCGCGAACTGGTGAATCGTTCCGACATGGCAGTTTTACTCCCGCCGGTTAGCGAGGTGGGAGGCTCAGTGCTTGCGTTAGCGCTCCTGGAGTTGATGGCCGCCTCCGGCGCGAAGCATCCTGATCTGGCGGGATGACATGGCGATGACACATCGGGAAATATATTAACTGAATGTGATTGACTCGTGTGCTCATTTCTGATTTAATCACTGTATGGAACTTGGAAAAAGACTAAGAGCGCTGCGCGAAGCAAAGGGCTTATCGCAAGGTGACATAGAACGACGGTCCGGTCTCTTGCGTTCGTACATTTCACGTGTAGAAGGCGGCTATACTGCCCCTTCCCTTTCAACTCTGGAGAAGTTTGCGAAGGCACTGGAGATCGAGCCGTATCAGCTCTTGTTTCACGATGAGGGCAAACCCAGTGCGCCCAAGATTCCTGAGCAGGTTGGCTCGGGGAAACCCGTCAAGCGGCTGGTGAAGATGTTCGAAGGCATGTCCAGCGCTAATCGCAAGCTACTCCTGAGCATGGCGGCTAAGCTCAGCAAGCATTAGTTCAGGGCGAGTTCGGACACCGTAACCAATAAACCTCTGTCGTCAGGCAAGGGTGGCTGTGTGCTCCGACACATCGCCGGGAAAAGCGGAGGTCGGCGCTTCTCTCCTATCGTGTTATAATGCCGCTATGCTAATCAGTACGAAGTTCACCCACGCTGATCTACTGGAGGCGCCAGACGATGGAAAACGGCGTGAAATCGTCGAAGGGGAACTCTTCGTGACGCCCTCGCCCAACCTCGACCATCAGAGAATATCCAGAAGAATTGAGTTGGCTCTGGCAAATTATTTGGAAGCCAATCCCGTCGGTGAAATCTTCGATGCTCCTATGGACGTAATTCTGAGCGACTTTGACGTTCTGGAGCCCGACTTGCTTGTTGTTCTCAACGAACATCGCGACATCCTGAAAACCTGGGTGGAAGGCACTCCCGACCTGGTGATTGAGATCCTTTCCCCAACCACTTCCAAGCGCGACCGGGGCGTCAAGCTCAAGGCTTATGCCCGGCACGGCGTTACTGAGTATTGGATCGTCGATCCGGACGAGAGGACCATTGAAGTCTACCGGCTGGAGCGGGAACGATATCTCGCACCCCGCGTCTTCCGCGAACCGGAACACATTACTTCTTCTATGCTTCCGAGTTTTTCGCTATCTGTCGCCCGCGTTTTTAACCCTTGAAGCGTCTGGCGGCCAGTGACCCGTCCTCCACCAGTCAGTGAATGTGCTTGACCTTCTTTTGCAGGTAATCCATTAAAAGGTATTGGCCGAGGGTATAAGGGGTGGTGAAGTAGGCTTTGCCGCGGCAGATTTCCGTGACTTTCTGGACGAAGTTGATGAGGCTATAGTCTGACGCCAGCATGAAAGTGTTGATCAGGATCCCGTTGCGGCGACAGCGGGCGACCTCGAGCAGAGTCTCCGAAACCACCAGCGGATCCAGGCCCATGGAATTCTTGTAAATCCGCCCATCCTCCAGGGTCAGCGCGGACGGCTTGCCGTCGGTGATCATGACGATCTGGCGCATGTCTTTCCTCTGGCGAGAGAGGATCTTCTGTGCCATCCGCAAACCTTCGCGGGTATTTGTGTAGTAGGGGCCAACGCGGATGCGGGCCAGGTCGTTGAGCGGTACCTCTTCTGCCGAGTCGTGAAACAACACCAAGTGCAACGTGTCGCCCGGATACTGGGTTCGAATCAGGTGAGTCAGCGCCAGGGCGACCTTCTTCGCGGGTGTAAAGCGGTCCTCGCCGTAGAGGATCATGCTGTGGCTGCAATCCAGCATCAGGACGGTGGCGCAGGAACTCTGGTACTCGCATTGCCTGACCTGAAGATCCTGATAGCCGAGGTCGAGGGGAATTTTCAGGCCGTTGCGCTGAATCGCCGAAAGAAGCGTGGCATTGACATCCAGATTTAACGTGTCTCCGAACTCGTAGCGCCGGCTGGACCCGTCTGCTTCGACCCCGGTGGCGAGTTCGCGGGTGTCGTGCCGTCCAAAGCTCGATTTGCCCAGAGAGCCCAGCAGGTCTTTCAGAGTTTTGAAGCCGAGAAAATCCAGGGCCTTGTCCGTGACTTCAAACTTGGCTTTCCCCGCGCCATCCATGAGCTGGCCCTGCCCAGCTTCCTTTGATTCGCTTTGTGCGGCATTGGGCTGCTCGATTCGGATATAGCCTTCATCCGCGAGTTGTTGCAGCATCTGGTCGATGCGTTCAGCCAGCTCGGATTTTTGATAATCTTCCCAATTCTCGAACATTTGCTTCAGCAGCTCGTCAGAGATCTTTCCCTGCTGCTGAAGAGCTTCGAGCAGCGCCTGATGCAATTGCTCCATGGTGCGTTCGGAATCCATCTCGTAGAAGTTGGAATGCTGGCTGTAGAAGCCGCTGTCGAGGAGGAAGTCCTGAAGCAGTTGCAGCAGGTCTTCCGCGCTCAGATCGTCGAAGGGATTGGGAACGTATTTGCCGTACTTAACGAATTTCATTGCAACCAGCCAGTCGGCTGTCCGTGGTCCGTGGTCCGTAGTCCGTTGTTCCCCTTAGGATCATCGGACGGAAACGAGATCTTCAAATTACTTTCCTCCGATGTTTTACCCTTCCCGCACCAAGCGTCGTACGCCTTAGCAAACCAGAAGGGGGCAGAACCACTGACAACGGACAACTGACAACGGACAGCACTTCAGTTGAGCGACCTCCGCCGATGCCCGGCGGGCGCCGCTTCCTCGGGAGGGCTCTCGGCATGCTGCTTTTCCGCGAAGAAACCCAGTTCTTCGTTTCGGCTGATTCGTTTGAGCGCCGCAAGCCCCTCGAGGATGAATTCCGCACCCGAGGCCAGGAGGGCAGGGTCGTCCTTTGCCTTGATCCCCAGGCGCTGGGTCTGTTCGAGCAGACCCTGGATCTTCTTGAAATGGCTGTAGAGTTCTTCGGCGGAATCGTTCGGGGAATACTTCAGTGTTCCGCCCAACTCGAACCACTGAACAACGGAATGGAGAGGAACTCCATCGTAATACTTCTTGAAGACGCGAGCCGTAGCCTGCCGGATGATGTCACGCACCACGCTGTCCGCCCCGCGCATTTCGCCCTCATACTCCAATTCCACTTTGCCGGTAAGTGAGGGCATGGCCGTGTAAACATCCGAGGGGCGGGGAACAGTCTTGTCTTCGTGGTTCTTCACGGCGCGATACTCGGCGCTGCTGATTACGTTTTCCAGGCAGGTGATGGGCACGCGCTGGCTCACGCCGCTCCGTTTGTCAACTCGCTTCTCCTGCCTCGCCACGAAGGCGACGCTTTCCACAATCTCCCTTAAGAACTCGGGGATCACCAGCTTGGTGCGGCCGTCGCGATCCGTCCAGGCCTCCTGGGCGGTGATGGCCATGGCATGCTCGAGAGAAGCGGGATAATGGGTGCGGATTTCGGAACCGATGCGGTCCTTCAAGGGAGTAATGATCTTGCCGCGCGCAGTGTAATCTTCCGGGTTGGCGGTGAAGACCATCGCCACGTCCAGTGGAAGGCGCACGGGGTAGCCCTTAATCTGCACATCGCCCTCTTGCATAATGTTGAACAGCCCTACCTGAATCTTGCCGGCCAAGTCCGGGAGTTCGTTGATGGCGAAAATGCCGCGGTTAGCGCGCGGCAGCAGGCCGTAATGGATGGTCAATTCGCTGGACAAGGCGTGCCCGCCCCGGGCGGCCTTGATGGGATCAAGATCACCTATAATGTCGGCCATCGTCACATCCGGCGTGGCCAACTTCTCAACATAGCGATCTTCAGCGCCCAGATAATCGATCGGCGTGTCGTCGCCCATTTCCGCCAGGCGCTCGTGGCAGGCCCGGCAGAGAGGGTTCAGGGGGTCGTCGTTGATTTCACAGCCGGCGATATAAGGAATGGAGTCATCGAGAAGCGTGACGAGGGAGCGCAAGATGCGGCTTTTGGCCTGGCCTCGCAGTCCCAGCAGAATGAAATTGTGCCGGGAAAGAACAGCATTGGCAATCTGGGGGATCACCGAATCGTCGAAGCCGATGATACCCGGGAAGAGCGGCTGGCCTGCCGAGAGCTTGCACAGCAGATTAGCCCGCATCTCATTCCTGACGCTGACACTCTTATAGAAAGACTTCTTCAGCTCGCCTAATGTTTTTGCTTTTTGCATTTTTCCCTTAGCCCCAAAACCATTATATGCCTATGCCGATGCCAACTCAACGGAGAAGCTGGGACTGTTATATAATCGCTCGCCCAGTCATTCCACCTCGAAACACGGAAAGGAGTCCTGACGTGCACTCTTGGAATTCCTCCAGCCACAAATTGAATTTTCTGGCGCTTCTTCTCATCCTTTTGGCAGGATCCCTGGCGTATGGCCAGAGCGAGCCGGAGGAGCTGAGCCCGATTCTGAAGGATGAAATTCTTCCCCAGGCAGTGGCCGAATTTCAGGTTCGACAGTATATCGTCGAGCGAATCGCGCCGCCTCCGCGCCTACCCTCCCGCCCCCAGGAGTGGACTTCAGAGGCCGCTCGGCTCCGGCATCATTTGCTATATGACGTGGCCTTTCACGGCTGGCCGAAAGAATGGGTCGAGGCAGGGCCGAGGTTCGACGAGGTGGGTGTTATTGAAACCGGCGCGGGCTACCGCATTCGAAAACTGCGCTACGAGATTGTCCCGGGTTTTGAATCCGTTGCACTTCTTTACGAGCCTGAGCACTTGACCGGCAAGGTTCCGGCGATTTTGAACGTGAACGGACACGTCGGCCCGCCGGGAAAAGCGATTGAATACAAGCAAAAGCGGTGCATCAACTATGCCCGGCACGGCATCCTGGCTCTGAACCTGGAGTGGTTCTTCTTTGGCGAACTGGAAAAGAAGGGCAACGACCACTGGTTCGGCGCGCACTTGGACGTGGTGGGCGCGAATGAACTGGGACTCTTCATACTCGAAATGCGCAAAGGGCTCGATTACCTTTACAACCACCCCAATGTCGATCGTGAGCGCATTGGTATGACCGGCTTGTCCGGAGGCGGGTGGCAGACCATAACCTTGAGCTCGCTGGATGAACGGGTGAAGGCGAGCAACCCGGTGGCAGGCTTCTCCTCGCTTCGCGCTCGCGTCGAGGCCAACCGCTACGGAGATTTGGGCGACGTCGAGCAGGCGGCCACTGATTTCCTGGAGGGTTCGGACTTCTCGCATTTGGTGGCCCTGATGGCTCCGCGTCCGATTCTCCTCACCTACAACGCCGAGGACGACTGCTGCTTTCGGGCCGGCCTTGTGAAACCCCTGGTCTACGATGCGATTCAGCCTTTCTTCAAACTGTATGGAAAGGAGGGGGCGCTCGAATGGCACGAGAACCGCGATCCCGCCACCCACAACTATCAACTGGATAACCGTCTCGCGGATTACCGCTTCTTCAGCCGGCAATTCGGCCTGCCCGTGATTGAGAACGAGGAGCACGTCGCCCCGGAAGTCAGGACTTTCGACGGATTGAAGGTCGGTTTGCCGGAAAACAATCTAACCATATTAGGGCTCGCTCAAAAGCTGGGCCAACAGATTGTCAGGGCGCCGATCCCTTCTGAACCTACCGCCAAGGCAACGTGGATCGGTTCGGGGCGGGCAACCTTGAAGGATGTGGTTCGCTTCAAGCCGGTCCACATCGGACACCTATGGTCAGTGGCGACCTCCAAGCGCAAAGACCTGCAAACCACCTCCTACATCTTCCAGATGACCAACGGCTTGAGCGCCAACGGCGTGTGGCTGAGATCGATTCTTCAGAGTTCCGACTCGGCGCCCGTCGCGATCATGCTCGACGACCGGGGCAAGGAAGCCGCGGCGGAGGCGGTCTCCGACGCTGTGAATCGCGGTGAGCAAGTGCTTGCCTTGGACCTGATGTTTACTGGCAGTTCCTGGAAGGAGACCGGGCCTTTCGAATTTGCGCAGCTTCTCGATGGCCTCGGCGACCGTCCGCTGGGCATGGAGGCGTCGCAACTCATCACCGTGGCCCGCTGGGCGAAGGAGCGTGCCGGGGTGTCCAGCGTGCGACTCGAAGCGGCTGGCATTCGGACCCAAGTCATAAGTCTGGTAGCAGCCGCGCTCGAGCCGGCGCTCTTTTCGTCCCTAAAGGCTCGAAACGGAATACGCAGCTTGAGCTACGTGCTCGACCTGCCCGTGCGTTTCGAGCAGGCCCCGGAACTCTTCTGCCTCGACCTTTACAAGGACTTTGATATCGACCGCCTGGAAGCGCTCGCCGCGCCGACAAAGGTGACCGTGACGAAGGACTTGCCCTGACCGGCGATTGGTGCCCCGCGATGTTGGGGCACGGGCGCTTACCGAATTGCAGGCGGCTGCCCGGGGTTGAGATTCATACGTTTTCTTCGATAGGTATATGCGGCGAAGCCACCGACCACAGATACCTATATTGAGCACGGAGAGCGACGAATGAGCAATCGAGGTCAACGATATTATCTGCCGCTGATGAGCACGGCATTCTGTGCGATCTTGATCACCGTCCATGCTCCCGCAGCGTCGCCGCCGGAGTCCGTTGTTCTGGTCTTGCCTGCCCATCCGGCCCCAGCGATAAAACTCGGCGCGAAGGCGATTCGCGACGCGCTCGAAACCAGCGGAATCGAGGTTCGGCTCGAGCCGCGCCAGTCAAGCGCGGAGGTTGCAATTATAGTCGGCGAGAAAGGCGACGCGAATCTCAGCCAGGCAGGGCACGACAGAATAAGCGTTCCCGGCAAGCCCGAGTCGTTCGCGATCTCGATCGCCCCGGACAAGCGCCTTGTGACCATCGAAGGCAGTGACGCCACGGGCGTCATGTACGGTGAATTTGAGCTGGCGGAACAGGTCAGCGCGCAACCCGGAAGCGATTTCATGGCCAAGGTCAGACCCCTCCGCCAATCACCCTTCCTCGAAATCCGCGGAGTGAACATGTTCCTGACCGTCCAGGATATCGACCGGCCCCAGGGCGCCTTCTGGTCCGATGAATACTGGACGACTTACCTCGACATCATGGCTCGCGACCGTTACAACTTCCTGGACATCCATGGTCCATGCGACGCCGTCACTCTCACTTTTCCCAACGGCTTCTCATATTTCGTGACCCTCCCTGATTTCCCAAACGTGGGCGTGGGCCCTGAGCGCGCCGCGAAAAACCTGGCCCGCTTCCGCCAGGTGATTCACATGGCCGCCGACCGCGGCATCAAAGTCGGCTACATGAATTACGAAGCGCCTCCTCCGATCGGCCCATGGAGCACGCGGCGCTTCGGCGTGGACGAACGCTGGACACCCGTCCCCCAGGAATTCTTGCGCGGTCCGCAGCTCGAAACTTACACCCGCGAGGCCGTGCGAAGTTTCTTGAAACAGTTACCGGAGCTTTGGATGTTCGGCTTTCGGGTGGGCGAGTCCGGGCAGCCCGAAGATTTCTATAAGAAGACTTATCTTGCCGCTCTGGCGGAGTTGCCGCCAAGCCTCAAGGTATACCTCCGCACCTGGATTGCCGACCCGCAGAAGGTCCGCGAACTCGCGGCTTCAGCCAAGAACCCGCTTTACATCGAGCCCAAGTACAATGGTGAGCACCTTGGTCTGCCTTATCAGGCCGCTCTGGGCGGGCGCCGCTATCCGCCTAGCGGTTCTTTCGAAAACTACACTGACAATCCCAAGAATTACTCCATCATCTGGCAGATTCGCGCTCACGGGACTCATCGCGTCTTCTACTGGGGCTCGCCGGAATTTGCCCGGCGCACGGTGCGCAGTTGCAAGCTCGGCGACGGGGTGGGATTCTCCATGGAGCCGATGGAAGCTTATCTGCCGGCGGCCGATTACCTCCACAACAATCCCAAGACCAACCACCGTTTCTACAAATGGATGGTGGAGCGCGAATGGATCTGGCACCTCCTCTGGGGCCGCGCCGCTTACGATCCTGATGTCCCGGACGATGTCTTTGTGAACGAGTTCGTGCGTCACTTCGGGCCACAGGCGGGACCGCTGGTGTTCAAAGCCCTCGAGCAGAGCAGCAAGATCGTTCCCTTTATTTATGCCTACCACAACGTTGGCTTGGATCATCAGGACTTCGCGCCCGAATTTGAGACCGGCGACCACGCCGCGGGCGCGCGCTCCAGGCTTTGGCAAGGGACACGCCTTGTTCCGTATGGCGGCAATAGTGACGATTTTCTCGGAGTCAATCCGCTCGACCGGACGGCCATGGCCTCTCCGGCAACCTACGTTGACGAGCGCCTGCAAGGCCTGGCGAGCGGCAAGATGAGCCCCTTTGCGGCAGCGAATTTTCTGGACGAGGCGGCCGCGGCCGGTGAACGTCAGATCGCCGAGGCGGCTCGCCTCGATCCACGCTCGCCGCAGAACTTTGACTGCATCCGTATGGACATCGAAGCCCTCGCGTGGCTCGCGCGCTACTATCGCGACCGCATCCTCTCGGCAACCCATCTCGAATTCTACCGGCGCACCTCCCATCACCCCGAGCTAACCCTGGCATCCGATGACCTGCGCCGGGCGGCGGGCGATTGGGATCGTCTGTCGGAGATCACCGAAGAGCACTTTGGTTTCGTCCCCGAGTATATCCGGATGGGCGTGAAGGACTTTCACTGGCGAGATGAAGGGCGCAGCTTAGGTGTAGATTTGGACCAACTCGATAACCTCGAAGCCGCTTTCCGGCAACATCCGCCGCAGGGCCCTTCGATCGTCACCATCGGCCACGTGCCGCCCGCAAAGGTCGCCCCGGGTCAAGCGCTCAAGCTGACGGCCACCCTGGCGGTCGCTTTCCATGATCCCCACGTCAACCTTTTCTACCGGAACTCCACCGAGTCCGGCTATTCAAAAATCGAGCTCACGCGCCAAGACGAATTCGAGCGTACCTGGGGCGCTGAGATTCCTGCGAGCAAGGTTGTCACGGGTTTTCTTGACTATTACTTCGAGGCCAACAATGGCAGGGAAGGGCCATACGGCGGGACCATCGAACAGCGATTGCCCTATCACGTCCTCGTGAACGATAACAATTCCAAGCCGGCCATTTCACACACGCCGCCGGAAGGGCCCGTTCGCGGCGATTCCGTCACCTTGCGAATCGGGGTCAAGGCAAAATCGAAGATCAAGACTGCGTACGTCTACTACAAGCGTTTGCCGGCTTATTACGAGTGGTTGAGGATCGAGATGCAACCGGAAGGGCAAGGCAACTTCAGCGCGGCGGTGCCCGTGACGCCGGAAGGCATCCTCTACTACTTCGAAGCCGCCGCCGACGATGGTAACGCGGTCAATTACCCTGACTTTTTTCAGCGCACCCCTTATTTCATCATCGATAGCTGGGCGCCGTAACCACACTTAACGCTATTGGATCGGCTCGAATCTGGAACCATTCCAGCCGCAGGCCTTGCTGACTTTTACGGAATCAATGGGTTTGTCTTGTCCCACCGTGAAGAAGTCTATCGTCGCTTTCCAAACAGGAATGTAAGTCTTTCCGCTCGCCTGGAACTCCACCTCGGCATTGGTCACCGTGCCCGGTGCGCCGGCATTCTTCTCCGGCGGCTGGAGCCTTTGAATCTCTCGGAGGAAGGAGCCGAGGTTGCGCGACTTGAGTGGAGCCGTCCAGAGCGTCGAGAACTCTCCGTGCTCGAGGCGGCGGATCACCATGTTTACTCCCAGAATCTCGGGTCCCTTGCGGAACGGTTCGTGAGTGATCAGGCACTCGACTCCGTCGCCGAGCAGATCGCGCACCTCTCCGGAGACGATGCCCGGATTCATGTCGGAAAAGGAGAATTCAAGCTCCGGCCCACGCACGTACTTCCCACCCGCGGGCAGGAAGGTTGCGAGCCGTGATTCCGGCAGGCCGGCAGACGCCACGAAGCACACCAGCGCCGCCCCCGAGTCCCCTTGCTTCACCAGCCAGCGCACCACCGCAACTCCCGGGGCTGCCAAACCGCTCGGAGGTTCGAAGCTAAGTTGTCGTAGGATCTCTTCGTCACTGGGGAACCGGTCGATGGGAAGGAGTTCCGCCTGGCTCGAATCCGCCCATCCGTCTACCGACGCCAGCGTCGCAAGCTCGGTGATACGAAGTAGGACCCGCATTCTGCCATTCTTCGATTCGGTCCTCATCACCGGCACCAGCGCTCCCGCGCCTAAACTCAGCGACATCGTTTTTCGACCGGCCAGCCTTCGCACCGCCTCGAGCGGCCCTTTTTGGACGTAGCACCACGCAACAGGCCGGCGAGGGATGCTCTCCCGGGCGGGCAATGTCCGGAGCGCGCCGGTGAGAGTGATGGCGAGAAAGCCAAGAGCCGCAGTCAGGGAGCGCATAGTGTCCCCTATTGTTCACCTGAGGCGGGCGTTTGACAAACAAAATCGCGCCGTTCGAGCGTCTCCCGGCGCGCTTCAAATAAAAGAGCTTGACAAACTACGCTTAATGCGATAGCCTAGGCTCGGGTGCTGGGTGCATCCGCTATGACCGACCGGACCTCGCCAACGGCTCTTTTGACTTGTTCACCAAATCGACCAAACCCGGCCCCGCCCTTATTCACGTGGGGAATCCCGAAACTACCCCTCCTTATCCAGGGAGGGGAACTACTGGACTCCCCTCCTCAGGTGAGGAAGGGCTTGGGGTGGTGAGGGCTTTGCGGTCTTGGCGGGCTTCGCGGTCTTGGCGTGAAACCGGTTTGTGGTAACGAAAGACGGGGAACAAAGCGAGAATGTCTATGAAAACAAAGGATCGGGTCAGAAGTGAATCACCGTTTGCCCCTCCTTATCCAAGGCGGGGAGCCCCAGAACTCCCATCACCAGACGAGGAGAGGTTGGGGGTGGCGGGACTCTGCGCCTTGGCGGTGAGCCCGGGTCTATGCTAGCGAAAGCAGCGGAACAAAGCGAGAATGTCTATGAAAACAAAGGACCGGCGCAGGAATCGACCATCCCTGACCCATTCTCATCCAAGGTGGGGAATAAGTTGGCTGATAGCTGAAGGTTGACTGCTGAAAGCTGATTTTAGACGAACGAACCGGGAATGTCTATGAAAACAAAGGACCACTGCAGAAAACTCGCACACAAGCACGGGTTGCCGGCCTGCGTCCTGGCCGCCACTTTGTTAGTCCTGCTGCCTGCTGCCGGTTCCGCGCGCACGGTCAAGGACCAAACTGGCCGCATGGTCAACGTTCCCGAGAATCCTCACCGGCTGGTTTCCCTTGCTCCCAACATTACGGAAATCGTTTATGCTCTGGGTCTTGGCGATGAACTGGTGGGAGACACGGATAACTGCGACTTTCCGCCTCGAGCCACGAGCAAGCCTCATGTTGGTACAATGGTGAATCCCAGTTTGGAACGAATTGTGGCGCTGAAGCCCGACTTGGCACTGGGCACTCCGGAGGCTAACCGGCGTGAGACCGCGGACCAGCTTGAACGGCTGGGTGTACCCGTTTACGGCGTGACGGCGAATACTCTTGCGGGGACTCTGGCCTCGATCGAGGATTTAGGGAAAGTGCTCGGACGCGCGGCGGAGGCCAGCCGGCTCGTGGCGCAGATGCAAGCCCGAATTGACCGTGTCGGGAATCGGATCAAGGGCCAGCCCGAGCCCAGAGTTCTTTTAGTGGTTTGGTATCGACCGTTGATTACAGTCGGCCCTGGCACGTTCATTGCCGACGTCATCCGCGCCGCGGGCGGGAACCCGATCGGGGAGAACCTGAAAGGTGAATGGCCGCGCTTGACCCTGGAGGAACTCCTGCCCCTGAATCCTGACGTGATTCTCTTTCCCAAGACCGAGTCCTTTTCTCCCAGCCTGGAGGAATTTCGCGCCCTGCCCGGTTGGAAGGACCTCCGGGCTGTCAAAGACGGCCGCATGTGCTTCGTTTCCGAGACCATCGAGCGGTCCGGCCCGCGGCTGGTGGATGCACTGGAAGAGTTGGCGAATCTACTGCACCCGAGGCAGCCTTGATGAATCTTGGCGCCTGCGCGGCAAGAACTGAATCGCGAGCCTCGAATCTGATCTAAGATGACTGTTCTCTGCTGTTTGATCTTGAATCCGGATTTTTCGATGATGTTTCAGCGCCGCCTGATTTTGAATCTTGAGCGGGCGATCCTTGAGGATGTTTCGCTGCTGGTTGATCTTGAATCTTGAATCTGAAATCTGAAATCCTGCGATGACCGTTTCCGCCACACCCCGCAATGTGATCATGGTTTCCGCGGCAATGTTTTTGCTTCTCGCCTTGGTGGTGTTGGTATCGCTGACGATGGGGGCGGTGCACTTACCTCTGCGGGCAGTCTGGGGAGCGCTGGCCGCGCGGGGAGGACATTCCGAAGCGGCGGTCATCGTGCTTCAGATTCGCCTCCCACGGATTCTTCTGGCCATCCTTGTGGGTGCGGCGCTTTCGGTCGCAGGCACAGGACTTCAGGCACTGCTTCGCAATCCGCTGGCCGATCCCTACGTGCTGGGAATCTCCAGCGGCGCTGCGGTGGGCGCCATTTTCGCGCTCTGGATCGGCGGCCGCCTGGCCGCAGCCTCACCCCTGGCTGCCTTCGCCGGCGCCATGGTTACCATGGTTTGGGTTTACTTGCTGGGAAGGAGCGGCGGGCGTCTGGCGAGTTACACGCTGATCCTGGCCGGAGTGATTACGGCCTCGTTCTTGTCCGCCATCATCCTGTTCATGCTTACCCTGCTTCCCACGCGCGATGTGCGCGGCATCGCGTTCTGGCTGATGGGTGACCTTAGTGTGACGCCAGTGGCGGAGTTGCGCATCCTCGCTCCGGCCATCGTGCTGGCCATTGCGGGCGTGTATGTGCTTGCCAAGGATTTGAATGTTCTGCTCCTGGGCGCGGAGGAGGCGGCGCACCTGGGAGTCAACGTGGTGCGCGTCGAGTTGGGAGTCTATATCCTCGCGTCGTTCCTGACCGGAATCGCGGTCGCCACCAGCGGCGCCATCGGCTACTTGGGCCTGCTGGTGCCGCACCTGGGCAGAATGCTGGTGGGGAACGACCACCGCACGCTGCTCCCCACCGCCGCCCTGGGAGGCGCTATTCTTCTGGTGCTGTCCGATACCCTGGCGCGCACGGCGCTGGCCCCGTCGGAACTGCCGGTCGGTGCCGTCACCGCCGTGGCCGGCGCGCCCGTGTTCATTTACCTGCTGCGCAAGACGGCGGGATAGAATGATGAATTGTAAATTATAAATTGTATGTTACTATAGTGTTCAATATATATCTACTAACTATTGACAGAGAGTGGCAACTTGCTTTTGAGCATTGCGTCATGTGCTGGGCATTTCAAATCTCAAATTTCAAATCTCCGTTCGAGTGGCGGCAGAGAACTGAACACTGACAACTGAGAACTGACGACTGATACCTGCAATGCCCGAACCCCACCACCATCTACGCGTCGACGGAGTTTCGTTCCGCTACCCGCACTTCGAGCTCGCTTCCACAAGCTTCGAGGCGCGTTCGGGAGAAGTCATCGCCATTATTGGCCCGAACGGTTCGGGCAAGTCAACGCTCCTGGAAATTGTCAGCGGTCACCTGGCGCCGCAACAGGGAACCGTCACACTGGACGGCGCGAACCTTCACCGGCTTCCGCCCCGGCCTTTGGCCCGCCTTGTGGGCTTGGCCCGGCAGGAGACCATCCTCTTGTTCTCATTCGAGGTGCGTGAATTCGTTCGCCAGGGACGCCACCCTCACTTGGGCCGCAGTCTTTTCGAGTCTGCGGAAGATGAACGCTGGGTGGACTGGGCCATTGAAAAGACCCATCTGGAGGAGTTTGTCGGGCGGCGTGTGCTGGAGATGAGCAGCGGGGAATTCCAGCGGGCAGTGCTGGCCCGAACACTGGCCCAGAGACCGCAACTTGTGCTCCTGGATGAGCCCACCGCCAACCTGGACATCGGCTACCAGATTGAGATGTTCCGTCTGCTGCGGCATCTCGCTCTCTCGGAACGTTTCATCGCCGTTGTGGTCACCCACGAATTGAACCTTGCCTCGCAGTTGGCGGATGAGTTGATCTTGATGGAGCGCGGCCGATGCCTGGCGAAAGGCGCGGCGGAGGAGGTTCTCCAACCGGAATTGCTAAGCCGAGTGTTTCGCACTCCGATCCTCGTTGACCGCAACCCGTCGAGCGGCCGTCCGCGCGTCACCTGGGTGGCGGCGCCAAGCTGACGCCGCTATGTCATTCCTCGCTCCGCTCTCTCGAGGGTCTGTCATTCTGAGCGAAGCGAAGAATCTCGCTCTGCCCTGCATTACAGCGGGAGAGCCAGGGCGAGATTCTTCGCTTCGCTCAGAATGACAGGCTGCGAGATTATCGTGCCATCCATCCGCCATCGACCGTCATGATCGCTCCGTGCACATAATCCGAAGCTACGGAGGCAAGGAACACCACGGCGCCCGTGAGGTCCTCGGGTTCGCCCCAGCGCCCGGCAGGAATTCGAGTCAGGATGGCCGCGGCGCGCCTCTCGTCGTTGCGCAGCGCCTGTGTGTTGTTAGTGTTGATATAACCTGGTGCGATGGCGTTGACGTTAACGCTTCGCCCCGCCCACTCGTTCGCCAGAGCCTTGGTGAGTTGAGCTACGCCACCCTTACTGGCCGCGTAGCCGGGAACCAGAATCCCACCCTGAAACGCCAGCAGGGACGCGACGAAGATGATTTTGCCGCGGCCTCGCTCCACCATACGCTTCCCGATCTCGCGGCTCAGAACAAACTGCGCGTTGAGGTTGACTTCGATCACCTTATCCCAATACTCATCCGGGTGCTCGACGGCGGGCTTTCGCAGGATGATCCCCGCGTTGTTCACCAGAATATCAATTGCCGGACAATCGGCGGCGAGGCTCTCGAGGAATCGGTAAAGTGCCTTGCGATCGCTGAAGTCGCAGCTATAGCCCCGGAAATCGCGGCCCCGCGCCCGGACCTCTCTCTCCACTTGGCTGCCGGCTTTCCCTAGCGAGGTGCTGACCCCAACAATATCCGCTCCGGCCTCCGCCAGCGCCAGGGCGATGGCCTTGCCAATTCCGCGCCGGCAGCCCGTCACCAGGGCAGTTTTGCCCTCCAGCTTGAACTGATCAAGTATGTGCATTCCGCGTTGCCCTCCTGGCAGGGGCGGCCCTCGTGGCCGCCCGCGGGCAACCACGAGAGTTGCCCCTGCGGCTCGTCACTTGTCACTCGTCACTGTACTTCCACCAGGACTTTCATCACCGCGCCGCCTCGTTCCATCTGCTCCAATCCTGACTGCACCTCTTCCAGAGGGTAGGTTTGGGTGATGAGTTGACCCAGCGGCAGCGCGCCTGACGCAGCCAGTCGAATTCCCGCTTCAAAGTCCTGATGCTCGTAAACGCGTGTCCCCCGCAACTGTAATTCGCGCCAGAAAAAGCGGAAGAGGTCGACCTTGGGAGGGTCGGCAAATATCGCCACCACCACGATGCGTCCCCGCGTGCGCGGGAGTTTGGTCATCAATTCGGCGCCTGCTGCTGACCCTGTCACTTCGAAAACCACGTCCGCGCCGGCTCCTTGGGTTTGGTCAATTACATGCCTTGAAAAGTCTTCTTGCCGGGGATCCATCACCTCGAGTCCCAGGCGCTGGAGCAGCTGCAATCGGTAGGAGTTAATCTCTGAGACCAGGACTCGCGCGCCTTGGCTCTTCGCCACCAACGCAACCAGCGTGCCGATGGGTCCACCCCCCAGCACCACCACGTATTCGCCTTCTTCAACCGCGCCCAGGCGCGTGGCGTGGCAGGCTACGGAGACTGGCTCGACCAGCGCGGCGATATGGAACGGCAGGCTAGTGGGAAGATGATGGAGTGTGTGTGCGGGCACGGTCCAATAAGTTTGCATCGCCCCCGGTGTGTCGATGCCCATGAATCTCAGATTTTGGCAAATGTGGGTGTGACCCGCCCGGCAAGCCGGGCAATTGTTGCAGGGATCGAGGGGCATCACGGTCACCGCTTCGCCCACTGCAAACCCCTCCACCCCGGGCCCCAGGGCGGAGATCGTGCCGCACATCTCATGCCCGATAACCTGGGGCGCGTGAACCCGGTGGTCCATTTTCCCGTGGAAAATGTGCAGATCCGTGCCGCAGATGCCGCAATAGGCCACCTTGATTTGCGCTTGCCCGGGGCCCGGTTCGATGGCTGGCTGCGGACCGCTACTCATGTTCGCATTTCCGACGTAAAATGCAGCTTTCATGTTTCACCTCATCCGCAACGTGCCTTCGAAGCCAGTCCTCGCGCGAGGCAGGCGCCGAAAGGCGGACCGCTCATGAAACCGGAAGGTGGAACTTACGCTTTGATCCTCTATTGTCCCAGAGACAAGCTGGTCCAGATCGGCAAACTCGGCGCGCTCGAACTGCGCCGCGGTTTCTACGTTTACGTAGGCAGCGCGCTGGGACCGGGAGGCGTGCGCGCCCGCGTCGCGCACCACGCGCAGGTATCGCCGCAGCCGCACTGGCACATCGATTATCTGCGGCCTCACATCTTACTCGACCGCGTCGGGTACACATACGGCCGGGTTAGCCGCGAGCATCGCTGGGCTTGCTTCATCCGTGCGTTGGAGGGAGCTTCCGTCCCCCTCGCGGGGTTCGGCTCCTCGGATTGCCGATGCGAAGCGCATCTGTTCTACTTCGCGTCGCGGCCGTCGCTGAGATGCCTTGCGGACTCTGTCACCTTTCGAGTCTGAATCCGATTTTCAGCGTGACCTGAAATTCCGCCACCGCTCCGTCCACGATCCTTCCCCGCTCCTCCACTACCTGGAACCAATCCATACTCCTGAGGGTTTTTGCCGCCTCAGCGACTGCTGCCTTGGTAGCTTCGGCAAAACTCTTGGGTGAGGTTCCAACCAGTTCGGTGATCTTGTATATTCCTGGCATCAATTTCCTCCATTGTGAATTTGCCTTGCGATGCTAATGATTTTAACCTCAAATCGTTTAGACGAGAGAATGGATTTGTGGTATGGAGCGTGATTGGGCCGTTTGGTTTGCGGGCGCCGCTTGCCGCGTACCGTCCAAGTGCGATTCGTAGCGGCGAGTTTAGCTCGCCAAATGGCGGCGTAAAGCCGCCGCTACTTCAAACCGAGGCACTGCCACTGACTGCGGCAGCTTGACAGTTTTCCCAGCCCCTCATAGAATTTTCTATTTGAAGCTCATGGGAGTCCGAAAAGGTTGCTCATGGACAAGAAGAAAGCCGACTATTACAAAAAGTGCCTCGTCTCCACGCAAGATGAGTTGACGCGGCTGGTGACAAAATCTGAGCGTGACGGTCGTGAAGCGGACGAAGATCCGACTCAAGATGTCGCTGACAAAGCCGCCAACTCGTACACGAAGGAGTTCCTCTTCCACCAGAGCGACGAGAATCGGCGCGTCCTGCAATTAGTCGACGAAGCCTTGGAACGCCTCAAGAACGGCACTTACGGCTTGTGCGTGTCTTGTCAAAGCGAGGTTCAGGTAAAACGCCTGGAAGCGGTCCCCTGGGCGCGGCATTGCATCGAATGCCAGGAAAAGCAGGACCAGGGTTTGCTCTAGGGTCGTAGGGGCGGCCCTCGTGGCCGCCCGGACGGGCAACCACAAGGGTTGCCCCTACGTTCGAAAGCGAGGTCAGCCTTCTCTCTCGCCGGCAACCACAAAGCGCCAACCCCCTCCCTCCTTTCGGAACTCTTCGGCACTCTGTGTGCCGCAGTGTTTCCTACCGATTGTTTGCTCTGCGGCCAGGAACTCGAGCAACCGGGCGGCGCTTCCGTTTGCCCGCTCTGCTGGGAAAGCCTTCAACCGTGGCTAGGCGCTCACTGTCAATGTTGCGGTCTTCCGCTTGCTTCTGAGCAGACGGCGGAACTTCGTGACGCGCTTTGTGCTCCTTGCCGCCAGGGCGAGCAGGACTTCGACATGGCCAGGAGTTATGGGCTCTATACGGGAAACTTGCGCAAGACAATTCTCCATTTGAAGTTCTATGGGCGCGAGCATCTGGCCAAGCGCCTGGGCGGACTGTTGCTGCGGCCGTTCGAGGCGCTGACGGAGCATGATTCAGCCCTAGTTGTTCCTGTTCCACTGCACACATCACGAAGCCGCCAAAGAGGGTTTAACCAGGCTGAACTGCTGGCGCGAGGTCTGGTCCGCAAGATCCGGCGAAAGGAACGGGGACTGCAACTGGCTGCGGATTTGCTGATCCGCGTCCGCCCCACGCTTCCTCAAGTTGGACTGAGTCCTAGCGCGCGCCGTGAGAATGTTCGAGGGGTGTTTTCCGTTGCACAGCCCGAACGGGTGCGCAACCGCACGGTCCTGCTGGTTGACGATGTAATGACTACCGGAGCGACTCTTTCGGCTTGCGCCGCTGCACTCAAGCGGGCCGGCGCCGCGCGAGTTCTGGCACTGTCTTTGGCGCGTGCCACGCCCCAGTTTCCAGATACAGCGGCTAGCGCCTGAAGCCGGGTGCCGAGCGCTACTTTATGCGTGATGGCCGCTGGGCACTAACCACTAGCCACTCGGCACTTCTTTTTAGTAGGATGAAACTTATGTCGGAGGAGAACCACCAACGGGCGCTGCAAGAACCGGTGCTCGTATTGAATGCTACCTACGAGCCCATCAACGTCACTGCCGTCCGCCGCGCGCTGGTCCTTATCCTGAAAGGCGTGGCGACCGCAGAAGAAGACGATGGCAGCTTCATTCATGCCGCGCGGGTCGCAATTCGTATCCCTTCCGTCATCCGGCTGCTGGAATTCAGGCGCATTCCCTACCAGACGCGCGCCCTCTCGAGAAAGAACCTGCTGTTGCGCGACCGCTACACTTGCCAGTTCTGCGGCAGCACCTTGCCTGCACATGAACTTACCTTGGATCACGTGATTCCGCGCTCGCGCGGGGGTCGCACGGATTGGGATAACCTGGTCGCCTGCTGCCACAAGTGCAACAATCTGAAAGGCGACCGGCTTCCCGAAGAGGCGGGGCTGAAACTTCTGAGGCCGCCGCGCCCGTTTACACTGCATACCAGCCGTCAGATCATGCGCATGATGGGCCGCTCCGACGAGCGTTGGCGAAAATACCTGTTCTGCTGATGTGAACCTACCTGAGTCTCGAAGTTCAATACGCCGAAGCGATGCGCTGCTGCTGGCCTTGTTGGTGGCTCTTGCGGTTCTGCCTTATCTCCATACTCTCCACAACTTCTTCGTTTATGACGACGTCACGCAAATTCTGAATAATCCCTACCTTCAAAGCTTCCAGCATTTGAAGGATATCTTCACTACACCCGTGTGGTCGTTCCTGGGCGGAGATTATCCTCGCAACTACTACCGCCCCTTGATGTCATTCGGATATCTGCTCTGTTACCAGTTTTTTGGTCCCGTTCCCTGGCCATTTCACCTGGTGAACATTGTTCTGAACGCGCTGGTGGCCCTCGTGTTGTTTTTTGTGACCTGGCGCATGTTCGATGACCGACTCCCGGCATACATCGCCGCGGGCTTGTTCGCCATTCACCCGATCCACTCGGAATCAGTGGCCTGGATCGCCGCCGTGACGGATCTGGAACTGGCCTTCTTCTTTCTGCTGACGTTCTGGTTTTTTTTGGGACTTTCAAAGTGGCGCGGCCGAAAACTGATTCTCGGTCACTTGTCTATGGCCGCGAGTTTTGCTCTGGCTTTGCTGGCCAAGGAACCCGCAGTCACTCTGCCGGTGCTGGCCACGCTTTTCGAACACGCCTGCCGCGAGGATCGTCATGCGACCAGCACCCCGACGAAGCTGGGGCGTTACGGCCCGCTTTGGTTCCTGGCGCTGGGGTATTTGGCTTTCCGAATCCACTTTGTGGGCGGCATGGCCGGCAGGTCCCAGTTTCCCAACATGGGGCCGGACGTGGTTTTCTTCTCCGCCCTGCAACTGGCCGGGCAGTACGTCTGGAAGCTCCTCTGGCCCGCCAAACTTTGCGCTTTCTATGCCTTTCACATGAGTACGAGTTTTTCCGATCCGCGCGTCATCACAGGCGCCGTGGCGTTGGCTGCGCTGACATTGTTGATGGTTGTCTGCTGGAAGCGCGCGCGCCTGGTGAGCTTCGGGCTGATCTTTTTCCTCCTCAATCTTGCCCCAGTTTTGTACTCGCCCTGGATGGCTGCCAACATTTTCACTGAGCGCTACCTCTATTTGCCTTCGGCGGGAATCTGCTGGGGCCTGGGTTGGGCGGGTGCTAAGTTGTGGAGAGAAACGGCATGCGGCGGCTTTGCGGACCACCCGTCTTGGCGTCCTCGGGTCGGGCGGCCCGTCGCCGTCATTTCCGCACTGATCATCGTGTTCCTCTGCACGTTGCGTATCGTGCGGCGAAATCGCGATTGGCACGATAACGAGGTGTTTTACAAGGCCACCATCGCCGCACAGCCTGACGCGTACATCATGCGCCTCAATCTCGCGGGGGTCTATCTCAACAGGGACGATCTCGACGATGCGGAGCGGGAGTTGGTTGCGGCGGACAAGCTTGCGCCCGATTATCCCCTGATCCTGAATAATCTCGCCTTGCTCAATATGAAACGCAAGCGCTACAACGAGGCGCAGGGTTACTTGATTCGCTCCCTCTTAAAGGACTCCAAAGACCCTCAGCCCCACTTGTACCTGGGGGAACTTTACGATCAGATCGGACAAACGGCTTATGCAGAAAAGGAATTCCGAACGGCGGTGATGCTTTCCCCGTTGAGCGTGGGCGCCCACGTCAGGTTAGCTGACTTCTATTTCGATCATGGAAGACTTGCGGAGGCTGAAAAGGAATACCAGGAATCCCTTGGCGTGACCAGGACGCCTCGCGGTTATTGGGGGGTTGGGCTGGTGTCCTGGCGTGAAGGGAGGTACGCGGAAGCCGAGAGCGCGTTCCGGCAAGCCGAAGCGCTCGACCCCCATTCCGGCCGCTCTCATATTATGTTGGGTTTGCTTTATTCGGACACTAAGAGGAATCGCGAGGCGCTCGAAGAATTGCAGACCGGGTTGAAGAGCGAGCCGACAAATCTTCAGGCCCTCGAGGCGTTGCGAAAACTCCAAGCTCAAGCACCTTGATTGGAAGGCATTGATGGTCGGCGGCGAAGAGTGTTACCCTGAGGCTATGGCATTCGGACCGGACATCGTTGTTACGGAACGTGATGGGTGGGAGCCCGCCTTAGTTGTTGAGGCGAAGGTAAACGCCCAGGATCTCGAGAGCACTGAACGACAGCTGAAGACGTACATGTTCGGAACCCTCTGTCCGGTAGGCTTGATAGTGACACCCGGCCAACTCCGGCTTTACCGGAATCGGTATTTGTCATCGCCAGAGGAGTCCGTTGACCTCGTAGGTGCGTTCGATCTCCACGATGTTCTGCACTACAGGCCGCCCGCCGACGGTCGCGACGAGACATTCGAGTTTGAGAGATTCGTCCAGTCTTGGCTTGAGGGATTAAGCTCGGAGATCGGTTTGCAGGAGTTGCCAGCCGAACTCAGGCACGCAGTCCGGTGGTATGTTTTCCCGGCGGTTACGCAAGGCGTTGTCCAGGCAGCCCATCCACGGCCTAGACTGAGCACATAGCAAATGAAGCACGTCTTCGTTGAGACGAACTGGGTATTTGAGTACGGGGCGCCTGCGCACTTACGGTCTTCCGTAGCCTTGAGCCTTGCGGAGAAAGCCTCTGCGGGAGACTTACGGTTGTATATTCCCTCAATTTGCCTCACTGAAGCTGCCCGCGCGGTCCGAAAGATTGATCCGCGGAAAGTGGCTGACGATGTGCGGAAGTATCTTTCTTGTGCCGGCGGTGAGGGCGGACTGCGTGCAGCAGATTCCGAGGCTACGCGCCGCGTACTCGACAGGTACGAAGCCGCTGTGCAGGCCGAACTCGACCGTGTTGAGGATCGGCTCGGGTTGCTCCTGAGCCAGCCGGGGATTGAAGTCTTCGCACTGACCGAGGAGATGCTCGTTCGGACGACTGAGCTTTCAGTGGAGAAATTGTATTTGGAGCCCTTCGACCAAGCAATTCTTGCGGCAGTGCTTGTGCGCGCACAGACGTTGCGGAACTCGGGCGTCCAGGATATCTCGTTCTGCGAGCTCGATAGCGATCTCAAGCCTTTGCACAAGGACGGTCAGACTAAACAACCGCTTGCCCGTCTCTACAATGCTGCAGGAGTTTTAGTTTATGGCGACTTCGCGATGCAAAGCCCCCTGAAGAGACCTGACTCCCCTCAGAACTGATTGAAGTTGGTCCGCACTACTCACCAACGCTACGCGATCAGCTCCAGATCCTGTCCCAGGAGCGTTCCTTATCCCACTCGGTGGTAGGCTCAAAATAGCCCGTGCCGGGTTTCAGGTTCTTCCTCACCAAGTCTTCGTTGAGCGTCACGCCTAACCCGGGTGTCTCAGGGACGGTGATATAGCCTTTATTGATGACGGGTTTCTCGATGCCTTCCACCAGGTCCTGCCACCAAGGCACATCCAGAGAGTGATTTTCGAGCGCCAGAAAGTTCTCGGTGGCGGCGGCGCAGTGAACGCTTGCCATGCAGCCGATCGGCAGGCCGGCGTAGTGCATCGCCATGGGAACGCCGTACTCCATGGCCGCGTCGCCGATCTTGTGCGTCTCGAGAATTCCGCCCGAGGTGGCAAGATCGGGATGAATCTTGCCGACGGCATGACGTTCGCACAGCTTGATGAAGTCTTCCTTCAAGTAGATGTCTTCGCCGGTAAGGGTCGGCGTGGGGCTTTCCTCCGTGATACGTTGCCACAGGTCCGTGTACTGCCAGGGAATCAAGTCCTCCATCCAGGAGAGATTGTATTTCTCGTAAGCCTTTCCCAGCCGGATGCAGGATTTCACTCCGATATGGCCGAGGTGATCCATGGAGAGCGGGATTTCCATGCCCACCGCTTCGCGAATCGCCGCCACGTACTCGCAGAGCAGGTCGATCCCCTTGTCCGTCACCTCGCTCGCCACGAATGGGTGCGGGAGGAATCTCTCTTCCCAACTGCTCAGTCCCGATGGTCGGGTCACAGTGCCCGGAGTGTCTTGCACCATGTCGATTCCCAAATCCATCTTCAGCCAGGTCAGGCCCATCTCTTCTTTGCGGATTTTCATGTTCCGGGCGTAAACCTTGGGGTCCTTCGACTCCGTGGTGTCGGCATAGATGCGAATCCGGTCGCGGAATTTGCCGCCCAACATCTGGTAAACAGGCGCCCCATACACTTTTCCAGCGATATCCCAGAGCGCCATTTCGATGGAGACTACGCCTCCTGCTTGCCGGGCATGCCCGCCAAATTGCTTGATCTTCCGGAAGAGGAAGTCGATGCGAAGAGGGTTCTCGCCCAGAATGCGGCTTTTCAACATCAGAGCATAAGTAGCGCTGGCGCCGTCCCGCACCTCTCCCAGTCCGTAAACGCCTTGATTGGTGTCGATCCGTACGATCGTGCAGGGACCCGGCCCGGGTTTTACTACCGTCGCCACGCGCAGATCGGTGATCTTGAGAGTCGAAGGGCTCGAGTTCGTGTTGACGTTCTTCACCTCCGCCTCGGCTTCGGCATCGCTTCCCACCAGCGCCCCCCCCAACATCGCGGCCGAGGTTTTCAAGACTTCTCGCCGGCCGAGCGTCGTATCGTTGTGGCTGGACATCGTCTGACCTCCCGAGTCGAACAGTGGCCCTCTCCCCAAGGGAGAGGGCAGTCTATTTGAAGGGGCCTTACTGCCCGCTGCCTACTGCCTACTGCCGACCTGCCGATTTGCCTACTGCCTATTGCCTACTCGTCTTTCCTCCGCACCTTCGACCCCTTCGAAGCGCAGTACTGATTGAATTCTTCGTTCATCTGGTGCGTCCACTTGCCGTCAATTTGCCCAGGGGTGTATTTCTGTTGCCGCAGCATCAAGTGGCCCCACTCGTCAACCATGTGAATTGTTTCGGCGTGGTCGGCCACTTCCTCGCACAGTTGCGGAGGGACGAAGGTAACTCCCTCCACATCCGTCACCGCGACATCGCCGGGCATCACCGTTGCTTGTCCGATGCGGATTGGGACGTTGATGCCCATCAGCATCACATTGCGCAGAGCGGACGGATCCACGTCCCGCGTGTAGACGCGAAAGCCCTCGATCTCGCTTATCCCCGACTCGTCGCGAACCGCCCCATCCACAATCAGGCCCGTGTGACTTTTGGTGTAAATCGAAGTCCCGAGATTGTCGCCGATGAGCGTACCGTCCTTGACCTTTCCGAATAAATCCGCAACCAGGATGTCGCCCGGCTGGAGGATGTCAATGATCCAGGAATTCTGCGCGCCCACTCGATGCTCCGCTTTGCCGTGCTCGTTGATCGCGGCGTTCACGTCCGGCCTGACCGGCATAAACACGGCGGTGACCACCCTCGCCGCCAGGCGCGGGCCCGGGTTGATGATGTGCCAATGGCCCTCGAATTGGTTAATGAACCCGTGCCCCATGAGCACGCCCCACGCTTCTTCCGCATCCACTGTCGCCATGCGTTTCAACAATTCATCAGACACCTTCGGCCGCCCATCCTCGAACCGCTCGCCTTTCCATTCACGGGTCAACTCGATGCGCTGCTCCTTGGTAAACATCCCAAGCTGTGCCCATCCGCACACACTGACTCCCAGGCTAACGATGATTAATGCCGGTACAGTGAGTCTCTTATTCACGTCTCCGCCTCCTCAATCGAATTCGCAAAGTATAGCAGGGATTCCAATTAGTGTTACACTCGATCCGGTGAGGGCTGCGAAATACGTTCGCAATCCCCGTTAAGGTGCTCGAGTGAACCGCGCCTCCGATTGGCTAAAGCAACCCGAGCGAGACTTGGGACTCGCGGAAATCGCGATTGAGACGAAGTATTACGAATGGGCCGCCTTTTGCGCGCAGCAAAGCGCCGAAAAAGCGGTCAAGGCCTTGATTCAGTTTTTGCACGGGTCGGTTCGCGGGCATTCGATCACTGAGATGCTGCGACAACTGCCGGCTTCGGCGCAAGTCCCGAAAACGGCGCTGGCCGGAGCTCAGGGGCTCGACCGAGTCTACGTAACCGCGCGTTACCCTAACGGGTTCGCTTCCGGAGCGCCGGCTGACTACTTTGACGAGGAGGCTGCCCGAGAGCTGGTGGGACATGCCCGAACAATTCTCGAGTTTTGCCGAAGTCAAATTCCTTGACCACCACCAAATCCTCTGTGACCTGCGCCAGGCAGTCAGCGAAGCCAAGGCCGCGCACCCGGAGATCGTCAAGGTACTGCTATTTGGCTCGCTGGTGCAGGGCAATTGGACGGCCGATAGCGACGCAGACTTGATCGTGGTGGTGCGCAGGGAATTCCCCGATTTCCTCAGCAGCCGCGCCCCTTACCAGATCTTTGCCCGTTCTATTTCCACGGATTCTCTGGTGTATTCGGAACGCGAGTTTGAGCAAATTGCTCGCGACTCGGAGAGCCTTCTTGCGCGAAACCTCCCCACCGCAGTCGAACTGTAGCGGCGAGTTACTTTGTGCGCTTCGCGGTCCATTCGCGGTCGAAGCGTTCGCTATGAGCTGTTCCCTTCATGGCATCTCCGTCAACCGTGGCGGAGTACTCGATGACGAACGTGCCGTTGTCTGTCTCACGTTTAATGGTGAAGGCGACTTTGTTGCCGGTGACCGTGCCCTCGAAGTTCGCATCGCCACGCGGACTGGTGAGGGTGCCGGTGATCTTGCCGCCGTCTTGCTGAATGGTAAGGGTCTGGGTCATGGGGCCGTTGCGCCCCTGGGACGACACTTCCCAAGTTCCGGCAACTTTCGCGGGCTCGTCGGCGGCCGCCGCAACCCCGCAGATCAGCAACAGGCCGCATGTCAATGCTAATGCCAAGAAACAGGCAATTCTCTTCATAGAAGACTCTCCTTTGATTGAGTGTGGTGCAATCAAGTCCCTAGACGCCTCGGGGCATGAAGGGGTTACAGGGTAGGTCGTTTCTTTTCCGCCTACCTTGGCTCTCTTGACCTTAAAGAACAGCCACGCCGCCGGGATCCTCGAGGGGATACCGGTTCGCAATGCCGGGGGATTAGGGACAAGTAGTCCCGGAACACGAAACAGTGGCCAGTGACGTGCTCGCACCTAGGATTTCAGGCGTCAAAAGACCTGACGCCGGGCCGAGATGATGAAAAAGGAAACAATCAGTTCGGAACCGGCGACATTATTGTCCCAGTCCCCGGCGGGGAATTCTCAGCAGGCCTGGGACGCTGCGCAGGGAGAGGGTCAAAAGCGACAGCGACAAACTGTGCCACGGACACTGTGTCGCAGGTGGCCCTCTCCTCGCGCACGCTAGCGTCTCATCTAGCCCTGCGTTAGGTCTCTTCGCGAAGGGAGCAGCCAGCGTTGAATGTCGCGTCTGTTGTCTCTGATTCTGCACAAGTTATTCCCCAGGTTGAATCATTAGCTCACACCCGGATTCGGGACTGCTATCAATGCGGGAAGTGTACGGCGGGGTGCCCGATGGCCGCCGCGATGGATGCGGGGCCCACCCGCCTTATCCGGTTGCTGCAACTCGGCCAGACGGAAAAAGCTCTCCGCGCGCAAGGCATGTGGCAGTGTGTTTCCTGCCAGACCTGTTCCACGCGCTGCCCGAAGTCTGTGGATTGCGCGGGAATAATGGACGCGTTGCGGCAACTGTCCTTCGAGCGCGGCGTGACGACACCCGAGCAGCAGCGGACAGTGCTTTTCCAGAAGGCATTTCTAGCCAATATCCGGCGCAACGGCCGCCTGAACGAGTTGGAGTTAATTGGGGAGTTCAAACTAACCACTTTCCTCAGCGGGCGGAGCGTCGCGTTTCTCCTTAAAGACGCGACCTTGGCTCCGGAATTGATGAAGCGCAAGAAGTTCCATCTGGTGGGCGAGAAGGCCCACGACCGGGCCGTGGTGGCCCGCATATTTGCGCGTTGCATGGAAAACTCACGCTTATGAATCTGGCTTACTATCCCGGCTGCGCTTTGCACGGCTCTTCGAACGATTACGAGCAATCGCTTCGGGCTTGCCTGGGAGCCCTGGACGTCCAGCTAAAAGAACTCGACGACTGGATTTGCTGTGGGGCCACCGCCGCGCACTCGCTGAACCAGAAGCTCGCCGTGGCGCTACCCGCGCGCAATCTGGCCTTGGCTGAGAGCAAAGGGTTCCATGAGATGCTGGCGCCCTGCCCGATGTGCTCGATGCAACTGCTCAAGGCGCGCAAAGAGCTGGCGGAAAGCGAGGCGCTTCGACGGAGTATCTCGGAGATCGTGGAACTCGAAGTGCGCGGCGAAGCAAAAGTGCTGAACCTGATCCAGCTCTTTGAGGCGATTGGCATGGACCGGCTCAAAGCGGCGGTGAAGGTTCCGCTCAGTTCGCTGAATGCAGCCTGCTATTACGGCTGCCTGCTGACGCGGCCCCCCGAGGTTGTCGAGTTCGACGACTTCGAGCAGCCTCGCTCGATGGAGAAGATCCTGGAGTCGTTGGGCGGCAAGACGGTGGATTGGAGCTACCGCACCGAGTGTTGCGGGGCCGGGATGACCATGGCCAACGAGCAGACCGTGCTCGACCTCTCGCACAAAATTCTGACCAATGCCAAGCAGCACGGAGCCAACTGCCTGGTGGTGGCTTGCCCCATGTGCCACGTAAACCTGGACATGAAGCAGCCCAACATCGAGCAGCATTACGGCGTGAAACATGCCATGCCAATCTACTACCTGTCCGACGTAGTGGGCTTGGCGCTGGGATTCGAGCCCGAGGGATTGGGTGTCAACCGGCATTTCGTTCCCGGAGTTGCTCGTAGCGCTGACCTTCAGGTCAGCAAGCCGGCTGCCGGCCCAAAGGCTGACGCCCCAGCGAAAGATGCCGGCACAAAAGCCGGTGCGAAATAGTTGTAGGGGCAACCCTTGTGGTTGCCCCGGGCGGCCACAAGGGCCGCCCCTACGGAAGTTATTAGGGAAAGCGTAGGAGAGCATGTCCCGAATTGGGGTCTTCATTTGCTGGTGTGGCGAGAACATCGCCCGCACGGTGGACGTGGATGAGGTCACCAGGCAGGTGGCGGAATTTCCCGGTGTGCGATGCGCGGTGAACTACAAGTACATGTGCTCGGACCCGGGGCAAGCGATCGTGCGCGATAAGATTGTCTCCGAGCGCCTGGACTCCGTGGTGGTGGCTTCCTGCTCTCCGCACATGCACCTGCGCACTTTCCGCAGCGCCGCATCGCTCGCCGGCTTGAATCCTTACCGCGTCGAAATGGCCAACATCCGCGAACACTGCTCCTGGGTTCATCCGAACCGCGCCCAGGCCACGGCCAAAGCTGTGCAATTGATCCGCCTGTCGGTGGAGAAAGCGCGGCGGGACCACGAACTCGAGCCGATTCGGGTGCCGGTGACACGCCGTGCCTTGGTGATCGGCGGCGGCGTGGCAGGAATTCAGGCGGCGCTGGACATCGCCAATTCCGGCTATGAAGTGGTGATGGTGGAACGGGAACCGTCGATCGGCGGTAAGATGGCGGGCCTCTCCGAGACGTTTCCCACCCTCGACTGCTCGCAGTGCATCCTGACGCCGCGCATGGTGGAAGTGGGGCAGCACCCCAAGATCAAGCTCTACAGCTACTCGGAAGTGGAAACGGTGAGCGGCTACGTGGGCAACTTCAACGTCACCATCCGCCAAAAGGCGCGCTACGTTGACATCAAGAAGTGCACCGGCTGCGGCGAATGCTGGAACGTTTGCCCCCTGAAGCGCAACCCCAGCGAATTCGATTACGCCATGGGGATGCGCCCTGCCATTTACGTTCCGTTCCCTCAGGCCGTGCCCGCGCGCCCGGTGATCGACGCGAAGGTCTGCGCCAAGATCATCCGCAACGGCTGCGGGCTGTGCCTGAAGAAGTGCAAGGCCGAGGCGATCAACTTCAAGGACCAGGACAAGCTGGTTGAAGAAAAGGTCGGGGCCGTAGTGATCGCCACCGGTTACAAGCTGTACAACATCGGCAAATTCCAGGACCGGCCGAAGCTTGAGGGCTATGGCGAGTACGGCTATGGCAAGTATAAGAACGTGATCGACTCGTTGCAGTTCGAGCGGCTGCTCTCCGCTTCCGGTCCCACCGTGGGCGAGCTCAAGCGGCCTTCGGACGGTGCGCAGCCCAAGTCCGTGGTTTTCCTCTGCTGTGTGGGTTCGCGCGACAATGCCAAGGGCCTGCCCTACTGCTCGAAGATCTGCTGCATGTACACCGCCAAGCACGCCATGCTTTATAAGCACAAGGTGCACGACGGGCAAGCCCACGTGTTTTACATGGACATCCGGGCGGGCGGCAAGGGTTACGAGGAATTTGTGCGCCGGGCCATCGAGCAGGACGGCGCCCAGTATTATCGTGGGCGCGTCTCGAAGATCACAGAGGAAAACGGCAAGCTGATCGTGCGGGGCACGGACACGCTGGCGGGCGAACCCGTAACCATCGAGGCGGACATGGTGGTTCTGGCCAATGCCATGCGCCCCGCCGACGGGGTCGAGCAACTGGCCCAAAAGTTCAACGTCGGCTACGACGAATACGGCTTCCTGCTCGAATCGCACCCCAAGCTTCGCCCCGTCGAAACTGCTTCGGCGGGCGTTTACATTTGCGGCGCCTGCCAGGCCCCCAAAGATATTCCCGAATCGGTCGCGCAGGCCTCCGCGGCGGCCAGTAAGGTGCTGATCACGTTTTCCGCCAGCGAGCTGACGCGCGAGCCGGAAATTGCGAAAGTGAACGAGGACACCTGCGCGGCCTGCTTCACCTGCCTGCACGCGTGTCCGTACCACGCCATCGAGCAGGCGGAAGTCCGAACGCCGCGCGGCGTTTTCATCAAACGCACCGCGCGGGTGAATCCGGGGCTGTGCATGGGTTGCGGTACGTGTGTGGCCGTTTGCCCCTCGAAGAGCGCTGACCTCGAGGGCTTTACCGAGCAGCAAATCTATTCCATGGTCGAAAGCCTGGTATGAGCGAAAACCATGTAGCGCCGGCCTCCGGCCGGCCGGTCGAGTTCGAGCCGAAAATCGTCGCCTTCGTTTGCAATTGGTGCACCTACCTGGGAGCCGACTTGGCGGGGACCACCCGCCTCGAGTATCCGCCCAACGTGCGCATCGTCCGGCTGCCGTGCACCGGCCGGATCGACTTTAACTTCATCGTTAAGGCGTTCGAGATCGGTGCGGATTCGGTACTCGTCTCAGGCTGCCACCCCGGCGATTGCCATTACACCTCGGGCAACTACCACGCCCGCCGCCGCTGGATCCTCTTCCGCGAACTCCTCCAGGCGTTGGGTTTTGATATGGAGAGGATTCACTTTACCTGGATTTCGGCCGCGGAAGGCCACAAGTGGCAGGAGGTCGTGAAAGAGATCACCGAGAAAACCCGCCAGATGGGGCCCTACACGAGTCTCTACCGTGGCACGGGCGTCCCGCCCGTGCTGCAGCATGGGCAAGATGCCCACGCCACACAGCATGGGCAGGATGCCCATCCCACACATGAGGAGTCACAACTTCGCGAGACCTGTCGGCGCCTGCTGGCCGAGGACAAGGTGAAAGTGGTGATTGGCTACGGAAAGCGCGGCCCGGTGTTCATCACCAAGCCCGAGGACGTCGAGAAGCTGGTGTGGAACGACGAGTGTCTGGCAAACCTCACAGTCTATCTGAAGCGCAAGGAGATTAAAGCCCTGGGCCGGCCGGCGATCGTGGTGAAAGGCTGCGACGAACGCGCCTTGGTGGTGCTCGAGAAGGAATCGCAGCTTGAGCGCAAGGACGTACATGTCATCGGCATGGCTTGCCAAGGCCTGGGCGAGCCAAAGTGCGAGGCCTGCGAAGTTCACCTGCCGCGTTTCGCGGACGAAGTGATTGGCGAACTGGACAAGCACGCCCCGCAGACGGCCGAAAGGTGGAAAGCGCTGGAGTCCCTGATGGCGCTGCCTGCGGCCCAACGCATGTCTTACTGGGCAACGGAATTCGAGCGCTGCGTGAAGTGCTACGCCTGTCGGCAAGTCTGCCCGATGTGCTACTGCGAGCGCTGCCTGGTGGACAAGAACCGGCCCACCGTGATCGAGCCTTCGGCGACCGACAAGGGCAATTTCGCCTGGCACATTTTGCGCGCCTTTCACCTTGCCGGGCGTTGCATCGGATGCGACGAATGCACACGGGCGTGTCCGGCCGGGATTGACTTGCGCCTGCTCAACCTCTCTCTCGCGAAAGCCGCCGAGGAGCACTTTGCTTACCGCGCCGGCATGGACCCCAAGGCCGAATCCTTGATCGGCGCTTACTCGCTTCAGGACAAGGAGAACTTTATCCGGTGAGCGCGACCATCTCCCAATCGGCGTTGCGAGAACTAGTGGCAGGCTGGATTGCGCAGGGCAAGCGTGTTGTCGGCCCGCGCCTCATCGCGTCCCCCATTGAACCGGCACGCGACGGCCGCGTATTCTACGCGCCTCTCAAATCTTCCGACCAGTTGGCGCTGGAAGGTTTTATTCACCCTGCCAACTCGATGAAAGAACTCCTCTTCCCCAAGCACGAAGAGCTTTACGGATACCGGATTACGGGGAAGGGAATTGAGCTCAACGAAGTCGAGCCGCTGCGGGCGGAACAGGTGCTGATTGCCGGTCGGCCCTGCGACGCGGCCGCACTTCCCATTCTGGACCACGTTTTCAATTGGGATTATAAGGACGACCTGTATAACACCCAGCGCCAGTTAACCACTGTGGTGACGCTGGCCTGCGCGGCGCATGATGAAGCGTGCTTCTGCACCTCGGTGGGCCTCGCGCCCGGTGCGGAGCGTGGTTCGGACGCCATGCTCTTCGACTTGGGCGATGGCGAGTACGAAGTCCGCTGCCTGACGGAGAAAGGCAAGGCACTGTTCGACGGCAAGCTCGAAGCCTCGGAGCGCGTGGCCAGCTTGCCGTCAGGGCCTGAGAAGCGCTTCGACGCGGCCGAGGTGCGGGCCTTCGTAAAAGACAATTTCGAGAGCCCCTTCTGGCCGGCGCAGACCCTGGCCTGCCTGGGTTGCGGCGCTTGCGCATACACCTGCCCCACTTGCCACTGTTTCGATATCGTGGACGAGGGCAATATCGAGCGCGGAGTGCGCGCCCGGAACTGGGATTCGTGCCAGTTCAGCATGTTCACACTCCACGCTTCCGGCCATAATCCGCGCCCCAACCAGCCCGCGCGGCAGCGCCAGCGCATCGATCACAAGTTCCGCATCTATCCGGAGAAGTTTGGCGAAATCCTCTGCACGGGCTGCGGAAACTGCACGCGCAACTGCCCGGAAGGGATCGGCGTGCTGAGTGTACTGAGTGCTTTGTAGCGCCGAAGGCGCTTTGGAGTGCGGCAGCTTGCTGCCGCTTTCCGTCAGGCCAGCGTGCTGGCCGGCCGAGAATTGCTGATTTCGACTTTTGGGGCGCGAGCAAGCTCGCGCTCAAGAGAGCGGTGGCAAGCCGCCGCACTCCAAAATCGACCATGCATAACATCTACCAGCCCGACCTCATGAAGGTCATCGAGACGCGCCGGCAGACGCCGGATGTGAAATCTGTCAAGGTCCGCTTCCTCGACGAAGCAAGGGCCAAGGAGTTCTCGTTTCACGTCGGCCAGTTCGGCATCTTTTCCGTGTTCGGCTACGGGGAATCCACCTTCAACATCTGCTCGAGTTCAAATTGGAAGGACTACATCGAGTTCTGCTTCCGCAAGGTGGGCTGCGTCACGGAGGCGCTGTGGAGCATTGAGGAAGGCGACGTAATCGGCTTCCGCGGACCTTACGGCAATGCTTATCCCATGGACGACGGGTGGAAAGGCAAGAATCTGATTTTCCTGGGCGGCGGCATCGCAATGCCCCCCGTACGCTGCGCCGTCTGGTATGCGCTTGAGAACCGCGCGGATTTCGGCAACATCACGATTGTTTACGGCGCCCGTACCGTCGCTGATTTGGTTTACGTCGACGAACTCGATGAGTGGGCCAAGCACCCCAACGTGCGCGTGGTGCGCTGCGTCGATCCCGGCGGCCAGACGCCAGATTGGACCGGTGAGATCGGGTTTGTGCCCACCGTCTTCGAGCGCGCCGGCGTGCCTGCCGAAAACTCCGTCGCCCTCGTCATCGGCCCGCCCATTATGATCAAGAATACCCTGCCAGTGCTCTACCGCATGGGCATCAAACCCAGCGTCGTCTACACCAGCCTCGAAAACCGCATGAAGTGCGGCGTAGGGAAGTGCGGCCGCTGCAACGTCGGATCGTTCTACGTCTGCAAAGAAGGCCCCATCCTCACCATGGACCAACTCGAACGCCTGCCGGCGGATTACTGAAGCTCCCTCTAGCTCTGTCATTCGGAGGCCCTGCTCTTCAGGGGCCGAAGAAGCCCAGCAGTAGCGCAACTGTGTGCTATCTTGAGCCGCAGGGCGTAATACGCGGCTCGGTGAGCTCACGTAGAGTATCGGCGTCCAACACCGTCCAGCTCGCGTTATAGCAGGCCACGTCGTGGTATGTGCCGTTGGAGTACTTGTAGAGCGTTAGTTGACTTTCGGTGGCGGAACCGTGCATTGCGAGAACAATGTCTCTAAACCCGTTGGTGCGTTTTCGCTCGATTGTGAAGGACTGGATGCCTTCAGCGTAGAGCAATAGCTTGTAACTGAGCTTGGTCTTTCGGAATAGCCAAAAAGCGCAATTTCCGGTGGGGCTGCAGACATCAGGGCCCCCTCCTTGAGCAATCAGTTCGCGAGCGCTGTCCCCATCCAGATCGACCTTCTTGATCCTGGCGTCAAGAGCAATATCCTCCAGTTGCTCTTCCGACTTAAATCCCGCACTGAACATCTCGGGCCTTAGTTGATCCGTGATTGCCTTCGAAATTGCGACTTTCTCGGTCGGCGTCAGCTTCAACTGCCTTAGCGAGTCTTTCCGAGTAAGTTCTTCATTTCGGCGCCAGTCCCACTGGAAGTCAGCCTGCCAGGCAATCGCAGCGGCGACCGATAGCGGCGCGGACAATATTGCGTAGAAGCAAACTCTGAATGTTCTCCGCATTCTGATTCGAGGCCTCATCGCCAGGCCGAGGATTGTACCACTCTACGTCGCCGGGCCGACGAACGTTTTGTTTAATAGATCCCATGGCAACGCTAGACACAACTCAGGCTGTTCCATTGACTGTCTGGGAAGACGGTTCAATTCGCATTGGAAGCTCGCGCGTAACACTCGACACCATTGTGAATGAGTTCAGGACCGGGGCGACCGCCGAGCAAATCCAGGACGATTTCCCCACGCTCAGCCTGCGCGAGATTTACGGCGCAATTTCTTACTATCTCGAGCACGAGGAGCAGGTCGAAGCGTATTTACGGAAGCGCGACCAGGAAGCCGACCAGATTCGACGCGAAAACGAAGACCGGCCCACGGCTGACTCGCTCCGCCGACGCATACGCGAACGATACGCCCGTTTGAATAGCACGCCCTAGATCATGGAAAGCCAACCATTTGAAACACTCCCAGTATGAAGAATACAATTACACGTGAGAGCTACGATTTCTCAAATTCCATCAAGAATCCTCACGCCCGACGGACGACAAGTCGTGTTATCATAGCCCGGAGGAATGATAACATGCTGCGCACGCAAGTCAGTCTCGACGCGCACGACTACAACGCGGCGAAGAAAGAGGCGGCGGCGCTGGGAATTTCGGTGGCGGAGTACGTTCGCCGGGCAATCCGCAGCACACTGCCCCGCCCGCACCAGCGCAAACAGCCGGAGTGGATGCGCTACGCCGGACTGATCGAGTCAGGAAACTGCAAGTCCAGCCAATCGATCGACGAGATCGTTTATGGCAACAAAGACTGACGCCTACGTCGACACTTCCGCGCTTATCGCATTCCTGGATCGTTCGGACAGCTACCACGCGCAATTTCGCCGATTATTCTCCAGCCCGCCTGCGCTGGTGACCTCCGCGCTGGTCATTGCCGAGGGACATGGCTGGTTTCTGCGGCGATACGACCGGAACCGGGCCATACAGTTTCTCAACTTCATTGACGCACTCTCGGTTCTTTCCATCCAGCGCTTCGATGACGAGCAATTGACGAAGGCCAGCGCTCTGCTCAAGAAGTTCGGCGACCAATCTCTAACGCTTGCGGACGCGCACGGGCTGGCGATCATCAACGAACGCCGGATCTCCGTCTGCTGGTCCACGGACCGCCACCTTGGATTGACGGGCGCGAGGTTGGCCATTGCTCCGTAACGAAGTTTACTGCGAGCGAGGGCGAGGCGAGATGGTCTTGAGCACCGACCCCTCAGCCGGTCCACGCCGGCTGATGAAAGCGCCGTCGCGGGTCACCCTCTCCCCAGGGAGAGGGCAGGTGGTTTAACGGCGCGCCCCGTATGGCGCAACCTAACTCAATTGCATTTCCGAACCCGCCCGTAATATAGTCTCGTTTTGTTCTCTTAACTCTTGACTTTCGACTCTCGACTTCTCGACTCCTCGACTTTGATGCCCGAGCCATTCCTAAGCATTGTAGTTCCTGCGTACAACGAAGCGCGGCGTATTCGTGACACCCTGGAGAAGCTTTGTCACATCCAAGCGTCGAAGCCGTACTCCGTGGAGTTGATCGTGGTGGACGACGGTTCGACGGACCAAACGGTCCAGACCGTCGAGGAGTTTCCGGGCATTCGGCTGGTTCGGAACGACCGCAACCATGGCAAAGGGTTCACAGTCCGCCATGGAGTGTTGGAAGCGACGGGCAAGTACGTGCTTTTCACCGACGCCGACCTTTCCACGCCGATCGAGGAAGCGGATAAATTGCTCTCGGTTCTTCAACGGGACGGCGCCGATGCCGCCATCGGTTCGCGGGCCCTCGAGCGCGAGTTGATTGGAGTCCATCAGCCCTGGCTCCGCGAAATGGGTGGGCGGTTTTTCAACCTGCTCGTTAGGGGGTTCACGGGCCTCAGATTGCACGACACACAATGCGGATTTAAATTATTCAACCGCAGCTCCACGCGCCGGGCGTTTGAGAAGCTGCGCATCGAGGGTTTCGGATTTGACCCCGAACTCCTCTTCCTCGTCGAAAGAGGAGGCGGCAGGATAGTCGAGGTGCCGGTACGATGGAATGACAACCCGGCCACCAAGGTGCGGTTTTTGCGCGACGCCGCAGAGATGGTCCTGGATTTGATAGGTATACGCTGGCGCAGTCTGACCGGGACGTACAGTGAACATCATTGAATTCAGCCTGCTGGTCTGGGTCTCGTCAGTTCTAGCAGGCTTTCTTGGCTCGCTGACGGGCCTGGGCGGAGGGATCATCATTACCCCTGTGCTCACCCTGGCTCTCGGCGTTGACATTCGATACGCCATCGGCGCCTCACTCGTCTCCGTGATTGCCACTTCCTCAGGTGCGGCGGCCGCCTACGTTCGCGAGGGCTTCTCCAATATCCGAATTGGGATGTTCCTGGAGATTGCCACCACCTTGGGGGCGCTCGGGGGGGCGCTGCTGGCCACCAAAATGCCGACCAGCGCCATCTCCATCATCTTTGGCCTCGCTCTGCTTTATTCGGCCTACGCTTCGAGCCGTCCACGACACGAGCACGTGGGCGATTGCCGGCCGAACCCTCTCGCTACCCGGCTGAAAATGAACAGTGTTTATCCCACCAACAATGGCCCCGTGGGTTATTGCCCACAGGCCGTGCCTGCCGGGTTCAGCCTGATGTTTGGGGCGGGGGTTCTTTCAGGCCTTTTGGGGATTGGGTCGGGAGCCGTCAAAGTGATTGCCATGGATCAGGCCATGCGGCTTCCTTTCAAGGTTTCGACCACCACCAGTAATTTCATGATCGGGGTGACCGCTGCGGCCAGTGCCGGCGTCTACCTTTCCCGAGGCTATATCAATCCCGGCCTCGCCATGCCCGTGATGCTGGGGGTGGTGACTGGTTCCCTGGTGGGGGCACGAGTTCTGGCTGAAGCGAAAACAAAATGGCTGCGGATTGTTTTCGGTGGCGTCATTGCCATCATGGCGTTCGAAATGATCTATCACGGGGTGACCGGGAGGCTATAGCGTGGCAGGTCAGACGAGGCGCTGGACCGACCAGGTGGTTGAAGAATGGATTGGCAACCTCCTCCGGGGTGGGGTGACCCTGTCTGCGGCCGTGGTTCTTTTCGGCGCATGCGTCTATCTGGTGCGCCACGGCCACGAATTGCCTCATTACAGGGTATTTGTGGGAACGCCCGAAGACTTACGGAACGTGTCAGGAATCTGGAAGAATGTCCTGGCCTTCAAGGGACAAGGTATAATCCAACTCGGGCTCCTGCTCTTGATCGCCACTCCGGTGGCTCGAGTTGCCTTCTCGGTTGTGGCTTTCGCCGTCGAACGTGACCGGCTCTACGTTGTGGTGACCCTCCTTGTACTCGCCATCCTCACCTACAGCCTGATGGGAGGTCGCCTCTAGGGAGTTGCCGCGTTTTCAGCGTCCAATCGAAAATCATGGGCAACCGCCCCATGTCTTTCGGAATCGAATTACACGGCATCCGCATCAAAGGGAGTGGTATACTACCTCACGGTGTGCTCAAGGTTTTGAAAGCGTCGTGGGGGGGTCGCCACCGGGACGAGAGGTCAGCGAAAGGAGCAGGTTATGCGAGGCGGGACGGTGAGGGTATTGAGTGTCCTTGCGGCTATGGTGTTTGTCTTCACTTGCGCCTTTGGTGAAGATACGAAAACTCCGCCCCCGAAGAAACCGGGAGATCTGATCCCGGCAGGCAGCGTGCTCCACATGAAGCTTACGACTACGCTGACCTCCAAGACCAGTAAGTCGGGCGACCCCTTCACGGGACAGGTTTCTCAACCGATCGTGGTGGATGGAAAAGAGATAGTGCCCAAGTTCAGCCAGGTAATCGGGCACGTTTCCTTTGTGAAACCTTCGGAACGTGTGAAGGGCAAAGCCCTGATGCGACTGGTCATTGACAAGGTGGTGACACCCGACGAGGACAAGGCGTTCCTGCTTCCGAGCACCTTGGACGATTCGAACAACGCGCCGTGCGCGCATACCAAAGATGACGAAGGCACGCTCGAGGGATGCGGCAAGAGCAAGAAAGATGCCTTAGTGGGTGCTGGTATCGCCGGGGCCATGGGCGCCGGAGCGGGCGCGCAAGTAGGCCTGGGTCACGAAATAGAGTGCGAGTATTACGGCATGTGCGGCGGCCACGGCATAGGGGCTGACATCGGCTATGGCGCGGCCATCGGTGCCGGAACGGCGTTGCTCTACAGCCTGCTCAAACACGAAAAGCAGCTGATCCTCGTGCAGGGAACCGAACTGACCTTCATCGTCAACCGGACGACAGTCGGTAAGGACGTGCCGCCACCCCCACCCCTGGATCAGCCGGATCAAAGCCAGATCTCACAATAAGGCAGTCGAGAAGTCGAGGAGTCCGGAAGTTAAGAAGTGGCGGAACGGACTCTCGATTCTGTCGTCAGGGCTGCTTGGCGCTTTGGCTTCTCCACTCCTCGACTTCTTAACTCCTCAACCGCTCTTTGTAACCCACAGCCGGCAGACCATGTTCCGCGCCGGGAAAATCCACGCCAAGTGTTTCTCGTAAAAGTCGACCGAGATAGCCGCAAAAAATCTCCCCAGGTTATCGAGCAGCAAGTTTCCGCCGAAGGTCAGGTGGCGCTCCAAGATTCGAAACCCGCCCGCATCATAAGTGAAATCCTCAAAGCTGCTGCGCACGAAGTAGTCGAAACTGTGCACCCCAAGGTGGAAGAGATGAGTGGGATCGGTGTAAGAGTCAGGCGAGCTGTAGTGAGGGGTCACAATGATGACTTCCGCTCCCGCTTGCGCGATTCGATGCACTTCCGCCATGGCCCCAAGAATGTCGGGATGATGTTCAAGGAAGTGGGAGAGGTAAACCTTGCCAGCGCAATTGTCCTTGATCGGCCAGGGGAAATGCCGCAGATCACAGAGCACGTCCGCCGAGGAGCCGCGTTGCCGATCGAGTCCGATCGCCGCAGGATCTTGTTTTTTCTTTCCGCATCCCAAGTCGAGAATCAGCATCTCCATATCCCGCGTTTCAATAAACGACATCCAGGGAAACGTCAAAGAAGCGGTGCACGAAACCTGCGAGCTGGCGGAAGTAGAGGGAATCAACGTTGTTGTGGACGTCGCGATAATTGCCGTAATCAGTGATATTGAAGACCCGCATCGCACCGCGGAACTTATGATTCTTGGCCCAGGGAATCCAGCGCACGCGAAAGTCCTTAGCAAGCTGCAGGTCGAGGGAAAAATAGTTTGGGAAACGAAGACTGTTGGGAGTGCCCACATAGTTCTGAAGATAATCGACGCTGGAATAAGGGAAACCGGTATGCACGTCAAGCACAGGCCCGGCCGTAATCTCCCAGGGGACTTTGATCCGCCCCCAGGTCACTAACCGGTTGGGAACGTTGCTGGGCAGTGTGGAAAAGAAATTAGGCCGGATGACCGGCTGCTCGAAAGGCACGAAGACGTAGGAAAGCGTGTTCAGGTCTCCACGGGCCAGGCTGTTGACGTAGGAAACGTTGAGGTCGGCATTTTCGCGGACCTTGAAGCGTAACGTAGCTTCCAGTTCGTGATAGCGCGACGAGCCGGTGTTGCTGAGGAGCATGAGAGGTCCGGGGGAGGCGTCGTAAAGCGGATTGATGATGAATTCCTGGTAGGAGCGGCTGCTGAGATAATTCACGCGAGCGATCACGTTAGGCCGAATCTCCCGGTCCAATTCCACGTTCCAGGTCAAGTTGAAAGGCGTGCTGCCCAGGCGGCTGTGCGAGGGCACGACGATTCCGTGCTCCATCTTCTCCTGATAATAGTTCTGGAGAACAATAGGCGGGCCGGTGGGCACGCCCTGGGCATTGTAATAGGTCACCACGCGCGTCAGGTTCTGGGTGAAATCGCCGGCGAGCAGCGGCAGGCGGTCGTAGAAAAGTCCGACACCCGAGCGAATAATCGTTTTGGCGCTCTGCCCGGGAGAATAAACGAGGCCGAGGCGCGGGGCGAACGCCGCGTACGATCCCAGAGTCTGGCCGGAATAGCGCAGACCATAATCGAGAGCCAGGTGGTCGTTGAAGGCCCAGTGGTCCTGGGCGAAAACGGACACTTCCGTGTCTTCGGCGCTTAGGACACCGGCGCCTTGGAAGGTGATGAGTTCGGCCAGCGACCCATCCGGGCGTACGAGTTGAACGGGGTGAGACTTGCTGTTGTCGCTATAAGAGCGATGAATAAAATCCCCGCCTGCCTTGAACGTATGGTGCCCGGCCCAATTCCACCTCGCAGACTGATAATTCTGAAGCAACTCTTGCTGCCGTCCAGCCCGGGTCCAGGAATTGAACCAGTTTCCATCCCAGTTGTCCACGGTCAGGACCATGTCCTGTGAACCCTGTCCGTGCGCGTAGCTGTCGAAGTCGGTGTACTGGAAAAGGGTGGTGAGCACGCCGCCGTTAGTGAACATGTACCGGTCTGTGGCGCCCACAGAGAACCCGCTCTGGGCATAGTCCGAGGAAGCGGACTGAGCGATGAAGGAGTTGATATTCTGGTATTGCTCGCGCAACGGAAACACCTTGAGGTTGCCGGTCAGGAGGTTTTGCGGAGAGGCTGCATAGTAAACATCCGTGAACGAGTCGAAGCCTTGCTTTTTCATCTCGTTATGTGGCCAAGCCAGTCCGCGCACGGGTTGCTTGTTGAGATCGTACCGGGTGTATTCCGAGAAAGTCAGCTTGTCTTTATAGAGGGGGCCGGTGAAGCTGAGACGCGGAGAGTCGTCCTCGACGCCCACCATGTGGCCGCTGCGGAAACGCATGCTGGGGAGAAAATCGTTCAGCTCCCAGTTCCATTTGTCCCGCGGGGCCTTAGTTTGGACGCTGGTCAGCCCGCCGCTGAAGCGGCCAAATTCGGCTTGATAGGCCGTCTTCTGAACTTCCACAGATTCCACCGCATCGATGGGAACTTGAATCGAGAAACTTCCGGTGACCGGATCGACGGTTTCCGCGGAGTCAATGAGCAGCATGCCCTGGTTCTCCGTCACGCCTTTGATGTTTATTTTTCCGTCCGGCGTCCGAATGACGCCAGGCACCAGAGGCAAAGCGGCCAGGAATTTCTGTTCCACCAGCGGCAAAGCCCGGATCTCTCCGCCGCTGATGGTGGCGGGTGGAGCGGTGGTGGGTTGCAGAGCGACCGCGGGCGCTTTTTCCTTTACCTCAACGTTCTGCCGAAGAATTTCCTCGCGCGGCAGGACAAACTGGAGGATGGGCGATTCTCCTTCCGTAACCTCGATGTCCTTCCTGATGATCGGCTCGTAGCCGAGCGCGGCGCAGGTCAGATCGTAGTGGCCGGGCGTGAGACCGGTGAACTCAAAGCCGCCTCGGTCTCCCGTGGTTCGCGGCCGGCCTCCGGGCGGCAAACCGGGACCGGTAAGCGTGCAGGATGCCCCGGCTATGGGAGCATTGTCGTCTCCCGTCACCTCACCCTTCAGGGTATAAGTTTGAGGCATGGCAACACAAGGACTAACCGCAAGCTCCAAAAGGAATGCCAGGGTGAGGACTTGAATTGCGAGCCGGTAATCACTGCTCTGCTGCATTCGTGAGTTCACTTCGGAACGGCTTTCTTGGTCCATTGCCAGAACACCGCGCACTCGCCGTAATCGGCCTTCTGCGCGTAGACGTTCCACCCTGCCACTTCGCTCGTCCGGTCGTCGTCGCAGGACACCATGGTGGGGTAATCGCCCGCCTTGATCTGCCGATCCACCTCCGCGCTGGGCACGATGTGCAGCCTCGCACTTTCGGCGGGACCGAGTTGGAGCTTGTGCGCGTCGTCGTGTTCCATGCCGGGAGGTACGGGCCACTGCGCCAGAAGGTAGAGTTGTTCGGGCGCCAACAGGGCGGCGCCTTTCGGGGTCACTTGCTTGACCTTCGCGGCCACGCGCTCGAGATCGCGCCACGTGTAGGTGTCCCGATCATCGTAGATGCTGTTGCCCAGGCAGAGGGCCGCAATGCCGACCACCAGGATCACCGGGATCCGGGGGCGGTCGTGATCCATCAGACGCAAGGACAAGACATAGAATCCGATGGTCCCCAGCACGGTCAGAAACGGTATCAAGAATATATAGTACTGGGGGAAGGTGGGATGGGCAAAAAGGTTTTGCACACCGACCGCCAGCACCAGCCAAAGGCAGAGACGAAACTCCGCTTGCCGGGGAGGGCTGAATCCGGCCTTCCGGCTGAAAGCCAGGCCTGCCGCTGCCAGCAGCACCAGCAGCAGGCTTTGCGATCCGTTGACCCAGTCCGTCACGATGCCGATGTCGTGTGCGGTGGCTCCAGGCCACTCGACGCGGCGGTAGATGGAGTGGTATTTGAGGATGTCGAAGACCACGTTATGCGGTCCCTGGGCGAACAGAACCAGCACCGGCAGGCAGGGAACCAAGGCGCCGGCCACGAAGGCGGCGGCCTTGAGCCAGCGGCTACCGGCCCGATTGTTGAGCCACATCCAGACCAGCAAGACAGGGGAGATCGCCGCCGTCAATAAGCTCGAACATGCGGCAGCGCCCGCCAACAGGCCTGCCAGGGCACTCATCCCGGCCTTCGGCCGGCCCGTTGCCGCCACTGCCGCCCGAAAAGCCGCGGCTACCAGGAACAGGCAAAGCGCATAAGCCTGCGAGATCGTCCCGTATTCCCATACCAGCGAATGCAGCCCCAAAAGCGCCACGGCGGCCAAGGCGGCAGCCGGCTTCCAACGGCGGTCGGGAAAGAGGGTATACAAATACTGTGCGATCAACACCACGGACGCGACGGTTGTCAGGGCCGCCACAGCATGAACTGCCCTCCAACTGTGGCCGAAGATCCCCAGCCAGACCGCATTCCAATAAGCGTTCAAGGGCGTCTGCGGGAAGAAGAAGTCGAGATAGGGGCGTTTGCCGAGATGGATGAGATACGCGCTGAGGATGTGAAAGCCTTCATCCCAATGAAACGCCAGGGTCTGTGAGTAAACCACGGCCCCTGCCGCCAGGATCGCAAATGCGGCGTACAAGGCAGGCACCATCAGGCTACGGCTCTGCTCTTCGGACGCGGTTTTCACTTCGGTTTGCATAGCTTGCGAAACCCTGCCCCTTACGACAGCCTAACGCGATAGCCTCTAGACCGGTCGCGGGGAGGCTAACTCGCGGGGCGCGGCGAACCTGGTGATGAGACAGGGCCGCGCGCGGTCATGAGATTTTGTCCTGATGCTGGAACCGATGTCGGCATGACATCATTGTACCGGGCTCGTCCCATTTTTAACAAGCCCGTCAGCGGGCGGCAGTGTCTCAGTCCGAGGTGGCACGGGCATCTTGCCCGTGTAAACTCATGGCCAAGATGGCCATGCCACTTCGGGGGGCGCTACCCCGAAACCAGGGCACTCCCGGTCAGCCTGTGGAGCGGGGCTTCATGCAAGCGCGAAGCTCGTGTAGCCGACTATTTGTCACTGTCCCGGCCTCGCTTGGCGACTCCGGAGCCTTGACTTCGTTTTGCAAAAGGCGGCGTCTTTTGCTCCTTTTGGGGTCAGATTGCTGTTAATTTGCACGCAAAACACGCATTATTTGCATCACTCAAAAAAGTGATGTCCTTTGTTTTCAAGTACTTCTTAGCTTCGTTTCCACTATTTTTAATTTTTCGCAGCGTCCTGCTTTTCCCGGGCGCCGGAGCTGTTCCGCTTTCCCCCGCGCCTCGAGGCACCGCGCCGTAGCTTGGCGCTCTGCTACGACAAAGTGTCCACAAAATGACCACAATTATAGGCTATCATCGGCCCGCGCAGTTGTCAAGCGGAAAATGCAAATATCTTACAACCCAAGTTCGTTCATTAAGTCAGCCCGCGAAGCGGCGCTCGCCACCTGTTAATTTCGTCGCGGCTCTGTTAAGCTATAGGCATTCGGGCAAAGCCAGGACGACAATCATGTTAGGCCAGATCGTTTCGCACTACCGGATTATCGAGAAACTGGGCGGCGGCGGCATGGGCGTAGTCTACAAAGCCGAAGACACGCGCTTGCATCGCTTTGTCGCCCTCAAGTTCCTGCCGGAGGCCGTCTCCCAGGACCCGCAAACCCTGGCTCGCTTCCAGCGCGAAGCACAGGCCGCCTCCGCCTTGAATCATCCCAACATCTGTACGATCTACGACATTGGCGAGCACGAAGGGCAGGCGTTCATTGCCATGGAGTATCTGGACGGCATGACGCTGAAGCACCGCATCCAGGGCCGTCCGATCGAGTTGGAACAACTGCTCGAGATCGCCAGCGAGGTGACGGATGCTCTCGATGCCGCGCACAGCCAGGGGATTGTCCATCGCGATATCAAGCCGGCGAATATCTTTGTGACGAAGCGTGGTCACGCCAAGGTGCTGGACTTCGGTCTCGCTAAGGTCACCGTAGGGGCACCCCTTGTGGGTGCCCTCGGGCGGGCACAAGACCCGCCCCTACAGGACACCCCGACGCGTTCGATTGAACCCGAGCATTTGACCAGTCCGGGGACCACGCTGGGCACCGTGGCGTACATGTCGCCGGAGCAGGTGCGGGGCAAGGAAGTGGATGCGAGAACTGACCTGTTTTCCTTTGGCGTGGTGCTCTATGAAATGGCGACCGGAGTGTTGCCTTTTCGCGGCGATACCTCAGGCATGATTTTCGATTCCATCCTGAACCGTGCGCCCACAGCTCCCATTCGACTGAATCCCGAGTTGCCGCAGGAGCTCGAACGGATCATCGGGAAAGCGCTCGAGAAGGACCGCGAGCTTCGTTGCCAGACTGCCGCCGAGTTGCGCGCAGACCTGAAGCGTGTGAAACGCGACACGGATTCGGGACGCTCTGCGGCCAGTGTCGCTGTTGCGCAGGCGGTTGAGGCGCAGGTTGTTCGTCAGCGTCCAAAGTCGCGGAAGTGGGGAGCCGCTCTAGCGGGGACGGCTGTCATCTTGGCCTTGGCCCTGGCCTATGTGCTGTTGCGTCCGTCTGCTTCGCCCAAAGTCCTGGGCTCTGTCCAAATTACTCATGACGGCCGAGCCAAATACCCGCCGGTCTTCAGCGATGGATCCCGGCTCTTTTTCATGGCCACGGAGGCGAATGGCACCGCACTTTATCAAGTTTCTGTGGCGGGCGGTGAGCCCGTCGCGATGTCCGAAACATTGTATGTGGCCGAGCTAGAGGGTATCTCGCCCGATGGTTCAGAACTCCTGGTCCAGACCTATGAAGGCACGCTGCCGGAAGGCCCCTTGTGGGTTTATCCTACAGTGTCGGGATCACGTCACCGGCTGGGTGGGGTTGCTGCGTCGGGGGCCGGCTGGTCCCCTGACGGCCACAGGATTGCGTACGTGAAGGGCCGGGGGCTTTTTATCGGCAACACCGATGGTACGGAAGCCCGTCAAATCACCACCTTGCCCGGCGACGTCAGTTGGATCCAATGGTCACCCGACGGCAAGAAGCTGCGATTTACTGTTGCCGATCCCCAAACCAACGCGACATCAATTTGGGAAGTCAAGGCTGAGGGCGGCGATCTCCATCCCCTGCTTCCCGGCTGGAACAGTCCTCCCGCGGAATGCTGTGGCAGTTGGACACCCGATGGGAAGTATTTTGTTTTCCAGTCATCTCATGGAGGGCGATCCGACATCTGGACTCTTCGTGAGGCCGGCGGCTTCCTGGGGCCACGAAATTCCGAGCCTGTACAGTTAACTTCCGGTCCTGTGGACTTTCTTGGCCCGATGCCGAGTAAGGACGGCAAGAGGCTGTACGTTATTGGGGCACAACCGCGGGGCGAACTTGCCCGCTATGATGCCAAATCGCAGCAGTTCGTGCCATACCTCTCTGGCCAGTCAGGAGATGGTGTCGCTTTTTCCAAAGATGGCCAATGGGTGGCGTTTGTTTCCTACCCGGAAGGCACCCTGTGGAAGATGAGGTTCGACGGAAGCGAGCGGCTCCAGCTTACATTTCCTCCTTTGCGAGTTTATATACCCCGCTGGTCACCTGACGGCAAACAAATTGCTTTCTTTGCGGAGAGTCCCACCACGTCCGATACGATTTACTTGATTTCGAGCGAGGGTGGGAGTCCACAGGAGATTTTTCATGCTCAGGGGGACCCTGGATGGTCTGCGGATGGGGGTACGCTTGTCTTCTCCGACCGGCCCGCTTGGGAGGCTGAGAAAAAAGGCGGCTTCGCGATTCGTCTCATGGACCTGAAGACGCGAGAAATCACGACCGTAGCAGGGTCAGAAGGACTTTACTCGCCCCGCTGGTCGCCGGATGGCCGCTATATCGCCGCGCTGCGTGCGGGACCGGAAACGCTCATGCTTTGCGATTTCTCTACGCAGGCATGGGTTCAGCTTGAGCAGATCGTCGTAGGATTTCCGAGCTGGTCTCGCGACTCGAAGTATATCTACTTTGATTCACAGGGGGAAGATCGTGCCTTCTATCGCGTGCGGATCAGCGACCATAAATTGGAGAGACTCGTGAGCCTCAAGGGCTTGCGGCTAACAGGTGCTTTCGGATGGACAGGCCTCGCCCCGGATGATTCGCCCATCGTGTTACGTGATGTTGGGACACAGGAAATTTACGCCTTTGACTGGAATGCGCCGTAAGTCGAAGCTTGCGACCGACCGAGAGTTTCCGCACTCGGGTGCGCCGGATGAACTTCCCACCTTAACGACCTCTTCCTTTGATCGCTTGGCATCATGACAATGGGATTATGAAGCGAGGCGGGAGCGGTTCTTGCCATTGTGGTGCGGGCGTCCCGCCCGCTGTGGCGGGAGCGTCTCGCTCCCGCATGGTAGCACAGCACGGGCGGGACGCCCGTGCCACAGCGGGCGAGACGCCCGCACCACAGAAGAGCGCTCGGTTGCACAAACCGCGCAGCCCGATTACCCTAGAAGACTATTGGTGATGGGCTCGCGGGGGACGGATGAGGATTAGCCTCGAACAACACAATGTTGAGATTCAGGAGAATCGCCGGCATTGGGAAAGGAAGCCGGTCCTACGCAAAGTCTATTCGCAATTCGGCCGTGAAATCGCCAAACGGGTTGACCGCACAATGCCGGGCCTGGTGGTTGAGCTGGGCTCGGGAATGGGGCACATCAAGGAGCACTTGCCGGACTGCATCACCACCGATCTGTTTCCGAACGAGTGGCTGGACCGCGTGGAAGATGCCTACCGTCTTACGTTTGATTCGGGCGCCGTCAGCCATCTGATACTCTTTGACGTGTGGCACCATTTGGCATACCCTGGCACGGCGCTCGGCGAGTTCCGCCGGGTATTGACCGAGCGCGGGAAGGTGATCATCTTTGATCCGGCCATGGGCGTTCTGGGGCGGTTTGTTTTCGGAAACTTTCACCACGAGCCGCTGGGTCTCGGAGAGGAGATTTGCTGGGAAGCACCGGCAGGCTCGATTTCGGCGGACTTTGGTTACTATGCCGCGCAGGGCAACGCCAGCCGCGTATTCGGATCGAGCGCATTCCGTGAGCAGCTCCGCTCCTGGCGCGTGGCGGAGGTCTCGTACTTTTCCGGGCTGGCTTATCTTGGAAGCGGCGGGTTTCGAGGACCGCAGCTATATCCGATGGCCGCGCTGCCTTTGCTGAATCGAGTGGACACTTTCCTCTCCCGGTTCCCCAGCCTTGCATCGCGGATGCTGGTGGTGCTCGAAAAGCAGCGTGATCCTGGCTAGGAAAGATGCACCACGGAGCGCGCGGAGATCATGGCGCGGCAGAGCCGCAATTCGAGATTTCAGATTTGAGATTCCAGAACGATATCCAGAAACGATTGCGAAGAGAGCACATCACGATCTGGTTCAGCAGAGTAATGCTCCGTAGCTTTCCTCTGTGAACTCTGTGGTCTCTGTGGTGAGTCTTTTTGTGGTTTTAGAGCCGGATCTTAGGCCAATGCAAAGCCCAGCCACCCCCATCACAACGCCCCCCGCATCCGGTTTGGACTCTGCCCCTGCCTGGGGTCCGAGGGCGCTCGAGCTGCAAAATGAGCGTAACCGGCAGCATCAATCCGTTTGGGCTGGGACCAGGGCCAAGTGGATTCGGCGGAACCGGTATTACTACGAATGTCTCAAACGCTTGCTACGTCACTTGGTCGAGCCCGGCAAGCGCATCCTGAACATTCGCTGCCAGACGGGGTTTCTTCTCGACGCACTCCAGCCCAGTTACGGCGTGGGCCTGGACATCAGCCCGGAGATGATTGCGGTGGCGCGGGAGGCGCATCCGCGGTTTACCTACGTTGAGGCGTTTCCCGAAGATCAGGCCTGGCAGGAGACGTTCGACTACATTCTGCTCTGCGACGTGGGGGATATCGCCGATGTGCAGAAGACGCTGCTGCGGCTCCAGACCGCTTGCGAACGCCACACGCGCCTGCTGATTTATACTTACAATCATCTCTGGGAGCCGCTGATCGCGCTGGCCCAGCGGCTGCACCTCAAGATTCCCCAAACCGAACAGAATTGGCTTTCCGAGAACGATTTGATCGGCCTGCTGACCTTGAGCGGATTCGAGTGGCTCAAGACCTATCGCAGCGCCTTGTTCCCGAAGTACATTCCGCTGTTCTCGGCGTTCATGAACCGGGTTGTGGCGAAACTGCCCTGGATTGGGCGCCTGTGCATGATTGAGGTGCTGGTGGCGAGGGCGGCGCCGAAGCCGGTCAACCCTGCGGACGTTTCCGTTTCGGTGATTGTGCCCTGCAAAGACGAGCGTGGAAACGTTGAAAGCGCGGTCACGCGCACGCCGGAACTGGGGCGCTCGACGGAAGTGATCTTCTGCGACGATAAATCGACGGACGGGACCGCGGACGAAGTGCGCCGCATGCAGCAGCTATATCCCGATCGGAACATCAGGCTGGTGAACGGGCCGGGGATCTGCAAGTCGAAGAATGTCTGGAAGGGGTTTGAGGCTGCACAGGGAGACATCTTGCTGATTCTTGACGCCGACCTTACCGTCATGCCGGAAGAACTTCCGTATTTCATCGATGCGATTACGCGCGGCGGCGCTGAATTCGTGAATGGATCACGATTGGTGTATCCCATTCCCAAAGCGGCGATGAAAGGCGCCAACGTGTTCGGGAACAAGTTCTTCAGCCTCGTGTTCTCCTACCTGCTCGGGCAGAGGATCAAAGATACGCTTTGCGGCACCAAGGTTCTTTGGCGCAGCGACTGGGAGAGGATTCGCCCCATGATCGGAACCTGGGGCACCGTGGACCGCTGGGGCGATTACGAGCTCCTTTTTGGAGCCGCAAAGCTGAATCTTCGCATCCTTGACCAGCCCGTCCATTACCAGGAGAGAATCTTCGGCGCGACCAAGATGACCAAGGTGTTCAAGCATGGCCTGACCATGCTTCGGATGTGTTACCACGGATTTCTGAAATTGAAGGTCGATTATTGATTGGTGCCAATTTGGATTGAGAGAAGACCATGCCTACTCCTCTTGCCTTCATCACCGGCTCCTGCGGACTCATCGGATCGGAAGTGAGCCTGTACTTCAGCCGCTCGGGCTTTCGCATTGCCGGCTTGGACAACAACCAACGCGCGGTTTTTTTCGGTCCGGCGGGAGACACAAGCTGGGTCCTGGAGCGGTTGCGGACTACGATTCCCGGCTATCAACACTATGCCGTGGACATTCGCGACCGCGAAGCGATCCTGCGGTTGATCGCGGAGCTCAAACCCGGCGTCATCATCCATACGGCGGCCCAACCCTCCCACGACCGGGCGGCGGCTATCCCCTTCGACGACTTCGACGTCAATGCGGTCGGCACCCTCGACCTGCTGGAAGCGGCGCGACGGGCCTGCCCGGAATCGCCGTTCGTTCATATGTCCACCAATAAGGTGTACGGCGATCTTCCCAACACCATTCCGCTACGCGAGCTCGAGACGCGTTGGGAATACGATGATCCCGCCTACGTCAACGGCATCCCCGAGTCGTTCTCGATTGACCAGTCGAAGCACTCGCTTTTTGGCGCTTCGAAAGTGGCCGCCGATGTCATGACGCAGGAATACGGCAGGTATTTCGGCATGCCCACGTGCTGCCTGCGCGGAGGCTGCCTGACCGGTCCAAATCACTCCGGGGTGGAGTTGCACGGTTTTCTCAGCTACCTGGTCCGCTGTAACGTCGAGCAGAAGGAGTACAAGGTTTTCGGCTACAAAGGCAAGCAGGTTCGCGACAACATTCATTCCGAGGACGTGGCCAGGATGATGCACGAGTTTTATCAGCATCCCCGTTGCGGCGAGGTGTACAACCTCGGAGGGGGCAAGGGCAACTCCTGTTCGATTCTGGAGAGCTTCCGGATGATCGAGCAGATTACCGGCAAGCCGCAGAAATACAGCTACAATGACCAAAACCGCGCCGGCGACCACATCTGCTACTATAGCGACCTCAGCAAACTGAAGTCGCATTTCCCGAACTGGGGGATCACCAAGTCCCTGCCGACTATTCTGCAGGATATCGCTGATTCCTGGAGGGTTCGGCTTGGCACGTCGGGTAGGGCTTGACTGGGCTTGTCCAGATTGTGCTTGAGCAGTGTTCTTTGCTCCATTTGGTGCGCGAGCTATACCGGATGGTGCATGACAACTCTGGGTGATAGGAGGCAGCAATGCCCGCCCTTTTGTCTATGACTAAAATAAATTGTTTAATTTCAACAACCTAGAAGTAATTTGCGAGATTATGGCAATCTGGAACCCAGCTTGCTCTCACGGAAAGAGGAAGTAATCCTTAAGGAGGTCTAGACCTAACATGAAGAAACTTCTGACACTGCTTTTCACGGGCATGATCGTGTTCTCGCTGGCGATGCCGGTGTTCGCGCAGGACACCACGCAGGAAACCACGAAGGCCGCGAAGACGAAGAAGACGAAGGCGACGAAGACGAAGAAGACGAAGGCTGCGAAGACACCTGCTGCTCCCACCCAGTAGCCGGGTCAGATAGGAAATTAAGCTGTAACTTAAGAGCCCCCGTCAGGAATGGCGGGGGCTTTGCTTTTTTGTGGGCCATGAAGGAAACTTCAAAACTCCGCAAACAAACCGGGAATGTCTTTGAAAACAAAGGGACGCTTGACAGTTGTTCTCCCGAGGGCGAAACTATCTTATTGGGGGTCAAGGCCATCAGAGGCGGTGGCATCTCATGTCGGTTGATTCAAAGGATGCTCGGCAGGAAACATCATCGCTACCTATAAGATCAGGAATGCAGACTGTTTCTCTCGAGCAGGAGTTGGTCTCACGCGGCTTGCGGATGACACACCAGCGGCGGCTCCTGATCCAGATCATCCAGGGCGCGGAGAGCCATTTGGATGCCGTGGCTCTTTGGGAGCGTGCCCGGGGCCAGGATCCCACGCTGAATAAGGTGACGGTCTACCGAACCTTGGCCATGTTGAAGAAATACGGCTTGGTGGATGAGCTTGACCTGATGCATTTGAAGGGTGGAAAGCACTATTACGAGGCTAGGGCAAGCCGGGATCATGTTCACCTGGCTTGCCTGAAGTGCGGCCGCATTCAGGAGTTCGAAAGCTCGCTTTTCGAAAAGCTCAAAGGGCAGATCGAACGCCAGCGCCGATTCAACATCAAGGTCGTACGCGTGGAAGCCGGCGGGTACTGTGAGAATTGTCGAGATCGTTGACGAGAGAGCGGCAGTGGAGTCAGGTGGTTCGGCATTCCGAGCCAAGCGAGGCACCTCGCCCGAGATGAGCCGCACAGCGAGATTCCCCGCTTCACCCGGAATGAAGCCGGCAGTCAAAAGCGGAAACGAGGCTGGCTCTTCTCGGACATAAGGTCAGATGGGGAGCCCGAGAATATTTCCAGAGCAGCTAACCCGTTTCAACTCCTCGTGCGTCTAACTTCCCGATAGTGTGCAGGCAATGGCCACACTATCGGTAGTGACTCAGTTAACGGTGACACGGGCATTCTGCCCGGGCACGGTCACGGACAAAATGATCGTGCCAGTTTAAAGTCAGGCGCTACGACACTACCCGCACGCTTGTTTTATTGTGTGCCGTCATTCATAATGTCGATTGTTCTTGAGTGATCGTGGGCTCTAGGAGCGGGAATGATGACTAAGACGCTACGCATCGTCGCTTCTGGTTTCGTCTTGATGTGGCTGATGGGGTGCACGGCCAGCAACGTAGAGTTCCGGGAAGCACAGAAAGCGGAGCTTCGCAAAGACTGGGATACCGCTCTGGTTGATTACGAGAAAGCCGGCCGGGAGCAACCGGAGAATGCCAAGATTATCATTCACACAAAGTTGGTTCGTGCTCAAGCTACGTCACTGCACTATAAACAAGGGGAGAGGCTGTTGAAGGAGGGGCGGACGGACGAAGCGGCGGCCGAACTCCAGAAGGCCGTGAGCATTGATCCCTCCAATGAAGCTGCGGCCATGGAGCTGGCCAAGGTGTTGGCCGCTCAGGCGGCTGCCAGGAAGGCTCGCGAATCGGCGCTCAAGGAAGCGCTGAAGTCCACGGCGGAGGCGGCAAGCAGCTCGGAGATCAAGCTAAAACCATTTCCCAAAGAGCCCTTGGCCCACTTCCGCATTACTGCTGACAGCAAGAAGGTCTTTGATGCCTTGGGAAAGCTTGCCGGCCTGAACGTTGCCTTCACGTCCACCTTTCGCCCTACTCCCCAATTCTCTGTAGATCTTACCGATGTGACCATCGAAGAGGCGCTGAACATTGTGGCCCTGCAAACCCACACGTTCTGGAGGCCGATTACTTCCAACACCATCCTGGTGGTTCCGAACGACGCGACGAACCGGCGGGATTATGATGTGGAGCAGCTCAAGACGATCTACCTCAATAACCCTTTGGCGGCCGCGGATCGCACGGCCATCGCCACCGCATTAAAACAAGTTCTGGGGCTGCGAAACATCATCGATAACCCGGATTCAAATGCCATCATTATTCGCGATAACCCTGAGAACATTGCGGCTGCCGAGCAGCTCGTGCACGAATTGGACCGGAGCAAAGCCGAGATTGTGATGGAGGTGGCGGTGGTGGAAGCGGATCGCGACCGGGCACGGGACCTGGGCTTGTATCCTGCCACAGTTTCGGCCTCAGGCTCGATAACACCCGGAGCGCAGGGGGGGCTGGTGTTCGCTCCTCCTTCAGTGACCTCAGGCTCGGGGACTTCGACTCCCGGCACGGGCATTAACCCCCGTACGCTGGGCATCGGCGACTACGCGCTGGTGGTACCCAGCTATGGGGCGAACGCGATCATGAACGATACGCGCACGCATATTCTCCAGAACCCGCAGATCCGGGCGACGGACGGCCAGGTTGCCAAGCTCAAGATTGGCGAGAGAGTCCCGTACGCGACGGGGAGTTTCCTGCCCTCGCTGGGCGCCAGTTCGACGACTTCCGGGGTTGGACTGCTGGCCAGCACGCAGTTTCAATTCCAGGACGTGGGCGTGATCCTGGAGCTTACGCCGCATCTGCTCGCGGATGGCGAGGTGGCGATTCATGCCTCGATCGAAATTTCTTCCGTGGGGGCGAACGTCACGGTCGGGGGAGTGAGCGAGCCCACCTTCGGTGAGCGAAAGATCGAGCACGACATCCGCCTGAAGGAGGGTGAAACGAGCGTGCTCGGCGGCTTGATCCAATCCACGCTGACCCACACTGTGGCCGGGTTGCCGTTCGTGGGAGACATTCCGGTTTTGCGCTATCTGTTCTCGACGGAACACGCCGAACGGCAGGAGCAGGAAGTCCTGGTAATGTTGACTCCCCGAGTTGTGCGCTTGCCGGAGCCTTACCTGGCTGACCAAGGCAAAACGACTTTGACCGGCTCACCACTGCCGGCGGGTGCACGACCACTTCCCGGAGTCGAGATCCCCGGGCAACCACAGCCGGGTGAACCGCAATGAGGGCGCAAGAGCCTACCGCCGATCGCCAGCATCAGAGGTGCGTCAGCTCTCATCCTGAGCGAAGCTCACGCTGTCATTCTGAGCGAAGCGAAGAATCTCGGCAGTTGATTTTAGGCTCGACGATTTACGAGCAACTGCAGAGATCCTTCGCTTCGCTCAGGATGACACGTCTCATGCGAAGGACGACAGGCTTTACGTTCGTCGAGCTGATGGCGTCGATTACCATCCTCATACTGCTGACGACTGTCGCTCTTCCTTTGGCTCGCGTACAGATCCAACGCAGCAAGGAAGTCGAACTGAAGAGAGACTTGCGGGAAATGCGCGAGGCGATCGATCACTACAAGGACTTCGCCGACCGCCAGATGATTCCGGTTAAAGCCGACACGTTTGGATATCCTCCCGACCTCAAGACCCTGGTCGAAGGGGTCGAGCTGAAAGGCTCGATCACCGCCAAGTACAAGTTTCTTCGCAAGTTACCCGTCGATCCCATGACGGAGTCGGACGATTGGGGAATGCGCTCCATGCAAGATGATACCGACTCCCGGAGCTGGGGCGGCCAAAACGTCTTTGATGTTTATTCCAAGAGCGACGGGATCGGTTTGGATGGGACGAAATACAGTGACTGGTAGATGCGGGAGTGAGCGTGCGTAGTGATTGGTAGGGGGGCGGAGCACAGTGATGGGGAGACGAATTTCGAAACTGAAATTTCAAATTCCAAATCTGAGATTTCAAATCTCAAATTGCCACCGCTCAAATGCGGGACATCAAGCTTCCGGTCGTGAACTCGCAAAATTGAGATCCCCGATTCCACACGGCGAGCCCGGGCAGGGCTTCACACTTCTTGAACTGATGGTGGTCCTGACTATTCTGCTGATTCTCGCGACCATGTCCATGCCCCTCTTTAACGCGGCCATTGTGCACGCGCGAGAAGCAGTCTTAAAGGACGATCTGTACACGCTCCGGAAACTTATCGACGAATACACCCTGGACAAGCAAAAGCCACCCACCTCTTTGAGTGATCTGGTGGATGCCGGTTACCTGCGGGCTGGGGTTCCCGTGGATCCTTTTA